>LKGT01009039.1_pt1 | contig 12404 bp, 18 predicted proteins | sample 503861 | NCBI WGS metagenome assembly LKGT01 (sample SAMN04113194, study PRJNA297058) | marine sediment metagenome | biome: marine benthic biome; feature: marine benthic feature; material: marine sediment; isolation source: sediment sample collected at the water-sediment interface from the South......
CCTGGACATGGGCTACTTCGCCGCTGGAGTCCACCTGTCTCTGCTATTTGGGATGGGCATCATATCTGCTCCCATCCTCGGCTATCTTTCCGACCGGTACGGGCGGAAGCAGGTATTGGTGCCCGGATTGATTATCGCCGCCGTGTTGACCATGTTCGTGGTCAGCGCTGGAGACAGCCTGATGTTGGCCGTCTTGCTGGCCGGGGTCGGGCTGTTCAGCTTTGCCCTCCAGCAGATCATCCTGGCATCCGTCCTAGACGTGGTGGCCAAGGGTACCGAAGCCACTGCGTTGGGCTTGATCTTCGGCATCAACGGTGTGCTGGGTTTTGGGTCGCCGTTCCTCGCCGCATTCATCATCGAGGACTTGGGCGGATACGGCTCCATCTTCTACTACACGRKTCAACACATGTGAAAAACTTACAGATTTTGTTGAACCACGAAGTAATTTTGCTTGAATTGTTCTAAGCTTTTCAACATTTGTATTATCCAAGACCACAGTGACCCTTACGCCCATTACACTATGATCTTCATAATAATATTAAAAGAAGATCACTTTTTCACGCATGGCACTAGGTTTGGAATTTATAGCTGTTAATTTGTCAAAAATTTGAAGTGAGCAAGCAAAGATATTGGAAATTAACTCCGGATGAAATCGAAAATTTAAGTTATAATGAAGGAAAATTACTAAATTGGGAAATTAAAGGAATTAGAGAACCAGAAGAAAATGCAGTTTTTATCGGCGTCTTTCTTTATAGACATGGAACCCCACTTGATTACAAATCTGTTAAAGGAATAACATATTATCACAATAACTTGGCACTAACTGAATTACCAAACATTACAAAATTTTTGAAAAATAAGTTCGGCGGAAAAGAAAAAGAAAAGGGAGGTAGGATTTTTCTTGCGGATTCAAAAGAAATCTATTCTGGAAAAGATATTGCTTCATTGGCTAAAGAAATAGAATCAAATTTTAACACAAAGTCTGTAATTTCTTTAGAATTTGAAAATTTGACTGAGGAAGAAATTAAAGAATCAGGCTTGCCAGATTCAAAACTTTTACCAATTCCAGGTAAATAGACGGGAATATTTACAATCTTCTATTTAAACTCCCTTTTGTAGCATCTGATACAAACTAATTTTAAAATCATTTTACTCGGATGAAAACTTAGATGTCTCTAAATCTCAATATGGAAAAAGTGTATGAGTTTATGCAACCATTATCGGATGTTTTGAACAAAGCGTATGACTATGCTGTAGAGTTTACGGATGGAATGATGAAATCTCTTGCAAATGTCATAACAGTTTTTAGTTAGTTTTCTCAAATTTTGATTTTTTATGCTTAATTTTCTCAGATAACAAATTATAGTTTAGTTTAGTAGAATCACTATTGTCAGAGATTCAAGAAATCAATAAACATCTTGAAGAATTAAGAAAACGTGTACTGCGAATTGTAATTATTGTTATAGCAATTACTGCTTTTCTTTTAACGTTCCATATAGAACCCGTTGAATTTGCAGGCATTACTCTCTTCTATCCAACTCCGGAACCATTAAACAACATAGCAGCTCAGATTACAGATTATCTTAGAATTAGTTTAGTTCCTGAAAGTGTTCAGCTTATTCAAACTGCTCCTGGACAAGCATTTTTTGCTCAAGTGTACATTGCGGCACTTGTTGGTGTTGTGGTTGCAATGCCAGTCATAGTTAGAGAGGCAGTTACATTTCTAAAACCTGCTCTAAAAGAAAATGAAATCAATATTGGAAGATCTATTACATTTCCTGCTCTTGGATTGTTTGTCGCTGGTTGTTTGTTTTCATTTTTTCTTGTAATCCCATACATCCTTGAATTTCTGTATAGATATGGAGAATCAGCCGGACTAGTAACATTTTTGAATATCATGGATTTTGTGACATTTGTTTTACAGTTCTTGYTAGCATTTGGTATTTCATTTCAGCTTCCGTTGATTATGTATGCAACAACAGTRTCTGGAATGACTGACRCAAAATTTTGGAGAAAAAATATCCGTTATGCAATTATARTTATTGTCATATTTGGTGCAGTGATCACTCCAGATGGYACKGGTGTTACCATGTGGTTTATTGCASKACCAATGATTGCAYTATATATTAYAGGCATGGYTTTCATTGAACGAAAAGAACGTAARGTTRGAACACTTAAATCATAAATGAAGGAAAAGTAGGTCGGATGTTCGAACAATTCACAAACTTTRTTGCAGGCCAAGAATGGATTTGGATAATAGTTGTTATCGCAGTCTTACTATTTGGCGCTAAAAAAATTCCTCAACTTGCAAAAACCTTTGGAAAAGCRAAGGGGGAATATGAAAAAGGTMGAATTGAAGGCGACAAAGAATTRAAAGAGTTTAAAGAAAAAAACAAATCAAAATCGGATTAACTTTCTGCGATTTTTGCAAATTCATCCATTATCTTAGAAAATCCTTTTGTGATCTTTYCCTTTCTRAAAAAAYCAACAATTTTCAGTRYACCTTTTAGTTTGATATCAGCGTCAACGGTAATTTTTGTTCCTTCATCAACGCTTTCATATTTTTCAACTATATGACTTCCCTTAGCATCACCACCAATAACAAAAACTTCRTGAGTTTCAGGATACTGTATCACATGTTTTGTCATCATYACCAATTCTTTGCCAGATATCCTCACATGTTCTTCAACGATAGCRACGTTATCTCTAGTTGATCTTAYTCTTATTGATGTAAAATAGTCAGGTAAAGTTTTTTGAAATTCTTTATAATTTGCRGCTATRTCAAATACTTTTTTTCTTTCTGCRTTTACAATTTTTTCAAAATGAATTTTGGGCAATTGCTACTTTCAAAATGTTCCCCATCTRGGGTATAAATYGTGCTCYAAATCGAATTGATCAAGRCATTTTCCTAYGCCATGGTTTACTATATCATYAATTGATTTTGGCTTTGTATAAAATTCTGTAACAGGAGGTARAATAACAATTCCGAGTCTWGCTAATTTTAACATGTTTTCAAGATTAATTGCACTTAGTGGTGTTTCTCTTACCATTAAYACYAATTTYCGTCCTTCTTTGATAGTTACTGCCGCAGATCTTGCAACTAATGTTTCATCATAWCCATTTGCAATACTAGATAATGTTTTCATGCTGCATGGCGCAACAATCATTCCATCAAYCTTATGTGTTCCRCTAGAGATACTTGCWGCCATRTTATGWTCATCTGAAACWGTATTAGCTAATGATTTAACTTGGTCTGGAGAGTATTCAGTCTCCATTSCTARACATTTTGTTGCCCATTCAGACATTATCAAATGTGTTTCRACATTMAGTTTTTTYAGAGTTTCTAGTAGTCTTATTCCATAAATTACTCCAGTACTTCCAGTAATTCCAATAATCAGTTTCATTTATTGTTGTAAAGTTCTTACACTATTTTATCTATTAGTWACAAAATCAAATTGACCACTAGCAAAATCTAAAGATTCKGTTCTTCTTTTTTRGYYTCTTCTTCAAGTTGATTTRATTTATCWCGTCTTCGCTTCAACCACAAACTAATTCCACCAGCTGCCATAGCTGTTAAAAGAATTATTCCAGCAAGCTGAAGCTCAAACGCATAAAACACAATATTTCTGTGAAATGGTACATGATAAACTCTTCTTTAAGAACAAAATGTGTTAGTTCTTTTTTCAGACATCYACATTATCATTAATTATAAACVGWATATTTTACTATGAATCKATATCATGAGTTACTTGATGTTGATAGAATAACTGCAGARATGTATGGAGTCATTTTAAAAGGACGAGAAAATCAACTTCCTCTTTYAAAAAATGAAATTGAACATTTGGATGAACTAGAAGAAGAAATTGATTCAGTGTTAGATATGGTTGATTACGAATTTTTTTTTCCAAGTAAAGAAAAATTTTGGGAAGATAATTTACTGTAACAAATCAAGATCATAGCTATATTAGCTCCTCWGATTAAGAAATGATGTGATTAAGAGATCTGAGATTAAGAAAATAGTTAATGGTTATTCTGATGTTAGAATTGGTGTTCTGGGTAGCCATTCTGCGCTAGAAGTTATGGATGGTGCCAAAGATGAAGGAATACAAACCGTTGTTTATTGTCAAAAAGGAAGAGARCTCACATACAAGCGCTTTAGCAGAGTTGCAGATGAAATTGTTGTTTTAAAAAAATTCAAAGAYATGGTTTCTCCAAAAGTTCARAAARATTTGAKAGATACTAACACGATTATAGTTCCWCATCGWTCYCTTATTGYATATTTAGGATACAAACCAATTGAGAACTCTTTCAAAGTTCCAATTTTTGGAAAYAGAGCATTATTTCAAGCTGAAGAGCGTTCTCATAAAAAAAATCAATAYTATCTATTAGARAAAGCTAGAATCAAACATCCAAGGCTTTTCAAAAATCCAAAGARYATTACAAAACCTGCAATTGTTAAAGTGCAAGAAAAAAAACGTAAACTTGAACGAGCGTTTTTCAYGGTTTCATCATATAGTGATTAYAAAAAGAAAGCAGAACARAAAATTAAACAGGGRAYTGTTTCAAAAAAGGATTTAGAAAATTCTAGTATTGAAGAATTATCAATTGGWACTTACATGAATTTTAATTATTTTTAYACYCCAATTTCTGATWWTGTTGATTTTATAGGAATTGAAAGAAGGYTACAAACTAATTTGCATGATTTTAATGCATTACCTGCAAAACAACAACTTGATTTGAATGTAGATGTACAAAATATTGARGTAGGGCAYACACCAGCTAGCATAAGAGAATCATTATTAGAAAAAGTGATTTCCATGGGRGATAAATTTGTMAATGCTGTAAAAAGAGAGTATCCMCCAGGAATAATTGGTCCATTTTCGCTACAAAGTGTAATTACAAAAGAYTTRGAATTGATTGTATATGATGTATCCCTACGAGTTCCAGGHAATCCWATTGTTGCAACWACWTCBCCRTAYACAAAATAYCAATATGGCCARACATTTGGWRTWGGMMGAAGAATTGCDATGGARATTAAAMARGCWCRRCAAGAARACAGATTAGATGAAATAGTAACTTARGCTTCCATTTTTTCTTTTAGTAACGATTTTCTTACCAAAATTGGAATGTTGTAAAACGCAGCTAATGCCATTGCRTCAGAAGCTCGATAATTTCTTAAAACAAGTTCTTTTTTTCCHGTAAAGTAAAGRTTTGCTCGAAGAACHTGACCGCTTTCATAAACTTTGACTTTGACAAGCATTTGTTCATTCTGYTCACAAATTTCTTCTAACATTTTGTAAATTGTTGGAACDGAATCTTTWACRTCTTCATTAAAACTTGCAATATGTTTTGCAACTTCACCRGAAAATGCCCTCATATGAAATTCCYGACCATCATCAGATTTTAAGACAAGCAWYCCTTCAACAGCATAAGGATCAACAAATCCAACATAATCTAYTTTTACAGATTCATAATCAGGTTCTTGTGCTTGATCAATTTTCAATGYASWTTCTCAWTTTAAAATGCAGYATTATGTTTATAAATATACGAAAAATACGCGATTSTACACAATACATAATTTTTTCTCATCATGAAAGATTTTTCTAAARGWGGAKWRATAGWATRTTATGAGCCTAATTGGTTCAAAGAAATTTGAACAACTCTCTRAAGAAATTTTTCAAATAGATAACAATATCAAATATTTTGCGTTAATTGATCTTGAGGGYCATATTCTAGTTGAAAATTCAAAGGATTCTACATCTTTTGTTGAAACAGATGCTGAAAAAATCTTGTTTTATCACCAAATGGGTACCCGTAGATCTAAAAGAGAAGACTTTGATGACATTTGTGGGGAAACTTCTTATGTACACATTCAAAGAAAAAAAATTCAACAATTAGTGGTKTACTTGCCTTTAGTTACAATATATCTGATGATTGATAATCAAGTACAACCAARCGAATTGGMHGTCATAGCAAAAAACGTTCAAAAAATTAATAAAGAAAAACTTAACCATGTCCTAAATAGTATTCTTATGCATGGAAATTTCTAGGAAAAATCGCTTAAATTATAAGTGTTGAAATTTTCGTCTAAATCAATTAGTGTTTTGAATCCAGTTTGTATTTAAATTGTYAAAAATGAGGTAGGTGAGATTAATGTCAGTAGATCCAAGTAAATCAGTTTCATACGTATTATCAAAACCTGTCAAAAATTACATGGACAATGATGTTGTCATGTTAGGMMAGTATACYAGRACTCGTGATGCAGCTAGAATTCTTARACATTATGAAAGRGACGATATCATCGTAACTGATGAWAACAAAAAAGCTATTGGAATTGTTACTGATAGAGATATTCTAGGTAAAGTTAGTGATGCKACAGTATATGCAGARACTACTRTTCTAAAAGAMATCATGAGCTCTCCACTAATTACAATTGAAGAAAATGCTACTCTGCAAGAAGCTTTGCACAAAATGCGAGATCATGACATTAGAAAATTACCAGTAATCTCAAAAAAAGACCAAGTTGTAGGAATTATTTTTCAAGATAAAATAGCAAATCTGATTAGAGACGCTACGTCAATTCAGCCAAGACTGCTAAGCCCRCCAGTAAAAGCKATCCTCGGTAATCTTGGTTTTGTACTTCAATTTGCAGGAGCCTTGTTGCTTGTACCTGCAATTATGGCAACTGTTCTAAAYGATACYGTCACAGCAACTGGGATTTACCTTTCTACKGTACTTTTACTYGTGACKGGATTTTTCTTAAACTCYTATGGTGAAAAAGCGAGTCTGAATCTTCGAGATGCWTCGATTCTRGTGTTTGCTAGTTTGTTTATCTTAACACTATATGGCACCATACCGTATCTTTATGTTTCRCCATATCCATCAGGTTCAGAARTAGAATTATTTGCCAATAGTTTCTTTTCAAGTGCGGCAGGATTTACCACTGGKGGAATTTCATTGTTTGATAMRCCAGAGGAMTTACCTCAAAGTTTTACATTCTATAGAAGTTTYACGCAACTAGTAGGTGGAATGAGTTTCATTTATCTCGTAATGACTGCATTTTATCCAGAAAGTAAATTACAATCCATGAGAGGTTTTATCTCTGGAAAAACATTACACATGAGAGAGCTATTTGGTACAATCACTATAATTTTTTCAGTATACATTGTCATTGTTGCAGTTTTGTTATACTTGTTTGGTGAAAGAAACATTATTGATAATTTTTCTTTAGCTATGAGYACTCTTTCAACAGGAGGATTCTTACCAACTTCCACAATTCTTCAAAACTTRGTTTGGCAAGAACATCTTATTTTAATGGCWGCAATGATTCTYGGAGCATTGCCATTTACTTTCCACTATGCATTTGTAAGAAAGAAGTTCATGTCACCAAAATTRGGTAAAGAGGTACTAGTTTATTTTGGAGTATTAGGTGKAGCAACAKTAATTTTTGCTTTARTTAGTGGTTTAGACCCRCTTTTTAGTGCATTTTATTCTGTTTCYGCTAGTACAACTGCKGGATTACAACTAGAACCTYTAGATWCGTTAGCTAGCAATGCACAAGCAATTTTGATTGTGTTAATGTTTATYGGAGGTTGTGGATTTTCAACTGCAGGWGGAATCAAAATTTATCGTTTTATGCAGCTTAAAAMCTTTAAACTAGCATTCAGKAAGGTTACAAGAAAAAATCTAACTGCAGAAAATAAAAAAGAACTYGCAACAACGRTGATTATTCTATTACTTTTTCCGACAATTTCAGTCTTTACAGCTTTTCACYTGATGGACATATCAGGAGCAGATTTTGCTGATGCATTTTTAGATGCYKCAGGYGTATTAACTACGGGCGGACTTTCTGCAGATGTYATAAMTCTTGAAACAGATCCTGCAACTAAAATTGCACTAAGTTTTCTTATGATAATTGGCAGGCTTGAGATAATAGCGATAGTTTACATTTTTGTGCCTAGACTCATCTAGGCATAGAATTTAATTCAGCCAACATGCTTTTTTGATAAATGGAAAAACAGGCTATAAAGCCTAGTCCAAAAGGCAAGAAACTAATCATTTTAGGCTTTGTCAGCATAGCTCTTCTCTTTTTTGTTTATGCGCGTTATCAGGATCCCATATCATTTACCCCTGATGCCATAGAACCAATTCAGCGAATCGCATATGCATTTTACATAATTTTATTCATATCTTTTGGAGCTATTGCTTTTGGGTTGTATCATTATCACAAATATAAAATCGAGCAGAATGAAACCGATATTCTATCAATTATTGCGATAGCTACATGGAATAAAAAATCAAGAAAGATTTTTCTAACAATTTTTGTTTGTTATGGAGTATTTTTTTCATTAGTTTCTGGCACTCTTGTTTATCAACCAGAAGTAAGTTTTTCTTATCATTATGGTGCTGAAATTCCTTCGGCATTTGTTGTTCCCTGTTGTGATCAGCCAGGATACATGCCAGAAATTCTTGTTTATCTTACGGATCATATAGGTTTACAAATTATACCAATCAATTTGGTTCTACAGGTAACTGTTTCCTATTTGGTTGGCCTAAACGTCGCAATTGCAGTAAGTGCCTTTTCTATTTCCAAAAAAACTCGTGGCGCAAGTACTATTGGCGCGGCTACAGGATTGTTTATTGCTTGTCCTACATGTGCAGGAAGTTTTCTTTCTTTATTTGTGGGGGCAGCCAGTGGAATTGTTTTAACATTAGCTTTAGTACAATTACAAACATTGTTTATTGCAATTTCTATTCCTATTTTGTTTATAACCCCAATAATTATGGCAAAAAAACTGAGAAATTCTGATGGTAGTTGTTCAATAGAGCTGATGAAATAATTCTATTAGAATTGTTTTAGTTTTTCAACAATTACTTTGAGAATTTCTTCCTCGTCAAGAAGTATTAATGGAAAATTATTTTCTTCACTCGCTTTACGAAATTCTGTATCTTTTGTAACTATAATCATATTATTTTCACGAGCGTAATTAATTATAGAATAGTCAGAACCAAGTTTTTTACCTTCGATTTGTAGTTTTCTTACGCTAAATGCATCATATCCAATTTCCTTTAGTCTGTCATCCATTCCATCTAGATTTTCATCAACAAGAATTTTGAGATTCGATTTAGACATAACAATTATCAAATTTTAAAGATGAGATGTCATTTTTTTAATTTTATTCATAATTTTTAATTTGTTTTCAATTTTCATCTCAGGTTCTAGAGTGAAATATATCGTGAAATTCTTTGGATAGATAACCATTTGAGTGAGTTTTTCTCGCTCTACATGTACATAACGAACTTTGCCAAGAGAATTATCAAAATMATTTCTCATTTTTCTYCTTTCTACAACTTGTTTACAGAAATGCTCCCCTTCTTTTTGTGATTTTAAAGAAGTTTTTCCACTTTTCATTATAGATTCTATAATGAGGCCTTTTTGATCTATAATAGCAACAAATCTCATTTTAGGATCTAAATCTATAATATCTTCAATAATTTCCATCAGATCTAATTCTTTGTAATAATTCAATTCTTGATGCAAAAATTAATTGACTAAATATATTTGATTGAACGTCTAGACTCGAATTATTCCATTTTTAACTAAGAATTCTATACTATTTGTAAAATCTACATCGGTGATCTGGCCTTCTGACCACCATTTTGCATTATTTTTAAACCAACTAGGAATTTGTTGCGCAGGTATTTCTTCTGAATCATCAAAATTTGGGATATTAATGTTGTATTCTTCAATTACATCCTGAATTCCCTTAGCAAATCTGTCATCAGTCATTTGGTTATTTGACCACAAATTAGCTGAATTACGAATAGAATCTGGAATAGTTGGATCATCGTCGGTTTTAACAGGTTTTTCTATTTTCTCAATTTCCTTTACAAAGAATTCTCCTGTATTTTGAAATCCACCATATTCTAAAGTATATTTGTAATAACCTGAAGTAGTTGTTGAGATATCATCAAGTATAACATGAGTAGATTGTGAGCTAATTGGAAAAGTTTTGGTAATTGTTGCACCCGTAGGAGGAGTTATCTCCAATACTGGATTAGAGTTTAAAACTTTAGAAACAACAATGTTGATTTCAACAGTTTCKCCCGGCAGATAACTTGATTTGTCTGTACCCAAAAATATAGAGACAAAGCTTATTGCATCACCTAAATAAAATGGATAWTCAAAGAYAGAATTATAGTATTTTACTACAACATAATAGGTCCCAGGMGGATTATATTTTACAAGATCATCAATGCTAAAAGTATGAAYCGTCATARTTTGATATGCTTTAACATMAGTRAAATCAGWGTGAAGAGGCTTTTCRCCTTCATCATTAARAATTTCAATRCGATACGATTCTGCTTGTGCTGCTATTGGAWSAAAATAATTTGTTTTAAGAAATGCATWTCCAGTRTCWCCAGGATAGTATGATTCTTTATCAGTGTGTATATCAACARTTAATGATTCAACTTCTGCTGAAATTGTTTTGTTTATYCCATTGTAATTGTAAGTTATTGTCCAATTYCCAAACTGRTTRTCAAAWGCATYTCTTARAATRGYGTGTAATTTTTTTGAAGCCTTGAAGCTGCTTAACTCACCTGAWTCCATAGARCYATCAGGCCTTRTAGCATTCCATTCGACTRYTCCGCCATAATATCCATCAATCTCAAKATCAATTTCAATCCAATCATTTGGYCCAAATGKATCYTTTAATGGATTTGTGATAATCTCAATACCAAAAGCTTGYTGWGARCCAAWTARYRTWCCTARTATGAGYAATRCGAAAAACCAATTTTTTCTCATCAGGCTAATCAAGCAGAATTAAATTGTTTAWTAGTTAAGATGTAATGTGAAYGAACACRTTCTAACTGTTATAAAAAAACTAGAGACAAGGTCAAAGCTCGAAGAATCTRATCAAATTGAAGTAAATCATGATGAGARAATGTTAGCAATTACTGAAGATACGGGTCAGTTTTACAACTTGTTCCTAAAAGCYATCAAGGCAAAAAGGATTCTRGAAGTAGGCACATCAGTTGGATATTCCACGCTTTGGTTTGCTGATGCAGTATTAGATAATGGAGGAGTTATAACTACAATTGAGCAAAATCCTTCAAAAATTACTATGGCCAGAGACAATTTTGTGGAAGCGAGAGTTGAGCATATTATAGAAAATGTACAGGGGGAAGCCATTAAGATTCTGAGCCAAATTTCTGATAACATTAAAGCAGAAAAAGAAAAGCAATTTGATTTTGCATTTTTAGATGCAGACAAAGAACTCAATAGTGAATATTTTGATCTTATTTTACCGATGATTAAAGTGGGAGGAATAATTGCCACTGATAACATTTTGTATCCAGAGAAGTTCAGACCCATGATGGAGAAATTTGTAAATCACGTAAAAAAAATTCCAAATGTTCAAACATTTACTTTAGATCTTGGAAATGGTGAACAAATTTCAATGAGAACCGGTTGACGTATTTTCTTTGCTTTCTTATTCTTTATCAATAAAAAGGCAAAGCCCCCCTCCCGTGCGTAATTTTAGCCAAGAACTAGGAATAATGTTCGATATGATTTGTTGGAGAGAGCTTAACTTTAAAAGATCTTTTTTACAGATTGAAGTATGACTACAGTAGACATTCCTGAAGATACTTGGAATAAACTGAAAGAATTCAAAAAAGTCGTAAAAGCTATTCTAGAAGATGAACTATTGGAAAATGATTCTGATTATATCGATCTTGTTTTAAGATTAGGTTTAGATAGTATGATTAAGGATATTCTCCCTAAAGAAGAGCCAACCTTGATAAAAGAAATGGTAAATATGTTCGGTGAAAACCCAGAATTCATTTCGAAACATATTGTGGATACGCTAAATAGAGGAAAAGAAGTTGAGCAGAAAAAACAATTACGACAAAAATGGTCACATTATCAATAATCAAACCGTAGGAATTTCATTTTCTAATCTTTCTACTGCATGTTGCAAATCATAAAAATTTATTTCAGGCGTTGCTCGTACTTGACCGTTATTTTCTATTCCAACATTAAATAAATCAAGCCTAGTTGCAAAATCTGCAGTAGTATCACTTACCCAACCAGCTGGATATGCAAGATCATTTATGACTAAATTCCACATTTCGTCATCTGGTTCAGATTCGTATAAAGTGAAACATTGTGGTGGAAGTGCCTCTCGTGCCAATTCAAATATTTTTACACACGCTTCAATCGTTTCAGCCGTATTTCCTATGTATGCAAGAATGCCAGTAATTCCAAATCCTGTTCCTGCACTGAAGGTAATAGCATGGTGTTTTTTAGCCATGACTAAAAACACATGATTTTTCCTAATATTGTCTTGGTTTTGTTTACTTCGTTTACTTTTTCAAAATTTAGTTTTATTTATCACTAA
>LKGT01001534.1_pt1 | contig 12398 bp, 22 predicted proteins | sample 503861 | NCBI WGS metagenome assembly LKGT01 (sample SAMN04113194, study PRJNA297058) | marine sediment metagenome | biome: marine benthic biome; feature: marine benthic feature; material: marine sediment; isolation source: sediment sample collected at the water-sediment interface from the South......
TATGATGAAATTAAACACATTAAAAGAAATCATGATGCATTAGGGATTTTGTTAGAAACTAAAAGACTTCGAATAATAGAGCCAGAAAAAGAGTATACTGATGTAGTAATTAAAATGTCAAAAACAACRGGTGATTTTAATGAGTTATCAAAAGAAGATATTTCTTYRATTGCKCTTTGTCTTCAGCTAAATGGTGAACTGATAACYGATGATTTTGCAGTTTCAAAYGTTTCAAAAAGTCTTGGATTAAAWRTMTCTCCARTTATGACATCTGGAATTAAGKATGTTGGAAAATGGATATATTATTGCCCAGGATGTCACAAGAATTTTTACARWTCTACTGAATGTCCYAWRTGTGGAARYCMACTWCGAAAAAAATTAMTCAAGAATAAATCATCAGAAWTYWYCATKAATAAAARATCCTAGTCGTGAAGKGTTTTTTGATTTGATTTTTTTARATGTTGACTAGTACTTWCAAGCATTTTTTTTATYTTCTTAGCACGKACTCCWCCYARGCCTTCAATTTTTGCAAGCTCAGATGAGGAGGCACAAAAAACTTTCAATGGTGAACCAAATTTTGCAAGCATTCGTGTGGCAGTTTTTTCACCTACGCCTGGAAGGCTACATAGTGATGAAAGTTGTTGCTTTTGAATATCATTTGATTTTCTAATTTTTTTAAGAAATGGTCCTTTGGTAGAGACTTTTCTAGATGACAGTGATACTAGTAGTTTAGCAGTATGAGGAGCATCAGGGGTAGGGATTATTGGAATTTTAAAATCAATTACAATTGATGAGAGTGCCCCATAAAATACTAGTGGATTTTCGGTAATTTCCTCTATTTCATCAACGTTTCCCTCAAGTAAAATGATTGGATTTTGAAAATTCTCTTTTAGTCTAGAACATTGATCAAAAAGTCTTCCATCAAAAATTGAGGAAATTAAATCCCGAATGCTTTTTCTTTCTACCACGGTTTCAGGTGCAACAATATAATCCCCAATTGTAAGTGTCTTTAATTCAATTTTAATTCCTATTGCTTTGAGAAGATCTGGAATTCCACTTTTTTTCTCTCTTTCATCTACTATAATTCTTAATTTGTCTAATTTCATAAAATTGGTTTGTTTTTTTTTGTTAATATCTTATTTGGGTGGGTTAGTTGGTGGTTGTTTAGTATTAGTAGTTCCACCTGTTTGTCCTTTCATCACTTCTGCTATTTTTGATTCTTGTTCTTTTAGACTTGTTTTTACTCGTTCTTCTTGTTTTGATAAAACAGTCAATCTGGTTTTTGCAAGTTCTTGTTTTTCTTCTAGATCTGCAATCAAGTCTTTTTTGTTTGATTTTATGAGAATAGAACCGGCGTGTTTGTATACGTCGTCATCATCTCCAGCCTTTTTTATTTCTTCTAAAGCTTTTTCAGTTTCCAAATGTTCAATTTCTAACTGTTGTTTTTGAGCCATAATTGATTGAAGGTTTTGTTGCGATTGTTGGATTTTTGCTAATTGTTCTTGCAACCATGGAGGAATTTGTTGACCAGAAGACATTAAGTTGTTACTCCCAAGTTTTCTTATAATCTTACCGATTCAATAGTGTCATAGCTTGCCTGAATCAGTCTAAGAGTAGAATTTAGATTTGCACGTAATTGAGGAATGTGATTTGATTTTATTTGAATGATTAATTTTTTATCGTATGAGATTTTTGTCTCAGTTGGATTTTCAGGGTAAAATTTGTTATCGGTATTAATTGAATCAAATATCGCTTTGGTTTTTTCTTGTGCGTCTATCTCAATTTTTGCATTAAAGTTTGATGTCATATGCCGTTCCTGCAATTTTAAAACTACATTTTTTGCATTTCCATATCCCTACAGCCTCTCTTCCAAATTTAGTTGAACCGCAATCAGGACATCTTCTTTTTGATTTGAGAATATAATGAACTTTAGTAAACTGTTTTCTTGGTTTTATGCCGTATCTAGCTCCAAGTCCTTTTAGTGATGATTTTTTGGCCATTTTTCTAACTACCTTGTCTTACTTGTTCTAATTTTTTTCTTATTTCTGCCCCAATAGTTCTAGAAGTTTCTAGGCATTTCATAATTTGTTCAGGAGTAAAGCCATTATTTCCTCCTTTTTGTAAAGCACAAACGTTTCCATCAGAATTAGTTGTAATAGTAATTCTTGCATCCATACATGTCCATTCATCTGAATTTGGGTCAACTAAAATGTGATCACCAATTCTTGCCATCGTTACAGATACAGGAATAGTTGTAATAGGTGGATCTGAAGTTTGTCCTTCTACTAGAGTTGGTACTTCATCTTGCATCTCCCATTTTGGAATTTTACAAGTAAGAATTGCTGCAGTTGATGCATATGAACATGCATCAAACAAGTTACCATCATGATCTATTACACTGTTATCAGCAAAAATTGCAATAACTGATTTGTTTTTTTCCAAGACTAGTTGTGAGACGTCAATCATTCCACTTTCTCTAATGCCTCTATCAACAACTCTTGCAAGCTCAATTACATCTTCTCCTGGAGGACCTGGTTCTGCTGTGGGATGAGCTAAAGGCAATATTTCTGCAGTACAAATGAAGATTCCTTTATCCCCCATATCTGGAAAAGGCCTATCAGGTTGGATTTTAATTCCAGTTACTACTTCTGTATCACCCAAACGTACACGTGCTGAACCATTAGCATGTGGAATTACACCTGTTTCAATTGTTAGAGGACGATGTTCATCAAATGCTCTTCCATCAAATCTTTGCCCTTTTTCTAACAAATCGTTAATTTTATTTCGTTTTAGTTTATCTAAAATTGAAGTAGTAGCCACTATCAAACAACTCCATTTCCAAAAAATTTGTCTTTTAATGCCTGTTTTTGAATTTCATAGATTTGTTTACAACCGTCGACGCCAGTTTCTACACATTTTTTAAATTCGTCAGGAGTCAAAACTCCATCTAATTGTAACAAAGTTATTTGACCAAGGTTTGGCATATAGCCAATTGGCATGTCTGCTTGACCCGCTTGATCTTCTTCGTTACCAACATCTAAAATTATTGTATCTGCTACTTTTCCAGCAGCACATGCTGATACCAAGTCTCTCATAGGAATTCCAGCATCAGCTAATGCAACTGATGCAGCATCAAGTGCGGCACATCTTGTACCACCGTCTGCCTGAAGAACTTCGACGTAAACATCTACAGCAGTTCGTGGGAATTTTTCAAGCATTACTGCAGGTTTAAGAGCCTCTTTTATGACTTTTCCAATTTCGATTTCTCTTCGTGATGGTGCAGGATTTTTTCTTTCAGTTACTGAAAAAGGTGACATGTGATATCTGCATCTAAGTATTCCTGTGTCAGTGTCTGACAAATGTTTTGGATGAACATCTCTAGGACCAAATACGCCAACAATTATCTTGTTGTCTCCAAATTCAATATACGCAGAACCGTTTGCGTTTTTGAGCACTCCTGCTTTAATGGAAATTTTTCTAGTTTCATCTACCTTTCTTCCATCACAACGAATTCCGTTTTCATCTAATAATACTAATTTTGAATCTCTTCCACCCATAATTATTCACTTTTTGATTCCAACATTTCCTTTATTTTATCTGTTAAATTAGGCATATGAGCATACTCATCTACCATTCGAATTGCTTTTTTGGCCTTTAATAATCCATCTTGTGTATCGCAAGCAACAACTACCAATCCATTTTGTCCAATTGTAATGGTTGCATTTGTTCCCAGCTCAATTGCTTGAATCATTGTGCCTTGTTTTCCTATCAGTCGTGGTACTTTACTTGGAGATATTCTTACAAGTTCACCAGAATCAATTTTACCTAGTTCTCTATCTGCAATTGTAATTAGTGGATCTCTTGATCTATCAAAATTTACAATTCTAGCTGCAATTAAATCTCCCTTGGCAAGCTTTGAAGTTAGCTCCTCTGTATCCGGTTGAAAATTTCTTCCAAAGACGTCAGAAGCAGGAAGCATTCCGGCATAACATGAATTAATATCAGCTTCCCAAGAAAGTGAGCTGTGTGAAACAATTTTTCCAATTACCAAGTCTTGACTTTTTGGAATATACATCCCAGATAATGGTATTACTTTAACGGTATCATCATAAATTTCAGAAATTCCTACTTTAGTTGCAATAATTTTTTTATCTTCTAGGATTACATTTTGTTCAGGTCTATATGGTCCAGTAGTAATAACCTCGCCTGGAATAACGTATCTTCTTTTATTATCGCCCATTATTTGAGAACCTCAACAGAAGCTGTTCCTTTAGTTATAGAACCTAATCTATCAATCACGTTTGGCCTTGCTGCCGCAGGTATTTCTAGTATTGCTTTTAGTGAACCATTTGACAGCCATTCTTCTTTTTGCAAAGTCCCAGTTGATTTTAGAACGGAGTAAGATTGTGATGCAAATTGAGCAGGAACGATAATTTCTAAAACTAAATTTTCAGACTTTAATGGAATTATTGAACGGAGTTTATCTACAATGTCTTTAACTTGTTCTTCAGCATTTTGGTGAGGATCGATTGAAACCTTTCCATCTTCCATTGCTTGTTCAATTCTCAGTGGTGGATGTGGGAGATGAGACTTTGGATCAACGTAAGTTTTGGCAATAAAATTKACAATTTGTTTTCTTTTTTCTGAAATCATTTTACGTCGCTGATCWGTTGTTAAGTTTAGAACACCTTTTTTAAGAATTTTTTNAGCAATWGCTGTTGWGTCTTCAGTTTTGAAYGCTTTTAACAACTTTTCAGATGATGCCCKAGTTCCTTTATTAGAGTCTGTATAAATTTCGTCAGAAACTAAAATTGATGAAATATCTTTTCTTTTACCAAGCTTAAACTCTAAAGCAGGATCTGGTTTTACTAAAATTTCGAACTTTTCTCCTTCAAATGAATATCTTACAACACTTGGTTTGTCAACCATAACAATCTAGARTACTRTACGACTTTGGATATTTATCTATACRTTRYATCCTTYTAMATTSRCTTTACCACGYACNNATSNAARTARYCCCAAAAATCAGGACTMGATGTTCCATAATTTATGTGACTAGTRTTATTAGATAATAATGCAAAAGGATCGTMTWTCTGAATGGTTTGTACCAAARTTCGGGWCCAGGAACTTTCAGCTAGGAATTGGGATCTTATTTTTGCCATATACTGSAATGGTGGTTTCTTTTGCARTATGGGGTTCGCTGGCAGTTGATTTTTCATTAGAAAGACTTGGTGCCATTTGTTTGTTGTATTTTTTAGCRCTKGGTRTATCTGCACATTGTCTTGATGCCCTAGGYAGTAAAGCCAAACCATGGGGMTTTTTRTCAAAAAAGAAATTRTTGACGATAGCTATTTCTGCGTTAGCAGGTGCRTTTGCCATTGGTTTGTACTATGCCTTTTTGGATTCTYTTCTTTTRRTTCCWATTGGRATTGCTGAAACYTTCTTTCTATTTGCGTATAATTTAGAATTATTCCATGGAAAATTTCACAACAATRCGTCATTTGTCATATCGTGGGGCATACTACCTGTTTTGGCYGGAACTGCAATACAAACAAATTCTATWACAYYAGAAACCCTTGCATTCTSYGTAATAGCAGGTATTCTAAGCTATGTTTTGATTAAAACATCRCGTAAGTATAAAGAYCTCAAACRACTGTCTGCAGAAGCATCTCTTATCTWCAAAAAGGAAGTTATTCTGAAACTAGTYAGCGTTGGAGTAATTTTTGTAACARTAGCGTTAGTTTTGATAAGAYATCTTTAATTGAATTAATCTTATAATGTTCATGTGACAGTTGCCCTTGATCCATTACTTAAGAGCATTCTTGATGCTTCTGTAGGACAAGTAGAGAGTACTCTAAGTAAAGTGTTAGAGTGCAATGTTTACCTTGACATAATAGAACAAAATCAGTTATCAGGAACTAATTTTGTAAGGAAGATAACAATAACTGTAAAAGATCTGCCAGTAATTCGGGCCGTTGCAAAATTTGATTCCAAGATTCTTCCTGAACAGATAATGACAGAACTTTTGAGAAGAAAAGAGGGAATCGGAACCATACTTACAAGAAATAAAATCAAAGCTGATAGAGAAGTAGTATCGCTTGATTTCAAACAAAATGGAAAAGAGGTGATTAGAAAGTATCGAATTGTATCCAACAAGTCGGTATGGTTTGAGATTTTAGAAGAAATAAGATTAGACTACATTACTGCCTGTAAGAATGGCTGATGTTTCTGAGGTAAGGGTTTGACATTCCACTTTCAACCCATATTTTTTCATGACATTTTGATATTCTTCAAGCCATTTTGTTGATCTTAGTAGTTTTGGAAGCTCGATGAAAACATCCTTCCAGCTTGGAATAAAAAATCCTAAAATCTTCAATACTTCAAAATATAGATTCCATAATTTTCTTACAGTTTTGTTCTTAGGATATATAAAATCATGTAGAATTATTATCCCACCTGGTCTTAAATGACATAAACAGGATTTAATGAGAATTTCTGGTTTACAATATTTGGGTAGATATGATGAAGTAATGCAATCAAATTTGTAATTCAGATCTAGTTTTTCTGCGTCCTGTTTAACAAATGATATATTTTGGTACAAAGCTAACTTCTTTTTTGCTATCTTAAGATAGCTTTCAGTCATATCTACACCAACTATTTTTGCGTTAGGAAATTTCTTAGAAATTTGTCTAGTTAAAATTCCAGTACCACATGCAAGATCCAATATTGATTGGCTTTGTGGAATTTTTTTTAGAATTTCCTTTTTCCAATATTTGTCTTTTCCAAAGGTAGTTCGATTTACAATTTTATCATAACTCAAAGCGGTTTTGTTGAAGAATCTTGGAACTAAGTTTTTTGTGGATTTTGCCATTAATACGATAATGTGTTAATCATGCTTTAAGGAATTTAAAATAAAGTCATGGGAGGTTTAATTGCCTATACATCATAGCTCGCTAGATATTTATTTGGACTTTGGAGTTTTTTGACTAAGTTTGCCCTCTTTAGAAGTAATTAACCAAGATAAACAAAAAATGTCAGTAAAGCTCAAGGGAATACCATTACAATATGCAAATGCATTACGAAGAATTTGCTTAAACGGAGTTCCGGTTTTTGCCATTGATACTGTAGATATTATTGAAAATTCATCGGTACTGGCTGATGAAGGAATTGCACATAGACTTGGTATGATTCCTCTGAAAACTGATACTTCACGATTTGTAGAACGTTCGAAATGTAAATGCCAAAGTGAAACAGGATGTTCTAATTGCAGAGTAATGTTAGTGATTGATTCTGGAGATACTGAYACAACAAGAACTATTWSTTCTAACGAGTTAACTTCTGAAGATGAAACTGTTAAACCAACATCAGACAAAGTYCCAATYRTCGTAATGGCWCCAGGTCAACGATTAAAAATTGAAGCATATGCAAGATTAGGACGAGGTATTGAACAYGCAAAATGGAATTCATCAAAYATTTCTACTCTAGTTRATACARACAAAGAGGATGAACATRTTCTTACAGTRGAAWCWACAGGTGCRCTATCWCCACAAGAGATTATTMTTGGTGGKGTMGAAGARTTRTCTCWMAGACTTAATGAATTCAAACAAATTTTAACAGATTTGAAAWAAGAATAAGCAAACATRTTATATTTGGGTTNAAAAAAGGCAATATTCAAATGACWAATCAGRTTGTTGTGCAAATGGTAAAAGWGCTAAAAMAAGCYTCTTCAAAAAATGATGCRCCAATTTGGTCCARAYTAGCTAAACTTGCWTTAAAAACATCTGCRGCAAGACGAGTAGTAAAYCTGACMAAGATCAATGARGTAACTAAAGAGAATGCAGTAATTGTTGTACCAGGTAAAGTACTAGGAACCGGAAATGTCTCTCATAAAATAACACTAAGTTCATTTTCAATTTCAAATTCAGCTGCTAAAAAAATTATTGAATCAGGTGGCACCATTATTAGTTTTTCAGAAATGATTAATAAATTTCCAACTGGAAAGGGTGTGATTATAATTGGCTAGCAAACAAGAAAAAGTAATTGAAACTAAAACTAAATCAATACTTGTAGATGGATCTGATCTTATTGCAGGAAGATTATGTTCCAATGTAGCAAAATTATTACTACAAGGAAATCACGTATCCATAGTTAATTGTGATAAGATTATGATTAGTGGAAAACGAAATAGTATAATCGAAGAATACAAAACTTTTCTAAAAATTGCAAGTATTATTAATCCAAAGCATGGTCCATTTCATCCTCGAAGGCCAGATACGATTATCAGCCGAATGGTTAGAGGTATGCTACCTAGAAAAAAACCATCTGGACAGGCTGCACTAAAAAGATTACGTGCATACGTTGGCATCCCCAATGAATTAAGATCACTAGAAAGGATTCAGTTTGACAAAGCCAAGATTAGAAGAACTAATGCATATTACACAAGTATGGCTGAGCTTGGAAGAACTATTGGGTGGACTGAATGACAACAACAAAAACTGAGATTTATTATGCTACTAGAAAGACAGCACAAGCTCATGTCTACATAACAAAGGGAGTAGGCAAGGTTAGAATTAATAACATACCTTTAGAAATGATTCCACAAGAAACTGCACGTGAAGTAATTTTTGCTCCACTAGAAATTTCTGGGGATTTACGTAGTAAAGTAGACATTTCAGTGAGAGTTAAAGGCGGTGGTTTTATGGGTCAAGCAAGTGCCGCAGCAATTGCAATTTCCAGAGCGCTTATTGGTTGGACAAAATCAAAAAAAGAACCACGTGATCATCCACTTACTAAAACAATTAGAGAAGATCTAAAAAAAAGAATTCTTGAGTTTGACAAGTATCTCATTAGCGGAGATGCAAGAAGAAAAGAGCCAAAAAAATTCGGCGGACCTGGAGCTAGACGAAGAAAACAAAAATCATATCGTTAGAACGTGAAAGTAATAATTTTAGCTGGTGGCAAAGGTACAAGAGCAAAACCATTTACGGATTTTTTTCCTAAAGCATTGATTCCAGTTGAAGGAAAACCGTTAATTGATCACATTGTTAGATATGTTTCCGCATCTTCATTAATTGATGAAATATTGATTGTTTCAGATTTTAATGGTCTGGGAGCACAGATAAAACATTTTTTTGAGAATTGGAATAACAAGAAAAAAATTAGATTTGTTCAAGACTCAGGATCTGGAACTGCTGGAGATCTACTTTATGCAGCAAATTTGTTAAAAAAATCGCCAGAGTTTCTCTTATGGTTTGTAGATAATTTGTGTGCAATTGATATTAAAAAAATGATTAAAGTTTTCAAACAAAATAATAGTTTAGTGTGTATTGCAACTAGAAACACCAGAAAAGCTGAAACAGGGTTTGCGGTGGTAAAAAATAACATTATAACAGAATTTCGAGAAAAACCAGTTCTCAAAATGCAGATGCCTGAATGTCTAGGAATCTATATTCTTGGAGAAGGTGTTCTAAATAAGATCAAAACCAAAAGTAGCAAAAAAGATCTTAATTTATCATTTGACATACTTCAGGAATTATCAAAAAAAGGAAAAGTTAGTGCATGTGATATTGGCAAAAAACAATGGTTAGATGTAGAATCTCCAGCTTATCTTGAACGTAATCAACAATTAGCAAAAAAAATCATAAAAGAGATGAAACATTAGACTTTTGTTCATATTCAGATATTTTATCCTCATTTTTTATAGTTAAAGCAATTTCATCGAAACCTTCAAGAAGATTCTTCTTGTTGTATGGGTCAATCTGAAATGGGATCTCTTCAGTATTTGTTTTGATGGTTTGACTTTCTAAATCTACTTCTAACTCCGTATCAATTTGCAAAAGTTTTTGAATGATTTTGGGATCAAGAGTTATAGCAAGTAATCCATTTTTAAAACAATTACTGTAAAAAATATCTCCAAAAGATGGTGCTATAATCACTGAAAATCCGTAATCTTGTAATGCCCAAACAGCATGCTCCCTACTTGAACCGCATCCAAAATTTTCTCCAGTTACGAGTATTTTTGAATTCTTGTATTTAGGATCATTTAAAATAAAACTCTGATTAGGAATTTCATTTCCATCAAACCTCCAATTATAAAACAAAAATTTTCCAAAACCAGTTTTTTGAATTAATTTTAAAAATTGTTTTGGYACAATTTGATCTGTATCAACATTAACTTTRTCAAAWGGAAYTGCAGTGSTTTTTATTTTTTGAAATTGTTTCATTTAKTTYAAATCCATTTCACGWACATCAACAAAATGTCCTTCGATWGCAGCTGCWGCTGCCATTACAGGACTCACKAGATGAGTACGTCCTCCRRCTCCTTGTCTACCTTCAAAATTTCTATTRGATGTACTTGCACAGCGYTCACCTGRTCCWAGTATATCAGGATTCATTCCAAGACACATACTACAACCTGATTCTCKCCATTCAAAATTTGCRTCTTTRAAAATTTTATCAATTCCAAGWTCCTCTGCTTGTTTTTTSACYATCTGAGAACCKGGKACAAYCATAGCAMKAACKTTGGATGAAACYTTTTTTCCTTYTACYACCTTTGATGCATCTACAAGATCCTCYAATCTAGCATTAGTRCATGARCCTATGAAAACTCGATCAACAAAAATATCAGTAATTRRTGTTCCAGGTTTAAGATCCATATACTYTAATGCNTTTANWGRCTCCTTTTTGYTGWYTCAAATCACCCTTTGCAAATTCTTCAGGGGATGGAATTTCCTCAGTMACATCTGAAACCATGGAYGGRTTYGTWCCCCAGCTTACTTGRGGWGCAATTTCWYGTRCRTTAATTGTAAAWCTCTTATCAAATTTTGCATTAGKGTCTGTTTTTAGRTTTWCACGCCATTGTTCYACTAATTCTTCATAATTTTTTGGAGTAAATTTTTTCCCTCGYAAATAATCATATGTTTTTTCATCTGGYRCRATAAGTCCTGCACGYGCCCCAGCTTCAATAGACATRTTACAAATAGTCATTCTTTGTTCCATGCTWAGCTCAGAGATAGTTTCTCCTCGATATTCAATTACWGTTCCAGMWCCACCCGAAGTACCAATTCGTCGAATAATTGAAAGGATAATRTCTTTTGCRGTTATCGCGAAGGGRTTTTTTCTTTTTCCCTCAACTTTTATCTCAAAAGGCTTGAGTTTTTGCATCCAAAGTGTTTGAGTTGCTAAAACATGTTCSACTTCGCTTGTTCCAATRCCAAATGCCAAGGACCCAAATGCTCCTTGTGTTGATGTATGACTATCTCCACATACAATTGTACTTCCAGGTAAGGTGATTCCTAATTGTGGTCCTATAACGTGAACAATTCCTTGATTTGGATTATCCATRCCAAACAATTGTATGCCAAAATCTTTACAATTTTTTTCCAAAGTTTGTATTTGAATTGAAGATGTTTGATCAATAATTGGAAGAGATCTATCACTAGTTGGTACATTGTGATCYTCAGTGGCTATTGTAAGATCTGGTCKTCTTACCTTTCTGTTGTTTAATCGTAATCCTTCAAAGGCTTGAGGAGAKGTTACTTCATGAATYAGATGTCTRTCTATGTAAAGTAAAGAAGGGCYRTTTTCTTTTTCTAAGACAAYGTGTGAATCCCAGATCYTTTCAAATAATGTCRTTGACATTGCAAAWATTCCTCARATTATGGTTGRAAMTTGAATATKCCACCTGCKGCAATAATTTTTCCAATAATTTCAGAGAAGGGTTTCATTTGATAATTTTTATTCTTCGTAAKATTTGTRATTTCATTTTTGTCTATGTTAATTTCAAGTTCATCTCCGTTTGAAATATCCTTGTAYGARTCTTCATTGATCTCAATWGGTAAAAGAAATGCTCCATCTACTGCATTTCTATAAAAAATTCGTGCAAATGAAAGRGCTAAGAYTGCYTTGATTCCAGAGTGYGCCAAAGCTATTGGTGCATGTTCACGGGAWGAGCCACAACCAAAATTTTTTCCTGCAAGAATGAAATCTCCTTCTTTTACYTTTTTRTGAAAATCTGGATCWAGTCCTTCCATWGCRTGTGTMGCTAGTTCAGCATAATCATGAATCTTAAGATAAGTACCTGGAATWATTACGTCAGTATCTATGTTGTCTTTTTCATATTTTATTACATTTCCTTTCAATTCAAATCCCTCGGATCAGTKARTTTTCCTGTAAYTGCWGAYGCAGCTACCACTAGTGGAGATGCAAGATATGTTTGAGAGTCAACATGACCCATCCTTCCTGGGAAGTTTCGATTAGTTGTACTAACACAGATTTCATCTTTGGCCAACACGCCCATATGTGCACCACAACATGCTCCACAAGTAGGTGGACCAACAGTAACACCTGCATCTAAAAATATCTTAATAAAACCATKWTYTWKTKYTTTTTNNWGYARA
>LKGT01001987.1_pt1 | contig 12386 bp, 16 predicted proteins | sample 503861 | NCBI WGS metagenome assembly LKGT01 (sample SAMN04113194, study PRJNA297058) | marine sediment metagenome | biome: marine benthic biome; feature: marine benthic feature; material: marine sediment; isolation source: sediment sample collected at the water-sediment interface from the South......
CGCCGCCAAAACCCACTCGCGATCGCAGTTCCTGCTCGATCCAGTGCGACGAAAAACCGGCGGGCATGTCATCCAACTCGCGATACACAATGTGCGCCAGCATGACGCCGGCGATCAGACCGTTGAACGTCAACCGCTCGTAAGGCCGCATGTCGTCGAGAAGAATGCCGTATTCTCGCCGATCAACCGGTAGTTGAAGATGAGAATCCGCGACCACGGCGCCGTGACCGGGGAAGTGCTTGGCAACCGCGGCCATGCCCGCACGACGCAGGCCTCGACAAAACGCCGCAGCCAACTCGCTGACCGCGTCGGGGTTCGAATGAAATGACCGGTCTCCAATGATCTCACTGACGCCCCAATCCAGATCAACACAGGGCGCAAAGCACAGATCGATATTGGCGGCCCGCAATTCGGACCCAATCAGCCAGCCTGCCTGCTGCGACAATTCGAGACCCTCCGCGGCGCTGCGAGCGTACTCCCGGCCGATCAGGCGCATCGGCGGTACCGCAGAAAAACCATCCCGGAATCGCTGCACCCGACCGCCTTCATGATCGACCGCAATCAACAGCGGCGGGCTCCTGAGCGCTCGGATCTCGGCAACCAGATCCGCGATCTGCTGCGGAGATTCATAATTTCTTGTAAACAGGATGACGCCGCCGACCGCCGGCTCACGCAGAAAGTCGCGGTCGGCTGGGCTTAGCGCGACCCCGTCTAGGTCGAGCATGACGGGCCCAAGTGGCATACGTTGATTCTACAAAATTACAGTAAATATGCGTATTTATTGCTTTTTGAACACTGCGATCGATTCAGCATGTGCCGTATGCGGAAACATGTCGATAATTCCCGCTGCCTCGAGTCGATAACCCTGTTCGTTGACCAGCAACCCTGCATCACGGGCCAGTGTGCCCGGATGGCAGGAAACATAGACAATGCGTTGGGCTCCGATAACAGGCATGAGCCGCATGACCTCGGCAGCCCCGTTGCGCGCCGGATCCAGTAGCAACTTATCCCAGCCCCCGCGAAGCCAGGCTTCGCTACCATCGATTTTGCTCAGGTCCGCCGTTCGGAATGTGGCGTTCTGCAGATCATTGAGCGCTGCATTACCTGCCGCCGCTGCCACCAGCATCGCGTCGCCCTCGACGCCCAGGATCTCGCGACACCGGCGCGCAAGCGGCAACGAAAAATTGCCGATGCCACAATAAAGATCCAGCAGCCGGTCGCCAGGTTCCGGAGCCAGTAGATCAATCGCATGGCGCACCATTTGTTGGTTGATGTCACTATTGATCTGAACAAAACCGACTGGGCTGAATTCGATCCGAATGTCGAACTCGGACAATGTGTAATAGAGGGCTTCGACAGGCGCATCGGGATACAGCAGCTCCACGGAGTCGAGACCACCAGGCTGCAGGTAAATCCGAACGCTGTTGGCTTTCCCGAATTGCTGCAGCAGCGCCGCGTCGTCGTCAGTCGGCGGATCAAGCACACGAAATACCAGCGCCACAGCATTTTCCGCAACAGCGACTTCAATCTGCGGCAGACGCGCCCGAATCGACAGGGACCCGATCAATGTGCTAAGCGCGTCGATCATTCCGTCGACGGGCTTGGCGAGCACCTCACAACGATGCATGTCGGTGATGAATGGCGCATGCCGCTCACGAAAGCCCACCAGTACCCTGCCCTTGCCGGGAACATCCTTGACGCCGAGCCTTGCACGCCTTCGGTAGTTCCAACCCGGTCCGGTGATCGGAGGGAGCCAGGTATCGGGAGTCACTTTGCCAATGCGCTCAAGATTGTCCTTGAGAGTCTGACACTTGATCGACTGTTGCTGCTGCTCGGAGACATGTTGTAAGGCGCAGCCTCCGCAACGACCGAAAGCATCGCAGCGCGCCTCGATTCGGTCTGCGGATGTCTCAAGCACCTCAAGGAGTTCGGCTTCGTCAAAATTGCGCCGCAACTTGCGGCGCAGGAATCGAACTTCTTCCCCCACCAAAGCCCCGGATACGAATACCTTCTTGCCGCTCACCGCAGCAATGCCGCGTCCGTCGTGAGTGACAGCGTTTATTCGTGCCGWTTCCGGTTCACGGCGACGTCGTGCCATCATGGGGCCCTCAGCTCTCAGGCCAGGCTGCGAGGAACTCACTGAGATGCGACGCTTCCATCGTCGACAGTGTCGTCCTAACCAGTTGCAACTCACGTTCGAGATCTGCCTCGTCAAGATTTCCGCGCATATGTTCGAAGCGCAGATACACGAGCCAGGTATTGAGGACATCGGTTTCACAGTAATCCCGGATTTCGCGAATGCCGCCGCGGAGATAGCAGTCCCAGACTTTGTCGCCACTCATCCCCTGTTTGCCCGGGAATCCCAGCAGCACCGCGGCCTGATCGAGACTCGCGCGGGCTCGTGGCTGAAAACCCGACAACACATCCATGAGATCCACGTGGCGCCAATGAAACCGACTCAGATAATTGTTGAAACGAAACTCCCGGTCCGCATCGCCCGTTTCCCAGTATCGTGGCGCCTGGATTCCGTGCTTTAACGCCCGGTAGTGCAAGACAGGCAGGTCGAATCCGCCGCCATTCCATGACACCAGGTTGGGCGTGTATCGATCGATACCGTCGTAAAACCGCCGTACCAATTCAGCCTCGTCAGATTCTTCTTCTCCCAGGCTCCAGAGGCGAAATGTGTCCCCCGTTCGCAATGCGACCGAGATCGCTACAATCCGATGTTGGTGCGATGGCAGAAACTCGCTGCCGCTTTTCTGCTGTTGTTTGAAAAACATCGCTGACGCGACATCTTCATCCGACAAGCCATCAAGGTCCCACATCCGGCGGCCGAATTCGACGTCCGGTATGGTCTCTATGTCAAACGAAAAACAATTCACGGTTTCACTATTCCTCAGTTTCAACAACAGCAAATGCCACCACCAGACCCGCATCGTCAGTCAGGCTGACGTGCCCGGCGCCAATACCGAGTTGCTCACAGACTCCACGCCCGCGATCCGACCAGATAATCAGCGGTCGTCCCCAATCATTGTTGACGATACCGACATCTCGCAACCAAACGCCGTGTCGAAAACCTGTACCCATCGCCTTTACCGTGGCCTCTTTGCCTGCGAATCGCATCGCGAGAAAGCGCACCGGAAATTTGCTGCGTCGAAACAGCTCGAGCTCCTCTTCCATGAGCAAACGCCGCACGAAGTGGTCACCGAATCGATCGTAAGTTGCCTGGATTCGCGACAGCTCGACGACGTCTGTCCCAACACCAAAAATCATGGTTTGCTCATCATGATCGAGCTTGGGCCATCAATCGTTTCATTTCGGTGACAGCCATTCTTAGACCCTCGAACACGGCACGCGCGATGATAGCGTGACCGATATTGAGCTCAACAATCTGATCGATTTCGGCAATGGCAGTGACGTTACCGTAATGCAGACCGTGGCCAGCGTTGATGACGAGGCCGAGATCGCGGCCATAGTGGGCCGCGTGCGCGACACGCTCGAACTCCTTTTGCTGCTGCGCGCCCTCGGCATCCGCGTAACTGCCCGTATGCAATTCAACGACGGGCGCGCCCGAGGCAACCGCAGCATCGAGTTGTGCCGGCTCGGGATCGATAAACAAAGATGTTCGAATGCCGGCTTCCGCAAGCTGGCTGCAGGCGTCACGCACTTTGTCCAACTGGCCGGCAACATCCAGACCGCCTTCTGTTGTGAGTTCTTCCCGTTTTTCAGGGACCAGGCAAACATCGGATGGACTCGTCGCAACCGCAATATTCAGCATCTCGTGAGTGACGGCGCACTCAAGATTCATGTGCGTATGCATGACCTCTTTTATCGCGACGAGGTCGCTGTCCTGAATATGACGTCGGTCTTCGCGAAGATGCACGGTAATGCTGTCCGCGCCGGCCTGCTCGACGATTGCCACAGCCTCGGCCGGGCGCGGGTATGGTGTCCCACGCGCCTGACGCAACGTCGCGACGTGGTCGATGTTGACACCGAGAGTCAATGGATTGACAGCCATAGGGCGTATTCTAGCTTGAAGATTTGATGTCGACGAGCACCTTGCGACTCTTGAGCTCCTTGCCATCGAGATGAAACCCGATGACTGCGCGCAACAGCCGGTTCGCGGCTCGCAGAACGCCCGGTTCGTCAAACCGTTGCTCAGCAATAGCTAGCAGCTGGCCACCGTCGAACACGAGCGGCCCCACGGATCGGCTCACACGTACCGGCCCTTGCTCAAATCGGTACTCGTAGTGCAGCTCTTTTTGCAGCGGATCGTGCGATCCGGCCTCGTAATCGAGATTGAGCGCGTACCCCAGCTGCCGCAATAGCTCGACTTCGAAACGCCGCAAGCAGGGTGCCACATTCTCGGCTACGGCCAGCGCCCGAATGGCACTCTCATAAATGCCGAATATTTCCGGTTGCGGGTCGTGGCGATGTAGAAAATGCAAGATCAGCTCGTTGACATAGAATCCAGACAGAAGTGCATCTCCGGACAACTGCAATGGCGCGCCATGCAGCTCGGCACCCGTCAACGTACCAAGATCGGATCGTTGCACCCAGGACATGGCCAATGGCATGAATGGCCGCAATATACCGCGCAGTCGTGACTTCGCGGCGCGACTTCCGCGCGCAACCAGCGCCAGTTTGCCGTGGTCGCGACTCATCACATCGAGGATCTGGCTCGTGTCCCGAAACGGTCGGTGATGCAGGATAAACGCAGGCTGCTCTTGAACTCGCCTCACGGCAGCTCGTATCCGAGCCGCATCAGATCCTGTTCACTGTCCGACCAGTTATCCTTGACCTTGACCCACAATTCGAGATGCACGCGACAACCGAGTTGCTCGCTTATCTCGAGGCGCGCGGATTGACCGACCGTCTTCAGCACTTTTCCGCCTTTGCCAACAACGATGCCTTTCTGGCTGTCCCGATCGACCCAAATCACAGCGTTTATCGTCAAGCGGTCGTCATCCAGTTCGTAGCGTTCGATCTGAACCGTAAGACCGTAAGGTATCTCCTGGTGCAGCATGAGTGTCAGCTTTTCGCGAATTACTTCCGCTGCCTGAAACTCAGCGCTGCGATCGGTCTGCATTTCCTGCGGAAACAACAGTGGCGACTCCGGGAGAAAATTCGGAATTATGGCCATCAATGCATCCAGGTTGTTCTTTTTCAGTGCCGATACCGGAAAAATCTCCGCGAATTCATGCCGCTTTGACAAGGCCGCAATCGCCTCAAGCAACCGATCTTTGGGATGCACACGATCGACTTTGTTCAGCACTGCGACAACGGGCGTCTCGGTTGACCGGAAGCGATACACGACATCATCATCCTCTTCCGTCCAGTGCGTGGCCTCTGCAACGAACAAAACGAGATCAGCGTCCGCCAGCGCACTGGCCGCAGTACGGTTCATCAACCGGTTCATCGCTTTAACCGCCTTGCGGTGAATGCCGGGCGTATCGACGAATACGATCTGGGTGTCGCCCTCGGTATGCACCGCGAGAATTCTATGCCGCGTCGTTTGCGGCTTGTGGGTAWCNGATACTGATCTTTTTGCCCATAACGGCATTGATCAGCGTCGACTTGCCGACATTTGGGCGACCGATRACRGCAACGAATCCACAACGTGTTGGCATTAGCGTGTATCGCCCYCGGCAAGTGCAACCAGCATCTTTTCAGCCGATTCCTGTTCGGCGTTGCGYCGGGTTGTTCCGCTTCCTGTAGTCATCGTCGTGCCRTCCCTGACCGAACAACTGACTTCAAATSTCTGTTGATGYGCCTTCCCCGACACMCCTGCGAGCTCGTATTTTGGCAACCCGARCGCTCGTGCCTGCAACCATTCCTGCAAACGAGTTTTYGGATCTYGCAATTCATCGACCGACGGGAGATTGGWCAACCGCTCGCCGAAGGCACGTTCAATGACGCTCCTCGCAGCCTCAAAGCCTGCATCRAGATAAACAGCRCCAAATATCGCCTCAAGCGCGTCGGCCAGGATTGATTCTCGCCTGTGACCACCCGATTTACGTTCACCACCGCCGAGAACCAGATGATCTCCAAGCCCGAGATTCGACGATAGCTCAGCAAGCGAAGTGTCCTTGACGAGGGACGCGCGCAGTCGGCTGAGGTCTCCTTCCGGCGCATTGGCGTGCATACGAAAAACAATGTCGGAAATAACAACTTCAAGAACCGCGTCGCCGAGAAATTCGAGCCGTTCGTTGTTATCGCCGGGGCAACTTCTGTGTGTCAGAGCTTGTTGTAGCAGGTGGGTATCGTTGAATTGGTAGCCCAGCGTTGTCTGGAGCCAGGTCTCAGCCTTGGATACCACGATTTCTAGCGACGCACAATTTCAGTCTTATCGAAATGCACCGTGAATGAGATATGGCCAATAAAAGGCGTTGTATGATCGTAAACGGCAGATACTTGCAGTCCGCCGTCTACAGCCGTAACCGGAACGTCTCGCGCCTTGATTTCACTAACGCTGTCCACATCGAAGCGCCGCGCGATCGATCGGCGTACAGCCGTCCGGTTCGCATTCTGGCCCTCGAACTCGGCAACGACGCCGTTAATGACTCCGACAATCTTCATGTAGTTCAGGTAGACGGGCATCAGACGGATGGCACCAAAAGCAAACAGCCCTATGAAGGTAGTCAGGAAGGCGATGCCAAGCGTTGTCATGCCTGCCTGTCGCCGCGCCGGGCGCCGTTGCAAGCCGTTCTGTAGTCGTTTCATGCCTTGCATAACGTGACACTGCAAAAAATCGCAGTCTCCTAAATGGATTACACCAGATTTAACGCAATTTTAATGCTCAAAGCGGTGACTTGCACCACATTATTCGATCTTGCTGCCGATTCGGTCCCAACGGGGCCAGTTCCAGCCATCCACGTGCATCCAGATCCGTACCGCCTCACCGACGAGATGGGACTCCGGAATCGCATGGATGAAGCGACTGTCGCGACTATTGTCGCGGTTATCGCCCATGACGAAATAATGTCCACTCGGCACCTCGAATGTGCCATCCGCACGCTCATTAGTCGCATCTGTTATGAGTATCTGGTGCCGACGCTCGCCGAGCTGTTCAACAAATCGTGGATCGCCCACGGACGCGTGCGGGTGTTTTTCCAGGTCAATGCGCTGACCATTAACCGTCAACACATGGCGTTCGTAAGTCACTGCATCGCCAGGCAGGCCAATGACTCTCTTGATGTAGTTGATACTCGGATCGGACGGCAAACGAAAAACGATGACGTCGCCACGCTTCGGTTCACCGGTCTCCAGGATTTTTGATTCAGTGACGGGCAGACGCAACCCATAGGCATATTTTTTGACAAATATGAAATCCCCCTGCAACAGCGTCGGCATCATCGATCCGGAAGGAATTCGAAATGGCTCGAACACGAACGATCGAATCACCAAAACAAAAACCAGCACCGGAAAAAACGATCGCGAATACTCGACTAGGGTCAGCAATGCAATTGAGCCACCCTTTTTGTGTCTGCTACGCCAGACAAACTTGTCCAGAGCAACAACAAGGCCCGAAAACGATGTCAGAACGGTCAGTATTAATGCTAGATTCATGCTCAAAATAGAGTTCTCATTTGTCCATTTTTAGAACGGCCAAGAATGCCTCCTGCGGAATTTGGACCGATCCTACCTGTTTCATCCGGCGCTTGCCGGCCTTTTGTTTTTCAAGCAATTTGCGTTTGCGAGACACGTCACCCCCATAACACTTGGCAGTCACGTTCTTTCGCAAGGCCTTGACCGTGCTACGTGCAATTATCTGGCTGCCGATCCCGGCCTGGATGGCAACTTCGAACATTTGCCGTGGAATTAGTTCTCGCATTCTCTTGACCAATTCCCGACCGCGTTGTTGCGCGCTCGCACGATGCACGATGATTGACAGCGCATCAACACGTTCTTTGTTAATCAGGACATCAAGCCGCACGAGATTCGCAGGCTCAAATCGCTCGAAATGATAATCGAATGATGCGAATCCACGGCTGACCGACTTGAGCCGATCGAAAAAGTCGAGCACAACTTCCACGAGCGGCATTTCGTACTCAATAGAAACCTGGTTGCCCAGGTATCGAATGTGTTTCTGAACGCCGCGCTTCTCGACACACAACTTAATGACCGAACCAACGTGTTTTTCTGGAACCAGGATATTCGCGGTGATGATCGGCTCACGCAACTCGTCGATCTCATTTGCGGGCGGAAGTTTGGACGGGTTATCGACGTGCACGATATTGCCGGCGGTGTCGACAACCTCGAAGACAACGGTCGGCGCAGTCGTTATCAATTCCAGGTTGTACTCGCGCTCCAACCGTTCCTGCACAATTTCCATGTGTAACAAGCCCAGAAATCCACAACGAAAACCGAAACCAAGTGCGACCGACGTTTCGGGTTCGAAATGCAATGCTGCATCGTTCAGGCGCAGCTTTTTCAGCGCCTCACGAAAATTTTCATAATCTTCGGATTGAATGGGAAACAGGCCGGCGAATACGCGTGGCTGAACTTGCTGGAAGCCGGGCAACGCTTCTTCACAGGGATCGTGAGCTGAAGTGAGTGTATCGCCCACGGGCGCGCCGTAAATATCCTTGATGCCGGCGATTACAAAACCGACCGATCCGGTCGACAGTACGTCACGATCCTCCATTTTCGGTGTGAAGCAGCCCACACGGTCGGCCTGATATGACCTACCGGTCGACATGACGGTGATCTTGCTGCGCTTTGGCAGCTTGCCATTCATCACGCGCACCAAAGATACGACACCAACGTAGTTGTCGAACCATGAATCGATGATCAGCGCTTGCAACGGACCGTCRGGATTKCCCTTGGGTGCCGGAATTCGGTCAACAATGGCTTCGAGCAGCTCCGGGAYTCCCTCACCAGTCTTGGCACTTACCATTACAGCATCGGTCGCATCGATGCCRATRATRTCTTCTATCTCGGCAATGACCTTRTCGGGTTCTGCCGCCGGCAGATCGATCTTGTTCAATACRGGAAGGACTTCGAGGCCCTGATCGATGGCTGTGTTGCAATTCGCCACGCTTTGMGCCTCGACTCCCTGCGCGGCATCGACGACCAGCAATGCCCCGTCGCARGCCGCRAGTGAGCGYGAAACCTCATAGGAAAAATCGACGTGGCCGGGCGTATCAATRAAGTTGAGTTGATACACCTCGCCGTTCTTGGCCKTGTARTCCAGCGAYACGCTCTGAGCCTTGATCGTAATGCCCCGYTCGCGCTCCAGGTCCATTGAATCCARRACCTGTTCTTCCATTTCGCGCTCCGACAGACCACCACATAGCTGAATAAACCGATCGGCAAGCGTGGACTTGCCGTGATCGATGTGGGCAATGATTGAGAAATTACGGRTTCGGTTCATGTCGAGGTGTTGCTCAAAATMCTTGTGAGCGCGTCGCGATCGAGATGATACTGGCAGATGAAGTCCCCGTCATATTTAACCACSGGTACCCGGGTATCGWATTCATTGCRCCAGTCTTCGCGAGTATCGATATCGCAGACGGCTAGCTCGAGGCGCCCACGGATCAGCGGCAATAGTTCCTCGATCAATTGTTCACATAAGTGACAGCCGCGACGACTGAATACCTGCAGTTTTGGCACCTAGAGACCGGCCTGCGCGCGACGCAGCCTCTTTGCGACTCTTGGTACGAAGTTGCCGAGGCAAGCCGCGTGCTGTAGCCGCCACCTGCTGACGATCAGCCCGCTCAGAAGACCGACTATTGCGGCGCTCGCCGCCGCCGCATCGCCGAGCGCCATCACATACGCGAAACCTGCAGCGGCCACCGCGCCGAGCATCGGCAAGCCATAAACAATCAGCGCCGCTTGCAGTAAATTGTTCGGCGTCAACGCAATCTCGACATTATCGCCCTCGGCCAAATCCAGACTGGCGCTGAATGAGGCTTCAACCTGCCTAAGTCGACTGCTGCCCACCAGCAACCCTGCACCGCAGCCCTTGCCAGCTGCACAGCGTGGACACGCAGCGCTGACGTCGACGTCGACGATGGCCCGCGTACCGCTAGCGTCTGTTACAAGGGCTCGAATGATACCGGTGGGGTTGTCCATGCGGGATGATATCCCCTTTTGGGGAACAGAGCGCACTTACCTTGGCTGCATGGACCTCGCGATCTGCTCCACGGTCGCGGCTGGCACTTCGCCGACCGCGGTCACGTGGAAATCTCCTGACGCGACGCTAAACGCATTGGAAGCGCCAACGCGCGAGCGACCCGCAGCTTTCTTGTCTTTTCCTGACTCGATGAACACCGACACACTGGCAAGCCCGTCACTCAACATCATGTGTGTGACGGGATTATCCGTACCCGATATTCGCTCGCCGCGCGTAGACGTAACTCGAAATCCGGGTGGTAAATTGTCGCTAATCCATTCAGTAACGACCTCCGGCGCAGCCGTTCTCTGCGGCTTCGTGAACCAACGAAAACCGTGGATGTCGATCGATGGCTGAATATCGCTGACATCAATTTCAGCGTTGAACGTGATGTCGGCAAATTTGACCTGCTCGATTGTTTCGCCGTGTTCGTCCAGGAGCTTGGTTTGTAGTGGAAATCCCGTCGCGACATCCAGCCAGATTCGATGGCCGTAGCGAAAACTATCGTGTGGCCGAATAGCGAGCATGATGGTCTTGCGGCCGGCAACTCGCTCCTTGCGAACAATCGAGACATCGTATTCGTTGCCAAAATGAATATCACTCGATGGCAACGTCGAGAACAACGTGCTCTTGTCATCCCACTTTTCGACCACCACGGACTTCCGTTCGGGCATGATGAAATGTACTTCGTTGCCGTTCCGAATGATCTCCAGATCTTTGCCCTCCTGGATTATCACCTTCTCGCACACGACACCATCAGAGACAAAGTGCATGACCTTGAGCACGTCGACTGTTCCGTCCTGAATTCGAATCACCGTGCCTTCGTAGTTGGCCGTCTGAACCGCGCTGGTCATTTTCTTCAACCAATCTCGCGGACCCAGGTCTTGCGCATAAGCCAGTTGCCCAGCCAGCACGAAGCCGACGAACGCGACCCTAATCGCCGCAATCGTCTTTTCTTGAGTAATTCTCATTGCGCTGTCGGTGTTACGGCGTTTGCCGTTGCTCGATCGGGTCGTCCGGCGGGTCAATTTCTTCAAGGTCTGTATCGAGATTTTCATCTTCATGCATTCGTACGGTGACAAGCCGCACAGCAAAATTGTTGTTGCCCGATTCCGACGACAGGCGGTTGTGCTGTTCGAAATACTTGAGCTCGGGTACCGTGTAGGATCCGCTGTCAGCCTCTGCCGCAACAGCCGGAGCGGTGGGATCGCTCTCGACACCCGGAACCTCGGCCAATTGCTGCAAACCAAGGATAGCGACCAGCGCTACGCTCGCAGCTATCGCGAAACCAGCAAGCGGGCGAACATAGCGGCCCGTAGCGACCTCGATACCACCAGTATCTTCGTGAATCGATCTGTCATCGATTGCCGCTGAAATGCGTCCACGCAAGGCATCAAGTCCGGCCACGTTACGCTGCCCGCGCAGCGCACGTCCAATGGCGAAATACTCGGCCGCTCGCTGTCTGAGTTCCAGATCCTGGCTCATTCTGCGCAGCAGCAATTCCGCTTCGTTCTCCGGCAATTCGCCATCCACAAATGCAGAAATCTGCATCTCTATTCCTTCGTTCATTTCTACCCGCCTGTTTAACGTATCAGCGTCCCGACTTTCTTGCCTATGGCATCCCGGGCCCTAAAAATCCTCGATCGCACCGTTCCGACTGGACAATCCATGGTCTGTGCGATTTCCTCGTAACTCATCCCATCCAACTCTCGCAAGATGATGGCCGTTCGCAGATCATCCGGCAGAGCCTGGATGGCACGCTCCAATGTTTCCTGCAACTCCAGACTCAATGCAATTCCTTCCGGAGTATCCGTCTCCTTCAGATTGGCATGCAGTCCGTACTGTTCTGGTTCCTGTAAGTCGAGCTCAATGTCCGCCGGCCGACGCCGCTGCGCTGCAAGATAGTTCTTCGCAGTGTTCACGGCGATGCGATAAAGCCACGTGTAAAACGCACTGTCGCCGCGAAATCGCGGCAATGCCCGGTAGGCCTTAATAAAGGCTTCCTGACTGATATCCAATGCCAATTCCGGGTCGCGCACATATCGCATCACCAGGTTGACGATCTTGTGCTCGTACTTGAGCACCAATAAATCAAACGCGCCTTTATCGCCTTTCTGGACCCGTTTGACCAGCTCCTTGTCCGTCGACTCATTCGACATGCGGCTGTATCCCACCGTCCTCGAGGCACAGCCGCCCGACACCCGGATAGACCGGCGAGACTATCGAAAGTTCTTCTGGCAAGGTGCTATGAATTCGCATTATGTGACAC
>LKGT01008556.1_pt1 | contig 12385 bp, 9 predicted proteins | sample 503861 | NCBI WGS metagenome assembly LKGT01 (sample SAMN04113194, study PRJNA297058) | marine sediment metagenome | biome: marine benthic biome; feature: marine benthic feature; material: marine sediment; isolation source: sediment sample collected at the water-sediment interface from the South... ...
GCCGCCATGCATGGTGCCGTCGTGTCGTCTGTTTCATCGCTCTACCTCGAAAGTTCGGGCAACCGGACGAACGGGTTGCCGACCGCGCCAGGGTTCCCGCTTCATCGTTGCCCATAAGACGCGAATAGCCGGCCACGTCGGCGGCGAGTTTGCCGGCAAGGCGACGTTCCATCGCGAAATCTCCCAAACCCGAAGACTAGCAAAGTGCAGCGGGAAAATCCATGCGGCAACAGAACGCCTGAATGTCCGGTTATGGCTAATAGGAGAAGTTCCAGCCATGCCGTCGGTACGACCGCATATCCCCCAACAGGCGACATTCGCTGGCCGATGTCCGTTATCGTGCTGATTTCGTCCGCTCTACCCCCAGCTCCGGACGTGGGTGGCACCCCCGGCGAATGTCTCAAGTTGAACATCCCGCTGGAATTTGGAAGAGAAAAATTGAAGTGATTCGTCAGGGATCGATCCAGTAGGGACGCTCTTGGGTGAGCATCTTGAAGATGACGCGGCAGAGGTGTCGTCCAAGGGCKCGGATRGCTTGGTTGTGTCTCTTTCCTTCGGCGCGTTTTTTCTCGTAGTAGCGCTGCGATTGCGGGACCCGTTTGCGATGGTGATCGACGGCGATCATCATCGCCGCCTTGGCGCGGGTGTTGACATGCTTCGGCGCCTTTGAGCCACGGTGCTTGCCGGAACTGTTATCGAGCGTGGCCATGCCGAGATAGAGGGCCAGGCTGGCCTCGCTCCGGAAGCGCTCGATGGTTCCGATTTCACCGGCCGGCTCGGCCGAGCAGATGGCGCCATAGCCCGGGATGGAGGCTAGCTGACGGGCGATGGAGGAACTCTCGGCGATGCGCGCCATCTGCTCTTCCAAGGCCTTGATCTGCTGTTTCAACTCGAGGATTCGTGCCGCATCCTGCTGGATCATGTCGCCGACCAGGCTGGCATCGGGACCGAAGAACGCGCGGCTTTGCCAAGCCTGAACGGCATCGGCGTAGGTGGCGCCGATACCGGGCACCTTGAGCAGGCTGGCGCGGCGCAGCCGGGCCAGCTTGAGCAGTCCCTCGCGGCAGGTCAGAAAGTTCAGGAACCAAAGGTTGCCGACTTCCCGGGTGATCTGCAAAAGCCCCGGCGCGACGGCCTGAAGATCGGCGTGCAGAGAATTGATCACGCGCCCGCGTTCGTTGACCAGGCGGCGCCGGCGCCGCGACAGGCGCTTGAGGATGTCGTTCTCCTCGGGCGTCGCCATGACTTCCTGAAGGACGTCGCCGGCCATCGGCAGGTGATCGCGGAGTTGGAACAGCTCCAAACACTTGGCCGAGTCGATTCGATCGCTCTTGGCGGCGGCCGGAAAAATCTCCTTGAAGCGCGCCAGCTTCAGATTGTTGACATTGAACAGCCGCCAGCCCCTGGCCCTGACCAGGCTGTCGAGCGGCCGGACGTGGCCATTGTAGCCTTCCATGGCGACGGCAATCGGATAGGGGTGGCGCTTGGCGTGGCCCTCGATGCGGGCGAAGAAATCCCCGAATCCCGCCGCCGTATGCGGGATCTCGAATTCCTCGAGCAGGCTGCCGTCCGACAGCCCGATGGCAACAGTATGGCAACGCGAGCCGACATCGACGCCGACACGCAGTTGCAAAGATTGGGGGTTCAGCATAGATCGCTCCTTCAGCAAACAAGACCGTCCGTTCATCCTTCGGTCTCGTCTACCTACAGAGCCACGATCGCCACAGCGACCGGCACCATCCCGGTCGACCCGTCGGATGATGCAGGTGACGGGGGCGGCATTTCAAAAGGAGTGAGCCCGGATCGCCGGACCACTGACCCAAACAGCCACACCCCCGTCGGCGTCAGGCTAGCCGCCAACCACCGCACCCGCCACCTGCAATGCAAGGAAAATCACCGCCACCGCGGTGGATATGTGGATAACTCGCTGCCGCGAGTTCTCGCACATACCCACCGCGCAACAACAACAGCCCCTTCCTTACGAAATCCGATGGTAGACCCGGGCTGTATGAAAACTATTTTCTGGCGACCGCGACGAAACATCGATTCATTAAGTTGGCCTCAGCCGCAATAATGATTCGCCCACGTTGCCTTCCGGATTCAATTGTTGCGCGGAAGGTCTCGGCGTCGGCGTTTTTACACAACCTGGACCCTAAACCGACATTAGGGGTCGATAGAGCCTTCCAGTAACTCATGCGCGCGAGCGTCTTGTTCAAACGGTGAGTTCCAGCTGCCGAACTGAATAATGGCTTGGAGATACGACGCCAGAAACGCCCTGATCGAGCCCGCCTGCTCGTACTGGTGACCGCTTCCGGCGACCCGGTGGGAGCGCGGTAACCCGCTTCCGTATCCCGATCCATTCGTTGGGGTATGCTATTCAATGCGCGTGTACGGAAATCCAGTGCTTTCCGTACACCTGTTGGCGAGCGGTGTTCATCCCGTCGGGAGATTTCCGTACCCACTCGGTAGTGCAGAGTTTTTGAATTTCCCGCCTTCCCCGTTCCAGTGGAGACCTCCGGCGGAACGCGTCGCCGCGCTCGCCGGTCGGATCGGCTTTAAGGGTGGAGGAAGGCGATGGGTAAGCTCCCAGTCCTGCTGCTTCTGGTCGGCGCGCTTGCCGCCTGCTCGGTCAAGCGGACGGTGGTCGACGTCGTCGGCAACGCGATCTCGGGGGGCGGGGGCACCTACGCCTCGGACGACGACCCCGAGCTGATCCGCGAGGCCCTGCCCTTCGGCCTCAAGACTTACGAGAGCCTGCTCGAGGTCTCGCCCGAGCACGAAGCGCTGCTGCTGTCGGCGGCGCGGGGATTTACGGCCTATGCCTACCTGCTTCAAGGAGAGGCGGATCGGCTCGACGCGGCCGATCTCAGGCGCGCCCGCGAGCGGCGTGACCGGGCGCGCAAGCACTACCTGCGCGGTCGCGACTACGCGCTGCGCGGCCTGGCCGTCGCGCACCCCGGGTTCGCCGCAGCCCTCCGCCAGGATGCCGCCGTCGCCCTGATCGCCACGGACGGGGCGGACGTTTCGTTCCTCTACTGGGGCGGCGCCGCCTGGGCGGGGGCCCTCAGCGCCGCCAAGGACGACCTCGACCTTCTCGCCGAACTGCCCCTGGCCGCGGCAATGGTCGGACGGGTGATCGAACTCGACGAGGCCTACGAGGGCGGCGCCGCCCACGAGTTCTTCATTGCATACGAAGGCGGACGCCCGGGCGGCAGCGCCGACCGCGCCCGGGAGCATTACACCCGCGCGCTGGAGCTGTCGGGCGGCGCCCGTGCCTCCGTCCACTTGGCGCTCGCCGAGGCGGTGGCGATCAAGCAACAGGACCTGGCAGAATTTCGCGACCTGATCGCCGCCGCGCTCGCCATCGATCCCGATCGCAAGCTCGAGATTCGGCTGGTCAATACCATCGCCCAACAGCGGGCCCGCTGGTTGGAATCGCGGATTCCCGACCTCTTCGTCGAGGCGAGCGACGAGGAGGGCGTGATATGAAACGCACGATCCTCGCGCTGATCGCGGCGCTGCTCGTCCACGGCGCGAGCACCGCGGCCTCGGCCCAGACCATCAAGCTCGGGACGCTGGCGCCCGAAGGCTCGATCTGGCACGAGATCATCCGCGACATGGCCGAGGCTTGGAAGACGGCGCCCGGCGCGGACATCGAGGTTCGCATCTACCCTGGCGGCGTCGCCGGCGACGAGGCCGACATGATCAGGAAGATGCGGATCGGGCAGCTCCATGCCGCCGCCCTGACGGGCGCCGGCCTGGCCAAGATCGCGCCCGAGATCCAGGCCCTGCAGATGCCGATGATGTTCCGCTCCGATGCCGAGCTCGACTACGTCAGACAGCGTGTCGGGCCGCGGCTCGAGGCCATCCTGGAAGCCAAGGGCTTCAAGCTGTTGACCTGGGGCGACGCCGGCTGGGTGCACGTCTTCGCGCAGCGGCCGGTGGTCTATCCCGACGACCTCAAGCCCCTGAAGCTCTTCACCTGGGCGGGCGACACCGCGACGCTCGAAGCCTGGCAAAAGGCGGGGTTCCGGCCCGTGCCCCTGGCGGCGACCGACATCCATACCGCCCTGCAATCGGGTCTGATCAATGCCTTCACGACGACGCCGATCGCCGCACTGTCGTTCCAGTGGTTTGGCCTGGCCAAGCACATGACGGACCTGAAATGGGCGCCGCTGATCGGGGCAATCGTGATCTCGACCCGGACCTGGCGGGCGCTGCCCGACGAGGCGAAGCCCCATCTCTTGCGCGCCGCGCGCGCCGCCGGCGCGCGGCTGAAGCGGGCGGTGCCGGAGCTCGGCGCCGAAGCGGTCGAGGTGATGAAGAAGCACGGCCTGGTGGTGCACCAGGTGCCCGATGACGCGGCCGCCGCGTGGGAACGGGGCGCCCGGGCCGGCTATGCGAGCCTGGTGGATGTGGTGGTTCCGGCCGAGATGGTCGCCGAGGTCGAGCGCCTGCGCGACGCCTACCGGGCCTCTCTGGCGGCCGACTGAGATGACCGCGCGGGCCGGCATCCCCAGGGTCGTGGCCTGGGGGCGGCAAGGCGAGAACATCCTGATGGCAGCCGCCCTGCTCGCCATGGCCGTGTTCCCGGTGCTCGAGATGGTCCTGCGCACGCTGTGGAACACCGGCATCCCCGGCTCGTCGGGATACGTCCAGCACCTGACGCTGTGGGTCGGTTTCCTCGGCGCCATGGTGGCCGCTCGCGAAGGGCAGCACCTCAGCCTGTCGACCGGCATGGTGAGCCTCCCGCCGCTGGTCGACAGGCTGACCGACATCGTCGCGGCCGCGATCTCGACCGCCGTGGCCGCCGGCCTGGCCTGGGCGAGCCTCAGGTTCGTTCAGGCCGAGTTCGAGTCGCCGGTGCGCATCGGCGGCTGGCTGCCGATCTGGGCCGTCGAGACAATCCTGCCGGTCTCCTTCGCCGTGATCACGGTCCGCTTCGTCGCCCGGGCCGAGACCTGGACGGACCGCGCCTGCGTCGGCCTCGGCATCCCCGCAGCGGCGGGCATCGGGTTTCTCCTCGAGCCCTTCGCCGGCGAGATCGTCCTGCCGGCCCTGGTCGGACTCGTCGTCGCGGCGTTTCTCGGCGCGCCGATTTTCGTCGTCCTGGGCGGCGCCGCACTGGTGCTGTTCTTCGCCGAAGGCGTGCCGGTGGCGGCCATCCCGGTCGAGGCCTACCGCATCATCGTCTCGCCGACGATCCCGACGATCCCGCTGTTCACGCTGACCGGCTACCTGCTCGCCGAAGGCGGCGCGAGCCGGCGGCTGGTGCGGCTGTTCCGCGCGCTGTTCGGCTGGCTGCCAGGCGGCCTGGCGATCGCCGCCGCCGTGGTCTGCGCGTTCTTCACGACCTTCACCGGCGCGTCGGGGGTCACCATCCTGGCGCTCGGCGGGCTGCTCCTGCCGGTGTTGCTGGCCGACGGCTATCCCCGGCGGTTCTCGCTCGGTCTGCTTACGGCGACCGGTTCGATCGGGCTGCTGTTTCCGCCCAGCCTGGCGATCATCCTTTTCGGCGTGGTGGCGCATGTGCCCATTCCTGCGCTGTTCAAGGCCGGTGTCCTGCCSGGGCTGTTGATGGTCGTCGCCGTCGCCGGTTTCGGGATCTATACGGCGATCCGGGCCGGGGTGCCACGGCCRCCGTTCGACGCGCGCGAGGCGGCGGCGGCGCTCTGGCAGGCGAAGTGGGAGATCCTGYTGCCCGGCGTGGTGTTGTTCAGCATCTTCGGCGGTTTCGCGACGCTGATCGAGGCCGCGGCGATCACCGCCCTCTACGCGCTCGTGGTCGAAGTCGTCATTCACCGCGACCTTCGCCTCACGCAGGATCTGCCGCGTATCCTCATGAAAAGCGCGACGCTCATCGGCAGCGTCTTCGTCATTCTCGGCGTCGCCATGGGAATGAGCAATTATCTGGTCGACGCGCAGATCCCCATGAAGGCGGCTGCCTGGGTCACAGCGCATGTCGACTCACGGCTGCTGTTCCTGCTCATGCTCAACCTGTTCCTGTTGGCCGTCGGCTGCCTCATGGACATCTTTTCGGCGATCGTCGTGGTGGTGCCGCTGATCCTGCCCATGGGCCAGGCGTTCGGCGTCGATCCCGTTCACCTGGGTATCATCTTCCTCGTCAACCTCGAGCTCGGCTACCTGACGCCGCCCGTCGGCATGAACGTGTTCTTCGCCAGCCGTCGTTTCGACCAGCCTCTGGTTCACATGTACCGTTGCGCCCTGCCATTCCTCCTGATCCTCGTCCTCGTGCTCCTGCTGGTGACCTACGTCCCCTTCCTCACGCTCGGCATCTCTGGCGCGGGGTGAGACGGTGACGGCGCGGGCCGTGAACTCCACAGGCTTTGAACTTCCAACGCCGGGCCGCGAAATGGCGCCATGAGACATGTGGTCGTTACCGGACTGGGAATGGTCACGCCCCTGGCCAGCGGCGTCCAGGCGAGCTGGGAGCGCCTGCTCGACGGCCAATCGGGCATCTCGCGGATCACGAACTTCAACGTCTCGGACATAAGCTGCAAGATCGCGGGGCAAGTCCCGAGCGGACGGCTGGTCCACGGCTTCAAGCCCGATCACTGGGTCGCGCGCAACGAGCAGCGGCGCCTCGACGACTTTATCATCTACGCGATCGCGGCCGCGACCGAGGCCGTGGAGGACGCCGAGTGGACTCCCGAAGACGAGCACGCGCGCGAACGCACCGGCGTGATCATCGGTTCGGGGATTGGCGGGATCAAATCCTTCGTCCGCGCCGCCGCGCTTATCGACCGGCGAGGGCCGGCGCGCCTGAGCCCGCATTTCGCAAATTCGATGTGCATCAACCTGGCCTCGGGCCACGTTTCGATCCGCCACGGCTTCAAGGGACCGAACCTCTCGGTGGTCACGGCCTGTTCGACGGGCACCCACGCCATCGGCGACGCGGCCCGGCTGATCCAGCGCGGTGACGCCGACGTCATGGTCGCCGGCGGCACCGAGGCCGCGGTCTGCCGGCTGGGGATCGCCGGCTTCGCGGCGGCGCGCACGTTGTCGACCCACTTCAACGAGACGCCRGCCGAAGCCTCGCGCCCCTGGGATCGMGACCGAGACGGCTTCGTCATGGGYGAGGGCGCGGGCGTGCTCGTTCTCGAGTCCSTCGAGCATGCGCGCCGTCGCGGGGCGCGAATCTACGCCGAGGTCAAGGGTTACGGGTYGTCGGGCGACGCCCACCACATCACCGCGCCGCCCGCGGACGGCAACGGCGGRTTYCGCTCGATGCAGGCGGCACTGGCGAGCGCCCGCATGAACCCCGAGGACATCGACTATATCAAYGCCCACGGCACTTCGACGCCGGTCGGCGACCCRATCGAGCTGACCGCGGTCATGCGCTTGTTCGACGGCGYCTCGCAAGGCCTTTCGATGTCGTCGACCAAGTCGTCGACCGGTCAYCTGCTRGGCGCCGCCGGSAGCGTCGAGGCGRTYTTTTCCGTGCTCGCCATCGTCAACGGCGTGGTTCCACCGACGCTCAACCTTCAWAACCCGCCGCCCGGTTGCGCCATCGACCTGGTGCCCCWCCAGGCGCGCGAGCGTTCCGTCCGCGCCACCCTGTCCAACTCGTTCGGCTTCGGCGGGACCAACGCGTCGCTGATCTTTACCGCATACGGATAAGGACAAGACRATGCARCCCACCTCCCCAGCTCCGACAATCGCGGTCGCCGCGCCCCGCACCGCCCGCAAGCGCGTCCTGATCGTCAACGTTTTCTTCGACGAGTATCGCCGCACCACCGGCAGCCCGTATCGGGTTCCGCAAGCCATGGCCCCGTGCTTCCTGGCGGGCGCGTTCTCGGCGCACGCCTGCGACATGCGCATCTACAACGAGCAGTACAGCGGGGTGCTTCGCGACGCGGACCTCCTTGCCTGGCCCGACATGCTGGTGCTCACCGGCCTGACCTCGGCGTACGACCGGATGCTGCACCTGACGGCCTATGCCCGCAGCCTGAACCCTCGTGTCGTGGTCGTGGCCGGCGGCCCAGGCGTGCGGGCGATGCCGGGGCGTTCGCGGCGCTTCTTCGACTACGCCTGCATCGGCGACATCGAGGAGCTCCAGTCGGTGGTCCGCGAATCCTTCGGCGCGGCATATGTCGCGGACGAGGACTTTCCCCGCTACGACCTGCTGGCAGGGCGGCGCATCCTGGGCTACGTCGAGTCGAGCCGCAACTGCAACTTCAGCTGCAGCTTCTGCTCGCTGACCGCGGAAGGCAGGGGTTATGCGAAATACGACCTGGACTACATCGAGCGCCAGATTCTGGCCACGGGAAAGAAGCAGATCGTTTTCATCGACAACAACTTCTATGGCAACGACCGGCGGTTCTTCCTGGCCAGGCTCGATCTGCTCGGGGCGCTCTACCGCGAGCGCCGGATCAAGGGCTGGTCGGCGCTGGTCACCGGTGACTTCTTCGGCAAGACCGAGAACCTCGAGCTGGTCCGCGAGGCTGGCTGCAAGGCCTTGTTCAGCGGCATCGAGTCCTTCGACACCGAGACCCTGCTGTCCTACAACAAGCGCCAAAACACGCTGGTCCCCCAGGTCGAGATGATCCGCAATTGCCTCGAGGCCGGGATCATCTTCACCTATGGCGTCATGCTCGACCCGGCGACGCGCCGGCTCGCCGATCTGCGCCGCGAGATCGAGTTCATCGTCGGGACGCCCGAGATCACCATGCCGGCATACTTCACGCTGGTTATTCCCCTCCTCGGCACGCCCTATTTCCGCGACTGCCTAAACAAGGGTCTGCTGCTTCCTAACGTCCGGCTGCGCGATTTGGACGGCGTCACCGTCGCCATGCACCCCCGCGACCCTCTCGACGACGTCGTGCGCTTCGCGCGTGACCTGCCGAGCCTGCGCGGCTACCGCGGAAGGGTCATGCGCCAGGTGATGGGCTTCCTCGCCCACTACCGCGGCAGGCTGACGCCGCTGCAACTCTATTCGGCCGTGCTCAGCGGGGCATTGATCTGCATGGAAACCTTCGCCACCTCGCCCGGCAGCATCGGGTCCAAGCGGCCCCGGCAAACCTATCTCGCCGGCACCGAGGCCCTCGACCCGCAGTACACACCCATGATCCGGGTCGCCGCAGCCTTCGAAGGCCACTTCCGGCCCACCATGGTGACCGACGAGAGCGGCGCCTTGGCGGACGACGTCGCGGAAGACCTTTCGATCTAGCCCTCTGCGTCGATCCCGTCGGAGTCTCTAGAGCTGGTTTGCGATCAGGGCAGCGAGCCTGTGGCCCAGGTTTTGCCGCAACGGCTCGGTCATCTCGGCCGATTTCGCGAAGTCGACGTCGAAGACCTGCGCCATCAAGGCTGCGACGGTCGGCGGGTGCGACGTCGCAAGGTTCATCTCTTCGTTGACGCGCAGGCTCATCTTGTCGAGGTTCGCCGAGCCCAGGCAGGCCCAGCCGTCGAAGATCGCCGCCTTGACGTGGGAGAATCCCGGATAGATGAACACGCGGACACCCTGCYGGAACARGGWGTTGGCGACSACGACATTGCTGCCGTYCATKAYTTTGYTRTCGCCMCGGAAGGGCAGRATGACRCGSACGTCGACGCCGCGGCGCCGGGCCTCGATCAGCGCGWTGAGAATTTTGTCGTCGGAGAAGTAGGGGTTCTGGATGTAAATRTAGCGCTCGGCGTTGCGTATGGCCGCGAGCTGGGTGCGGAAGATCTCTGAATTCCACGGTTTGGTGACAAGCATACGCACCGCGTAACCAGTGCCCGCTTCGCGGCCCACGCTCGGCCACAGGCTTTCGGCCAGGTAACCGAATTCGCCGAGGAACCCGGCGCGGCGCCAGGCCAACCGGAACYCATGGTCGATGWCGCCGACGACCGGGCCGCGCACCTCCATCATCAGGTCGTGCCAGTCGTAGCGGTATTCGCGGCCAATGTTCATGCCGCCGAYGAACGCCACCTCGTTGTCGACGACGATGGTCTTGGTGTGATCGCCGGTCAGCCAGGGGTTGGACTGCACCCGAACGTCGACGTCCGAATCCCGCTCCAGGTAATCGGCAATCCAGCCCGCGCGAACCGCGCCCGGAGGCRTCGATTCCGGGGTCGCGCCGGCTGCGATCAGGGTTCCGAGGCCGTCCACGAGCACCCTGATCTTCACGTCCTCGGAACGCCGCTTCAGGCGGTCGGCGAAGGCCGTCGCGTAGTCGTCATTGTCGAAGATGTAGATCCGGATATCGACCRWGCNCKMGNSCGMYMTCGWMYGNCGTCYWCNWGCYKGRRAAARAACTCGTCGCCGTCGACCAAGAAGCGGATCGTTCCTTTTGATGGCGCCCTGCCGGTGAGCTCGTCGAGCTGCTCTTCCCAGGCCGCGAGATCCATGCCGCGCCCCCGTGAAAGCGGCGGAACGGGTGCCCGCCCGGTCAGGACCACCGAGTCGGGGTCCAGGGTGTCGAACGTGGTGCTCGTCACGAACGAGACCAGACGATGGAGGGACGACAGGGGCCGTGCCGCGGGTTTGCTTACCAGCGTGTGGAACAGGGCGACCCCGGCGGACAGGGTGGGAAACGTGTACCCCTTCTTGTCGCGTTCCGACGGGCGCGCGAGGCGCTCGCGCCCCGAAGAGTCCGGGATCGTGCCGGACGTCGCCGCCACGTTGCCCGGTTCGTCCGCCGTGGCGCAACCTAGGAGGAGCCCGGCGATCAGCGTTATCGCCGTCAGCGGGACCGCCCGGGCGGCCGGGATTGCCGCGTCTGAACCTGGATTCATGACCGTTCGTCCGGCGTTGCTGAAGGTTGCCGCGTGGTGACGGGGCGCATTCGCCGCCGTACGACCTCAATCTGCGGCCGGGTATTGGCAATTCAAAACGGGCGGAGTTCCGGACGCCGTGGTCGGCGGCCTGGCGCCGGCGTAGTCRTGCGGGCGCTACCCGCCCGTTCCGTCAGTCCGGATTGTCGCCGGTGAGAATCCCGCCGTCGCCGATGGCGCGCTTGATGATGTCTGCGTTGTCGAATAGGTCTTGGAACGTCGCGTCGGGGAAGACGCCGATCTTGCCGTCCCAATCCTCGCGCGCCGCTTTTTTGCCGAGGTATTGGCAGACGACCCGGGTTGCGAACGGCTCACCGTCTTCGACCGAGGTCAACAGTGAAAGGCCCCGCATATAGGTGAACCGGCGGCTGGACGGCTCCTTGAACGTGAAATATTTCAGGTCGCCATCGTTCTGGCCGACGAGATAGATACGGCCTTTCCTGCGGATTGCATAGCCGCCAATGATGTAGCTGCGTCTCGCCTCGGGGTCGATGGCATCGGGATATTCGATGAACAACGTGAAGCGGGGGACCGGCAGGCCTTCCGTGGCGACGTCCAGATTCGGATTGAGCGGCAGGATATGCAGCCATGAGACCGACACCCTGGCGGGCCGGTAGGACTGGCGGAAGCAGAGGTAGAAACCGCTGTAGCGGTCGAACACCCGGTTGAGATCGTCTTCGGTTATCGGCAATTCCATGCGCACGAGGTCGATGCGGCCCAAACGCCCGATGGACTCGTCGCGCCCGCGTGGGCGTGCGTCCTTACCATTCGCGAARAAGTCGTCGGGCAGCAGCTCCTTGCGCCCGGCGATGAATTTGTAGAGCTTTCCGAGGAAGGCGTTGTCCGGCCGGATGCTCTTGCGGTAGGCGAAGTTGCGCACCGTATRCTCGGCCGCGTCGCAGCCGAGTGCGATGTCCTTYAGTYTGAGGCCTCGCTGGCCGCGAAGCCAGCCGATCGCCTCGCGTAGGCGCTCGACCTCTTCGCCACTCAGCACCGARCCRACGTCGCGGTCCGAACGCGAGMAATCGACCTCGTTCATGCCGTCGTGCCCNNCCTCCGCYCGGCAAAAWGGCAACCCCKTYCRCCTAAATCTCGCCRRGCGGGTACCGKGCCGTCCACATKSWCTCGTTCATGRCGGCGCCGGGTMAGATCATACACAAATTTACACTCAAAAGTMTGCCATGTAATCCCGTACCAAARMAAGTTCGATGACGTGATTGCATTRCCTTCGCCACCAGGCGCAGCGTTKTACCMGTGTTCGRGAATGAATGCGCGCTCCGSCRTTTCCTGGGAGCGCGACGACAAGYAAACASAGAACACGGGAGAKTCGCATGACGGCAACARATGATGACGAARGTAGTTCGGTCSCTTCGASCTACTTTCCYRGCRACGCAGCGACGGTCGCCAYCCGCAGCGATRACGAWCTCGCGCCACATSATGYCGAATTCGACGCATCGTCCCAGGACAGCCAGCCTKGCGCAKCCAMCGTATCCCAGGCGACGTCGRGCGGCATATTCGCAYCTATCGACAATTTGCGGGAGACCATGGGCCGTTGCTTCGATGGCAAGCCGCTCGACGGCCACCTCGCGGATTGGTTGGGCGAGGC
>LKGT01002703.1_pt5 | contig 12355 bp, 17 predicted proteins | sample 503861 | NCBI WGS metagenome assembly LKGT01 (sample SAMN04113194, study PRJNA297058) | marine sediment metagenome | biome: marine benthic biome; feature: marine benthic feature; material: marine sediment; isolation source: sediment sample collected at the water-sediment interface from the South......
ATYWNTAAATGAAWATGATGTTGTGACAATAGGRGGTTTTATTGGAAAAACAACTGATGGAATCACYACTACYTATGARAGAGGAGGTTCAGATAGGACTGCAGYAGATCTTGGYATACTTCTTCAGAAAAAATATGAAGTWACAATTGACTTKGAAAAAGACAGMTCRGTAGTTTCRGCAGATCCTAAAATAGTYACCAATGAGCTAAGTGATGTAGAACAGTTGTCATATAATGAAGCCAGACTTGCTGGAATGTTTGGTATGAAGATTTTAGATCCWATTGCTATCAAAGAAATTGTTGAACAYGGAGTGGATATGCCTATAATAATTACTGATATGAAAAATCCATCAAAAATTACCACTATAAAACGAAATCCAGATGATAAAAATGGTAATCCATTAAAAATTGTTACAGGCAAAAAAAATTGTGCGATTCTAAGAATCGAAACTGAATACGTATACAAATTCTTGGCATCCCTCAAAAATGAAAAAAGATATGGTGAATTTGTAATCTTATCACCTTTCACAAAAGACGGAATAGAATTTACTAGAATTCTATTTCTTGATGGAGATTATGTAAAAAGAAATGAAAAATACATCTTAGGATTTGATTCGCTGGCCACGATTACATACAATCGAGGAGTAATTACCTTAATTGGTGATGAAATGTGGCGCGTTCAACAAATTGCTTCAAAATCAAGTTCAAAAGTTGGTGAAGCAGGAATAAACATATTGAATATGGATGCACAAGAAGAAACTTCAAGAATAATAATAGTKGTTGAAGATTCTGGYGATAATATTGACCAAGCAATYMGGGCAATACACCAAGAAAGATCAAAAATTCAGTTTGTKTAAACAARWAAACTAAAAGTTTGGCGCTACGGGYTTGCACCAGTAGTGCCAAAATGGGTTTGTTCTTGGACCGTCATCTAGAATCAGTCCGGCGTTACCCAAAACACGCTTACTTTCWWTGAATGATTCTAATATTTAGAGKTGATCTATATAGTCTATAATGGWTAGTCTCARGTTGWGTATCAAAANGYAAAAAWTTCTAAAAAGATTTACATTTTRAAAATTCRGGWTTAGAAYTWGTTTATCYTAAAYGGTCATACGCATCMATATTACATTNAAAAAAATKCAAWTYRTMTAGTGACTAAAATCTACATTCCAGTCAGACCWACAAAAAAAACATTAGAAGTAAGCTCTGATGACGAAACYGATTAAAAAAGAATNGATAWTTCTTTAAATTACTAGTRTAGATTTACTKTCCTATGAAAGAAGTAGGAAAAATTTGGATGAATGGAAAGYTAGTTCCATTCAAGAAWGCYAAAGTACATGTRTTAACTCATGCATTACATTATTCAACTGCRRTTTTTGAGGGTTTAAGATGTTATAATACTCCAAAAGGCTCGGCAATTTTTAGATTACCAGAACATGTTGATAGATTTTTCAATTCTGCTAAAATGTATTCAATGAAAATGCAATATAACAAAAAACAGATTACTGACGCAATAATCAAAACTGTAAAAAATAGTACTCTCAAAGAATGTTACATCAGACCTTTGGCTTACTATGGTTATGGTGAATTGGGTCTTACACCTACACAAAATAAAGTAGATATTGCAATTGCTTGCTGGCCATGGAAAATGGGTGAATCAAAAGCTGGAAAGTTTACCGGTGCCAAATGTAAGATTTCAAGTTGGATAAGAATTGATTCTGCTGCTCAGCCAATGAAAGCAAAAGCTGCATCAAACTATTCTAATGCTGCATTAGCTCGTGTTGAAGCACTCAAAGAAGGATATGATGAAGCTATAATGCTAAACAATCAGGGTAAAATTGCTGAAGGTAGTGCAGAAAACATCTTCATCTTAAAAGATGATAAAATAATTACGCCTCCATTAACTGCTGGAGTCTTAGAGGGAATTACAAGAGATAGCGTTATTCAAATAATAGAGTTTAATGGAGGAGAGGTAATTGAAGTAGATTTGGACAGAGAAGATCTATACGTAGCTGATGAAGTTTTTATGACTGGAACTGCCGCGGAGGTAAAATCTGTAACTGAAATAGATAAAACGGTTATTGGAAATGGCAAACCAGGCAAGATTACAAAGGCACTTCAAAAATCGTTTATTRATGTARYAATGGGAAAAGATGAGMGWTTTMTTTCCTGGTTGAAATACATTWAGAACTAGGTTTTTTACCGAAAAAATANCTTRAGAAAAGTAATGGAATCTTRTTCTACTGGTGAATCRRATCAGRAAATCTGCTGGTTCTGYAAGAAGGGAAGGCAYRAAGAATGCATGATAMAAATCCCAGTAGATGGAAAATCTGAAGGSCCACATGATTGTACCTTYGATACAAAATTAGTTYCTTGCAAATGTACACATTAGTWACAAATACCMGAAGGATTTGATGGCTTTATGGAATATGACACTGATTTTTGGAATAAATACACTGATGAAAATGAATTAAACYATCATCAARAATATGCAAAATTTATTCGTGACTTAGCAACTTCACTTAAAGCCAATTCAGTCTTAGAAGTGGGATGTAATAGTGGTAATGATTTGAAAGAGTTTCCGGACAATTTTGAGGTACACGGGATAGATCTTAATGAACATGCATTAGATATTGCAAGACAGAAACTTCCTTCATTCAAATTTAAAAATGGTTCAATTTCGAATATACCATTTGAAGATTCTTCTATAGATTTTGTTTTTACACATTATTTATTAAATTATATTCCTGAACAAGAAATGGAAAAAGCCATAAAAGAATTGTTTAGGGTATCAAGAAAATACATACTAACTTGTGAGTTATTTGATGAAAATGAAAGTCCTTTAGAAGTGGACACTAAAGGTTGGAAAAGAAATGTCTACAAAAGATGGTTAAATTTTCAAGTAAAAATAATTAGTCATGTTGATATGCATGAAGATTTTGAGCCAAATAAGCCACGGTTTACTCTAGTTAGAAAAATTCAATAATATTAAAAAAAAGATAACAAATTTAGTTTCATATAGAATTTTTTTAGCCACTATTCTAATAAACAATCTTTAAGTAAACTAGGAAATTGAAAATTCATAAAGAATTATCACATATTCTAGTACAACAGAATTTTTTACTTGCCACAATAGCTATTCTTGCCTTATTTGGAACGATGTTAGAAATCATTAGTTTGGTTTGGGATAGTTCTTCTCATATTACTCAAGATACAGATGAGTTTTGGAGGATTCATCACATAGCAGTTTATTCTGGTGCAGGAATGATTACCATTTCTGCGTTCATTGGTTTGAAATTTTTGATTAAAAAACATCCGAATAACAAAATGCGTAAAGGAATAAAATTAATCATAATTGGTACAGGAGTTCAGCTTTTTTCAGGATATATGGACTCGGTATCACACTACTTTTATGGAATAGATGGAAAGATTTCAATCACTCATACATTTGGACTTGAAGCATCTCTTATCCCTGTTGCAATAGGGGGTTTTATCATACTTAACCAGCTAGATAATGACAAAACAAAAAAGCTCATTCCGTTTGCCATTTTTACAATACTAACAGCAATTTTCCCTGTTTTTTTTGATTTAGTTTTATTAATTGCAGGTCCAATTATTTGTGCTCATGTATTTGATATGATTTCTTATGGTTGTGCAATACTATAATATTTCATTCTTCGAAATATTGCAAAAACCATAATGGTACTTCCAACAAAGGTAACAATTTCAGGAATTAAAAGTTGTTCTAATTTAGTGTCACCATATCTAATACTAAACTCAATATTTTTTTCCGAGAAATTTGTGATTCTAATGATATAGTTTCCTTTATTGCTAAAATCAAAAAAATTTTCAGATAATATGGTATGTATTTTTTGTTCTACAATTATGTTGCCTTTTGGATCTAAAACTTGTACGAATAAAGGATTTTGTTGATAATTCTTAATATGAATTTCATAAAAAGCAATTCCCTGTCCAGTTAGAGGTAGATCAAACGTTTTACTCTTTTGAGGAATTATTGATATTAACTCTGATTCATTTATTCCATCTGAAAAAATTAACCACATCCAAACTATGCCAATTGAGATTATTATAATTCCATTTTTAAAAGAAGAGAAATTATTTTTTAGAAATGTTTTCGTCATAATTTTTCTATATTTGAAATAAGATAAATCTCAACATGTTAGGATTTGTTAATTTTCTCATCATTACTTTTCAGTAGGAGAAACAATTAGTATGTTATCCCCACGTAGGATAATCTTGTTGAGATTCTTTACGTTGTCTTCAGTTATGTCTTCGACTTCGGTTAGAATCAGATTCATGTGTTTATCAAAAGCCTGCAGATTTCCTCGTATTGTGGTATTATTTTTTAGCTTGATTAAAATGACCTTGTTGATACAGCCATCTAATATTTCATCGATTTCAGAAGACATGCTTTGATCAGTAAATAATATTAGGTTGATTCTTGGCTAAGTTATTGCTTATCAGGTATTGATTCGAGGACAATGGTATTTCAAACATTTGTTACAATATAATGGTTATTCATAAATTCTTAGATAAAGGTGATAAACTCATATTCAAATTACCGAAAGTACAAGTATAGAAAGGTGGCATATCCAAAATACTTTATTCGTAAATCATTATTTCATTTTCTTCTAACATACTATGAATATTGTTTACTGTCCTATAGACGTCCTTTCCGGTTTTACCTCCACTACAAACCATTTTGCCTGAGGCAAAAATCAGAATAACAGTTTTAGGATCAAGCATTCTAAGGATTACGCCAGGAAATTGTTCTGGTTCATACATGCTTCTTGGTAAAGTCCTTGCAGCTTGTTGCAAGTGGATTCTTCCACCAAGATCAACAGATGCTACAATGTTTTGTATGGTGACTTTAGCATCATTTTTTATCTTGATTTTTTCCTTTCTTATTAGTTGAACTATTTTATTACTGCATCCTTTGCCATGGCTTCTGATTTTCCACCAGTACATACCATCTTCCCAGTTCTGAAAAGCAATGTAGAAGTCTTTGGTACCTTTAGTCTAAACACAGCTCCAGTAAAGGTATCTGGATGGCATTTAACATCAGAAAATTTCTTTGTAATTTCGGCTAGGTTTAATTGTTCATCTATTGATGCAGATGCAACGACGTTTTCAATTGATACGATTGGTTTAGTCTTAACCATCGTAATTTGATTTTAATGATCGATAATTTAAAAGAAAGTAATAAAAATCCCTTGGTACGATTTGGATTATGGTTTTGTGCGACAAATGCTATAACGAAAAACATGATCAGTGCATGGGAAAGGCAGGCATGTTTAACTGTGAATGCAAGTGTTTTAAATCTTGATTTTTTAGAATTTTATTTTTCTATCTCGATGAGAATGTTTTCATCTTGCCAGTTGATATTTTCTAGATCATCAAAATTATTTCGAATGTTTTGCTCAAATGTTTCTAATGATGTTTCCATGGATTCCTTACTGTAAAGACTAAATGTAGAGTAATGATTACTTCGTGCCTTCTCTAAGAGTTTTGTTAGACTAGAAGTTCTTTTATATCCAAAWATTTTCYTATGAAAAATCYTCATGTCKGCTTGTTGAATGTRGTTTTYTAATTCATCAAATTCAARCAAACGATTCTCMATTTCAGTAAATAACGGAAAGTATTGTCCCCAAATRTTTCTAGAATTTTGATTTCTTAATCGTGTRTAAATAAACAATTGACYATCATCTTTAAGGSATCYAATMGMTTCTTCCAAAAACTTTTGAATATCAAAATGATGTATSGCGTTAAACGTTACAATACAATCCATTGAATYATTCTCCAGAGGTAATTTGTTGGCATCACCAGGTCTAACACAAAAATTCATTGCATTTTGTTCTGTCAAATAATTTTTCAAATRTTTGAGCATTTCTTCGTTGGAATCAATGCAGTGAAGATARCATTTATYTTCTAAACATCTWAGAAGTTCWAGTGAATATCTTCCATCKCCRCAMCCWACATCKGCCATAWTGATTTTAGATTTTCCATTWAGTMTRTTTTTTATAAATAAAATCGGTTCAGAATCAGTTGTTCKTAAAGTTCTATACTTTGAAGCAATTTTTGAGAAATGATTGTAAGTRTGTTTTTCARTGATSGYAATTTCCTTTGATRWATWATTCAATTTCATAATTTNTWATCWATAWAAAAYGRAATTMGWCTCYTTTTATTCTTTTAGGCACTTTTTTACTTTACTTTAATATCAAAAAGATATGAAAAAAAATACAAATGAATCTACTTGAAGATAAGCTTCACGTATGGCTTGATAGTTCGAGATTCGTTAAAGCCAAGCCAGGAGTGTATGTTCTTTATAACAAAAAAAACGAGGTAATTTACATTGGTGATACAAATAATCTTCAAGAAAGGTTCACCAAATATCTTGACTCAAATTTTGAAGGTGATATTTGCAAGCAAAAAACTGTTGTGTATCAGAGAGAGTTTTTAGATAATCCAAAAGAACGACAAATCTATCTTTTAGAAGAATTCAAAAACCGATTTGGAAAGTTACCCCATTGTAATGAGAATATGGATTAACATGTAACTTCATTAAATTTCGATAAAGATGATAATAATCTTGGAATCTTGATAGTCATCTCAACGTTTTTAGGTAAATAATTTTTACAGAATTTTGTTAATAATACATCATCTGATTGTTTGTAAGATGACTACGGGATATTGTGTCAAATGTAGAACTAAAAGAGAAATGAATGATCCTAAATCCATTACCATGAAAAATGGTAGGCCCGCTACAAAAGGTATCTGTCCTACCTGTGGAACAAAGATGTTTAGAATAGGTAAAACCTAAATTTTCATAAAATATATGGGATTAAAGAAAAAACGTTATTTCGGTTAGGAAATAATGTGGGATTTTTTCCAAAGTTTTTGATCTGGGGTCTAGTAATCTCCGTAAAGTTAATGGTTCGATTTTTGGTTTCAGAAACTAATCAGAGGACTTTTCTTCTAAATATGCTGCTACTACTTTCTGGATTTGTTGTTTTTGATGAGTAATTTCTTGATGTATTCTATAAAGTAATTCTTGACCCAATCTTTGATTATTTTTATGATAATATTCTGTTGAGTATTCTTGTTCCTTACTTCCAAGTAACCAACCAATAATAAAATCTGACTCGTTTTGTGGATTCCATGAAGATCTCAACATTGGATAATAAACTTCAAGAAAACCCTTCAAATCACTTTCAATTCCCTTAAGATCGTGTTTAACGAATTCAAAAAATTCTTCATTGTTCATAATTTTATCCTAAATGTATCCTCATAAATTGACTATCTTTCTATATTCAAGGTAACTGTAGATACTGAAGAAAAATTAATAGAATCGAAGGTAACGGCACGCCTACAAACCATATAAGATTGAATATATTTTTGAAACAATCCACAAAGTAAAAGATGACATTCAAGTTGCTTTTGCAACAAACTGAATGGAAAATTCTGACAATACTTAATATACTAAGGTCAACTCCTCAAATTATGAAATATTGCAATGATTGTTTAACTCCGATTAAAAGTGATTCAAAAGAAGAGTATTGTGCTATTTGTAAAAAAGCTAGAGCCCTTAAAGAAAACTCTGTAGCTTAGGACTCTGATTTCTAGTTAAAATATCAAATGGTATTTTTGTATTTGGATTTTATTTGACTATATCTATTACAACTGGAACCAATTTAAAAACCACTAAAGTTGCGGGTCTAGAGGGATTCGAACCCTCGACAGCCGGATTAAGAGTCCGGCGCTCTACCTGGCTGAGCCATAGACCCTAAATTAAGCAACGCTAGAGTCGTTATTAATCTTGAGATGAAAATTAAATAATTTAATTTTGAATTTTTGTTTCGATTTCGTTATATTTTTCAAGAATTGCATTAAGTACCACGGAAACTGGTACGTTGTTCATTTTTTTCTTTTCTGCAAGAAGTTTTTGATATGCATCAAGTGTAATGTAAACTGGAATAGAACCATTTCCTTCCAACAAACCTCGAACCTTAAACAGTGCAGTTTCCATTCCTCTTTCGGCTGATTTTGCAAACTTTGCCTTGTTCATTATAGCTCCTAATAGTCCAAAAGGCATTTCATAATCTACTGTCATGGTAACTTTTGTTAGGTTGTCTGATAGTGCTTTGAATTCAGTTTTAATTTCCCATCTCTTAAATGGTCCTTCAATCATTTTAGCAGAAATTCTTTCCTCTCGTACAAATTCTGTTGTTTCACAATCCCATTCTAATCTTTTACCACTAAAATCACCAATAATTCTAAAGGTGGTTCCAACACCCATTCCTTCTTTAATGTCCATTGGAATAACTGTCATACCAACTCCTTTCTCAGTCATTTGATCAGAAACATGTTCTGGTCTTGCAAAATATGTAAAAACTGTATTAACTGGAACTTTAATTTGAATAGATTTGCTAACTAAAGTCAATATTTGCTATCTTTGGATATCTGAATTTAAAGCTTTTGTCAATTTCTAACTGGAAATTCTTTTTACAATGTATTATCTTAAAAATGTCTTAAAGATGAATTGATAAAAAGAAAGCTAATCTTTATTTTTTCGATTTTATTTTCGTCCCATTATTTCTGAGGCAAACGCTCTTTCATTGTTTAATTCAGCAAAATCTTTCTTTGTAGATTATAGAGTTCGGAACGTTATTTTACCAGAAATTCCAATTACTGGCGGTCCTACGCAAATTCTTTTTAGAGTTTCAATGTAGATTTAAGATATAGATAGATTCACTATGGGTATCAGAATCTTTTATCATGACATTCAACTTGATACAATCCACCCTTAATCTCATGAAGGAGTATATTGGGAAATGGACTATGTATTAGATAGACCTGGAAATCATATTTTTAAAGTTGATCTATATGATGGTGGAAAAAATGGAGAAATCAGCACTTATACTTTTAACATAAGCACTAAAGATCCATTTGGATATATTTTCATATTTTCTATTGTTGCAGGTTCTATTGGAATTTCAATAGTTCTTGGATATATCTACATTCCAAGAATTCTAAAATCTAGAACTAAATATTAGCTTGAATCGTAGCCTTTCCTAATCTAAATGCAAACAAGGTAGTCAATAATACCATTGCAAATAAGAGAATTCCAATTCCCAAATGAATTGCTACTAGAAGAGCGTGTAATTTGAGATCTATTACTAAGGCACCTAGTGTAATTTGAGTTACTACAAAAACTGCACCAAGAGTTCCAGTAAGTTTTAAGTACTTATTAGAATTTTTTGTAAACCAACAACTCACTGCTGTTGCAATAATTAATGCGCCGGTAGTAGCTGCCACTGCTCTATGAGTCCATTCTATTAGATATTTTTCATTGGGAAAAATACCGCTAGGACATAAGGGCCAATCTGGACATGTGAGACCTAATCCAGCTGCAGAAACATAACCACCAATAAACATTAGAGAGTACAGAACTATTAGAGATGTTAATGCCAGATATTTTAAAATCAAAATAATCTCTTGTTTCTAATTCACTTGAACTTTACCTGTCATCCATGGGTGAACCATACAAAAGTAGTCGTATTCACCTACCTCATCAAAAGTGTAAGAAAATGTATCACCTGCCAAAAACAGACCACTGTCAAAGACACCATCAGGTGCACCAGGAACACCACTAGTTACAGTGTGAGCTGCAGTGTCATCGTTTGTCCATGTAACTTCGTCACCTACATCAACTGTGACTTCAGCTGGATCCCAACACTCGTTAGTATCCTCACATCCTGGAACGCCGGAACCAGTAGGGACCGAGATTGTTCCAGAAAATAGTTCCCTAACTTCTGATTCTTCCATAACTTCTGGTTCTGGCTCAGGTTCTTCCTTTACTATCATTTCAGGTACATCCTCAAACCCTGGAGCTGGTACTGGGGCAGAAACTAATTCAGCAGCAACGTCAGACACATCACCTACAATTATTTTTCCCATCATTCCCTGTTCTCTATGGCCAGGAACCGTACAGATATAATAATAAACTCCTTCCTCAGACGGGATAAATTCTGATTGATCACCTTCACCAGGTTTTAAAGGGCTGCTTGCACTTGCAATATCAGTTCCTGGAATAATTCCGGCCAAGCCTTCAGATTCAGCTGTTACACCAAAGGAATGAAATGCTATTCCTCCGTTTGTAACATCAAAGATTATTTTATCGCCTACTTCGGCTTTAATTGTAGGGTTGTTATCTGGATCTCCAGGCAATGCGTTAAAAGCTAAAGTTCTAAAATCAGAAGACTCTACAAATGTCAAAGAAATTGGAATTTCTTGTCCTGTAAAAGTACCTCCTGCTACAGCTTCAGCTGCACCAATTGATGCTGCTGCAGGTGGTGAAGATATCCAATAATCCCACATTCCAAAGAAGATTGCACCACCAGCAATAGAAATTCCTAACATAATGGCCATCATCTTTGCTGTTCTTTCTGCACTTGTTATGATATTTGGAGGGACGTATTCTAATTCGCTCATCTTAATCATCTAGTGGGTATGGTGAGGATTCTTTGCCTCATATGGATAGTAGTACTTTCCGCCTAATCCCCATGGGTCATCCATGTTGGCGGGTTTACCTTTTGCAGAACTATAAACGATATTAACTAAGAATATTGCAGCTCCTATACCTAACAACATTGCTCCAATTGTAATGAATTGATTCATTGCAATCCATTCAGGAATCGGGGGATAATCAAAAACTCTTCTAGGCATTCCGTATAGTCCTAGTAAATGTTGTGTAAAGAATACCATTACTGCACCGACAAAGGATAGAATAAAGTGGGCAATGCCCCATTTTTCACTGTACATTCTTCCAGTAATAAATGGAAATATGTAATATAGAAATCCAAATGAACCAAATGCGATGGTTCCCATTACAAATAAGTGGAAGTGACCAACCACCCAATAGCTATCATGTGAGATAAAGTCAAGTGGCATTGCACTGTTTACAACTCCTCCTGCGCCAGCTGAGAAGAAAAGTGCAATACCTCCAACTGCCCACATCATTGGTGTTGCGAATTTGATTCTACCACCCCACATAGTAGCTAAGAAATTGAATACGTGCATGGCAGATGCAGGAACTGCTGCTAATGTTCCAATCATAAAGACAGTTTTTTCTGTAAAGGACATTCCAGTTGCATACATGTGATGAGCCCATGAGGCAAATCCAACAAGAGCGAGTAGAACAAATGCAAAGACGCCTGAACTATGGCTGTAAATGGGTTTTCGTGAAAACCTTGGAATAATTTCATACAGGAAACCAATAGCCGGAATTACAAGGACATAGACTTCTGGATGGAAGGTAAACCAAAACATATGTTGATAAGCTATAGGATCTCCTCCCACAGCAGGATCAAAGAATCTAGAAACTGCTAGTCTATCAGTAAGCAGCATTAAAAGTGCTGCAGCAAATGTAGGCATAGCTACAAGTATAATTAGAGAAGATGTGAGAAACGACCATGCCAACAGTGGAGCCTTACTTAATGGCAGGTCTGGATGTTTACATTTTAGTATTGTAACAACGAAATTAATTGCACCTAGAATTGCAGATACACCAAGGATTTTTAGACCAAATATCCACATGTCTGCAGCAGGTCCTGGTGCGCTAATTACTGAATAGGGTGCATATGCATTCCAAGTAAAATCAGCAAAACCCAGCCAAACTAAAGCAAATGCTGGAGGAATCATCCAAAATGCAATGGCGTTTAGTTTGGGATACGCCATGTCTTTGTAGCGTATCATAATTGGAACAAGATAGTTACCAATTCCTGATGCAAATGGCAGAATGAATAGAAATATCAAAGTTGTACCGTGAACTGTAAACATTCTGTTAAAGGTCATAGAATCTGCAATTRCATCTCTAAAACGTGGAGAATTTATTTTACTCCATGATTCTGAAGGACGAGAAAATGAAATTGATATGGTTGTTGCTGCTGAATTCATTACACCAGAACATGTAGCAAGAATGCGTCAACATGCTGGAGGATTACTTTGTCTTGCTATTGATAATTCATTTGGACAAAACCTTGGCCTAAAATACATGCATGATATTCTTTTAAATTCAGATTCATTTGATTCTCATTCCAAAGAAATGATTATGGGCCTTGCACCATATGGTGATCACCCAACTTTTTCAATTTCAATAAACCACTATCAAACATACACCGGAATTACGGACCAAGACAGAGCTCTAACAATTAGAGAAATGGCGAATCTACACAAAATTGAAAACAAAAGAAACAAGTTTGTCTCATCATTTAAGACTCCTGGACATGTTCCACTGTTGATAGCTTCAAAGGGTTTACTTGCAAATAGGCAAGGTC
>LKGT01008558.1_pt1 | contig 12344 bp, 11 predicted proteins | sample 503861 | NCBI WGS metagenome assembly LKGT01 (sample SAMN04113194, study PRJNA297058) | marine sediment metagenome | biome: marine benthic biome; feature: marine benthic feature; material: marine sediment; isolation source: sediment sample collected at the water-sediment interface from the South......
AGACCCACGCCTTTTTCTCCAATATTCGGTCGACTGCTACCTTCGCATCCAATTCTGCCTGTTCCTGTAGGGTTTCCAGATGATTTAGCATTTGCTCCTCCTCTTTTTTGTTGAGTGCATAAAATTCGTCATAATACCCTCTCCTCTCCTCCTGTGAGATTCCACCCCTGGTTTGGATAAACCCAAGGAATAATGCGACTCCATCTCGGAGCCCCCCTCAGGTTGAGAGCCACCCCTCTTGCTGATGCTGTTTCCTTCTGAAAGGCAGCATTCCATCTTTTCTAAACTCCGGCCAGGCGAGATTCGGAACTTCCCGTTGCGAACCGCCGAGCACATAGTTGGCCTCCTCATGGAGTGCGAAGATGGCATCGTTCGTGGGGACAAGGTCTTCCCCTTTAGCGTCTCGCTCCTCGACCAACACTTTTAAGCGTTCTTGGAAGATCGGGACGCGGTCAGCGCGGGCCTGCTGTTTGGCTTGAGTCAACGCATCTTCTGCCGCTTGCACGTTTAATTGTCCCTGGCTCCAGCGTCTTTCCATTTCCGGAAGATCCACTATGGCTTGATGTTGATCCCCGATCGCGGCTGAACACAGTCCTGACGCGAGGCTGCAGGTGTGTTCATACTCTCTCGTGACGAGGCCTTGGTCCTTCCTGGCCTTGTAGAAATGGGCCACGCCCTTGATCGCCAGGTTGTTGGACTCGGTCGCGCCCGAGGTGAAGATCACCTCCTTGGGATCGGCGCCGATAATCTCGGCGATCTGCTCCCGCGCCACCTCCACCGCCTCTTCCGCTTCCCAGCCGAAGGCGTGGCTGCGCGAATGGGGATTGCCGAACTTCTCCGAGAGATAAGGGAGCATGACGTCAAGCACCCGCCCGTCSAYCGGCGTACTCGCCTGATAGTCGAGATAAACCGGCGTCTTGACCGYATCGGTGCCGGCGCSGGRCTGTTTGGTCATGACCGCACCCCGCTCTCTCAGGCCGCCGGCGCCACCGCCGCCGCCTTCGCCCCGGCGCGGGCATGAAGGGCGCGCCAGGCCTCGATCAATTGGTCGATATCGCCGGCGTGGCTCTGCCAGCCGAGGCTGACGCGGATGGCGCTCGACGCCTCCGCCTCGCTCGCGCCCATGGCCTTCAACACGTGGGAGACGCCGACCTTGCCCGAAGAGCAGGCGGCGCCGGCGCTGACCGCGATGCCGGCGAGATCGAGCGCCATCACCTGGGTCTCGCTGGCCACGCCCGGCATGGTGAAGCACGACGTATTCCCGAGTCGGTCGGCGCCGGCGCCGAACACCTTGGCGTCCGGCGCCAGTGCGCCGATGCGCCCCTCCAGATCGTCGCGCCAACGGGCGAGGCGGGACTGATCGGCAATGTCATCACGGGCGAGATCACAGGCGGCGCCGAAACCGGCGATGGCGGCGACGTTCTCCGTGCCCGCCCGAAAGCCCCGTTCCTGGCCGCCGCCGAGCTGCACCGGCACGACCGTCACGCCGCCCCGCGCCACCAGCGCCCCGGCGCCTTGGGGCCCACCCATCTTGTGGGCCGAAAGGGTCAGAAGGTCGGCGCCAAGCGACGCCATGTCGATGGCGATCCGGCCCGCCGCCTGGACCGCGTCGCAATGCAATAGTGCGCCGTCGGCGTGGGCGATCTCGGCCGCCGCCGCCACCGGGCCGATGACGCCGGTCTCGTTGTTCGCCAACATCACCGATACCAGCGCCGGCGGCGCTTTCGGACCTTCTTGGAGAATGCGTTCCAGGGCCTCGAGATCGAGGACGCCGTGTGCGTCGACCGGCGCGATGGTGGCGCCGGGCGCGGCGCCAAGCACGGAGTCATGCTCCGCCGCCGAGACGACGATGCCGGCGCCATCGAACGAGCCAAGCGCCAGGTTGTTGGCCTCGGTGCCGCCCGAGGTGAAGATGACCTCGTTCGCCTCGGCCCCGACGAGGGACGCCACTCGCCTCCGGGCCTCCTCGATGACGCGCCGGGCAAGGCGGCCGAAGCGATGCACGGACGAAGGGTTGCCGGTGATCTCCAAAGCCTCGGCCATGGCATCGCCGACGGCGGGCCGGAGCGGCGCCGTGGCGTTGTAATCCATGTAAACGGCGTGTTTCATGCCGGCGGAGGCGACTCGACTATTCCGCGGCCATCACGGCCTTGCGGTAAATCACGCCGGACATACCAAGGACGCGCTTCTCGCAGACATCATAGAGGGTCACCGAGCTGAGGAACAGGTGGATGTGATTGCCGAGTTCCTCCCAGAGATCGTGGGTCATGCACCGGCTGGTGTCCCCGGTACAGCCCTTCGGCGATCCCGGCATGCAGCGGGTCGCCCGGATCGGCTCGTCGACGGCGAGAATGATGTCGGAGATCCGCGTCGCATCCGCGGCGTGGGCCAGAAGATAGCCGCCACCCGGGCCGCGGACGGAACCGACGAGCCCGCCCCTGCGGAGCTTGGCGAAAAGCTGTTCGAGATAGGAAAGCGAAATGGCTTGGCGGTCGGCTATTTCGGCAAGGGCGACCGGCTTGCCATGGCCGTGGGTGGCGAGATCGACCATCGCCATAACGGCGTAGCGCCCCTTCGTGCTCAACCTCACTTTTGTTCTCCCCTTAAGCGCATTTCAAGCGCATTCGATGCMACTGRCGCCCGGCCGTAAACACCAAGCCAAGCGCCCAAACTAATTCTTGGCCGTCGCCGGACGCYTCGGTTCGTCTTCGGGCGCCGAATCCGATTCGTAGTCGTCGGCGCCGAGCACCGSTTCCGATTTATCGAGCCGCCGCTCCAACTCCTGGATGCGGGCGCCCATGCCGTTCACCTGCGCCAGCAACCCGTCGATGGCGCGAGCCACCGGATCGGGCAGATCGGTGGTCGGCGTCCCATAGGCCCAGAACTCGGGYTCCTTCGGCTTTTCCCGCGGGCCCGCCACCCGCGCCGGGATTCCGACCATYGTCGTCCCCGGCTCGACATCCTTGAGAACGACGGCGTTGGCGCCGATACGCGCGCCGGCGCCAATGGTGATGGGTCCGAGGACCTGGGCGCCGGCGCCGACGACGACGCCGTCCTCGAGCGTCGGATGACGCTTGCCTTTATCGCGTGAGATGCCGCCGAGCGTCACGCCCTGGTAGAGGGTCACGTCGTCGCCGATGATCGAGGTCTCGCCAACGACCACGCCCATGGCATGGTCGATGAAGAAACGCTTTCCGATGACCGCGCCGGGATGAATCTCGATACCGGTGAGGAACCGCCCGATATGGGAAAGGAACCGGCCCAGAAGGTACCATTTACGCCGCCAGAGGCCGTGGGCCAGGCGATAGATCAATATGGCGTGGAACCCCGGATAGCACAGCATTACCTCGAGCCAGGAACGCGCCGCCGGGTCCCGCGCAATAATGGAATCAAATTCCTCAGAAAGAGCCTTGAATATCATGGTGCTGTCTGTGGTAGTATTTACGATGTTTGGTAGGCCGTTTTCATCCAATAGCACTGTTCGTTGCCAATGATAACCTTTTTCCATCAAGTGGTTATCGCCGACGACGGGGTGACCGCCGCGCCAGCGGCCACCGCAAAGGGCCCTGGAGGGCAGCCAAATTGGCCGCATCACCGGTCATTATATATATAAAGCCTGAGTAGCGTGATCAAGTATTGAGAGTGGCGTAAGACCTTGCCTTTTGCAATAGACCCAGCCTCTAAGTCGGTTATTTTGGGCGAACCCGGTTCCACCCGGCCGGAATTTCAGGCCTGTCCATGCCCGATGTGATCTTCAATGGACCGGGCGGCAGGATCGAGGGCCGCTACCGGCACAACGTAGAGGACGCGGCGCCGATCGCTCTATTGCTTCACCCCCATCCCCAGCATGGCGGGGCGATGAACAACAAGGTCGTCTATGCCTTGTTCCAGGCTTTCGCACGGCGCGGATTTTCGACCCTGCGGTTCAATTTCCGGGGTGTCGGGCGCTCCCAAGGCAGTTTCGATCACGGTCTGGGCGAGCTCAGCGACGCCGCGGCGGCTCTCGACTGGCTGCAGAGCCATAACGCCGATGCTTCGCGCTGCTGGATCGCCGGCTTTTCCTTCGGCGCCTGGGTCGGCATGCAGCTTTTGATGCGCCGCCCGGAGATCGAGGGGTTCATCTCGGTCTCGCCTCCGGCCAGCAACTGCGATTTCTCGTTTCTCGCTCCCTGTCCAGCCTCGGGGCTGATCCTCCAGGGCGGCCAGGACGAACTGGTTCCCGAACCGGAGGTCGCCAAGCTCGCCCAAAGGCTGGCCCATCAGCGCGACATCACCATCGACTACCAGGTGGTCGCGGGCGCCAACCACTTCTTCCACGACAAGCTGGCGGAACTGATCGCCTGTACCGATGTCTATCTCGACCGGGCGCTGGCGCCGAAGAAGGTGGCGAAGGCGAGCTGACGGGGCGCCGCCCGGTGAGCCCGGCGCGCGCCCATCCCAGGTTTCATCGCCGCCGCCGGTTTAATGACCGCGCGCTCCGGTCACAAGCGTCACGGACGATGCAGCCTGCCGCCGCCCGTCGGTTGGCCGACGCCGGTGGTGCCCGGCAGGCTCAGGGGAAGGCCGCGGAGGGAGCGCACGGCGAGGAAGCCGAAGGCCTGAGCCTCGAGCGCGTCACCGTCCCACCCCAGCGCTTCGACCGCTTCGACCCGGCCGTCGAGGGCGCCGTCGAGCGCCGCCATCAGGGCCGAATTCCGCCGTCCACCTCCGGACACCAGCCAGCGCCCGACCGGCGCCGGGAAGTGGGCCGCGGCCAGCGCAACGGCGCCGGCCGTGAAGCCGACCAGCGTCGCCGCCCCGTCCGCCGCCGAGAGGCCGGACAACGCCCCGGCGTCGAACGCCGCCCGGTCGAGGGACTTCGGGGGGAGAGCGGCGAAATAGGGATGATCCAACATCTTAGCCAGGATCCCCTCATCGGCCCGGCCCTTCCGCGCCAGGGCGCCGTCGGCGTCATAGGGCCGGCCCGTCCGTTCCAGGGTCCAATCATCGAGCAAGGCGTTTCCCGGCCCGGTGTCGAAGGCCGTGAGTTCGCCATCGGCCCCGATCCAGGTGACGTTGGCGACGCCGCCGATATTCAGCACCGCGAGCGGCCGTTCGAGACCGCCGCTGAGCGCCGCGTGATAGAGCGGCGCCAGCGGCGCGCCTTCGCCCCCCGCCGCGACGTCGGCGCCGCGAAAATCGTCGATGACCTCGCAACCGGTGAGCGCCGCCAGCCGCTTGCCGTCACCGATCTGCCATGTGCGCCGCTCGGCCGGCCGGTGCAAGATGGTATGACCGTGGAAGCCGATGATGCCGATGTCGGTGCGGGTGAAGCCCGCTTTGTCCAGCAGCGATCGGACCGCCTGGCCATGGGCGGCGGTAAGCTCGTCCGCCACCGCGTCGATCGTGCCGGGCGCCGCCTCACCGCCAAGGACGCCGCGAATCCGGCGTCTCAGCGCTTCCTCGTAAGGCACCGTCAACGCCGGGCCGCATTCATCGACCCTCTCGCCGTCGGTACGGATCAAGGCGGCATCGATGCCGTCGAGCGAGGTCCCGCTCATCATGCCGAGCGCCCAGAGAGGCTCAAACGCCAAAGCCCGATGCTCCTCCAAGGTAAAATTGGGCCTTATGAAGCCCGTGTTCGCGCCGGCCGCCGAGACGCCCTTGGCGCCCTTTATACTCCCCATGGAGCCGAAGTTTGTACAACCCTTTTGCCCGCGACCCGGCCGTAACCGTGGGCGGTAAACACCCCCTGGCCCGTGGCGTTGTGCGCCGCAAGCGGTTGTGCTAAAGGTGCCAGCCACTTGCCGGGGCAACCGCGAAGGCCGTTCAAGCCCCTGCTCCACCGTTACCATCCCGCCAACCGACGCCGCCCGCGCCCATGACCACAGCCAAATCAGAATTCCTGCGCCAGGCCGAGGCGCGCGGCTTCGTGCACCAGTGCACGGATCTCGATGGACTCGACGACGCCCTTGCCGGCGAAGGGCCGGTGACCGCCTATATCGGCTTCGACTGCACCGCGACCAGCCTCCATGTCGGCTCCCTGGTGCCCATCATGCTGCTCCGCCTTTTACAGAACACCGGCCATAAGCCGATCGTGCTCATGGGCGCGGGCACGACCAAGGTCGGCGATCCCTCGGGCAAGGAAGAAAACCGCAAGCTTCTGTCCGATTCCGAGATCGCCCGGAACATGGCGGGCATCGAGAAGATTTTCGCCAATTTCCTTACCTTCGGCGATGGCGCCGGCGACGCCGTCATGGTGAACAACGCCGACTGGCTCGACGRRCTCGGCTACATTTCGTTCCTGCGCGACTACGGCCGGCATTTCTCGGTCAACCGCATGCTGGGGTTCGAATCGGTCAAATTGCGCCTCGACCGAGACCAGCCCCTCTCCTTCCTCGAATTCAAYTACATGGTGCTGCAGGCTTACGACTTCATCGAGTTGGCCCGGCGTTACGGTTGCCGGCTGCAGATGGGCGGGTCGGATCAATGGGGCAACATCGTCAACGGCATCGAGCTCGGGCGCCGGGCCGAGAACCTGACCCTGTTCGGTCTGACCTCGCCGCTGATCACCACGGCCGGCGGCGAGAAGATGGGGAAGACGGCGCGGGGCTCGGTGTGGCTGACCGAAGAGGCGCTCTCGCCCTACGAGTACTGGCAATATTGGCGCAACACCGCCGATACCGACGTCGGCCGGTTCCTGCGCCTGTTCACCGAGCTGCCGCTGGACGAGATCGCCCTTCTCGAGGCCCTTCAAGGCAACGAAATCAACGAGGCCAAGAAGGTGTTGGCCAATGAGGCGACGGCGCTTGCCCATGGCGCCGAGGCGGCGCGGAAGGCGGGCGAGACGGCGCGTCAGACCTTCGAACAGGGAACCGCCGGCGAGGCGCTGCCGACGATCGAGTTTCGCCAGTCCGAATTGGCCGCCGGCGTGCCCGCCTTCGAACTCCTCAAACTGGCGGGCCTGGCGGCGAGCAACAGCGAGGCGCGCCGCCTGATCAAGGGCGGCGGCGCGCGCATCAACGACGCCGTGATCGAGGAGGAGACMCGGCTGGTGACGCTGGACGACATCAACGAGGACGGCGTCATCAAGCTCGCCGCCGGCAAGAAGCGCCACGCCCTGATCCGGGCGCAATGAGGGCGGGGCCGAGGCGCCGGSCGCCCGGGGCGTGCCCCGATCGGCTMCCCCCAACYGGCCGGCCATGGCCTACGATCCCGTGGGCGGCTGGGATTGCRCGCCAGGCGTGGGGGCTAATCGTCGCCGAAATCTTCCATGACGTCCTCCGGGTCGACCGGGTCGCGGGGGCCGCCTTCGAATACCCCGAACAGGTTGCGCAGGAAGCCGGGCGTCAGCGCCGCCAGGGGATTGACGCTGATTTTCGGATCCGCCAGCGGACCGGTCATCTTGTAGGTGGCGGCAAAGACACCGCCCCCCTTGGCGCCGGTCAAAAGGGTGCCGAGAATGGGGATGTTGCCGATGATGCTGTTGACCGAGTAGGCGGGAACAATAGTGCCTCTCAGATCCAACTCGTCGCGTTTCAGATTTATCTTTCCCTCGGCGGTAAAGCCCAGCGCCGACCCGTRGGTCCTGGCCTCCTTGAATTCCACGATGTCGCCGGTRAGGGTAAAGGGCGCCACGARTCGACTGAATCCGATGCCCGGTCCAGACAACAGGTCGGGAATCCCGGTCACCGACGCGACCGCYAGCAGTTCGGCCAGAACCGGCGCCTTGGTCAAGCGGTATCSATTGAYCAGGACCCGGCCCTTGAGCGGCCGATCGGGCAGGCTGTCATCGTAGGTTGCCTTGACCTGGAGTYGCCCGCCCAWGACGTTGTTCGTAATGTCGAAGGCGCGMAACGTGCTSCCGGCGTCGTCCGATTGGATCAGAAGCTYGCGCCCCTTGCCTTCCGGCCGCAGACGCACMCGGAACCGCTTRCCCTTSCCGANNCCCGNSCMTCMANSGWYASGGARCGSGATWTTTCACCGTCATGGATCAGGGTGCCGCTTACCTCGGACAGGTGGCGGTCCGCACCGAGCCTCAGGCGCTTGAGATCGAAGACGAGCTTGAAGGGAGGGAATTCGGYGCCTTTGTCGACCCCGATGTAGGGCTCCGCGTCGAGCACCAGGCCGCTGATGTTAATCTCGTAGCCGCCGCCGGGAGTGGCGGCGAGAGTGGCGCTGATATCGTTATTGGCGAATGCGAGGCGGGTGAAGTGGATGCGCTTGATCCCTGTGCCGCCGGCGGCCAGGACGGCGTTGCCGGTGGCCTTGAGATCGCCCGCCGTGATCGTGAAGTCCCTGATCCTGGTCGCGGCGCCTTGGGTGAAAGATACCGATAGGCGCGCGAGACCCTCCTTGCCGGGGGCCTTGGACCAGCCGATTTCCGGAAGGGAGATGGCGGCGCGGCTCAGATTCAACGCCAGCGAAAGGTCGCTTATCTTGTCGTCGATCTCGGTGAATATCAGATCGGCGGCCACCGGGCCCCGAAGGCGCGCGCCAAGATCGAGGCCGGTGCGGGCCCGTACCCGGTCGTCGGTCGTCATTTGCACCCGATAGCGGCGGCGAAACCCCGCACCCTGGTAGAAGTTCTCGGCCCATGCCAATTTCGCCGGCACGCCGGCGAGCCGAACGTCGCCCTTCACCTTCATCACACTTTTGTCGAGTTGTAGGGTCAACGCCCCGTCCGATAAATCGAGCCCGCCGAACGCGCGCGGCAGCCGGACCTCGCGCAAGCTGGCCGCCGCGGCGATTCCGACCTGATCGAACCTGAGGTCCCTGAACAGCGGGAATTGCGCCACCAACCGTATCGCCGATTTTCCGTCGACCATGCCGGGCGAAATCCCGAGCGCGCTTATATAACCGAGGCGCGGGTGATCGAGGACCTTGAGGGCGTTCCTCAGAGGCCCCCGGAGCACCGTTTCGACCTCGAGATGCTGATCCGCCAGATCAAGACCGGTGATATGAACGGTGCCATCATCGATACTCAGGCCCTCGTGCTCTCCCTTGGCGATGGTGAAGTCGAGCCGCTCACCGGTGAACCGGGCGGTGCCGCTGAGGTTCCTTACCGGCGGCAAGGGCCGGAAATAGTGAACGGACAGGCCGGAAAATTGGAAGGAACCGGCGAGCGTGCCGATCTCGTAGGCGGCGATATCGGCSCCSKCGCCCCGCGCCTCGACCGAGAGCCGGATGTCGTCGATCMGGCCTTCGTCGATATTCGCCTCGACCCAGCTGCGCGCGTTGGTCGCCAGGGATACCGGCCAATACCGAACCAGATCGCCGCTGGSGAGGTTGTTAAGCTYCGCATCCGCCGTCACCGCGAAGGCGCCGTCTTTACGGCTAACGCYACCCGTTATCGACAGTATCGGCCCGCCGAAATCGACYTCCATCTTCTCCATGGTGAGCTTCGAAAAATTGTCCCCGATCCGCCCACGGGCCCTGATTTTCCTGAACCCGAGAGGATTGGCATAGAGCCCTGGCAGGGAAACCGTRCCCTTTCCGGCGGTWAAATCGAACCGCAGRCYGTGGACGCGCCCGTCGAGACCGATGGTCAGACCCACGGTTCCGCTGACCGGCGCGTGAAGGGCGGACAAGGGGCGGAGCACCGGCGCCTTGCCGGCGAATYGGACCAATTCGGTATCGGCGAAGCGGGCCTCGAGATCTATGGTTCCCTGTTCGTTGTCATATTCGCCGGTGACCTCGAAATGGGCCTTGGYCCCGCCGACATCGAGATCGAGGGAGGCRACCCCGCCGATCCCGATATCGTCGCGAAACATSGTGACGTCCACCGGCAGCCCCCGCCAGGAAAGGCCGKKACGGCGATCCTCGAAGGCAACGTCGGCGCCGAGGATACTGACGCTGGTGAGATAGCCGAGGGCATCGGACGGGTTCGGGGGCTTCAGCAGACCGGCGAGCAATTGCTCCAGCATATCGGCGGTGCTGTCCTGTCCGCCCCCGCCATCGCCCGCATCGCGGCCGGCGCCGAGCCTGAAATCGCCCTTCTCGGTCTGCATGATCGCGAACTTGGGACCGATGAGTTCCAGGCTTGCCGGCGCCAACAAGCCTCTCATCATGGCCCGCAGAGAGAGCCGCAGGGACAACTCGGGCACGGAAGCGCGCTCGGCGCCGTCGGCGCCTATCATGCGCACCCCGCGGGCCCGAAGGTCGAGGGTTCGTTCCCATCCCCCCCAGATCAGGACGGTTCGATCGAGCCGGACCCTGTAAGACCCRTCCGGKGCGCTCAAGGCCTGCTCGATATGGGGCGTCAGGAAGTCGAGCCGCACCGGCCCGCTGGCGAGGCGCAGCCCCACGAGCACGGCGATAACGGTGAYSCCGGCGACGACCAGSGCCAGGAWTTCGAGCAGCAATTTCGACGTTCGGCGGATCMSWTMYCKSKCWCNSCWTTCCNNTSCTNGAMCCNCTMYYCCGANTNCKCCCAGTGTGCGGCGAATCCCGGCGCCAGGAAATGGAACAGTCGCACTTTTTAGCCGATCCCACCAGCCTGCCGAAASCGGCMGATRGTGAGCGCGCCGCTCTYGGCATCGAGCGTTGGCGGGASGCCGCGGCCRGCGCCGATGAGCCGGGCCTGGCCGAGTTCGCCSAAGGMYTGGCCSATGATGCCGGCGGYCGGGCCCTGCTGGAAGCCGTTTTCGGCAACAGCCCGTACCTCACCCAGGCCATCCTCCTCGACCCGGRWTTCTTCCGCCGGCTGCTCGGCGACGGGCCGGACGCCACSTTCCGGGCGCTCAGTCAGGGGCTCGCSGATGAAACCTCTCCGGCGGGCCARGGCGGCGGKGAAACRRWSCGTATCATGGCCGCCCTTCGCGYCGCCAAGTCCCGCGCGGCKCTSTTGATCGCGCTTGCCGACATCACCGGCGCCTGGTCGCTCGAGCAGGTYACCGAAGCCTTNAGCGCCTTCGCCGGACAGGCCCTCTCCATCGTCACCGCCCATCTGCTTCGCMAAAGCGCSGCGTCGGGAGAGATCARGMTCKMMCATCCCGACGATCCCGAACGGGRYTCCGGCTTCATCGTGCTTGGCCTCGGCAAACTCRGCGCCGRCGAACTCAACTATTCGAGCGACRTCGATCTCATCGTGCTCTATGACCACGAAAAAGCCCCCTATACCGGAAGCCAGAGCCCGCAACAGTGCTTCGTCAGGCTCGCCAGGGAGCTGGTGCGCATGATGGAGGAGCGCACCGGGGAGGGCTATGTGTTCCGGACCGATCTGCGCCTCAGGCCCGATCCCGGCGCCACGCCACTCGCCATATCGACGCTGGCGGCCGAGACCTATTACGAGAGCATGGGTCAGAACTGGGAACGCGCGGCGATGATAAAGGCGCGCCCGGTGGCCGGCGATCTGCCGGCGGGCGAGGAGTTCCTGGGGCACCTGCGCCCGTTCCTCGAGCTGGGCGACGATGGGCCCATAACCAAGAGGATCCCCGCTAAGCATCCGATATGACCACAACTGCTCCGTCGGACCTTGTTTGTGCTCGATCACGGCATCACCACGGGCACTCACGACCTTCCAGCCCTGCTCGTGTGGAACCACACACAGGTCAACGCCGGGCACGGAAACGAGCGCCGATGCAATCTCCGCCGCCATATTCTTCCCTGTATATACGACAAAGCTCGACAGCAGTCCGAATTTTACGAATACGATATCTTTTTCCTTCTTAAGTGAACGGGCAATGCGAAAGCCCGCTTTTTTGACTGCGTCCCGTGTTTGCGGCCAGGTGTTTTCTAGCGCTTGGCCGCCTGGCATACCATGATCGGACAGAATGGCCACTTGAAACGGCTTGTCCGCGTTCTGTTCCCGCAACACTTTCAAGGCACTATCTAATTTTCTGAGAAAATCCGACAGCCCATCAGGACCGTGAACATGGCCRGGATGTCGGAGCTGGCCGGGTGTTCGATACGCGCGTCCGCGCCGAAGTCGTCGGGGGGCAAGCCTCCGCTTTCTACGATGCGCTCGGTGATGTAGTGCAGCATCCCGGGATCGCTGCGCAAAAGCGGCCGCGCGTCTGCGGTGTCGAAGTTCGGATCGCTCAGGGTCGTGTGGATGCGAATCGCCGCCCCGGCGCCGACTGCAAGAAGCAAGAAGAGGGCTACCAGGAGCCTCCTTCCATGTCGTTCGAACCAGCTACTCCCGGCTTCCCGGGAGGCCTCGGGTCTGCGCGAATTGGTCGCGGTCTTGGAGTGTGGCTTCTTCTTTCTCGCCTTGGCACTCACGCGCGACATCCTGGTTCAACCAGCGGCTAATCCATCAGGTCAGGCTGCTCGGCAACAATTACGTTGTAGAGCGGCTGAAAGCTAAACCAACCAGCGAGACTAGAGCCAACAACCTCGCAAGTCTTGCGGGCATTTTCATC
>LKGT01008561.1_pt1 | contig 12309 bp, 11 predicted proteins | sample 503861 | NCBI WGS metagenome assembly LKGT01 (sample SAMN04113194, study PRJNA297058) | marine sediment metagenome | biome: marine benthic biome; feature: marine benthic feature; material: marine sediment; isolation source: sediment sample collected at the water-sediment interface from the South......
GCTCGCCCGCTGCGAACGCCACCCCGGCTGTTATGAATCCTAAACATTGTATTCCCGGGTTAGTTGGAACCTCCCGGCTAGGAGGATGCTGTCACATGTGCTGACAGAAAGCGAATCCGATCCTGACCTGCGGCTCGTGCAGCGCGGTGGGCTAATGCTGAGTGCGGAGGCGACCGCATTACGGACCACACTGCGCATACGCAGGGTGGTGGAGAAATGGCTGTCACCAAGGCTTTCAAAGCGCGAGATCATGCGCAACTGGCTCTATATTTGGCCAAACAACATGAAAAGCCCCGACCGAAGCCGGGGCCAGTTCACTTTTCGTAGGTGCCCATGAAAAATGCGAACTATGACGTGAATCGCCCACGACAGCCGAATGTGTTACCGTTATTGGCTGGTTAAGAGGAGCTGTTTGGGAAATCTCGGTTTACATGGATTCAATCCGGACTCGGCCATGGCGCTTTCCGCTCGCCCTTGCGCTCGCGCAGACCCTCGCGTCCGCGACCGTGCCCGCCGCCGAACTCGGACAAGAACGGATTGTCGATCTTGAACTCGTGCTCGCGGTCGATGCCTCATCGAGCGTCTCCGTCGCCGAGTTCGACCTGCAGATTCGGGGCCTCGCCGAGGCCTTCCGGCACCCCTTGGTCGCCCGCGCGATCCGCGCCACCGGTGAGCTGGGGCTCACGGTCGCGCTCTTTCAATGGTCGGACAACCAACGGCAGACCCTTGCGATCGACTGGATGACGGTGCGCGACGCGCCGACAGCTTCCCGCTTCGCCGAGGAGGTCGAGACCGTGATACGGTCGATCGCCGGAAACACCGCGATGGGCAACGCGATGGAGTTCGCGATCGACCAACTCGAAGGCAACGGCTTCAACGGCCGGCGCAAAATCATCGATGTCTCCGGCGACGGACGCAACAATCACGGCTCGGCGGCCTGGTTGGCGCGCGAYCTKGCGGTGGCRCGSGGWATYACCGTCAACGGCCTGGCSATYCTCAACGAGGWYCCGACGCTGGACCRKTATTACKTCACCAACGTGATCGGTGGGCCCGGCGGCGCTGTCACGGCGCCCTGAGCGGCTCTGACCCGCCCCATGATCAATCCAAGTTCAACGCTCCAACGGCGGATTTACTGCGTTGAGGACCTCCCGAACCTGATATACGAGATGATTATCGATCGGGATAACGAGCTCGACCCCGCCCTCAAGGGTAAAGTGAAGCTTGAGCGGACCCTCCGCCGGTGGTGCAGAGAGAGAATCAAACTCGACGGCCTTTGGTGTCTCGTAGCGACCAGTCTTGATCGGGAACGGGATGATCTCTGCGGGCATAATCTCCTCCAGACGTTGGTTGCTCCAGCAAAGGCAGTTTATCAGGCCCCCAACCCTTACCGGTGGTGTTATACGGCCTGTGACATCTGCGCCGCGGAGGACGCCACCTCCCGCTTCTCGCCCGTAGCGGTGCGGAAAGGGCGCCGGGTCTAGCCAGGTCTAGCGGCGCTCCACTGGACATCCGCCACAATCAGGCCGACAATACCTGATGCGCTGGCTGTCAATAGCGGCGGCCCTGGCCGGTGCCCTGTTGATTCCGACCACGGCTCCGGCCCAGGAGCGGCCGGTCGACCTGGAACTCGTGCTCGCGGTCGATGCCTCGGGCAGCGTATCCGACGAAGAGTTCAATCTGCAGGTACACGGCCTAGCCGAAGCCTTCCGGCACCGCTCGGTGGGCCAAGCAATCCGCGCGGCCGGCGACCTAGGGCTCGCGGTCGCGCTGATCCAATGGGCGGACGACGACCAGCACGCCCTTTCGGTCGACTGGACGGTGGTGCGCGACACGACGAGCGCCCACCAATTCGCCAAACAGGTCGAAGGCGTGACGCGCTCCGTCTACGGCAACACCGCGCTCGGCGTCGCGCTCGAGTTCGCGATCCTGCAACTCGAGGGAAACGGCTTCGTCGGCCGGCGCAAGGTCATCGACGTCTCCGGCGATGGCCCCAGTAACCAGGGCTCCGCAGCCTGGTTGGTGCGCGACCTTGCGGTGGCGCGTGGCATCACCGTCAACTGCGTCGCGCCCGGGCACATCGACACCGTGCGCGGGGCCTCCGCCGGGCAGCGCTCGGCGCAGACGCCCAGGCCCATAGAGCGCATGGGGCGCGCGGACGAGATCGCCGCCATGGTGCGCCACCTGTGCCTGCCCGGGGGCGCCTACATCACCGGCCAGACCATTCACGTCAACGGCGGCATGTACCTGGCCTGACCGGCGGAACGGCGCCGCCGGGCGTCGGAGGGGGGAATTCGCCATGGCAAGGACGGCACGGAAAAAGCTGATCATCGAGGCGCGGATCAACGAATACATGATGCGCGACGACAACCCCAACGTCCCGTGGACGCCCGACGAGATCGCCGAGGCCGCCGCCGGGGCGCGCGAGGCCGGCGCCTCCATCGTCCATTACCACGCGCGCAACGCCGACGGCTCGCCGTGCCACGACGCCGGGACCTATGGCGAAACCATCCGCAAGATCCGCGGCGCCTGCGACGTTTTGGTGCACCCGACCCTCGGCCAGGTGACGATCACGGGCGACGAGGCCAGGCTCCGGCACATCACCGGCGTCGCGGACGATCCGGCGCTCAAGCCCGACATCGCCCCCATCGACATCGGCAGCACCAACGTCGACGTCTACGACGCGCGGACCAAGGCCTACCGCACCGACGACCTGGCCTACGTCAACACCATCGGCACCCTGCGCTTCTTCGCCGAGCGCCTGCGCGCGCTCGGCGTCAAGCCGGTCATCGTCTCGTGGACCATCCCCTTTACCCGGACCCTGGAGGCGTTCCTGGACATGGGGCTGGTGGACGAGCCGGTGTATCTGTTGTTCGCGCTTTCGGACAGCGGCTACCTGGGCGGCCACCCGGGCACCGTACGTGGCCTGATGGCACACCTGGACTTCCTGCCCAGGAACCGGCGCATCGAATGGTCGGTCAACAACAAGGTCGGCAACCTGTTCGGCCCGGCGGCGGCGGCCATCGAGATGGGCGGCCACGTGGCCGTCGGGCTCGGGGATTACCCGTACACGGAGCTGGGCGCCCCGACCAACGCCGACGTGGTCCGCGAGGTGGCGCGGCTGGCCAAGGCCATGGGCCGCGAGGTGGCGACGCCCGACGACACCCGCGAGATGCTCGGCATGGCAAATTCCCCGCAGGCCACGCGAGCGTGAAGGCGCGGGCAACGCCCAGCCGTTTACGCTATTTGGCGCTTCCGGCTTGACGCCGTGTGCGGATAGACTATTAGGAGCCAATTCGCCCAGGGCCGGCAAGGCAAGAAAAAGGGCCCGGGCAGAGGGGAGGTATGATTTTGTCCGAAACCCATACGGTGCCGGAGATGCAGGGCGTCGTCCTCCGCCAGTCGGGGGTCGCGGCCGTTTCAGGGGCGCGATGACCGACCGGCCCGACGTCGAGCGCTGCGACACCTTCCCCAAGCTGCTGCTGTATAACGCCGGGCGGCGTGGCGGGCGGCCGGCGGTGCGCGAGAAGGACTACGGCATCTGGCAGTCCTGGACCTGGGACGCGGTGGCGGACGAGGTGCGCGCCCTTGGCTGTGGCCTGGCGGCCCTGGGCTTCAAGCCGGGGGACATGCTCGTCATCGTCGGCGACAACCGGCCGCAGCTCTACTGGGCCATGGTCGCGGCCCAGGCACTGGGCGGCGTTCCGGTGCCGGTCTATCAGGATTCGGTGGCGGCGGAAATTCAGTACGTGGTGGAGCACGTGGGGGCGCGTTTCGCCGTCGTCGAGGACCAGGAGCAGGTGGACAAGCTCCTGGAGGTGAAGGACCGCTGCCCGACSCTCGAACACATCATCTTCAAAAACCCGCGCGGCTTGCGCCATTACGGCCAGCCTTTCGTGCACGCCTACGCCGAGGTCCAGGAACAGGGACGCGGGTTCGAGGCCGACMACCCCGATTWTTTCGACTCCGCTGTCGCCCGGGGCAMGGGCGGGGACCTCGCCATCATCCTCTATACGTCGGGCACGACGGGGCGCGCCAAGGGCGTGATGCTGAGCTTCGACAACGTGATCATTACCGCGCGCAACGGCATCGAGCTCGAGGGCCTCACCGAAAACGAGGAGGTCCTGGCCTACCTGCCCATGGCCTGGGTCGGCGACAACCTCTTCTCCTTCGCCCAGTCCTACGTCGGCGGGTTCTGCGTCARCTGCCCGGAAAGCGGCGATACCGTRCTCACCGAYWTGCGCGAGATCGGCGTCACCTACTTCTTCGCTCCRCCGCGCATCTTCGAGAACATCCTGACCCAGGTCATGATCCGCATCGMGGACGCGGGCTGGMTCAAACGCCGGATGTTCGATTACTTCATGGRCCACGCGCGCCGGGTGGGCACGRRGATACTCGACGGCAAGCCCGTGGCGTTGASCGACCGGYTGCTYTACGGGATCGGCCGCTGGCTGGTCTACGAGCCGCTCAAGAACGTGCTCGGCTTCAGCCGCATCCGCSTCGCCTATACCGCCGGCGAGGCGATCGGRCCGGACATCTTCRACTTCTACCGCTCGCTGGGCATGAACGTGAAGCAGCTCTACGGCTCCACCGAGGCCTCCATCTTCATCACCATCCAGCCCGACGGCCRGGTCAAGCCCGACACGGTGGGGGTTCCGGCCAAGGAGGTGGARATCCGGATCGCCGACGACGGCGAGGTGATGTTCCGCAGTCCCGGCGTCTTCATGGGGTACTTCAAGRACGACGAGGCGACCCGGGAGGCCAAGACCRGRGACGGCTGGGTCCACACCGGGGACGCCGGGTTCTTCGACGCCGACGGCCACCTGAAGATCATCGACCGGGCGAAGGACGTGGGCAAGGTCAAGGACARCACCWTGTTCGCGCCCAAGTACCTGGAGAACAAGCTCAAGTTCTTTCCCTACATCAAGGAAGCGGTCACCTTCGGCSACGGGCGYGATTACGTCGCCGCCTTCRTCAATATCGACCTGGAGGCGGTCGGCGACTGGGCCGAGCGCCGCAACATGGCGTACTCGGGMTATACCGACCTCGCCGGGCAGGAGCCGGTCTACGACCTGATCCAGGAATGCGTGGAAAAGGTCAACCGGGACCTGGCGGGCGAACCCCGTCTCGCCGATTCSCAGATCAAGCGTTTCCTGATCCTGCACAAGGAACTGGACGCCGACGACGGCGAGCTCACCCGCACCCGCAAGGTGCGCCGGCGCGTCATCGCCGAGAAGTACGGCGCGCTCATCGAGGCGCTCTATTCCGACACCGACCACTGCCCGGTCGAGGCCATGGTGACCTTCGAGGACGGCCGYACCGGCATGATCAAGGCCGAYCTCAGGATCCGCGAGGCCRGGCGGGTCGAGGGCCMTGCCGCGGCGGCGCGCCAGGCGARYSCGCACSACGCCCCATGAGCAACGCCAGGGACATCGGGGACGTTCTGCTGAAGGTCGAGGACATCAGCCTCTCCTTCGGCGGCGTGCAGGCGTTGAGCGACGTCACCTTCGAGGTGCGYGCGCGMGAGGTCCTCGGCATCATCGGCCCCAACGGYGCCGGAAAGAGCTCCATGCTCAACGTCATCAACGGCTTCTACCATCCCGACRAGGGACGGATCACCTATAAGGGCACGACSCGRAMGAAGATGCGCCCGCACGAGGCGGCCCGCCAGGGCATCGCGCGGACCTTCCAGAACATCGCGCTGTTCAAGGGCATGAGCACGCTGGACAACATCATGACCGGGCGCAACACCATGATGCACCGGAAYTTTCTGTGGCAGGCGCTCTACCTGGGACCGGCCAGRRCGGAGGAGYTGGAGCACCGCARGGCGGTCGAGCGGATCATCGACTTCCTGGAGATCGAGGCGATCCGCAAGACCCCCGTCGGCCGCCTRSCCTAYGGCCTGCAAAAGCGCGTCGAGCTGGGCCGCGCSCTGGCCGCCGAGCCCGAACTCCTGCTSCTCGACGAGCCCATGGCCGGCATGAACCTGGAAGAGAAGGAGGACATGTGCCGGTTCATCCTCGACGTCAACGACGAGTTCGGCACCACCATCGCCTTGATCGAACACGACATGRSCGTGGTGATGGACATCTGCGACCGGGTCGTCGTGCTCGACTACGGGCGCAAGATCGCCGACGGCTCGCCCGACCAGGTGCGGGCCGACCAGGVCGTCRTCGACGCCTATCTSGGGGTGAGCCATGRCTGACGCCRSSATGGTGACGGACCGGAAGGCCSTGGAACGGAACCCGCCATGGACCTTRTGAACATTCTGTTCATCGCGCCGTTCSTGGACATGGCCGATTCGCCGGTCTTCCTCGCSGAGGTGGTCATCGKCGGCSTGCTGACCGGGGTCATGTATTCCCTGGTGGCGCTGGGTTTCGTGCTCATCTTCAAGGCTTCGGGGGTGTTCAACTTCGCCCAAGGGGCCATGGTGCTGTTCGCGGCGCTGACCCTTGTCGGCCTGATGGAGCRCGGCGTGCCGGTGTGGCTGGCGCTCATSGGCACGGCGGCGGTGATGGTGGCGCTGGCGTTCATCRTCGAACGSGTCATGCTGCGGCCCCTGRTCMACCAGSMGGRMWTCATCCTGTTCATGGCCACCATCGGTCTGGACTTCCTGCTCCAGGGGGTCGGCCAGATCGCCTGGGGCAGCAACGTCAAGGTGCTGRACGTGGGGATTCCRRACRAATCCTTCGAGGTCGGGGGCATCCTGCTGAACGAGTTCGACCTGTTCGCCGCCCTGATCGCCGCCGTCCTGGTCGGCGTCCTGGCSGTGTTTTTCCAGAARACCGCCATCGGGCGGGCCCTSMGGGCGGTGGCMGACGACCACCAGGCGGCGCTTGCCATCGGCATCCCGTTGAMGACCATCTGGGTCATCGTGTGGTCGGTGGCGGGCATCGTSGCCCTGGTCGCCGGCATCATGTGGGGSGCCAAGAGCGGCGTCCAGTTCTCGCTGTCGCTGATCGCGCTCAAGTCCCTGCCGGTRTTGATCCTGGGCGGCTTCACCTCGATCCCGGGGGCCATCRTCGGCGGCCTGATCATCGGGGTCGGCGAGAAGATCGCGGAGATCTACTGGGGGCCGGCGTTCGGCGGCGCCATCGAGGGYTGGTTCGCCTACATGCTGGCCCTGGTGTTCCTGYTGTTCCGCCCCCAGGGGCTGTTCGGCGAACGGATCATCGAAAGGGTGTRRGSGNATGCTGTACCGCGAAGCCGGCCAGTTCAAGACCAGCTACGCCAAGGACCAGGCGGTCTTTCCCATCATCCAGGACCGCTGGTTCATCGCCCTGGTCYTAGTCGTGGCCTACGGCGTGGTGCCGYTCGTCGCCAACGAGTACTGGCTGCAGGCGGTGYTGATCCCGTTCCTGATCTTCGCCCTGGCGGCCATCGGGCTCAACCTGCTCACCGGCTACGCCGGSCAGCTCAGCCTGGGGACCGGRGCGTTCATGGCCGTCGGCGCCTATGCCACGTACAAGATCACCACCGCCTTTCCCGAGGTCAACATCCTGGTGGTCTTCGTGATGTCGGGCTTCGTCGCGGCCGGGGTCGGCATCGTGTTCGGCMTCCCCAGCCTGCGCATCAAGGGCTTCTATCTGGCCGTGGCGACGCTGGCGGCGCAGTTCTTCATCCTGTGGCTGTTCAACAAGGTGGGCTGGTTCTACAACGACAACCCGTCGGGAACGATCACCGCGCCGCCGCGCACGGTTTTCGGCATCATGGTCGCGGGGCCCAGGGCGACGGCGGAGGTCCGCTATTTCATCTCCCTCACCTTCCTCGTCATCTTCGCGCTGCTGGCCAAGAACCTGGTGCGTGGGCGCATCGGGCGGTCGTGGATGGCCATCCGCGACATGGATGTGGCCGCCGAGATCATCGGCATCCGGCCCCTGCAGACCAAGCTTCTGGCGTTCGCCATCAGCTCGTTCTATTGCGGCGTGGCCGGCGCCCTTTACGTCTTCGCCTACCTCGGCAGCGCCGAGACCGAGGCCTTCGACCTGTTGCAGGTGTCGTTCCCGGTGCTGTTCATGATCATCATCGGCGGCCTGGGCTCGATCCTGGGCTCCATCCTGGGGGCGGCGTTCATTATCCTGATGCCCATCTTCCTGACCAACGCGCCGGCGCTGTTCAACCTGCCCATGCCCACCGACCTGTCGAAGCACATCGAGGAAATCATCCTGGGCGGCCTGATCGTTTTCCTCCTGATCGTGGAACCGAAGGGGTTCGCCCGGCTGTGGCAGATCRCCAAGGAGAAACTGAGACGCTGGCCGTTCCCCTATTGAGGCGCAAATGGGGATTTTCGAAAGCGCGTTGGCCGATGGGGGCCCGCGTGTTACAGTCACCAACCCAAAGAAGCCAACCAATGGACGTTTCATCAAAGGGAGGAGAACGATGAAGTTCCGACATTTGTTATTGGCCACCRTYGCYGTCGCCGTCGGCGYGACCGGCGTTTTCGCGGCCAAGGTGGCGGCGGCGGCCGAGCAGTTCATTCCCATGCTCGTCTACCGCACCGGACCGTACGCCCCGAGCGGCATCCCGGTAGCCAACGGGTTCCGYGAYTAYTACACGCTGGTCAACAAGCGCGAYGGCGGCATCAACGGCGTCAAGATCATYTTCGARGAGTGCGAGACCAAGTACAACACCAAGCTGGGSGTCGAGTGCTACGAGAAGCTGAAGAACAAGGGCCCGACCGGGGCCTCCCTGGTCAACCCGTTCAGCACCGGCATCACGTATCAGTTGATCCCCAAGGCGCCGGTGGACAAGATTCCTATCCTGTCCATGGGCTACGGGCGCACCGCGTCCGCCGACGGCCGGGTCTTCAAGTGGGTCTTCAACTTCCCGTTGTCGTATTGGAGCCAGGCCTCGGCCTTCATCAAGTACGTGAGCCAGAGGGAAGGCGGGTGGGACAAACTCAAGGGTGTCAAGATCGCCCACGTCTACCACAACAGCGCCTGCGGCAAGGAGGCCAACCCGACCCTCAAGGTCCTGGCCAAGAAGTATGGCTTCAAGCTGACCCTGCTGGCCGTCGACCACCCGGGTCAGGAACAGAAGGCGACATGGCTGCAGATTCGCCGGCTCAGGCCAGCGTGGATCTTCATGTCGGGATGGGGCGTGATGAACTCGGTGGCGGTCAAGGAAGCCGCCGCCATCAACTATCAAATGGACCACTTTGTCGGCAACTGGTGGTCGGGCACCGACGCCGACGTGATTCCGGCCGGCGACAGGGCCATCGGCTACACGTCCACCGCCTTCCATGCCGCCGGCACCGGCTTCAAGGTGCATGATGACATCATCAAGTACGTCTACGGCGGCGATCTGGCCAAAGCCAAGGAGAACAACATCGGCGAGGTGCTGTATAACCGTACCCTGGTCAACGCCATGTTCGGCATCGAGGCCATCCGCACCGCCATGGCCAAGTACGGCAACAAGTCCATGACCGGCGAGCAGGTGCGCTGGGGTCTGGAGAACCTGGACCTGACCGAGGCGCGCCTGAAAGAGCTCGGCATGGAAGGCTTCACCAAGCCGGTCAAGGTGTCGTGCGCCGACCACGAGACCATGGGGCCCCTGCGCATCCAGCAGTGGGACGGCAAGAAGTGGTCGTTCATCAGCGGCTGGATCAAGCCCATGCGCGAAGTGGTACGGCCGATGATCGAAAAGGCCGCGGCCGACTACGCCAAGGAGCAGAATATCACGCCGCGTGCCTGCTGAACGGCGCCGCCCGGTCGAACGGACGGAAAGAAGCTGACGTGACAGGCAACGGAGCGCCCCTTCTTACCGTCAACAACATCGAGGTGATCTACGATCACGTCATCCTGGTGTTGAAGGGGGTATCGCTGGAGGTTCCCGAGGGGGGCATCGTCGCCCTCCTCGGGGCCAACGGCGCCGGCAAGACGACCACGCTGAAAGCCATTTCCAACCTGCTGGGCGCCGAGCGCGGCGACGTCACCAAGGGCGCCATCGAGTTCCGGGGCGAACGCGTCGACAAGCTTACTCCGACCGATCTGGTCAAGCGCGGCGTCGTCCAGGTGATGGAGGGCCGCCGGTGCTTCGAGCACCTGACCGTGGAGGAGAACCTGCTCACCGGCGCGTACYTGCGCAAGGACGGCCAGGCCGCCATCAAGCGGGACGTGGAGATGGTCTATCATTACTTYCCGCGSYTSAAGGAGCGGCGCGACGCYCAGGCCGGCTACACCTCGGGCGGCGAGCAGCAGATGACGWCCCTYGGCCGCGCCCTCATGGCGAAACCCARGATGATCCTGCTGGACGAGCCCTCCATGGGACTGGCGCCGCARCTGGTCGAGGAGATCTTCGMMATCGTCAAGGAATTGAACGAGAAAGAGAAGGTGAGCTTCCTGCTCGCCGAGCAGAACACCAACATGGCGCTGCGCTACGCCGGKTACGGCTACGTGCTCGAGAACGGCCGCGTGGTGATGGATGGGGCSGCCGCCACCCTGCGCGAAAACGAGGACATCAAGGAGTTCTATCTGGGCCTGGATASGGGAGGCCGCAAGAGCTWCCGCAACGTCAAGCACTACCGGCGCCGCAAGCGGTGGCTGGTTTGACGGCTAATACCMCGCCAATSTGAACGGGTGTCCGACAGGCATGGCGCGAGACACCGACTACTACGACGAGCTGGAAACCCGCGATCCGGCGGAGCGCGAGGCGGCGCTGTTCGCGGCGCTCCCCGCCCAGATCGAGAACGCCAAGGCGCGGGCGCCCGGTTTCGCCAGGATTCTCGCCGATGTGTCCCCCGCCGACGTCACCAGCCCGGCGGCGCTGGCGCGGCTGCCCGTCACCCGCAAGTCGGAGCTCCCCGGCCTGCAGAAGAAGGAGCCGCCCTTTGGCGGGCTGACGACGGTTGCGCCCGGCGCGCTGGGGCGCATCTTCTCTTCGCCGGGGCCSRTCTATGATCCCGAGGGGAAAGGGCCCGACTACTGGCGCACGGCACGGGCGCTCTACGCGGCGGGGTTSCGCAAGGGCGAYCTGGTCCACAACTGCTTCTCCTACCACCTGACCCCGGCCGGYGCGATGCTGGAGGCGGGGGCRCACGCCCTCGGCTGCACCGTGATCCCCGGCGGGACCGGGCAAACCGAGCACCAGGCGCGCACCATCGCCGATCTGCGCCCGCAGGCGTACACGGGGACGCCCTCGTTCCTCGGGATCATCCTGGAAAAGGCCCGCGAGCTGGGCCTGGATTGTTCGAGCCTGACCAAGGCGCTGGTCAGCGGCGAGGCGTTGCCGCCGCASKTGCGCGCYGGGATCCAGGACTTCGGCGTCGACGTSGTGCAGTGTTACGCCTCCGCCGATCTGGGCCTCATCGCGTATGAATCGGCGGCCAGGGACGGCATGATCGTGGACGAGGGGATCATCGTCGAGATCGTCCGCCCSGGCACCGGCGACCCGGTTTCCGAAGGCGAGGCGGGCGARGTGGTGGTCACCACGTTTTGCCGGGAATACCCCCTGATCCGCTTCGCCACCGGGGATCTGTCGGCGGTGCTGGCCGGGTTCAGCCCCTGCGGGCGCACCAACGTGCGGCTCAAGGGCTGGATGGGCCGGGCCGACCAGGCGACCAAGGTGAAGGGCATGTTCGTCCACCCCTCGCAGGTGGCCGAGGTCCTGAAGCGCCACCCGGAGATCGGCAAAGGCCGCCTCGTCGTCGACCAGGAAGACGGCAGGGACCTCATGACCCTGCACTGCGAGGTCGACGGCGGCGACGATGCCCTTGCCGCCGCCATTGCCGCCACCGTGCAGGCGGTGTGCAAGCTGAAGGGCCGGGTAACGCTTGCCGCGCCGGGCTCCCTTGCCAACGACGGCAAGGTGATCGAGGACGCGCGCGGTCCCGCCTAGTGGCCTGGAGCGCACTTGCGAAAAATCGTGCGGGCAAGGGCAATGTCACGGCGTCTTCAGGTATTGGCGCAGGACGTTCAGGGTGTCGGGGTCGTCCCTGAGCCCCATGTCCCTGGGGTCGGACTCGCGGCCACCCGCACGGAAGGCCCTTGACGCCCGCCGGCCGGCGGCGGCGAGCCCAGCATGGCGCGGAGAGGGCCGTGGCGCGGGGAGGGCGCGGAGACGGCCGGTTGGCACGCGATGTGTGGGGGTGGAGGCAGTCTCGAGCGAACCGTTCTCTGGTTCCGCAAGGCCGAATTCCCTGTTAAACAGGGAAAAAACAGGGAATTTCGCCGATGCGGTCCCTCCTTCGGCCACGCAGGGCGAAAGAATCCGAGCGAATTCAACGCCCGAAAACCGATTGGCGCGAATATCCGAACAGGGAATAACAGGCAAGTATCAGGGAATCGATCGGCCGGCGGTTCGAACCGCTCGCGG
>LKGT01008562.1_pt1 | contig 12308 bp, 12 predicted proteins | sample 503861 | NCBI WGS metagenome assembly LKGT01 (sample SAMN04113194, study PRJNA297058) | marine sediment metagenome | biome: marine benthic biome; feature: marine benthic feature; material: marine sediment; isolation source: sediment sample collected at the water-sediment interface from the South......
CGCCAGCACGTTGACCAGGTTGTTGGCAACCAGGAGGGTTGCCAACGTCCGCTCTGGGTCGGCGACGAGCTGCTGGACTCGCCGACCCGCCTTGCCCTCGCCATCGAGTTGGTGGACTCGCTCCCTGCCGATACCGATCAGCGCGGTCTCGGAACCCGAGACAAAGCCAGAGGACAGTATGCAGACGCCGAACAGCACCAAGTAGAAGATCTGAAGTGCGCTCATCGCATCCCCTGGCCGGGGCTGGTACTCGGAGGGTCGGTGCCGCCGATCATGCCACCTCGGAACTCGTGGCGGTGCTGATCGCCGCTCGTAGCGCCGCCGCGGTGAACGGCTTGGTCACCCAGGCCTGGGCACCCGATCGCCCGGCTAGGAAAGTATCAGCCTGCCGATCCAGCAGCAGCACAACCGGGATCTTCTCGCCATGAGCCCGGAAGTCCCTCGCGATCGCCATCCCGCCCATCGATCCGACCTGCAGGTCGACGACCGCAACGTCGACCGACTCCTTGGCCGCTCGGTCGGCGGCGGAGCCCGGGTCTTCGTGGTCGAGCAGCTCGTTGCCTCCGAAACTCAGCGCAGCGTGGACCTGGTCTCGGTCGCGTACGTCGTCGGTGACGATCAGGACCCGGGACATGTTCCGAGACTAGTGGTGAGTTCAGAGAATATCGTTGTCGCAGCTGGGGACGTATTTCGTATTACGTACTACGTATTACGTAGCCGATGCCGGCCGGTACGGGCTTTTGATCTCGTACCATCCCACCGTGATCCGCCTCCTCGTCGTTGCCGGTGTTGTACTCGGTGCTCTCTCTGGCATGGCCGCATCGTCCTCTGCTCAATCGGACGACCTTCCCATCGTCGTCATCGACGTGAGAAACCCGATGGATCAGCGACTGATGGACTTCATCGTCGAAACCATCTCAACCACCGACGCACATCTCTTCGTGCTCAGGGTGGACTCGCCCGGCATTTCCTCCGGAGACACCGGCTCGATGTATCGAGCGGTCAGCGAAGCATCCGCTCCGGTCGTGGTCTGGGTTGGAGACCGCCCGGCGGTCGCCTTCGGAGGCGCTGCCAGCCTGCTCAACGTTGCCGACATCGGAGCTGCCGCACCGGGGACGAGGATCGGGTATCTCCAGCCGACGGTCGTCACCGGCGGTGCCGACACCGTGCCATTCCGTCCGTCCCATGACCCCGGCGGCGAGGCGAGCCGTGATGAGCTCCGCGATGCCTCGGTCGTCGTCGAGGATCCGATCCCGGGCTATGTCGACCAGGTGGTGCCGACGATCGGCCAGCTCATCGTTGGCCTCGACGGCACCACGGTGGCCCGGGGCACCGATGAGAGCCAGCGCGTATTCGAGTTGTCGACCGCAACCGCGACGACCCTCCCCGACGGGTCCGAGGTATTGATCCCGAACCGTCAGGTCCAGTTCGTCAAGCCCGGCCTCTGGGATCGTTTTCTCCGGCTCGCCTCGCGCCCTGAGGTGGCGTTTTTCTTCCTCGTTACCGCGATCGCCGCAGCGACCTTCGAGTTCTATGCCGCGGGGCCCGGTATCACCGCGGCCGTTGCCGTGGTTGCCTTCATCCTTGCGGGCTACGGGATGGCAACGCTTCCGACATTCTGGCCGTCGGTGGCCGCCACCGTGATCGGCCTGCTGCTCTACACCTGGGATTTCCAGCGCGACCGGATCGGTTGGTGGAGCGCCGCAGGGACGGTCCTGCTGGTGGCGGGCGGCCTGACCTTCGTCGACGCCCGTCCGCAGTTTGCCGCGACGTGGTGGATCGTGCTGATCATCGTTGCCGGCATTGCGCTGTTCTACACCGCAGCCCTCACCACCATCGTCAGATCGCGCTTCTCGACGACCAGGATCGGGCGCGACCACCTGATCGGACGCACCGGAACCGCGGCCGACAAGTTGTCACCAGAGGGTGTCGTGGTCGTCGACGGGGCACGCTGGCGGGGGCGATCACACCGCGAGGCCGGCATCGCCCCCGGCGACCCGATCCAGGTGCACGGCATCGACGGGATCGTCCTTCTCGTCGATCCGGTGGCTCCGTCGGTGGAACCCGGCGACGGGGTCTGAAACCCCCCTGCATGATTCCAGACGGTCCCGTCCCGAGGTCGCGACAAATGCTCCTGTTTTGGCACGATTTCCCTGGCGCACCCCGGGGTGACGCGGCTAGTTTCTGAGCTGCGGTGTGGAGCGAGTCCGGGGAGGCATTTCGTCGTGTTGGCTATCGATCGATCGTGGCAGCCTGTTGCGCTTTGTAGGGGCAGCCACTCCCACCTGTTCTTCCCCCCCAATACGTCGGAACGCAAGGACGAGCGAGAGCGCCGTGAGATGAGAGCAAAGTCGATCTGCAGGGTCTGTCCCGTCAACGCAGAGTGTCTCGACTATGCCCTCACCATCCGGGAGCCGTATGGCATCTGGGGCGGTCTCACCGAGACAGAGCGCCGCAGCCACCTCACGCTGACCGGCGTCTGACGGTCCTCAAGTCTCCGTCGCGAATCGTGCGGCCGGAACGATCGAGCCACTCGAGCAGCGGGATTGCGTGTCTCCGTGACAGCCCGAGCGCATCGCGGAACGCCGAAACCGTGAACGGCAGCTCGATGTCATCCAGGGCGGCAACGATCTCGTCGATCTGTTCCGGGAGAAACACCAGGTCGGCGTCGACCTGGATGAGATCGTCGCGACGCACGATGGCGTGAAGCAGCTCTTCGGACAACCCGAGCTGGCTGGCCCTCGGCACCGCCAATGAGTCGGCCAGACGGCCTCGTGCCACTACCCATGCCTCTTGGTCCTCGCTGGTCAGCCGTTGTTCGAAACCGGCACGGCGTACCGACGCTCCGTCGTCGGTGAGCTCGCCGCCCGATTCGGCGACCAGGGCGTCGAGTTCGGCTCGGTCGACACCGAGCTGCGAGGCCAGCGACGACCTCGGCATCCCAGCCCGCAACGGATGAGCGGCGTGGAATTCATCGACGAGCTCGATGGCACGACCGACCTCGCCGGCAGCAGCGTCGGTTGAGATGAAGCGATCTCCGGTGGTTACGGCGTTTTCGGGTGTTCCTCCCCCGGAGGAGGCGTTCACCACTGCGGCGTCCATCGATCCATGCACCGCGACCAGCGCCGTTGCCCGCTGGTCGGCGCTTGCGCCGACCACTCGATCCAGGTTCTCGGCATCCTGGAGGGTGGGCCGGGTCGTCGGAGCGGGGTCGAGCACGACCCCGCCTCCCACCACGCTGCGCCTGCCGGTGTCGCGAAGGATGAACCGATCGCCCATCGTCATCAGGAGCGGCCGGTCGAGGGTGACGATGGCGTAGTCCTCGGTGTCGACGAAACGCAGCCCGGCGGGCACGGTCGCCGTCCCGAGGTGCACGTGATACGAGCCGCGGTCGCTCAGCTCGGCAGTGGGTCGCGGTGGCGTCAGCACTCGGATCAGGACCCGGTCGGTGAGCACGGCGTCGTTGGGCCTCGCCAACACGGTCCCCCTGGCAACGTCACCTCTCTCGATGCCCGTCAGGTTGGCGGCGACCCGCGTTCCCGGCCCGACCTCGGTGCGTACCTCCTCGTGGGATTGCAGGCCCCTGATTCTCACCTGCCCGCCCGGGTAGGCAGTGAGCCGATCCTCGGCAGCGATCGACCCGCCGACCAACGTCCCGGTGACCACAACACCCGATCCGGCAACGACGAAACTGCGGTCGATCCACAGCTTCGGTTTGCCAGCCTCAGGTGTCGGGCCTGCCGCTTCCAGCGCCCGGATGAGCTCGGAGCGAAGATCCTCCAACCCGCTGCCGGTCACTCCCGACACCTTGACGATGGGCCACGACTCGGCGACCGTTCCCGAAGCGTGGGATTCGACGTCGGCCCGGGCCAGATCGATGAAGTCGGGTTCGGCGAGGTCGATGCGGGTGAGGGCGAAGACACCGTGGCGGACATTGAGCAGGTCCAGCACGGCGAGGTGCTCTTCGGACTGCGGCATCCAGCCCTCGTCAGCTGCCACGACGAAAAGGGCAATGTCGAAACCACCGACGCCGGCGAGCATGTTCTTTACGAACCGTTCGTGGCCCGGCACGTCGACGAACCCGACGACCTGCCCGTCGCCGAGGTCGGCCCAGGCGAAGCCGAGATCGATCGTCAGCCCGCGCTCTTTTTCAGCAGCCCACCGGTCCGGGTCCCTCCCGGTGAGGGCTTCGACCAATGTCGACTTGCCGTGGTCGACGTGACCGGCCGTACCGACGATTGGCATCAGAGGGAGGCCAGAGCGGCGGCCACGATGAGGTCTTCGGAGGGAGCCACGCTGCGCAGATTCACCAGGACGGCACCGTCGCGCCGCGATGCGATAACCGGCGGCTGGTGGTCGGCGAGTGATCGCCACACCGTCTCCGGGGGTCCGCCAAGGCGGATTGCGGGCGTCGGGATGGATCGGCCGGGAACCGAGCCGGCACCGGGGAGCGCTTCGCTCTCGATGATCGTGGCCTCCGCATCGGCGATGACCTTCTTGGACCGGGATTCGATGACGTCGGCCGGTGCGGTGGCCATTGCCCAGAATGGGATGTCGGCGCCGCGCCCTGCGGCGTATGTCTCGAATAGGGTGGTCAGCGACGCAATCGTCCGATCGTCGATGCGTACCGCCCTGGCGATCGGGTGYCTTGCCATRGYGTYGATGGCGGCAASGGTGCCGACGGCGATGCCCGCYTGCGGCCCACCGAGGAGTTTGTCTCCSGAGAACAGRATGACGTCGGCTCCGTCGGCAAGGGTCTGCCGCGCYCCCGGCTCGCCCTCGAGCCACGGKGGTGGTCCGCCGRCGAGCCACGGGGCCCTGATGTCGAGGAGRCCGCTTCCYAGGTCGGCGATGAACGGCTTGYCYGCWTCCCKGGCGAGAKWSGCCATTTCGGCGAACGTCACCTCCTCGGTGAATCCTTCGACCCGGTAGTTCGAWGGATGCACCTTCAGCAAKGCATCCACATCTGCGGCGACCTTGSYGATRTCGGCCGGYCGTGTGCGGTTGGTSGTCCCGACCTCCACYARCTCCACYCCMGACGCGRTCATCAGRTCGGGGAGACGGAAGGACCCGCCGATCTCGATCAGCTCRCCGCGSGAYACRGCAACCCGCSTCCCGCCAAGTGCTGCCARCGCYARAAGRAGAGCMCCGGCATTGTTATTCACYGCAAGSGCTGCTCGACCACCWGASGTGGCYGCTATCAATCCGTGGAGATGRTCGCCCCTGCGTCCYCTGCTTCCCGCATCCAGGTCRAACTCCACGTTGGTGTAGCCGGGCGCAACGGRATCGGCGCCGTACGGGGCRCGCCCCAGRTTGGTGTGCAGCAGCACWCCRGTRGCGTTGATYACCCGCCGMAGCCGCGAGTTGGCGATGTGSGASGCRCGGCGCYTGGCATCTTCGACCGGGTGTGCTGCGGTCCCYGATTCGATGGCGGCRNNCGCGNCGTCGAGCACGTCGCGAGCGATCGCTACGGCCAGCGGGTGGTCGACCTCATACTCTTCGGCAAGCTCGTTGGCGAGGGTGTCCACCGCCGGTAGGTCGGCAAGCTCCATCCGAACAGGATACCGGCGGGGGTATCCTCGATGACATGCGCACACGCACCGTGCTCTTCGTCGCTTTCGTTGTGGTTCCCCTCGCCGAGATCGCCATCCTCATTGCCTTTGGCAACGCCTTCGGGTTCTGGTGGACGTTCGGCCTGGTGGTGGCCACTGCTCTCCTCGGTTCATGGCTGGTCAGCCTGCAGGGTCGCGCCACGTTCGCCCAGGTGCAATCCGAATTCGGCGCCGGGCAGCTTCCCGGTGCCAGCATCGCTCACGGGGCCATGATCCTGATCGCCGGCGCTTTTCTGCTCACGCCGGGTCTGATGACCGATGCCGTCGGGTTCATGCTGCTGATCCCGGCGATACGAGAGGGGATCCGTCGCTGGCTCGTCGCCCGGTACGCTGACCGGTGGATCATCATTCCGTGACCCTGCGGGAAGCAGCGACCATTTGCCTGGTCAGGGACGCCAATCTCGGCCCCGAGGTGCTCATGGTCCAGCGCTCGGACCGCGCCAGGTTCATGCCGGATGCCTGGGTGTTTCCGGGGGGAGTCGTCGACGACGGCGATGCCAGCCCCGAAGCGTTTGCGGCGGTCCGGACGTCCGATGACACTCAGCTTCCGTGGCTGGCGGCCGCCATGCGTGAACTGGTCGAAGAGACCGGCATCTGGCTCACTGTGAACGGCGCCCAAGTCACAGGCAAACGGCCAGACGGGCCAKAGATCTTCAGCTCCACCCTYGCACCATTKGACGGAGACGCTYTGCGYTACTTTGCCAATTGGATCACTCCKGCGCCGCTCCCGATTCGCTTTGATACYCGGTTCTTTGTCGTCGATGTGYCCCGCGGAATCGAGGCSCTCGTCGACGGCAAGGAGCTGATCGATGCCGCCTGGATCGATCCYGCCGATGCGAYCGRGCGYGCGRAATCCGGYGACTGGKTGGTGGCGTTCCCGACYCGCAACACRCTGCAGGCSCTCAGCGGACACSAGTCGGYGGCGAAYCTCATYGCGGCYCTCACCRRGGATGCGGAGGTYACCGCGGTCCARCCCCGGCTTKCGGTCGGTGACRACTGGGTGCGAATCTTGCTCCCAAGCGACGAGGGCTTCGAMGAAGCCGGCGAGGCCGARCACGATCCGGAGCTGCTCACCAGGGCGCTGGCGATCGCAGCSGKCGGCGGYGACGTWCCCGCGGAGYKGCASMGCGYATGAGGATCSAGCGGATCCTYGCGCCGAATCCGAGCATCTACACCGGCCCCGGCACCAACACCTACCTGATCGAGCACGCCGGGGAGGCGCTCATCCTCGATCCGGGACCGGTGATCGAGTCCCATCGCCAGGCGATCCACCTGGCCCTCACCGATCACACGCCGGTGGGAGTGGTGGCCACCCACACCCACCCCGACCACGCCCCTCTGTCCAACCCGCTCGCTGTCGAGCTCGGCGTCCAGGTGTTTGGGTTCGCCACCGGTCCCGAGTTCARRCCCGAYGTSTTCCTTGCCGAYTCSGACRCCGTCCCSGTTGGGGATACYGGGATCGTCGCCGTSCACACCCCSGGGCATACCGCCGACCATYTGTGCTTCGTGCTCGACGACSTGCTGTTCACCGGCGACCACATCATGGARGGGTCGACCGTGATCATGGAGGAYGCKGCGGCRTATCTCGATTCGCTGTAYGCGGTGCGRGAGCTGGGAGTGGASAGGATCGAGCCCGGKCAYGGKGCCGCTCTCGACGAYGCYGGGAGCGTCATCGACGGGTACATCGAGCACCGTCTGCTGAGGGAACGGCAGATCGTCGATGCGGTTGGTGCGGGTGCGGCCACCGTCGAGGACGTGGTCGACTCGGTGTACGCAACGATCCCGGAGCCACTCCGACCTGCCGCGTCCCACCAGGTTCGGGTGCAGCTGGACAAGCTGGTCGAAGACGGTTCGGTTGTGGTCGGCGATCGAGGATTGGCCTTACCGAACTAGCCGAGGCGTGGTTCGTCTCCCTGTTTCTCCCCAGGAAGAAGCCCCCCTCCCCGCCGTTCGGGGGGTACTCCCCCCAAAAGGAGGAGAAACGGAACGGCACTTCGACGACACCTGGTGTCGCACTATCGCGAAACAMGACACCCAAGAGGGGGAGAGACAGAAGAGACGTATAGCCCGGCGCGTCCGTCTCCTCCTCTCTTGGTGAACAGTCGTGCTTGCGACTTATTGACCCTCAGCCGGGGAGACGGACGTACTCGAAGTCGAGAGGCTTCTTGTCAACGCCGYGGGACGGYTGSGCAATCCACGTCGCRAACTCACCCGGSGTGCGCTCCGGTTTCATCAGGTCCGCGATGTATGCRGAGTCGTCGTCATTGGGGAGCCACTCCGYACGCYTCGACTCAARGGTSGYCGAGTCGATCAGGGAACCAKMMGGSGAGATCTCCACRTCGCGGAAGCTGCCGACCTGGCGRTTGAACCCGATGTGGGGRASCTCCAACTKGTAGTCGATRCCGTGATCGGCGAKCWGGCGGTTCCACATCCGCARACCGCCKGAACAGTCMTCGATGAARTCGTCRCGGAGCCTGGCGTTCAGMGCCCGYAGYGCCGGAACCTCGRMGSTGCGNNGWANAKCCCNTCRTGGTGCTCGAGCACGSRATACGTGGCRTCGAGCARGCGATGATCGTCGTCGAGCCGTTCCTCGTGGTACCGGCCCTTGAGACCGGCGTTGAARTAGGTGGAGGAGTTCGTTGACAGCTCKGAGCCGAACARATCCAGYGTGAGCGAGCAATGGAGGTTGATCTTCCGCTGGATYGTTGGCAAGTCGATGACACCGAGGGCGCGGGCMGCCTCGGCRTCGTAGGGGTCGTCGATAGCYYCYYTCYTCATGGCMGCCGCRGTTGCCTCRACGATCCTGCTCACMCCGGTGACGCCGACAAACATGTGGTGMGCCTCTTCGGCCAGCATGAACCTGCACGTCATCGACAGMGGGTCGAATCCGGASTGGGCGAGCGCCTCGAGTTGCATCTTTCCGTCGCGATCGGTGAAGAAGGTGAACAGGAAAAACGAGAGCCAGTCCGGTGTCTCAGCATTGAAGGCGCCGAGGATGCGCGGCTTGTCTGCGTCACCGGAACGCCGCTCGAGCAGCTCTGCCGCTTCCTCGCGGCCGTCTCGGCCGAAGTACTTCTGCAGCAGGTACACCATCGCCCACAGGTGGCGACCCTCCTCGACGTTGACCTGGAAGAGATTGCGGAGGTCGTAGAGCGAAGGGGCGGTCTTCCCTAGGTAGCGCTGCTGCTCCACCGACGCAGGCTCCGTGTCTCCCTGGACGACGATGATGCGCCGCAGCAGGGCGCGATACTCGCCGGGGACCTCTTGCCACACCGGCTCGCCGAGGTGCTCTCCGAATGAAATGGTGCGGCCGGGCACAGCCGGCGCCAAGAGGATCCCCCACCGGTACTCGGGCATCCGAACGTAGCCGAACTTGGCCCAGCCCTCCCGCTCCACGCTCACCGCAGTGCGCAGCCACACCGCAGCGTCCTGGAAGCCGTGGGGCCCCATCGCTTCCCACCAGTCGATGTAGCCCGGATGCCASGCCTCGAGCGCSCGGCGCAGCTTGGCGTCGGCGGCAAGCCCGACGTTGTTCGGGATGAGCTGGTCGTARTCGACGATKYCGGTGGTGTCGCTGATCTCARACCCTCTTTCTGTCGAAYTCGGGGCGACGTCCCGTGCTGTATCTCTGGAGCGCTCCCGYTTCGYCCGAGGCATTCGGCCGYTGGAARACCCARTTYTGCCAGGCACTCAACCGCCCRAAGATCTTCGTTTCCATGGTCTCGGGACCGACRAAGCGCAGGTTGGCCTCCATGGCGGTGAGCGCGTCSGGTGAGAAGCTGGCGCGCTCCTCGAGGACCAGCCGCAGCTCRTCCTCCCAATCGATGGCATCGAGGGCAAASGTSACGAGYCCGAGGGCTTCCGCATCCCGGGCCTGCAGCGGGCGACCCACGGCCTTCTCGGCCATGGCAAGTGCATCGGCCTGGCCCCAGAAACGGGTCGCCAACCTGCTCAAACCGTTTGCCATCCGGAGCCTTCCTAGATTCATTTCGGTCAGTTGCATGCTGGCGGGAGGCGACGCGCCATCCTCNGGGKGSGCCCTCGCGCATGTAGCTGCGGTCGGCGGCGAGCRCSAGYTCKGCGAGCATCCCYACRAAACAGCTKCCMGGCTCSASGAGGGCGATGGTCGARCGCGACRTGACATCGATWCGSYTSAGSGTGCGYTTGAGAAACAGGATGATCTCRCCCATCAGCCAGTGCTCGGCRTGGTCGAGGAGGAAGSCGTCGTGAGCGAGCACGAGGTCGGRKGMGCCTTCCGTCACRAAMAGCAKSGTTCCRATCTCCARCTCGTTGACACGCAKGTGGAGCAGCGCATCGTCGAGGGCTCTGGTGACGGCAAGRGGCCARAAGGCGTCGCCGAGGKCGGTGGCWGCCTSCGGGTCTGACGGCGGGGGCCGCAGCGGGCCCGAGATCASGATGGTCGCSGTCCGYCCCTTCCGATCGATTTCGACGCGSAGATGCGGATACRAGATGACRTCGCCSTCRATMGTYCTCTCYAGCYCYCGGAGCTCGATGCCYTGCTCRCTSGGTTTCCCSGATGCTGACTCGGCCACACGCTGCGCGGTCTCCTCGGCAAACCGGGAGCCGGGGATCAGCTCATCGACCACGCCCCAATCCAGGGCGCGCTTCCCCTTGAYGCCCTCCTCCGTGGTGCACATCACATCGGCGAGATCGCGACGCACGTTGCGYTTGTCCACCAGCCTGGTGAGMCCGCCSGTGCCRGGAAGCACTCCSAGTAGCGGCACCTCKGGYAGSGCAACGGAGGCGGARCCGTCATCSACMAGCATGATGTGGTCGCAGGCCAGAGCCAGCTCGTAGCCACCACCGGCCGCAGTGCCGTTTATCGCAGCCATGTACCGCTGTCCCGAGTTCCGGGTTGCATCCTCCATGCCGAAACGAGTTTCGTTGGTGAACTTGCAGAAGTTGACCTTCAGCGCATGGCTCGACTCGGCGAGCATCGTGATGTTGGCCCCCGAGCAGAAGACGCGGTCGTTCAGCGAGCCGATGAGGACGGCCCCTACCTCCGGATGCTCGAAGCGGAGCCGCTGGACGGCGTCGTAGAGCTCGATGTCCACTCCAAGGTCGTAGGAGTTCATCTTGAGCTTGTAGTCCCCGAGCCCTGCATCTTCGTCCACGTCCAGGTCGAGTCGCGCCACTTGCCCGTCTACCGATAGTCGCCAATGCCGGTACCGACTGGGGTGGGTGCGAAATTCGACCGATTGCTGCGTCATGACGTGCGATCGAGTTCCCGGAGCCGGAAACGCTGGATCTTGCCKGTTGCCGTCCTCGGAAGCTCATCCACGAACTCGATCCAACGCGGGTACTTCCAMGGYTCGAGACGGYTCTTGACGTGTTCYTGCAACTCGGCCACRAGCCCATCGYCRACCGTGCCCTCTCCAGTGAGCATGACRAAGGCCTTTGGCTTGAGGTTTCCTGCCTCGTCKGCGCTGCCGATGACWGCGGCTTCGAGCACYGCCTCGTGCTCGGCRATCGTYGACTCGACYTCGAATGGAGAGACCCAATTGCCGCCRACCTTGAACATGTCGTCGCTKCGGCCSCCGTAGTGGTAATAGCCRTCSGGATCWCGYGTGTACTTGTCCCCGGTGCGAGTCCACGGGCCCTCGAAYGTCCTGGCGTCCTTRTCGTCCTGATTCCAGTAGCCGGCYGCGSTAGAGGGKCCGCTGACGAGCAGCTCTCCGAGCTCACCGGCCSSCACTTCTTCGCCYGAGTCGTCCACGATCTTGGCGTCGTAGCCGGGCACSGGAGTTCCCGATGAGCCGTAGCGGACGTCGCCTGGGCGGTTGGAGAGGAAAATGTGGAGCATYTCGGTCGAGCCGATGCCGTCSAGGATCGGAACCCCGAACCGCTCCTCCCATGCACTCCCTACCACCTCGGACAGCGCTTCCCCCGCAGAAACACATCGGCGRAGCCGCGAGCTCCCGGACTSYGGMGTGTTTKCCGGRTCCGCCAGCARCGCCGCATACAGGGTGGGGACCCCRAARAACACSGTCGGCTGGTGCTTYGMCATGATCTCCATSACKRCATCGGGRGYGGGACGSCCKTCGAGCAGYACSGCGGTGGCRCCGACTCGCAGCGGGAAGGTCATCGCGTTGCCAAGCCCGTAGGCGAAGAAGAGCTTYGCCGCCGAATASACCACRTCGTCTTCTCCCAGGCCCAGGATGCTGCGACCGTAGGTGTGGGCGGTCTGSGCCRGCGAYYSGTGCCGATGCCGCACACCCTTGGGTAGACCTGTCGAACCMGAGGAGTACAGCCAGAAGGCGACGTCGTCCTTGCCYGTGTCCGCKGSAGMCMATCGATCTGAGGCCKYTGCTACCAGCCCATCGARGGTKGRATSATSGCSGTCGYGAGCACCGGMGACGACGACGTGCTCCAGATRCGRCAGRTCATCCAGGATSGGGGCGAAKCGCTCGAGGAGCTCCGWGGAGACGATGAGGGCACGGGCCTGGCAGTCCCTGAGCACATAGTCATAATTCTCCGTCGTCAGCAACGTATTCATACAGATTGGGACAACGCCCGCTTTGATGGCCCCCCAGAACACCGCAGGGAAGTCGAAGGTATCGAGCATGGCCATCGCCACCCGATCCTGCCGACCCAGACCCATGCCGAGCAGGGCCGATCCCACCGCGTCGACGCGACTCCGCAGGTCACCATAGGTATGGGATCCGGTGCGGTCGA
>LKGT01010078.1_pt1 | contig 12289 bp, 11 predicted proteins | sample 503861 | NCBI WGS metagenome assembly LKGT01 (sample SAMN04113194, study PRJNA297058) | marine sediment metagenome | biome: marine benthic biome; feature: marine benthic feature; material: marine sediment; isolation source: sediment sample collected at the water-sediment interface from the South......
CAAGCTCTCCGGGACAACACCACCGGCTTCAACAACACCGCCAGTGGGGACGCTGCGCTCATTCGCAACACCAGCGGTAACTTCAACACCGCCGTTGGGGTTAGTGCGCTCGCGAAAAACACCACCGGCGACAACAACACCGCCATTGGGTTCGGGGCAGGGAAGGACCTGACGACCGGACGTGACAATATCTATGTGGCCAACGTTGGTGTCGCAGCGGAATCGAACACCATCAGGATCGGCACGGAGGGTACGCAGACGAGTACCTTCATCGCGGGCATCGATGGTGTTAACCTCGGTTCAGGGGACACAGTCGTCGTGAACGCTGGTCAACTCGGTATTATCGCATCGTCAAGGCGACTCAAAGACGACATCCGCGACATGGGCGAGGCAAGCAGCCGCCTTATGCAGTTGCGACCGATGACATTCCGTTACAAGAAGGAGAACGCCGATGGGGCCCGTCCGCTGCGATACGGCTTGATAGCCGAGGAAGTCGCCAAGGTGTATCCCGAACTCGTGGGGTATTCTACGACAGGCGAAGCCTATACGGTGCGGTATCACCTGATGAACACGCTGCTGCTGAACGAGGTGCAGAAGCTGCATCAACAGCTTCAAGCGCATCAGGAACAGATAGCCGATCTCGCGGCGCAGCTGGTCCGCCTAGAGGCTCTCCAGTCCGAGCGAAGGTCCCTCGCCGCGCAGACGAGGTGACCGCTGGGGGTGGATCAGAGTCGCAGTCTGTCCTGCCACTGTAATGATGCATGGGTCAGAAACTTCCCACGGGCGTCGGGCATCCTCGGCGCTCGTGGTGTTTGTGGGGAGTGGCGCAGGACGTCAGCCCTTGCTACCACGTTGCTACCAGAACACCACGTACCAGGAGCATCTAGGAGCACCATCGCTCACTCCAAACTCACCATCCTAACTCCCCGATCCTGTGAGCCCCCTGCGCATCGCCCATCTTAGACAAAGAGGTCATCTTGCTGGTCAGAAAAAATGGCGGCGCGGGACCGGGATGTTGTGGTTTTGGTGAGGACGCGAGTGAAGGGAAAGCGGAGTCAGTTCCACCCGGCGCGTGTCCCGGGGGAGCCGCGTTCCAGCCGCAGCAGCAACGCCTCAACATAGCCGATCACTTCCGTCATCCGCCGATGCACGTCGTTTATTTCCAACAGGCGTTGCCGCTCTTCCACCTCGTGCACCACCAGGCTCGTGACTCGATCGACGAACGCGCCGGCACGATCACGGTCCGTGAGAATCTCGAAAAACCCTGGAACGGGTTGGGGCAATGCAGACAGCAGTTGGCCACACATCTGGCGGAGGCGCTCGGTCGGGGGTACCAGCTCCCCCTCGCCTCCGGAAGGGTAGATATCGTCAAGCCACGAGGCCCGGGCGATGCGATAGGGTTTAGGTGAAGGCAGCTCGTCTTCGATCATAATTCTCCCGAGTCCCCGAAGCACGATATTGGAGCGTCCATCCGGCAGCATCTCGGACCCGAGGATTTCCCCGGCCCCCGCCACGGAATGGACCGGAGGACGGCCGTCGTAATCTGCCTCCCACCCCGGCCTCAAGAGCGCCATCGCTAATCGCCGCTCCCCGGCGAGGCAGTCGGCGAGCATCTGCCGGTAGCGAGGCTCAAAGATATGCAGGGGCAAGAGGGTGTGGGGAAAGAAGACCACGTTGGGCAACGGAAAGATGGCAATCTCCATCGGTGAGTCCAGAGTTGAGAGTTAAGGACTGAGGATGATTTCAGATTTCGGATTTCGGATTGCGAATTTCAAGAGCCCCGAGCCTCGCAGTTAAATTCGCAATCCGAAATTCCAAATTCGAAATACCCCGGTCATCGGTCGTCGGACTTCGGTCCAACACCAAGTTTGAGGCTGACCGCGAGACCGTCGCGGAGCGGCAAAAGGGTGGTGTGGAGCTCAGGGGTCTCGTAGAGGAGGCGGGTGTACTCTTGGATGGCGCGGGTGCTGGCCTCGGGAGGCTCGGCCATTATCACCCTTCCCCCCCAAAGGATATTGTCCGTAATGAGCAGACCCCCCTGCCTCAGGCGGGGAAGGGTCAGGGGCAGGGAGGCCGGATACTGTTCCTTATCCACATCCACAAAGATGAGGTCAAACGGACCGGGTACCCCCTGGATCACCTGCAGGGCGTCGCCCACAACAAACTCCACCTTGTGGGCCAGGCCCCCCCGCCCGATCCACTCTCGCCCTAACCGGGCATTGTCGGCAGACCGCTCGATGGCCAGGATTCGGCCGTCGCCGGGGAGCGCCCTGGCAAACCAGTACGCCGCGTAGCCAAAGCCCGACCCGAGCTCTAGGATCTGCTTGGCGCCGACGAGCAGGACGAGCTGGGCAAGGAGGCGTCCTACGACCGGTCCAACGATAGGGAAATGCCGGAGAGTGGCCAGCTGCTCCATCTCCTCGAGGATGGCATCCCGGTCGGGAATCCAACGGTGAAGGTAGGCCTCAATATCCGGTCGGAGCATGCCCGGTCTCTACGCCTGAAGGGTTTCCCGGATGGCCCGGCACTGGTCCTCGAACTCTCCATTAGTCAAAACCGGCACGGCTCCAACAGTGTCGATCTCGAATTCGAGCGTGACCCACGATTTGCAGCCGCGGTAGGCCGCTGTTTCTTCACACTCGATCGGCCGGAGGAGGCGATGGACGCGGAGGAGGAGGAGGCACAGGGGGTTCTCAGGTTTATACTGATACCGGAGATCGATGTAGGCCGGAGTCCAGATATGGTACGCGTCCAGCTTGTGAAGGGGAGCCAGGAGCGGGACCTGGATCATCTCATCTACACGGGCGTAACTCTGAATCCGCACCCGGCCCAAGGCCTCCCCTTGGCTCAGGATCTGATCAAAGGTCGGGTGAAAGTCCGGCCGGATGTACTGTTTGTCCTGATGGAGAAAAGTCGGGTAGAGGGAGAACTGAGGGTGCTCTACCCTGAACGTTCCTCCGGCCTCGGCGATCCCCCCCTTGCGGAGGAGAAGGATCTGCCGCCCCTCCATCAAGGCCTCCACGACGACCGCCCACTCTTTCAGGGCCATGCGATTCAACCGCAACATGATCACGATCCCTCAAACTGTGGGTCGGACCCTTCCATACCTGCGCGAATGTAATCGTCTATTACCCGCAAGGTTTCATCCGAGAGATCGACAAATTCTAACCCGGTCCGGTAGATTAGAATCCGCTCTCCATCCGGGCCCACCTCGAATCGGTACACGACCGACCGGACCACGCGGCACCCCAGGCTCACTTCGCGCCCCAGCAGGTTGAGGATCAGATATGAAATCGTGCCCGGTCGGACAATATGAGCATGCTCAATCAGCGCGCCCCCGACACTGATGTCCAAAAGTGACGCGTCATAGACGGCGGTCACGCGGCCCTTGGTTTTCCCTCCCACCACAAGCCGGTCATGGCGCCGCCTCTCGGGTCCTTTTTTTTCCACAGCCAAACCTGAGCCGGTCTCGCGAGGTTGAACCCCCTGTTCCCAGCCACTGTCACCCTGAAAAAATAGCGTGTCCGCGTCCCGTGTTCCCTCTCGTTTGCTGCCGATATTTCAACGTAAAAACGAGGCTATCGGATGAGGGAATTGATGTCAACGGGAAAGCCCGGGGCATTTCCCCCTTGGAGGCGCTTGAAGGCACCTGCTATAATCGAACGACGTTGAGAAGACGGTCCGTCGCAGCGGCCCCGAATGAGTCTGCAGATGTGACGTTCTACACCAATACAGTCCTTTTCGGTCACGATTCTACTCCTCGCCTGGTCGGCTTTGAGATCGAGGGGGAGAACCAGGTCCGAGTCTTCTCCAAAAAAAACGGCCAGGTGACTTCAACCCTCTCCGTGTTCACCCCCTTTCTGCTCGTCGCCGATACCGGTCTCCTGACCAACTTCCCGGGGGAGATTGAGTTTGAGGCCCTCCAAGGGGAAGGCTTTTTCCGCTACCTCGCCCGCTTTCCAGGTCTCGCAGAACTGCAAAAAGCCAGGCAGTACCTCCAGCGGGTTTCGGGGAGGGCCTCCACGGCCGCGGACGCCCCCTACTTTTATGTGAGTGACCCGATCCAGCAGTACCTCCTCTTGTCGGGACAAACCCACTTCCTCGAAATGCACTTTCATGACCTCACGCGCTTGCAAATGGACATCGAGGTCTACTGTACCGCAGGGTTCGAATTCCCCAACCCGGCCCGGGAGGAGGACCGGATCATCGCCATCGCCTTGAGCGACTCGACCGGTTGGGAAACGGTCCTGTCATGCAGGGAGACGACCGAGGCGGAGATGCTCCTCGAAATGGTCCGTCTCATTCGTGAGCGGGACCCGGATGTCATCGAGGGACACAATCTCTTTCGCTTCGACTTAGAATACATCGAGGCGCGGGCCAAGCGACTCGGGGTCCCGCTCCACCTGGGGCGGGACAGGAGCCCCCTCCGAGGCCACGCCTCCCGCATGCAGATCGCCGAGCGGGCCATCACCTATCGGAAGTACGAAGTCTTCGGTCGGCACATCGTGGACACGTGGATCCTGGCCCAACACTATGACGTCAGCGCCCGCAACCTGGAAAGCTACGGCCTCAAGGACGTGGCCAAGCACTTTGGCCTGGCAGCCGAGGGGCGAACCTACATCCCGCCGGAAAAGATCAGCTGGCACTTCGATCATGAGCCGGGGGCCCTCGTGGAATATGCCTTGGACGATGTCCGGGAGACCCGGGCCATCGCCGCCCTCCTCGCCCCGAGCTACTTCGTCCAGGCGCAGATCTTTCCTCTGAGCTACCAGAACGTCATCCTCAGGGGGAATGCCACGAAAATAGACGCCCTGCTCATCCGGGAATATCTCCGTCAGCGGCATGGCATCCCCGCCCCGTCTGCCGGGACCGAGGTTCACGGGGGCTTCACCGATATCCGATACCAAGGGGTGGCAACGCATATCCTCCACTGCGACGTGACCTCCCTCTACCCCTCCATCATGCTTCACTATCAATGTTATCCGGCCAAAGACACCCTGGCCATCTTTCCGAACCTGCTCCAGGACCTCCGAGAGTTCCGGGTGGAGGCCAAGGGGCGGGCCCGCGAGGCCGGACGCGAGGAAGAGCGGGCCTATTTTGAGGCCCTGCAGTCCACCTTTAAGATCCTGATTAACTCGTTCTATGGCTATCTGGGCTTTCCCATGGGCCATTTCAACGACTTTGCACAGGCCAATCGCGTCACCAGCATCGGCCGGGACTTGATCCGGGGGATCATGGACTGGTTGGAGGGCCGGGGATGCCGGGTCATCGAGGTCGATACCGATGGCCTTTATTTCACCTTGCCTGCTGGGATGGGACCACAGGCGGAGGAGAAACTCCTCGATGATCTCGGAGCCACACTGCCAGAGGGGATCCGCCTCGAGCTCTCCGGTCGGTACCAGTCCATGTTCAGTTACAAGATGAAGAACTATGCCCTTCTTGACGAGCAGGGAAAGCTCATCATCAAAGGCTCCGGCCTGCGATCCCGCGGGCTCGAGTTGTTCCAGCGGCAATGGATGGAAGAGATGCTGCTCCCACTGCTGAAGGGGGAACGGGGCAAGGTTCCGGCACTCACCCACCGCTACCTCGAGGACTTCGACGCCCACCGCTTCCCGGTCCGGATGTTCATGAAGACCGAGACCCTCCAGGACTCCCTCGAGACCTACCAGCAAAAAGTGAAGGCGAAGAAACGAAACCCCGCCGCCCCCTACGAACTCGCCCTGAAGTCCGCTCGGCCGTACCAGCCGGGTGATCAGATCTCGTACTACGTCTCGGGCCAGGGAGGGAAGGTCAAGGTCCACGAGGCCGCCAAGCTGGCTTCGCTGTGGGACCCAGAGCAGCCGGACGAGAACGTCGAGTATTACAAGGCCAAGCTCCTCGACCTCTACGAAAAATTCAAGCCCTTCATCGAGCAGGAGGGGCTCGTCCCGGTCCGGAGCGAGGAAAAGAACCGGTGAGTCAAGGATATTGGAGGGGACCACACGGCCGCATCAGGAATGGTGACGGGGAGATGGATCGGCGCACCAGCAGGCGGTTGTTTTGGCTCTGGCTTGCTGTATTGCTGGTCATGCCAGGTCTCGCGCAGGCGGAACGGTGGGGCTGCGCGTATATCAATAGCCTGCCCGACTCGGCCTTTGCCTCGATCGAGCATACCCCGCACGGGAAAAAACGGAGACACCTCCCGCACCACAACCACACCGGGGCCGTGGATCTGCCTCACCTCCTGAATGCCCTCGCCCGCCACTCGCAGGTCAAGTGGATCGATCCTGCAAACGCCACGGCCGCCCGGGCGCACCTCAAGGCCCACATGCAACAGATCCGCGAGGAGCGCCTCGCCCGCGTGCGGATTCAGCTTTCTCTAGATCTGAACCGGGCCACGGCAGAGGAACTGGAGCAGCTCCCTTTCATCGGTCCGGCGCGGGCCTTCGCGATCCTGGAGGAGCGCGAGCGCCGCCGCGGATTCCAGTTCGTCGAGGAACTGCGGGAGGTCGTCGGGATCGGCCCCATCATCTTTGACGCGATCAAAGACCTGGTGACCTTACGGCAAAACTGAGCCGTCAGTTTGGAGGATCAGGAGGAAAAGATTCATGACCGGCCCTATCACGGTCGAGACGCTCGACACCGTAAAGCCCGAAGTCGTCAGCCAGATCAACCGCGCCCGTCAACAGCTCCGGGGTCTCGTGTATGCCGATCTCCGTCTAGAGGTGAGAGAGGCGCAGGCGGCGAGCGCCGAGAACGGACAGAGCAAACAAGCAAGCCGGGACGCCACGGTATGCCTTGGGATCCGCGCCCTCGCCGGTGCCAAGATCATTGCCCCCGGCTATTACGGCCGGGTCCTGGGAACCGCGGAACTCGCGAAGCTTCCCGAGATCCTGCGGGAGGGTCTCCGCCACGCCTGCGCACGGGCGAAAACAAGCGCTGCCCAGAAGATGGCCCTGAGGCGGCAGATGGCCGGCCTGGGGAAGAGCCTCACGAACACCGTCTTGGCCCCTATCGAGGTCCGACAGGAGACCGTCCCCGCCAGCTTTCAGATCGATCCTCGGTCGGTTCCCCTCCCAGAGATCATCCGGCACACCACCGAGGTCTCCCGGGCGGTCACGGGCCTCGACCCCGCCATCCGGTATAACCATGTCGCCAGTTTCACCACGCTCACCCGGCAGCTCTTTGCAAACTCTGATGGCACCCTCCTCGATCAGACCACTGCGCTCACCGAGGGGAGCTGTCACGTCGTGGCCGAGCGGAATGGGGTCGTCCAAGAGAATTGGGACGCGATCGGACACCAGCGAGGGTACGAGGTGCTGTTGCACGGGGCGGCAGAGGAGTTGCTCTTCCATCCCGATCTCGCCAGCTTTGCCTTGCAACTCGCGCGTGAGACGGTTGCGCTCTGTGCCGCTCCCCCCTGTCCGACAACTCCCGACCCGGTCGTGGTGGTAACCGACCCGCACTTCAACGCGCTCCTGTGCCATGAGATCATTGGTCATCCCACGGAACTGGACCGAGCTCTCAAAATGGAAACCGCATATGCAGGCCGTTCGTGGCTCCTTCAGGATCTCGCGGTCCACCAGATCGGGCGACGGATCGCGTCCCCGGCTGTCACCGCATACTCCGATCCCGGACTGCCAGGCTACGGGCACTATCGCTACGATGACGAGGGGACCCCGGGGAAACGGGTGACACACATCGACCACGGAGTCTTTCAGGGATTTATGAACAACCGTCAAACGGCAGCGATCTTGGGGGCCGAACCCAACGGCCACGCCAAGGCAACCGATGCGTCCCTCGTCCCCCTCATCCGTATGTCTACCACGGTCTTTGCCCCCGGGGACCGGCCCCCCCAAGATATCCTCCAAGAAGTGGAGACCGGGTACTATGTGGTGAGCCACAAGATCCCCTCCATCGCCGAGTCGCGGGAGAACTTCCGCATCTCTGCCCGGAAGGTCTATGAGATTCGTCACGGGAAGATCGGACAGCTCTTCCGGGATGGCGGAATTATGGCAGACTCCAAAAATTTCTTGATGTCGATCGATGCCGTGGGAAAGGATTTCCAACTCTTCCCGATTCCGAATTGCGGGAAGGGGCAACCGATGCAGACAAAACGGGTGGGGAACGGCGGCCCGACCATGCGGGGGCTGGCCCGTCTGATCGGAGCGAGCCGATGATTTCTCGAGGGGAGTTGAAGCGGGCGGTGCAACAATCCCTGCCTTCTCTGCGCTCAGCGAAGGATGTCCAGGAAGCTGAGGTCTTTGCGAGCTCGAACACCCAGCTCCTCACCCGACTCAATTACACTTCTCACCTCCCGTGTAACGGGGTGGAAGAGCCGAAGTCGGTCTTCGCATTCGGAATTGGCGTCCGGGCGGTCTTCCGCACGCGCGAGGGGAACCAGGTCGGGTTCGGAAGCGAGCCGGGTGATCTCACCGTCGAGGGAGCGAGGCGGGCTCTGGCGAAGGCTCGCCAGGCGGCGGTCTTGGATCCCGAATTCGTGTCGCTCCCCAAACCAACGGGGGAGAGCCGAACCCTCAAGCGCTACCACGACCCGACCCTTATGAACCTCCGCGACACAGACCTGGTGCGGGTGGGCTGGAAGGTAATCCGGGAAGGCCTGCGGACCTTCCGCAGTTCTCGCCAGCTGGCAACACATGCCGGGGGCACGCGGAAGGTTCCTTCCCTCGGCCTCATCTTGAGTGGGGACGTCACCATCACCCAGGAAAGGATCGCCATTGCCTCCACCCGCCTCCCCGAGGTCCAGTGTGACGAGTCAACCCTCATCCTCGCCTTTCTCACTGCCATGGTAGAACGGCTACAGGCCAAGGGGAGTGGCTGGTCTGCCGGGACCCGCTTTGCCGATTTCACCGGCGCGGTCGGCGCACAGGCGGCGCGCGCGGCTATCGCCTCCGCCGGCGGACGCAGGGTCCCACCAGGGACCTACCGCGTCGTCTTGGGCCCGCAAGCGGTCACCGATCTCATGACCCACCTAATCCTCCCCAGCCTCACTGCCAGCACCTTTTACGCGGGCAACTCCCCCTTTCAGGGCCGACTGTACCAGCGGGTCGCCTCGGAGGAGCTCACGATATTCGACCATGGCGCCGACCGAGGCCTGGCGGCCAGTAAAGGGATTACCTGCGAAGGGCTACCGACGAGTCGGACCGACCTGCTGAAAGATGGAGTCCTCGTGGGCCTCCTGAGTAACGATTACGAAAGCCAGCGTCTCCTCCGCGATCCCCGGGGAAAGGAAAAGCTCGGGGTGGAACCCCCACTGGCGCGAAAAGCTCTGGTTCCCCGGAATGCCTTCCGCTCAGGCGAAGGGAGTGGCCGCCACTTCGACCAGCCCCCCGGTATCGCCGCAACCAACGTCGTCCTGGAAGGGAGGAAAACCTATCCCTCGCGGCGCCTGCTTCAGCTCGTCGGGGACGGTCTCTACATCGGCCGTATCTGGTACACCTATCCCATCAATGGCCTGGCCGCCGGAGACTTCACCTGCACGGTGATCGGGGACTCCTATATTATCAAGGACGGCAGGTTCACTGCTCCGCTCCAGCCAAACACGGTGCGGATCAATGACAATATCCTGAGGATCCTGAACGCCATCGTGGGAATCGGCCGGGAGCGTATCGGAACCTTCGCCTGGGCGGCGGATGAGATCGTCTACGCCCCCGAGATCGTTGTCGAAGACGTCAGGATCACCGAGATCGCAGGATTCACAGATCAACTCTGAGGTCAACGCCCCGACACCAAGGGAGCAGGGATGTACCCTCAGCCGGGCCAAGAAAAAAAGCAAAAGGGCCCCGAATATCTCGGGGCCCTTTCACCTCAGAGCTCGATTCGACCAACTACAGTCTAACGAGGTTGGCGGCTTGCTTGCCCTTCGGTCCTTCCACGACATCGAACTCGACGGATTGCCCTTCGGTCAGGGTCTTGAATCCGTCGCCCTGGATCGCCGAATAGTGCACGAACACATCGGCACCGTCTGGCCGTTCGATGAATCCGAAGCCCTTGGCGTCGTTGAACCACTTTACGGTACCAGTCTCTCGCACGTTCCTTTCCCCCCCCTTTCGCTTCCAGATCCCCGGGGACTTCCCAGGGGTGAGATCCCGTCGCAACGGGACCTCCTCCTAATAATAAAACCGCACGGGCCTTTCATGAAGCCCGTGCGGTTCCACATTCCACAACAAGCCGATCACGAAATGCAACACGAACCTAGCGTTCCCCTCTTTTTTTGTCAAGGGATTTTTTTCCGTGATAGACGTGGCTGAAGGAGGGAGCATGCGGACCAAAAAGCCGGAGGTCCTCTTTGCCCGGGGAGAAAAGGAGCGGGTCGCCGGTACCTTTGCCAAGGCCCTGGCGTCCTATCGGCAGGCGGCGAAGCTCTACCAGCATACCGGCGACCGCCATGGGCTCTTCCAGTGCCTGGCCGCCCAAGGGCACTGCCTCAGGCTCCTGGGAAATTTCAGCCTCGCGCGGGTCAACTATCAAAAGGCGCTGGCACTGGCCGCCACACTCGGAGACCCAGCCGATCGGGCCGATGCCGAGGTCGGTCTCGGGATGACTCTCCGGGCCCTGGGGGATTACCGCGGGGCCCTGCGCCTTTTCGCCCGCGCAGGCCGCACCTACCGCAGGGGCGGAGATCTAACCGGTGAGGCTTACGTCCTGTGGGCTACTGCAGGCGCCCTGAGGATCCGGGGCACCCTGCACGATGCCCTCCACACGTTTCAGCGAGCGAGGGGACTCTTTGAGCGGCAGGAAGACCGGTCCGGAGTCGGTTACTCCCTCTGTGGGATGGGGGGTGCGAGTCGCCTGATGGGAAAATACCACGACTCCCTCGCCTACTACACAGAGGCGCACCGACGATTCACCAAACTGCGAGATACATTTGGCAGGGCCTATGCGGCCTGCGGCATCGCCAATGCCAACCGGATGCTCCGGCACTCAGGCACCGCCCTCGCCAATTTCGCCAAGGCACGACGCCTGTACGCGGATCTCCGGGATCGCGTGAGTTACGCTTACACCCTCTGGGGGGAGGGGACCCTCTACAAGGTCCTGGGACAACTTCGGCGGGCCGAGAAGGCCTTCGCGAAGGCCGAGGCGATCTTCACCCACACTCGGGATCGCCGGGGTCAGATCTACACCTGCCTGGGCATCGGGGAGATCCTGATCCTGCAAGGAAAGCTCAAGCAGGCCAGGCCACTTTTAGAGAAGGCTAAGACCGAGGCGCGACGGCACAGCTTCCGGTTCGAGGACCTCCACAGTCAGCTCCTCCTCACCGAGCTTCACCGACGGGAGGGTAGAACGGTTTCCTTCGCTCCCTTGAGACGTCGGTACCAGGCGCTAGGTTCGAGTTTCCTGGCCGAGGTCACCCTTCCCCTCAATCTTCCTTGATCTTACCGACGTCGCAGAAATCTCGGTTCCCCAACTAAGCTAAACGCACAAAGTGCGATTACTTTGGAGCCCTTGACGAAGACGTCAAGGGCTCCATGGCGGTCTCATGGTCTATTGTTCGATTGTCACATGATGAAATGCGTTTGTATTAGAGGAGCCGTGCGAGGGCGGCCTGATAGACTGGCGAGGGGGCCGCTCCCTCAATCCGCTCCTCACCCACGATGACCGTGGGGACTGCCTCGGCCCTCCAAAGATCTACCGCGTCTAGATGGTCCGCGTAGACTGCCTCCTTCACCTTCGGGTCTTTGCGATCGATCCGAAAGCGGTCGAGATCAAGACCGGCCTTGAGGGCCACTTCCTCGAGCACGGTTCCGTCGGTGATATCGCGGTTTTCGACTAGAAACATGCGGAAGAGGGCAAAGTGGAAGGTTTCCGAGGCCTCGTCTCCCTGGCGCCTGGCCGCCTGAGCAGCGAGGAGGGCGGGAACGCTCCACCCGGGATAGCGCTCACCCTTGACCCAGGGACGGATCCCCAGCGCGGGTTCCGCGGCGGCGGCCTGAAGCCAGTGGCCGCGCCGCTCGCTGGAGAAGGTGGGGAAGGCAGAGGATTCAGGTTTGAGGATATAGCCGACTCGCTGGACGCAAAATCGCCGTGCAAGGCTCCCCAGGACCGTGTTGAGCCGAACCTCGGCCACGAAGCACCACGGTCAGAGGTAATCGAAGACCACCACAATCGACACGGGCCATCCTCGCATTGATCAGCGGCCCGCGGACATGCCACAAGGCGATGCCGCAGCAGCGGGCGGCCGGTCCTAGCCCGGATTTTTCACACCAGAATGAATAATCCGCCCTCCGGGCCGTTCGACATGCTCACGGTCCCGAGCAGAGCCGAGGGACTTCGACTCCGCCCCGCGTTT
>LKGT01000805.1_pt1 | contig 12288 bp, 16 predicted proteins | sample 503861 | NCBI WGS metagenome assembly LKGT01 (sample SAMN04113194, study PRJNA297058) | marine sediment metagenome | biome: marine benthic biome; feature: marine benthic feature; material: marine sediment; isolation source: sediment sample collected at the water-sediment interface from the South......
TCGTCGATTACGAGACTGATCAACATCGGCACCGAGCCGTTCCTCATCGGGGCCGCTGTGAACTCAGTGTTGGCTCAGCGACTCGTCCGATGCATCTGCAAACACTGCAAGGCCGAGATTGCCGTGACGCCGGAGATCGAGGAGTTCCTCACCATGCACGGCATCACGGCGTCCCAAGTGATGAAGGGTAAAGGCTGTCCGCGCTGTCGGGAGACCGGCTACAGCGGCCGAGTCGGACTGTACGAGCTGCTCCTGTTGGACGATCACCTTCGGGACGCCATCGCCCGCAACCCCAACGTCACCGAGTTTCGGCGCATGTGTATCGAGCGTGGCATGGTGACGTTGCGCGAAGATGGTTTCCAGAAGGTCGCCGCAGGCTCCACCACCGTCGAAGAAGTCCTGCGCGTCACCGAAGCGACAATCTGAAGCACGAGGCAGTCGCGGAAGGCGAACCTNGNACKTGCCAGCGGAGCAGGATAGCGGAGCGCGGCAAGGACCTTTTCAGTATCTTCCTAGATGAGGGCCGGCGAGCAGCCATTCAAGCGTCTCCCACGAAAGTGTATTGTGGTCTTTCCCGATAGAAAGCCACTATTGCACCTTAGCCAAGGTGGCAAGCTCTTGTTTGAGTTTATCGCGTTCTACTTTGACCCGTACGAGCTGTCGCGTGAGCATTTCAATTGAAACCTGGCTTTGTTGCACCTTAAATTCGGCCTCATTTAGCGCATTTTTCACCTGCATCAGTTCCCGCTCCAGGTGCGCGACACGCTTGTCCGCAGCCGACTCACACCCGAGCGCGAGGGATACAATCATGACGAGAAACGTTACTCGATAAGGCATTCTGACTCCTTGCGCGCTACCAGTAGCTGGCACCAGGATATACCGTACCCGCACGCGCCCGTATTCTAAAGAATCCGCCGTTTCGAGCCGATATAGAAATGATTATCTGGTTTCTTGTCTAATTGGGTACGTGCTCAAATCCTAAGTAAACGCGTATATTGTTGCAATGTGGGATATTTGTGCCCAATTCTTGCATAAGCTAATAAACCGATAGAATACTAGAGGTTGTGTCTATGCGGCTTCCGACCCTAAAGCAGTTTTTTCGCCATCAGCTGCAACATGGTTTCGGTGAATATGGTCTTGCCGAACCCGCCACCGTCGAATATGTGAGCGACGTATTGACACGTTTTGCCCATACACGTTCGCTTTATGCGGTGCATGATCGAGCCGGTAGACCGCTTTGCCATGTGGCCGACATGCTGGCTGAGTGGCACGGCCCAGGCTACGAAGACACGCCAGATAGACACCGTCAGGCATCGGTGGCAAGACACGTCGGCGAATACACATTGTTTATGAGTGGCTTGTTTCGCCAGCGCCTAAAGTCGCGCGGCGAGCTCGATTACTACATGGACAACGGACGTAATGCGTTTTTACATTGCGCACACTACGAACTTAACCCCCAACGACAAAGCCTGTTCCGCGGATTGCACTTTAATTTCAAACAGATCGCAAACACCTTGGATTATATGGTGCGAATCCAATTTCCGTTCTCGTCGAAACCGATTACGGCACACACGTTGATAACGTCGTTCTGGCGAACTTGAATAGTTAAGGATCATTTCTCGTATTCCCGGCGTCGCGGTTATAATGCTGGGCGTTCAATCCCATTCATTCGTCCACTTGTGCAGGAATGTTCCACCGCCGACAAAAGTTACGTTTTCAATGTACCGGTTGTGGTGCTTGTTGTATCGGCAACCCAAATCGTTACTACATCGCCGCCAGTCGCGCCGAGCAAGACGGAATCAGGACATTTCTAGGGGTGTCGAAAGCGTGGTTTCGACGTCGATATATCGTTAAGATTGACGAAAACACCGAGGGCATCCGCATGGAAAGCGACGGTCGCTGCACATTTCTCGACCGCGCGAATCGGTGTCGTGTCTATGGAGTGCGCCCCAAGCAGTGTCGGACGTATCCCTTTTGGCCAGAAGTCGTGGCCACGCGCTCAAGCTGGCAATCGGAAGCCAAGACCTGCGAGGGTATCGGTCGTGGGGCAGTGATCCCGTTGAAACGCATCGAGATTGCACTAAAGACCTCAGCAGACTAAGGCTACACCTAGCCCAGCCAGCCTACCATTGCCGAAACGGAGTTGAGACCGGAATGTGGCCGCTGTGTCAACCGATCCCAACCTCGCGCGTTAATCCACATGTTACAAGCCAACAAACGTGCGGAGATATCTCAGATGACAACCAAGACCTGGGTAGCAGCTAGCGCAATCGCGCTAATAACGGCGCTTCCGGCCTTTCAGACGGCGGCCGATGTGGGTGACCGTATCGACCACCGGCTCGACAGACGCGGAGATCGCATCGACCACCGACTCGACCGCCGCGGCCAGCGCATAGACAATCGTCTTGATCGCAAAGCCGAACGTGCCGAGGCAGCCGGCAGGCCCAAGCTCGCCAAAAGGCTGGATCGAAAGGGCGATCGCATCGAGAACAGACTGGACCGACGTGGTGATCGTATCGACCATCGCTTAGATCGGCGCGGTGATCGTATCGATCGTCGTCTAGATCGACGTGGCAAACGCATCAACAACCGGCTCGACCGCCGCGCTCACCGCCGGAAACGACGCTAGCCACCGGAAAGTCTGGCCATGAACGCGCGGGTGAGCTACGAAAATAATAGCGACACCCCATCTGTGGGAGGGCACAAAACCTGGATTCCTCGCGGGCACTGGATCAATTCTTGGCTAGCGTCGAAAGACGCGCTTTGGTCATGGCGCGTACCGCCACTGGCGACAACGACGAGGCGTTGGATCTCGTTCAAGACGCGATGCTGCGACTGGTCAAGCATTACAGTGCCCAGCCGGCGGCCGAGTGGGGACCGTTATTTCATCGTATCCTGCAGAGCCGTATTCGTGACTGGTACCGGCGTACACAGGTACGCAATCGGCTTCGGGTATGGTTCAGTCGCCGCGATGCGGATGAATGCGGCGATATCATTGAGCAGCAGCCGCATCATAACCCAGGACCAGACGTGAGCATGGCGAGCAATCAAGCCATCGTTGCCTTAGAAGCCGGACTCCATAAACTTCCCTTGCGACAACAACAGGCCTTTTTGTTGCGCGTGTGGGAAGGTATGAACGTCGCCCAAGCTGCCCACGCCATGCGTTGCTCAGAGGGTAGTGTAAAGACACATTACTTCCGAGCGTTGCGTAGTCTACGCGAGTCGCTCGAGGATTACTGGTAATGCCATCGGACAACGATCAAGCGTTCACAAAAGCGGCCAAACAGTCGCTCGATCAGGCGGCCGACAATCTCGACGCCGACACGGTAACGCGGTTACACGCGGCCCGTAAGCACGCCATTGCCGCTCACCGCCAACACCGTAAACCATGGATCAATGTTTGGGTACCCGCAGGCGCCCTTGCGGCTGGACTCGCAGTGATGGTGGCGACACTCATCTGGTTCACGGTACCGACCAGCCTGCCGCTTACCGACATTGAAGATCTGGAGTTATTGGCGGCCCACGAAGGCATCGAATTCTATTCAGATCTCGATTTCTACGATTGGCTCGCAACACAAAGCGATGCCGGTTGATTGGTTAGTGATGGGATTGGTGGCGACGATGGCGTTCGCAGAACCGGAGCTGGTCGATCCAGATCTGGAATCGGATCTCGAACTACTGGAGTTCCTAGGTAGTTGGGAGACCGATGACGGTGAGTGGATAGACCCCACTATGTTGGCAGACGAACCCGAGATGGATGTGCCAGCAGACGCGCAAGAAAATGATTAGTAAGTCAGGACGCATACAGGTTTTGTCCACGCTCCGGTTGTTGCAGCGCCTGGCAATAGGTATGGCACTGACATTGCCCTTGGCATGTTTCGCTGCCGAGACCGCGGCTGAGCTCGATTGGGATCAACTCGGCGCCGACGAGCAACGGTTGTTGAGCCCATTACGTGATCGATGGAATGAGCTCCCGGTTGAGCGAAAACAACGCTTACGCAAAGGCGCAGCCCGGTGGGCGGTGATGGCTCCCGAGGAACGCCGACGCGCCCGCCAGCGACTCAAACGTTGGCGTCAGCTGACACCCGAACAGCGTAAGCGCGTGCGCCAACGCTATAAACGTTTTCGACAACTTTCACCAGAACAGCAGCGGGGGATACGTCGTCACCACAAGTGGTTTAAGAGTCTATCGCCTGAGCGACAGCAGCTGCTTAGAAAGCGCTGGCAAAACATGTCGCCCGAGGAACGCCAAAGATTTCGCCAGAAATGGCAACAGGGACAACGTCCCTTAACAAATGAACAGCGACGCCGCTTACCGGCACACAGACGCAATGCGTCACCGGCACAGCGCAAACACCTCAAAGCGCAGCAACGCAAACCCCGGGCTATGCCGGCGCCCTAGATCGCTTACTGGCTTTTCCCCGTACCTCGTCGACAGGATACTTCTTCTCGTTGAGATCGATCTTGCACCAGGCGGCGGAGATTAAATCGACATCGAGTTTGTCGGCCAGGCGCAGCAGGTAAATGAACACATCGGCCATTTCCAATGCCACTTGTTGGCGCGTCTCGGGAGACAAGCTAGTGCTCTGCTGCTCGGTCAACCATTGAAAATGTTCGACAAGTTCCGCAGCCTCTACGCTCAACGCCACCGCCAGATTCTTGGGGGCATGAAACTGATCCCAGTCGCGCGCTTGCGCAAACTCTCGCAAACGCTGCTTTAGCGCGGTCAACGCATCGAGTTGTGAGCCCAAGCGAGAATCATCAATCATCGTAAGCGGCCAGTCGCTTGCGAGCACGTTGGATCGCTTGGCGCACTTGCGCTGGCGCAGTGCCACCAACGTGATTACGTGCATTAACGGACCCTTCCAGCGTCAGTACATCGAAAACGTCTGATTCGATTTCCTTGCACCTGCCCTGCAGTTCCGACAATGACATCTGCGAAAGATCCTTATCTGTATCCATACCTAGACGCACAAGGTTGGCGACAATCTCATGAGCATCGCGAAACGCTATCCCCTTGCGTACTAGGTAATCCGCTAAATCGGTAGCGGTAGTAAACCCATCTTGCGCTACCCTCAACATCGCATCTCGATCAAGTTCCATACCTTCAAGCAGTGCAACGAATACATCGAGGCTCGTGCTCACAGTATCGACCGCATCGAATACGGGCTCCTTGTCCTCTTGATTGTCTCGATTATAGGCTAGCGGTTGCGCCTTCATCACCGTCAGCAGCGCAACCAAGGCGCCGTTCACGCGACCAGTTTTGCCGCGGATCAACTCGGCCACGTCCGGGTTCTTCTTCTGCGGCATGATCGACGAGCCAGTACACAAATCATCACTGAGCTCGATGAATCCAAACACACTCGACGCCCACAATATGATTTCCTCACAAAACCGAGACAAGTGAGTCATAAGCTGCGCTGTCGCAGCGACCAACTCGATAGCAAAGTCGCGATCGGAAACAGCGTCAAGCGAATTCTCGGCCACCTCATCGAACCCGAGTAGACGCGCCGCGTACTCACGGTCAATCGGATAGCTTGTGCCTGCCAGTGCCGCAGCGCCAAGCGGCAGTATATTTACGCGCTTACGGCAATCCTTCATACGTGCGTGATCGCGCGACAACATCTCAAACCAGGCAAGCATGTGGTGCCCGAAAGTCACCGGTTGGGCCGCCTGCAAGTGAGTAAACCCGGGCATGATGGTGTCGGTTTCACGTTCGGCCACTACCAACAGTGCCGCTTGTGTGCGCGCAATTCGTTGGCACAGAGCATCGATGCTGTCACGCACATAGAGTCGCATATCTGTGGCGACTTGGTCGTTACGCGACCGACCTGTGTGGAGCTTTTTCCCTACCTCACCGATCTGATCGATGAGACGTGCTTCAATATTCATGTGCACGTCCTCAAGTCGCGACTCCCAGGAAAACTTGCCTGCCTCAATCTCTGTTCTGATCGATTCTAAGCCTCCGACAATCGTGTCACATTCCTTTTCGGACAGGACTTTCACATGCGCCAACATACGCGCATGTGCAATGGAGCCGGCAATGTCGTAAGCGTACAGACGTCGATCAACGTCGATCGAGGTGGTAAACGCCGCTACCGCCGCATCGATGGGTCGGGCGAATCGGCCACTCCAGGGCTTCTCCTCAGGCATAACTCACACCGGATTCTCTTCCCATACTGATCTAAACTCCAACCCGTCGCTATGCAGTTCTGCCCCCCGGGAAGCCAAGATACGGACCAAAATTCAGCCGCTCGCAGCCGCCGCGGCCGCCCATCTGTAATCGGGCTCCGACCGTCGGTAATTACCCTCTGATACGTTGTTGTTGGCCAATTCTCGAGTTATTTTTATTGTTACCTGGTTCGGTTTGTCCTTTTGTGCACCCCCACCCCGAATACCGAATCAGGTATTTGAACCCCCCAACTTTGGGGGGTTTTTTATTTCCAACGCAGGCAAGGAGTATACTCGCCGGCTATCGCAAAAGCAGCCAAGGAACTGCGCTAAACAATGGCGGCACAGTACCTATAACCTGCCGGACGACGTCAATCTTGTCTATATATTAAATACCGCCCCTGGATCTTGGTACAAGCGGTCGACTCCAAAGGCGGGCAGTAGGCTCGTGGCCCTGAAAGGTTGATACTCAACCACCTTGCTTACGCTGCGAGCTTTGCGTAAAAATGAATGATCGTTCGCCCAGTGTCCTAGAGAGATAGCCGATACAAACGCCCTTCGGCCTTAAATACAGACCGGCAACGTATAAGGAAGCATGCGCCCACTTACTACACGAGCAGACGGGTCGGTGCCTAAGGCGCCTGATGAGGAACGTCACTTCCTGCCGAATTTTGGTTCATTTGGCATCGCCATACGGATCATTCTGCTCTCAGAACTCATTGCCATCATCATCACCCTCGGGCGCAATCCCTTGTTCGATGAGCGTGCTTGGCAAGAATTCAATATTATCTCGGCGTTCGCGTTGTTGGTATCGCTTTGTGGTGTGATCGCCCTAAAATTCATTTCGCCGTTCATCCGACGTATGTCGGCATTGGCTGGATCTATCGTTGTGTTTCTATTGTTGCTGTGCGTAACAGCACTGGCGACGGAACTGACGGTCTATATGCTCTTCGATCTGGGGCTAATCGCCGAACGCTGGCCAGAGTGGCGAGAATCTTTATTGGTGCGTAGCTTGATAATCGCCGCGCTAATCGGAATACCTGGTTTACGATATTTGTTTCTCAGACGTCGCGCCGAGACTGATGCAAGAGAACGACAAGAAGCCAAATTGCAGGCGCTACAGTCTCGGATTAGACCACACTTCCTGTTTAACAGTATGAACAGTGTCGCCAGCCTAACCCGAAGTGACCCCGCTAAAGCCGAAGCTGTACTGCAAGATCTGGCCGATTTGTTTCGAGTGTTGTTGGCGGATGCGCGTAAGCTTGTACCAATATCGACTGAGCGTGAGATCTCACGTCAATACCTGGAAATAGAAAAAGTGCGACTAGGCGATCGCCTAAACGTGAAGTGGCATGTTAGTAATGTCCCACGCTACGCCATGATACCGGCACTTACGCTGCAGCCACTGCTAGAGAACGCTATCTATCATGGCATCGAACCGCGCTTTGCTGGTGGTACGGTCAGAATCGAACTGTGGACCGAAGGCGATATGCTACACGTCATGATCAGCAACCCGCTGCCGGACGTGCCCTCTGCCGCACATAACCAGGGCAACAAGATAGCCCAAGACAACACCCGCGAGCGGTTGATGACCCAGTTCGGTGGCCGCGCCACTATGCAAGCATTTGAGCAGGGCGGTCAATATCACGTAAAACTGGGCATGCCTATTGTCAGGGGATGATGTGGAACTTTTGAACAGAAACGCGATGCGTGAGTGGGTACGGTCAGCCGCTAGACAGCTGGACCATGATACCGTGTTCTCACGCGCAGACGTGGACGGCGAAATACTGCCCAACTTCTGTGAGGCACGCACCATACTCAGCATCGCGATCGTGGCGCAGATGCTGGCAATCCTGATCGCGTTGGTGACGAGGCGGACACCCGTCAACCTATTCCACGATTTGCTGCTGACCTCACTCTTTGTGCAATGGATCGGCCTCGCTAGCGCGGGCGCACTGTGCGTCTCGCGTAAATACCTAAACCGACTTAGCAATTTGCGGGCCTTTGGCATGGCCTACTTGCTGTTATTGTGCGTGACGTGGTTGGTAACGGAATCAGCGGTGTGGCTTTTATTCGCCTTCGACAAGATCCATACGCCTAGGCCTGAGTGGTATAACTACTTCCACGTTCAGAATATATGCGTGAGCGCAATTATCAATGCACTGGTATTGCACTATTTTTTCGCCAAGCACGAGTTGCGAGTGCGCACACTTTCGGCCGCACGCACCAAGGCGCGGGCCATGCTCTCGCGGATTCGGCCGCAGTTCGTGTTCAACAGCATGAACATTATCGCCAGCCTCACGCGCAGTGATCCCGCCAAGGCTGAGGCGGCCATCGAAGACATGGCCGACCTGTTCCGGATGATGCTTAGCCAGGACGAGACGCTGGTACCCGTAAAGCACGAGATCGAGGTGGCCCAGAAGTACCTGACTATAGAGGGCCTGCGCCTGGACAATCGGCTACAGATAGATTGGGATATCGGCAAATTCCCGCGAAAGGCGGTCATGCCTATATTAACCCTGCAACCACTGCTAGAAAACGCCATTCGCCACGGAATCGAGCCGATCGTGGCAGGCGGCGTCATCACCGTGCGGCTTTGGGAACACGAAGATAAGATCTATATTAAGATCATAAACCCGATTCCTCGGACCCGAGCCAAACGAGCGGCGGACAGCCACAGCATGTCACTGGAAGATATCCGCCTCCGCTTCCAGAGTTACTACGGGGATACGGCGAGGTTGGAATTTGGAAGGGAAGAAGAGCAGTACATCGTCAATGTTGTATTGCCCATTCGCAAGGAGAAGACGTGAGAGTACTAATCGTAGATGACGAGAAATTAGCACGTGACCGTTTGCGCGAGCTATTGTCGGATATCGGTGGTTACGACGTAATCGGCGAGGCCATGAATGGCAACGAGGCAGTCGAAAAAACGGCCGAGCTCAATCCTGACACGTTGCTAATGGATATCCGTATGCCAGGCATGGATGGTTTAGAGGCAGCCATGCACCTCATGGGCATGGAAGCACCACCCAACGTGATCTTCACCACCGCTTACGACCAGCACGCGCTGGATGCATTCGAAGTCAACGCGGTAGACTATCTATTGAAACCCATCCGCCGTGATCGGCTTGCTAATGCATTAACCAAAGCGCAAAAACTCACAGCGCGCCAGTTACGGGAAATTAATCAGACACAGCAAGAACCACCGGCACGGACACACATCAGCGTTCACCTGCGCGGCAATATTCGTCTGGTACCGTTACCCGACGTGGTCTATTTCCTAGCGGACAGCAAGTATGTGGCAGTGCGTACTGCGACCGAAGAGCACTTGATCGAAGACTCGCTGGTAAATCTAGAACGAGAATTCGCCGATCGGTTTTTGCGAATCCACCGTAATGCGTTGGTATCAGCGGCACATATCAAAGGCATTGAGAAGAGCCCATCGGGAACCTGGCAAGTGGCCCTAAAGGATACCGACAAGCGGCTCGATGTCAGTCGCCGTCACGCAGCCTCGGTACGACGCTGGGCACGTAATCGTCCTAATGCTGCCTAACCGCCATTAGCGACAGGGCTCACCAAGCCACCCACTCGCAGAACTAGGTTTCCCAGCCGAACTAGGAAGATGCTGGAAAAGTCCCCTCCCCGGCCTTTTTGCATCCTCGGCTCCGCAGACGGTACCTCCCTGTACCGCTCCTCAGCTCGCGAAGTGCAGGGATGCACGAGTGCCGCGAGCGCAAGGAGGCGCAGAGGAGCGGCCAAAGCAAAAAGCACGGTTTTTGCTTTGCTCCATTTTTTAAACACTTCGGTGGTTGAAAAATGTGCGGTGCCTCTCGGCAACTGCTCCTGCGTTGCTCTACCTTCCGACATCCCTGTCGGTCGCATGCACCGCTCTACCAGGCTGCTGAAAACAGTTTTCAGCAGCCTGGCAGTTATCAATGCGGGTCAACCGCAATTGACTTGTATAGGTATTTCTAACACATTGGCCTTCCTATCCAAGTTCGGCTCAATACCAACGTGACACAAATCTTGCGCATCGCCACTCGCAAAAGCCAACTAGCACTATGGCAAGCACATTTTGTGCAGTCAAAGCTGTTGAAAAACAATCCCAACCTGCGCGTCGAGCTCGTTGAAATAACCACCCAAGGGGACAAGATACTCGACGTGCCACTTGCCACAGTCGGTGGCAAAGGCCTTTTTATCAAGGAACTCGAGCAAGCGCTGTTGAATGGCGGTGCGGATATCGCTGTGCACTCGATGAAGGATCTGACGGTAACCCTACCCGATGGGCTTCATATCGCTGCTGTGTGTGAACGCGAGGACCCTCGCGATGCGCTCGTCTCTAATCACTATCGCGATCTAGGTGCACTACCAGCAGGTACTCGTGTCGGCACATCTAGCCTGCGTCGCCAATGCCAACTACGCGCCACGTATCCAAAACTCGATGTCATCGATCTGCGCGGTAACGTCAACACACGGCTTAGGAAGCTCGACGCCGGCGAATTTGATGCCATCATTTTGGCCACAGCCGGATTGCTACGTCTAGGCCTAGAAAAACGCATCCAAACCCATATAGAACCCGAAGAAATGTTGCCCGCGGTTGGGCAAGGCGCCATCGGCATCGAATGCCGAGTTGATGATGATATCAACGAGCTCTTGTCTGCACTGAATCACCCGCTAACACAGAGATGTGTACATGCCGAGCGCACCGTTAACAAAGGTCTGAATGGAGGTTGCCAGGTTCCGATCGCAAGTTATGCAACGATCAGCGGCGAGGCCATGCGCCTTCGCGGACTGGTTGGTTATCCAGATGGGCACGGCATCATCCGGGCTGAAGTGAAGGGATTAGCTGAGCACGCCGACGCACTTGGTAAACAACTGGCTGAAGATTTGCTTGATCAGGGAGCGAAAGACATTCTCGACTATGTGTACGGTTGTGCCGATGGCACGCACTAAGGACGATCTCACAAACCTTCGCGTGCTCGTCACGCGGCCAAGCCACCAGGCAGAACACCTGGCAAACCTAATCGAGGCCCAGGGTGGCCGGGCTGTGCGCGTCCCGACAATTGAAATCCTGCCACCGCATGACACTACGACCCTAGCGACACGCGTTAGCCGCTTGCGCGAATTCGACATGGCCATCTTCGTCAGCGCCAATGCAGTTCAGAAAGGTATGGAGCTCATCACCGCCCGTCACGGATCGTTCCCCGACAATGTGGCGGTGGCGTGCGTTGGTCTCGGTAGCGCCCGCGAACTGCACCAATTCGCGATCCCAGCCATCGTGCCGACGACGCGCTTTGACAGCGAAGGTTTGCTGGCGCTCACGGAACTACAACAAGTCAAAGACAAGACCATTATCATCTTCCGCGGCGAAGGTGGACGGGAGCTGCTTGGTAGAACGTTGATGGAACGCGGGGCACACATCGAATATGTCGAATGCTATCGACGTGTAAAACCTAGTCGGGCATCGACCGCACTATTGCAAAGCTGGGAAAGCGCCAAAATCGACGTCGTTACCACCACCAGCATCGATGGGCTGAGAAACCTCTTCGAGCTGGTCGGTGAAAACCAGCGAAAGGCACTGACTAACACACCGATTGTGGTCATTAGCCAACGAATAGCCGACGTCTGCCATGAATTGGGGTTTGAGACCGATATCCTGCTTGCCACCCAGGCTAGCGACGAAGTGATTGTCGAGGCGATCAAGACGTGGCGCAGATCGCGAAATCCCCTATAATCAAGGCCCCTTTGTAACCAAAAGAACCGCACCTCGATGAAGATCGATGGCTGAAGACACGGCACCGGATACCAAACAAGTCGTCGCGAAACCCGCTAAGGCGGCCAAACCGAAGAAATCGGAGAAGTCGGCGCAAAAACCCAGCGGCGGGCGAGTCTGGGGGATGTTGGCTTTGCTGGTCTCGCTTGTTGCGCTTGGGGCTGTCGGCTACGGCGGATATATCTATTACATCAAGCAGGACCTGTTTAGTACTGATGTAGTCGCTGAGCTCAATCGCCTCAAAAGCGGCTCCGCACGCAACGGAGAACGGCAGGCTGAATTCGGTAAGAGTCTCGAGAATTTTGAACAGCGACTCAATAGCGTCAAAGAAGTACAAGACACAT
>LKGT01010075.1_pt1 | contig 12282 bp, 12 predicted proteins | sample 503861 | NCBI WGS metagenome assembly LKGT01 (sample SAMN04113194, study PRJNA297058) | marine sediment metagenome | biome: marine benthic biome; feature: marine benthic feature; material: marine sediment; isolation source: sediment sample collected at the water-sediment interface from the South......
CGTAGGAACACCGGTGTCCCATCGCGGTCGATGCCAAGCGGATCGTTATACAGATCGACCCGCATCGAGCCAGCGAGCGCGTAGGCAACCACCAACGGTGGTGATGCTAGATAGCTGGCCTTGACATTCGCGTGTATGCGGCCTTCGAAATTTCGATTACCGGAAAGCACTGCACTCACAGCGAGATCATTCGCCTCAATCGCCGACGTGATGTCCTTATCGAGTGGGCCTGAATTTCCAATACAAGTTGTACAACCATAACCGACAAGCTGAAACCCTAGCTCATCAAGTGGCGCCTGTAGACCGGCCGCCTCGAGATAATCGGTAACCACTTGAGATCCCGGGGCAAACGAAGTCTTTACCCATGACTTTGCTGCCAAGCCTTTACGAACAGCATTTCGTGCAAGCAAGCCGGCCGCTATTAATACCGATGGATTTGACGTGTTCGTACAGCTTGTGATCGCAGCGATGACGACATCACCATCAGAAAGTTTATAGTCATGGTTCGCTACCTGAACCTCGCGCACACCGCTTTTTACTCCAAACTTCTCGCTTAGAACTGTATCGAATGCCGTTGCCGCCTGTGATAACGCAACGCGGTCTTGCGGCCGACTCGGCCCGGCGAGACTTGGCTCAACCGTCGCCAAATCCAAACTTAAGGTATCGGTGAAAACCGGATCTGGTGTAGTTTCATCTCGCCACATTTCTTGTTCCTTGGCATACGCCTCAACCAGTGCAACGCGCTCTGCATCACGGCCTGTGAAGTTGAGATAGCGCAGCGTCTCTTTATCTATGGGAAAGATTCCACAAGTAGCGCCGTACTCGGGCGACATGTTAGAGATGGTAGCGCGATCGGCGAGACTCAGCTGGTCTAGACCAGGGCCAAAAAACTCCACGAATTTTCCGACCACGCCTTTGGCGCGCAGCATTTGGGTAACAGTCAGTACTAGGTCAGTGGCGGTGGTGCCCTCTTTCATAGTACCGGTGAGCTTGAGACCGACTACCTCGGGGATGAGCATAGAGATGGGCTGCCCCAACATGGCCGCTTCGGCCTCGATGCCACCCACACCCCAACCCAAGACAGAGAGACCATTAACCATGGTGGTATGGCTGTCGGTGCCGACGAGCGTGTCGGGATAGGCCAATATCTGCTCTTTATCCTGGCTGGTCCAAACAACCTTTGCCAGATACTCGAGGTTTACTTGATGACAAATACCGGTACCAGGAGGTACGACCCGGAAATTCCTGAACGCCTCTCTTCCCCAACGAAGAAATTCGTAACGCTCTTGGTTGCGTTCGAACTCCATTTTGACGTTCTTCTGAAACGCCCCGCTGCTCCCGAAATGGTCGACCATAACGGAATGATCGATGACTAGATCCACCGCCGAAAGCGGATTGATCTTCTCCGGATCACCCCCCATTGCCGCCATGGCGTCACGCATGGCGGCAAGATCAACAACCGCAGGCACCCCTGTGAAATCTTGCATCAGAACCCGGGTGGGGCGATAAGCAATCTCTCGGTCAGAGCGCCGTTCTTGCGTCCAGCCGACCAACGCCTTGATATCTTCGACATTGACTGAGCGTCCGTCTTCATTACGCAACAGGTTTTCTAACAACACCTTTAACGAGAAAGGGAGGCGCGATATGTCGCCAAAACCAGCTTCTTGCGCCGCTTGCAGGCTATAGTACGCATAACGCGCATCACCCACCGTCAGAAGCCGACGTGCATTTAGGGAATCTTGGCGTGCTTGAGTCATTGCCTTCTCCTTCGCATGCAGCACCGAAAACGAACTAGCGCTCTGCTCTTCGAATAGCAGCCGCTTTGTACCGATAAGATACCATTTTTCGCAACCATGTTGCTGCCGACCGACAACCTGCAGCTACGCCTCTGGTCGCCGCGAGTAAATATCGTCGAAAATGGCCTCGAGTTTAGAATTGGTGCCACGGATTTGGTCCACCACTCGTTTGGCCCAATTAAAGTACTCCTGTTTACGATCGAGATCCCAAGACGCCGGCGGTTGAGTCAGCATATCTTGGAGATTGCATATCTTATCCGCCAAAGTGATTAATTTGGCTTTATCAGAGATTTGTGCCGCTCGCTCGATCTGCACTTGTTTGCGCGTTGCCCGATTAAGGTTCGTGTCGTCCGTAACTTCCAAAACAACACTGGAAATTCCGCTGCCGAATTCCGCTGTCAGCTCCACTAGGGTCGTATTAGTATCTTCAATCGTATCATGCAAAAGCGCCCCCACAATCACTACCACATCGTCAACGCCACCCTTGTGATAAAGAAGATCGGCCAGCGAGATCGGGTGGTTTATATATGGTGACGCGTTGATGTCCTTGCGGCGTTGGTCGCGGTGCTTATGAGCAGCGAATGCCAATGCCTTAATGATTAGTCCCACATCATCAGAGGCGGCTGAGTTTTCTTTCATTGATCGACATTAATTATTTGAGGCTAGGCGGAGACCCTCGGCCTCCGCCATGCCAGTTATGGTAACAGCTACTGAAATAGAGTGGGCCTTGCGAGAGCGAGCGCCGAATGCTCGCGCCTGCAGCCCCGTCTAGATTGCCCGAATCTTTAATCTGCCCTGGATTGGAAAGCTCAGAATACTCTGTTGTTTGTGCAGCTGACGCAGGTATAGCTTGGCTGCGCGGTAGCCCAAACGGAACGAGCGCCGGAAGCATTCGGCGCTGCTCAGTTGCCCGCCCTTAAGCGCATGTTCGAATTCAGCACAAAATCTATCCTCCGTCAGATCGGGGGGGATTTTCACACCGGCGTCTTCCAGTGTCGGCAAGGTATAGCGCATGTGTTTTTCCCGGTTGGTGTATGCCATTGTTTTGGCACGCCTATCTAAAATTTAGCAGGAATAACGCCAGATTTGCGCAATCGTGCCCGAATTAATGACAAATCCCCCCCCAAAAACGCCCATTTCTGACCTTACATCCGATCGTGGCCGCATTATGGCCGGTCGCAAATGCCGAAAGTACCTATTTTTCCTTACCTCACCCATAGTTAATGACTACAGTTCTTATAAGAGACCCAGCGCGGCAGCGAAGCACAGGGATTGTTTTCCGAAGTTGGCCTATCGCGATTTTTGATTCCGCCCAATCTCACCGTCCTCTATATATATAGATACGCCGCACTCAACATTCTCGGGGGGTTTTAATGAAGACAGGGCTTTTAGTTGCCATTTCTCTGTGCATTGCTACGGTCGGTGCAAGCGCAGACGAAGCAACGCCGAAAACCGACGATCAAAAGTTTAGCTATGCGATCGGATATCAGATCGCCGAAAGTGTAAAACGCGAGGGAATTGAGGCCGACGTGAACTCACTGATTCAAGCTATTCGCGACAATCTTACCGAGACACCGCTTAGAATATCACGGCCCGAAATGCAGGCGGCGGTTGTTGCCTATCAGCAGAAGAAATTCCAGGAACTCTCGGACAAGAATGAAAAAGCAGGGAAGAAATATCTGGCCGCAAACAAGAAGGAACCGGGTGTCGTCGAGCTGCCGAGCGGCCTACAGTATAGGATCGTAGAGGAAGGTAGCGGTGAGAAGCCAGTGTCGAGCGATACTGTGAAGGTGCACTATCGTGGTACCTTAATCGACGGAACGGAATTCGACAGCTCGTATGCGCGCGGTGAGCCTGCCACCTTTCAGATTGCCGGTATCATCAACGGTTGGCAGCAAGCGCTGGTCTTGATGTCGGAAGGTGCCAAGTGGCAGGTCTTTATCCCTCCCGCCCTCGCCTATGGTTCGGGTGGAGCCGGCCAAAACATTGGTCCGAATGAAACACTGGTCTTTGAGGTCGAGCTGGTCTCTATTGAGAAAGACTAAGGCGCTGGCTTGATTCACTGCAGAGAGATTGCGATTTAAGGTCGCAATCTCCATTCAGTTAGCCGTCCAGCGTTCCTGTCGAACTGAAGGATACGATGATTGTTCGTATCCGAGATCAAAATCTTCTTTAAATTCGGGCGCCGGTATATTTCGGTTACCCCCTTTAGTGACAGGGCAAACAAGTAGACCAACAATTACAAGCAACCCAACGTTGCGAACAGGTGTCATTCCGACCTGCTTGTGTGAGCGGGTTTTGCGTGCCGTTTTATCCATACATCTAAGCCTTGAGCATTGAGATCGACATCCATGGCAAGCAAGGCCTCAAGGGTTTGGCAAGGTAGCGTACAACCGTGGTCTCGTAGTCCCCGAATAAGATCGCTGAGCATTCGTTCTTCAATTTGTCGCTTGCGGTCATCCATGTTCACTAGAGTCAGTGCCATGTCGGCGAAAGTGCGGATGCTATCGCGAAGTTGGTCGGCCAGTTGCGGCACGTTTTCGACGCAGCCGAAATGAGTCACGTACATACGCCTTGGTTTATACGAAAGTAGGCGATCAAGGGTAGTAAACCAGGCATCCGGATCGAATTGAGGCGGCGTCGTGGTGGCGAAGACAAAGGCACCCGAATCTGTATCGAACTCTCGAAAAGATATTCCGAAGGTGTCTCCTGCAAAGATGCCCTCGCTTTTGGCATCATAAATACAAAAATGGTGGCGTGCGTGGCCCGGACTATCGATGAACACGAGCGTTCGTTCTTCGAGGGTGAGTGTAAACGTGTCCGGCGCTATTATGACTCGGTCGGCGGGCACCGGCACTACTTCGCCAAAGCGCTCTCGAAATCCGTCATCGCCATAGACGACGCTGGTCCCAGCAATCAAACGGGTGGGGTCGATAAGGTGGGGAGCACCACGCGGGTGTACCACCAACCGCGCATTAGGTAACTGCCGTATGAGCTCGCCCGCACCGCCAGCATGATCAAGGTGTACATGAGTTGGTATCACATAGTCCACATTCGCCGGCGCGATACCATAATAGTCGAGAATCTCCAGGAAGCGTGGCGCGCAATCATACGTGCCAGTATCGATAATCGCGGCACGTTCGCGCTCACGAACAAGGTAAGCTGCAACCATACCTTTACGACCGTAACCGGTATCGATGCAAACAATATTCTCAACCAGCTCCGTACAATAATCTAGGCCCATACTCGCCCTCGCCTCACTTACCTGTTCTGATAGTTATGGTATCAAACCAGCCGCCGCCAGGTGCAAAACCCAAGGTGACGGAGCATCCGGGGGCTAGCCGACCTGTGGTATCGCATGTCATAGTTAGCGCCGAACCGCAGACAAAACGAACACACAAAGGAGTCAAGTATGACACGACCGCTACAGGTCACCATTACCGGTGCGGCCGGGCAAATCGGATATGCATTAGCAACACGCATTGCCGCGGGTGAGATGCTAGGTCACTCTCAACCGATAACTCTTCGATTGCTGGAGATCACGCCAGCACTAGGCGCATTGGAAGGCGTGGTAATGGAGCTACGTGACTGCGCTTTTCCACTGTTAGAGGATATCGTGGTTACTGACCAAGCTGAGACGGCATTCCGCGATGCAGACTTCGCATTGCTCGTGGGCGCCAAGCCCCGTGGCCCCGGCATGGAACGGGCCGACTTATTGCAGGCGAATGCCGCAATCTTTTCTGCCCAGGGAAAAGCTCTCAATGAATGGGCCAACCGTGATGTAAAAGTCTTGGTCGTTGGAAACCCCGCTAACACAAATGCTTTGATTGCCATGCACAATGCGCCGGATTTACGACCACAACAGTTCACCGCCATGACACGGTTGGATCACAACCGCGCCCTATGGCAGCTAGCCGAACAAACGGCTTCCAAAGTTACAGAAATAAAAAGGATGGCGATCTGGGGCAATCACTCGGCTACCCAATATCCAGATCTCAGACACGCGACGGTCCGCGGTCGACCGGCGACGGAACTCGTTGATGAACACTGGGTGCGAGAGGATTTCATACCGACGGTACAACAACGTGGAGCTATGGTCATCAAGGCACGTGGACAATCTAGTGCAGCATCTGCCGCCAACGGTGCGATAGACCATGTACATGATTGGGCCTTTGGCAGCGCAAGCGAAGACTGGGTGAGCATGGCGATATCGTGCGACGGCGGCTACGGCATCGAAGAGGGTTTGATCTATTCGTTCCCGGTAACCATAAGCGATGGCAAATATCAGGTTGTACAGGGATTAGACATCGACGACTTCAGTCGCAAGCGTATGCGTGCGACGGAACAGGAGTTAGTAGATGAGCGAGATGCGGTGCGACACCTATTGTAAGGCGCGTATAGTTCATTAAGTCAATGCCTTTTGGTGGCACATGGGTTCATGTCTGGAATACCGCGACAAACACAAGAAATCCCCGCCTTCCCTTAGCTGAAGGCGGGGAACATCGGTGCCTGGGTACCACAGGGGGTAATGCTAGGCCGACTTCTTGACGGGAACCGACTTCAACTCTGCCGTTGCCGTATCTACACCCTTGGCCACCAGATTGGTCAACTCAGGCCACGCGGGTATTGATCGCGGTCAACGCCTTGGCGGTTTCGAGGGCAGCCGCATTGGCCTTGCCAACGGTATCTATGATGTCTTGTGTGTCGTAATTCATGGGTATTGCCTCCTTGAATTGAGTATATGTGCCGAATTGGTGCGATGCATCATTTGTTGCACCGCAACAATAGCTGACGCCAGCCCCCTTGTCAACACCCTATCTCGAAGTTTTTGAGCCCACCCGAGGCACGGGTGAACTATGACATGTAGGCCCCGCCATTCACCGGCAGGTTGATCCCAGTAATGTAGTTGGTTTCATCCGCACACAAAAAGGCCACCGCATGCGCAACTTCATCGGGACGGGCGGCCCGCTTCAAGGGGATGCTGGCAACAATGGCCTTACGCATCTCCTCGGGCATGGCCCGAGTCATTTCGGTATCGACATACCCCGGCGAAACTGTGTTGACGGTGATACCCTTGCTCGCCACCTCTTGCGCTAGCGCCATGGTGAACCCATGAACACCCGCCTTGGCGGCGGAATAGTTGGTCTGACCAAACTGTCCCTTTTGGCCGTTTACGGAGGAAATATTGACGATACGGCCAAAACCACGGTCAATCATGTCATCGAGCACGCATCGGGTAACGTTGAAAACACTATCAAGGTTGGTACTGAGCACGGCTTGCCACTGCTCTTTTTCCATCTTTTGCAGGGTCTTGTCCCGCGTAATGCCGGCACAGTTTACGAGGATGTCGATGGGACCGATGCGCTCCTGCACGTCTCGAACCATATCGGCGCTAGACTCGAACGAGGAGACATCGCCGACCGTGAGCTCAATCCTTAGGCCCTCAGCGCGCCGCGCTGCTTGCCATGAGATGGCCGCCTGTTGCTCCGCCGGCAAGTACCCAGCGACGACTTGTCGGCCTTGATTATCGAGGTGTTTGCAGATCTCAGTTCCGATTCCGCCGGTCCCCCCAGTAATGAGTGCGATTCGTTCTTGCATCCGCGATAGCCGTTTGATTGTTCAACCTATTGTGCAATGCAGCATAGTCCAGCCTCAAACCACTGTCAATGACACTCAAACCGCTTGGTCTGGCTGCTCGGTACGCTCGCAACGTGGCCGCAGGCCTCCCATTTGGCGCAAGCGCCGGATCCACCGCCGCCACCAAGCAACGGAGTGATAATCGATAAATTCGCGAATTAATGTGACGAAACGATCCGGTTGTTCGAGTTGAATGGCATGACCCACGTCTGGCCAAACGACCATTCGGCCGCGGCGCAATGCGGAACTCAGGCGTTCGAGTGCGTCCGGGAACACAAGGACGTCACGGCCTCCTGCCAGGACCAGCACCGGCAGCCTAAGCTTTGGCAGCTCAGCTTCCACATTCCAACTATCCAGCGTTTGGATATGTCCGACCACCGCTTCCGGCGCCATACGAGCAGCGTCGCTGACGAGCGTCACGAATGCCTGGTCGTGGGGCAGTGTAGGTGCCAGTCGTGTCAATGCACTGCGCAACAACGCACGATTCGCGCCCAGGTGGCGCAGCAATCGGAAAGTAAGGCCAAGGGTTTCACGATCGATATCGAACAGCCGCCATGTCCAGTGGGCCAAAGAATTCCCACGGCACACGACAGATTGTCCTTCTGCCGGAGGCGGCGCGACCAACACCAAGGAGCGCACTAATTCGGGATGGTCCAAGGCGAATTGCAGGGCGACCGCACCCCCGAGCGAATGGCCAACCAAATGAACCGGGCCTAGATCTAGGCTTGAGACAAAGGCGTGCACGTCATTGACGAGCATCTCGATGTTGTGACCAAAACCCGGTCGTTCGCTATCACCACAGCCGCGCATATCTGGTGCGTACGCCCGGTAGTGGGCGGGCAAACGTGTCAACACGGGTTGCCACCACCGCCAAGATGCGAAATTGCCGTGAAGCAACAGTAACGTTGCGTCACCGCTTTCGGCTGCGTCGCTTCCAGCCACTTGGTAGTGCACCCTCAGGTTGGCGGTTTGAACGAAAGGCATGCTTTCCAAACTCCCATACTTGCAACGTCCAACCCGGCTCGTAAACCGACCACTCTCCAGTTTGGACTCCCCTAGGTGCTGTAATAATAGTCGTGTTTACCCCTAGCTGGATCACGGAGGTGAGATCTGCCCTACGCGCCGGTCGGGTATTTGTATTCGAACGCCGCAGGACATCTCGCGCTCCTTTGTTCTTCGCGAGACTCACGTTGCTGGAACAACGTCCCTTACGCCAAGCCTTAAACCCTCTACTGTGAAAAACTCTGCCCTTACAGATCGCCGAGGCCCTGGGTGGCGAGGATCAGGTAACTGCCGACCCGGTGAATCTGCTCGCGCGAATCCACTGCTTGCGTGGGGAACCTCGGGAAGCCAGCAAGTACGCGGCCCGCAACGTCGAGCAGATGCACAAGGTCGGAAACCAGATCGAGGAAGCCGCCATAGCCGGTGTGCTTGCTTTTGCCTACGGCCTGCACGGGCGGTTCTCGCAGGCCGTCGAAGCGGCGCATCGGGGTGTCGAGGTAGCGCAGAAAACAGAACACCTGCCGACAATCGCTGCTTGTTTCATGTTTCGCGCCGTGGCCCACGGATGGCATGGCGACCTAGAGGCGGCGGTCCCCGATTTTGAGCAGGCTATCGCAGTGTGCACAAAATCGGGCGACCTCTTCCGTAAGTACTTAACCCATGGCAGGCGCGGCGAGGCCTACCTCTTGGCAGACGGTGTCGAGTCGGCGGAGACTGACCTCACCGAATGCCTGGCCCTCGGCGATCAGATCGGCACATCGTTCCACCGTGGTGCCTTCCAGGCGTTGCTCGCGAAGGTCCGCCTGCAGCAGGGTGATGTGGAACGGGCGCTGCGGCTTAGCGAAGAGGCCGTAAAAATAGCGACTGACACTGCTCAGACGTGGAGCCGTTCGATCGCACTGCGTATCCGTGCCGAGGCTCTGTTGGCGGCCGATCCCCCGCACCTAACAGCGGCTGAGGAAGCGGTGAGGGACGCGATCGAGATCCAAAAACAACGCGAGTGTCGTTGTGACCTCGCGTGGTCGCAGCTGGTGTTAGGTTATGTCCTCGCGGCCAAGGGTGAACCCGAAGATGCGAGGAAGGCTTTTGACACCGCCGCTCAGATGTTTGAGGGGGCGGGTATTGCCCAGGGCCGGGACAAGACGGCAGCCGCCCGTGATGTACTCGGGCAGACGCGCAAAAGCGGTGCGGCGGTCCACTGAATCACCGGCCCCGCCTGTTGCGAATTCATTCAACCATGAAGCAATAACTGTCTCACTGTTACCTGTAGCAACGGATAACCCCACAAAACGCTACTAGGCGTTGAGCGGGTTATTGCCGTCTCCACTTGTTGCCGTCGGCTGCTGTGTAGAAAGAGCTAACCCGAGGTTAGGCCTTTACTGCCCAGCTCCAGTTTTTTTTGCAGTCATGGCAATCCATGAAGCTAGGTCTTGTCCGACTCCTTGGCCGCTTTTTGCTGGCGCGGCGCCTGACTAGTGCCCGCCGCTTTCAAAAAGCTTTCCTGGATGTCCGCCCACACCTTGAGATTGCGTTGTGTGACCTCGGACATCGCACTGACGGGATTAGCGCCAAACACATTCATCTGATCCTGCATCGACTTCTGTTGTTCTGCGACAAGGGCCAAACTCTTTTCAAGGTAGCTGGTAAAGGCCTGCTGTACGTTGTCGCCATAGAAGCGAATCATTTTGGTAAGCACTTCGGTCGTAAACAAAGGCTCACCACCGGATTCCTGTTCGATGATTATTTGTAACAGGATACTGCGGGTAAGATCTTCTTCCGTATTCGCCTCAATCACGCGGAATTCGCTGCCGCTCAACACAAGCTCACGAACGTCGGCCAATGTTATATAGTGGCTGAGCTCCGTGTCATAGAGTCGACGATTTGGGTACTTTTTGATGATTCTTACTGCCACGTGACATCGCCCATGAATATTATGCTTGCTATCTGTAGTGACCGCCGCCGGTAACGTTTGCTTGCAAATTCTCTATGTATTTCTTCATCTCTCTACTGCCAGTGCGACGCCCTGCCCGCCGCCGATACACAGTGTCGCCAGGCCCCGGTGGGCATCACGACGTTTCATCTCATAGAGTAATGTAACGAGAATGCGTGCGCCGGAGGCGCCAATTGGGTGCCCCAGCGCGATGGCGCCTCCATTGACGTTAACCTTGCTGGTGTCCCAACCAAGATCTTGGTTAACCGAGATCGCCTGGGCCGCGAAGGCTTCATTCGCCTCGATCAGGTCCAGATCATCAATCTGCCAGCCCGCTTTCTCCAGGCAACGGCGTGAGGCCGGAATAGGACCCGTCCCCATGATGGCCGGATCAACACCGGCACTGGCAAAGGCGACTACGCGCGCCATAGACCTCAGTCCCAGTTTTTTAGCAGTGCTTTCGGTCATCATGATCACAGCGGCCGCGCCGTCGTTGACCCCGGAAGCATTACCCGGTGTTACGGTGCCTTCCTTTTCGAACGCCGGACGAAGCTTGGCCAAGCCCTCCGCGGTTGTACCGTGGCGTGGAAACTCATCGGTATCGAACACAATGGGTTCACCTTTGCGTTGTGGAATCTCGACCGGAATGATCTCCTCTTTAAATCGTTCTGCCTTTTGGGCTGCTTCCGCTTTCTGTTGCGAGCTAGCCGCAAACTGGTCTTGCTCGCCGCGATCGATCTCGTACTTGCGTACGATATTCTCGGCCGTAACTCCCATGTGATATTGGTTGAATGCGTCCCACAGGCCATCAACAATCATAGAGTCTTTCATCGCCCAATCACCCATCTTGGTGCCCACACGTGACTTGGGCAACACATGCGGCGCTAGCGACATACTCTCTTGCCCGCCAGCAATGACCACGTTGGCGTCGCCACAGCGGATTGCCTGCACGCCGAGATGGACAGATTTGAGTCCGCTGCCACAGACCTTATTGATGGTCAGGGCCGATACCGAAACCGGCAGACCTGCTTCGATGGCCGCCTGGCGGGCCGGGTTCTGGCCCGCACCACCCGTCAAGGTCTGCCCCATAATTACTTCATCGATTTGCTCAGGTTTAACCCCACTACGCTCAAGTAGCCCCACGATGACCTTGGCACCCAGGCTGCTGCCTGGAATCTGTGACAGGCCCCCGCCAAACGTGCCCACTGCCGTACGGCCGGCGGCCACGATGACGACATCTTCACTCATGATTTCCTCCTAATGTATGGTGCTGCAGGGGGATGTACGGACCGCACAAACCCTTTGCGGCAGCGCAACATAGACTACCAGAGATGGCCAATTCACGCCATATGTCTGTACACAAAAAAGGGACTTTAAGGCAGACCTATATGTTGCAGCGCACAAATCACTATGATATCCTGCGGACAAATCATCAACAGCCCTTTGCAGAGACAGAATCAGTGAGTGACGACCCATTCTCTTCCGCAAGCAAGGATTGGCTGGCCTTCCAGCAGCAGTATTCGGATGCCTGGCGCGCATTGGGCGACCAAGTCCGCGAGACCACGTCGACGGCTGAAACGCCGACCAACCCTTGGGCCGAGGCGCTCGATAGTTGGTGGAAGGCGGTGTCTGCGGGTGCCACCCCGGAAGTCAATGATTTCTACGCCAGGCTCAGCCAGCAAGCAAAGGCCTTTTTTCGTCTGTCAGAGGGCTTCGGCCAGATGACGCAAACGGCCACTGGGGCTCAATTATTGCGCCAGGATGTGGTGGCCCTGTGTAAGAAAGAGATGGGCGACAACCCGCTGGTGGGACCGCTGCTACGCCAGGTGGACACGATCTTTGTGGAGCGTGAGGATAAAGACCAGTCCGCCGTACTCAAAAAAGCCCTGAAAGTGCTCGCCAGTGGCCGCTCCCTGG
>LKGT01003805.1_pt4 | contig 12277 bp, 14 predicted proteins | sample 503861 | NCBI WGS metagenome assembly LKGT01 (sample SAMN04113194, study PRJNA297058) | marine sediment metagenome | biome: marine benthic biome; feature: marine benthic feature; material: marine sediment; isolation source: sediment sample collected at the water-sediment interface from the South......
CRKNCATGSMNCGRTYRMMTCGRRMTYMRMTRSMTKTGSMNGKSCKGCRTCGNNACSSKTWGSASGRCNCTTSAGSWCMGNTCSCGSCTSMANCMSCTCMKACNATYTNCSRGTGCAGGTCCGATTCTGGCTAGTTTTAATTGGCCCCCGTCGTATACTGRTGCYTGAYGAGGGGGCTAYRRGCGATGTTCAGTACGGAAATCTGCGAACGAGCGAGGCTGGCGCGAGACGCCCGTTTCGACGGCCAGTTYTTTGTCGGCGTAAMAACGACCGGCATATAYTGCCGGCCGATTTGCCCKGCAGTCGCRCCYAAAAGCGAAAACGTTTYGTTTTACCCGAGCGCTGCCGCTGCCAGCGAAGCGGGTTTCAGGCCATGCCTGAGATGCCGGCCCGAGTGTGCACCKGGCACGCCCGCATGGGGCGGAACRTCGACCACWGTSCGGCGCGGCTTGAGRCTRATCGCYGGCGGTGCGCTTGACGACGGTGACGTAGAGGAACTCGCTGACAGGCTTGGMGTAACGRGCCGACATCTYCGCCGGCTATTTACGMARCACCTGGGTGCGTCTCCCGTGGCGGTCGCACATACACAGCGACTGCATTTCGCGAAGCGCCTGATCGAYGAAACRGAGTTACCGATGAGYCACRTTTCGTCAGYTGCCGGCTACSGYAGCATCAGGCGATTCAACGATACGTTCAAGAAAACATACGGTCGGGCGCCAMGGGARCTCAGGAAGTTYGGTGAAGAATCGMWTGTMAACGGCAACGCGGYGACWTTGTCGGTACGSCTTCCTTATCGAAAACCGTTTAGCTGGMCAGCCATGCTGGAGTTCTTTGCYGGYCGYGCGACGCCKGGCGTMGAGTCTGTGACCGGCGATACCTATCGACGAACGATTTCGYTGGGYGAMAGACRYGGCGTTATYGCGGTCAGTCCGGCAGGYCCGAAAAAGCKGTCGGMRTATCTCATGCTGACAATACAGTGCGTYGATACCGGCGCCCTGTTCGAGATAGTGCAACGCTCGCGGGAGATGTTCGATCTTGATGCGCCGATTGGCGAAATTAGTACTACACTGAAGAGAGACGAATTGCTGCAAGGCTTAATCCGAAAATCTCCGGGCATGCGTGTGCCCGGCGCCTGGGACGGATTCGAATTGATGATCCGCGCGATACTCGGCCAGCAAATTTCGGTCAAGGCGGCGACCACACTGGCCGGACGAATTGCCGATCAGTATGGCGAGAGGCTTAGCCTGTCGGATGAGTCAGGAGACGTCGGGCTGCGGCGCATATTTCCGTCGGCCGACCGGTTGAGGCACGCGCGATTCAGCAATATCGGGCTGGTCAGGAGTCGTGCGGAGACGATTCGCCGGGTCGCGGCTGCCGCGGCCGATGGCGACCTGAATTTTGACGTAACACAGGAGCCTGAAGACTTCTGCAGAAGCCTGACATCCATCAAGGGTGTGGGAGACTGGACGGCACAATACGTTGCCATGCGCGTGTTGAAGAACCCGGACGCTTTTCCTTCCTCGGACCTCGGTCTCCTGAAGGCCGTGGATTTAATCGGCAACCAGACCGGGCGCACAACGCCAGCAGAGCTTTTGCGGCGGGCCGAGTCCTGGCGCCCCTGGCGGGCATATGCCGCACTATTGTTGTGGAGTTCCCTTGCGAACTCCGGAGGATAAAACGATGTATTACTGTTATCTCGACACACCGATCGGTGATCTGTTGCTTGCCGGCGACAACGATGCGCTTTGCCTGGTCGGTTTTCCCGAGGGCTCGATGCGCAGGGAGCCGGAGCCGGACTGGATCTACTCCGAGAAACCGTTCGGCGACGTGCGCGAGCAACTGGCCGCCTATTTTGACGGAAATCTGCATTCATTTGACCTTCGTCTGCGACCGGACGGCACCGAGTTCCAAAGAAAAGTTCTCGATGAATTGCAGAAGATCCCCTATGGAACCACAGCATCTTACGGCGATATCGCAAAGAGGATAGGTAACCCGAAGGCGGTTCGGGCCGTTGGTGCGGCAAACGGGCGCAACCCGATCCCGATCATCATTCCCTGTCATCGCGTAATCGGGAGCAGCGGCGACCTGGTAGGTTTTGGTGGTGGCCTTCCGACCAAAGAAGCGCTGCTGCGCCACGAAATGGAGCACAGCCAGTTTCCACACGTCGTCCAGGGATAATCGTCGACAAGCCTTCTTGTAAGTCGTGCGCATAAACGCAGATTTGGCGGTAAAGGCGGTCGTTGTTCCGCAGGATTCGGACTGGGTCTGCTCGCCCGAATCGGGCGTGGACCGGCTGATGCTCGACCGAATTGGTGGCGAGGTCGCGCGCGCGACCAGCCTGGTCAGGTATGCGCCGGGCAGCTCGTTTCCGCGCCACAAACATGACGCCGGCGAGGAGTTCCTGGTTCTCGACGGCGTTTTTTCCGATGAACAGGCCGACTATGCGGTTGGCACATACGTTCGAAACCCGCCGGGCTCCGGGCATTCGCCACACAGCGAGAGCGGCTGCAGGATTCTCGTGAAACTGCGCCAATTCGACCCGCGGGACCTGTCACATGTCGTGGTCGATGCATCACACAGTACTGCCTGGCTGAACGCGTCCGGTACGGCTGCAAACCTCCTTGAGCTACATGAGTTTGGCAGCGAGCGCGTCGTGATGATTCGGCTCGCGGAAGGCGAGCCGTTTCCGTTTGCTTCCGATCCCGGCGGTATAGAAATTCTGGTGATCAGTGGCTCGATCAATGACGAAGGCACTGAWYTGGCGGCGGAATCSTGGCTCAGGTTTCCGGCCARKCAGGAGAATCGGCTSGTCGCGTCATCAGACAGYTTGCTTTGGGTCAAGMGGGGACACCTGCCSTCATAAAAYYCTGYCCTGCAATGACCGAAGAGCRTCCGATGGTTCGACTCCCGGCAGAACGCGATCGTCGCTCTGTAATTGTCCGARCCTTGASGTGACYGGCAGCACGCCGGCCCAGATCGGAATGYYGTAATCCYCRTCTTCRTCSTCRGGCATGCCSRAAGATATTTTYGCCGACGYGGMATCAATCTGCATTSCAATCACGCCGGTCATCTTGATTTCATTTTCGTGCGAGTCTCTGACCTSGGCCCAGCGYCCMGGWATGGTGTGCTCGCTRATYATTCTCATGCCRTGGAGYTTWTCTTCYCTCGTCTGCAAAATTCGCGGCGYGCCGAACAGCGTCACYGATCGATAATTCATKGAGGAATTRAACGTGGACCGCGCGAYRACAATGCCRTCGAGYARCGTCACGTTKACGCAGGCCYGCTCAGTSTCYTCCAGTAAYCGGATAAKYCGTGCTTTKYGAGCACCGTGCAGGAAGAGYGTTTCACSTTCGCGMCCGTAAATCATCGGMACRACGACMGGTGAYCCGTCCTGTACAAAYGCCACGWATGCRACGAGACCMRCGTCGAGGATCYGGTGMACRGTCGATTTYTCGTAGTSCGMTTTMTCCYTRAGYTGRCRGACTTTATTTYGYYTGKTGATSGAATATGAGYTTGTCACKGCGACYTYAATCCTTTAGAGAAATCTCGGCGCCAAAAMGAGGGCCRCGAGAGAAACCAAAACGATACYGAYCAGGTTCAGGGCCATACCGGCTCTCGCCATTTTCGGGATYGTAAGCAGRCCAGAYCCGAATACGATCGCRTTGGGCGGTGTYGCAACCGGCAACATGAAMGCACAGCTCGCCGCRAGCGTYACGGGAACAAGRAGCASGATCGGATCATAGCCYGCCTCCAGCGCGATCGCTCCAACCACMGGCATGAAAGTTGCCGTCGTTGCGATGTTGCTCGTSAGTTCGGTCAGGAAAATAATCATCGTCGCGACGATGAGGACGAGTAKKGCGATCGGCAGCATACCGAYSTCGTGCAGGYTGCCGCCAAGCCATGTCGCCAGCCCGGTTCGRGAWACSGCCGCGGCGAGTGTCAGGCCGCCRCCGAACARCAATAGAATRGMCCATGGCAGYTTTTCKATGTGTTTCCAGCGAATCAGCAKCGGGTCTTCCYKGTCRCCRCTCGGYAYCAGGAACAGTGCAATCGCTCCGGCCATGGCGATGCCGGARTCGTCCAGCGCTTCGAGGCCGGGWAATTTCRTGAGTAAAGGCCGAAAWATCCAGGTAAGGGCCAGSGYGACGAAGATAATACTGACMCGCTTTTCCGGAAYSGTAAYCGGCCCCATATCATCCTTCATCTGCCTGAGCACYGCCCGGCCTTCGTGAGAGTTYTTGAAATTCACCTTRAATACMARTCGSGTCAGCGTAAGCCATGCAAGCGGCAACATAACCGCGCTCAACGGCAGACCCACCATCATCCAACTGGTGAAATCGATCTCAGTTCCATAGTTCTCCAGCATGAAGGCTGCCATCATCGCGTTTGGCGCAGTGCCGACGAGCGTGGACATTCCCCCAATAGTCGCTGCGTATGCAACGCCGAGCAGCAGTGCATATTGAAAGTCCTTTTTCTCCCGTTCATTTAGGCCTTCCACGGAACGGTGAATGACGGACACGATCGATACCGCGATCGGCAACAGCATCATCGTGGTGGACGTATTCATCACCCACATACTGAGCAGGGCACTGGCGAGCATGAAGCCACCGATCAGCGACGCACCGTTGTCACCGGCAAACTGCAGAACATTTAGCGCGATGCGCCGAGGCAGGTTCCAGCGTTGCATTGCAAGCGCCACCATGAAACCGCCGAGGAAAAGAAAAATGACCTTATTGGCGAAGGGTGCGGCCGTGTCGTGAATACTCGCGATGCCCAGTATCGGAAAAAACACCAGGGGCAATAGCGCGGTGATGGCGATTGGCACGGCTTCCGTCGCCCACCAAACCGCCATCAGTACGCCCATTGCGGCCGTGCGCCAGGCAGCATCAGTCAACGCATCGGGCGGACCTGCGATCAATATCAGAATTGCGGCGGCCGGGCCCAGCCATAGCCCGATTTGTTGATGCCTCGCGCGCCCATTGCCGATGTTTGTTGCCGTCACTCAGGTGTCCTTGCTAATGCAATAAATCACTTACTCTATGCCAAGTTCAGCGTCACGCCTACATCTTGTACTCAACTCGCCTTCAGACACAAGATGTAGTAGCATTCCGGCCGTACCAAATCGGTACGCACGGAGATGAGGTGTAACAACAGGCAGTATTGGCGGAGCAGCCATGCCGGAAGCATGAATCGGCTTTTGGGCCTTGCGATACCTCTCATTGCGGAGCCCATTTTGACGCGTCTGGCGCCTGTGCCAGCCCTTGCCAGCCGATACAGCAATCCGCAGATATCGAGAAAGGGCAGGCAGGATTAAATCGTAACATTGATGTTTGGATGATTCGTACGCTCGTTCTATCCAGGCCTGATGCACCTTTTGCTTAATATGCCGCCCAGTTTCTGGGCGGCTTTTTTCTTCGGATAACAAGCAAACACCTTGCCCGATGTTTCGAAGCTACTTACATCTCGGACTTCATCTTCTGGTTCCGGCTGCGGTCGCAGTAATTTTCTTTCGCCAAAAATTTCTTTCTGCATGGATTACGATGACTGCAACGATGCTGGTCGACCTTGATCATTTACTGGCAGACCCGGTGTATGATGCGGGGCGATGCAGCATCGGGTTTCATCCGCTGCACCAGTATCCGGCAATTGCCGCTTATGGAATGCTTCTGGTCTGGCCGAGGCTGCGACTCGTGGCAATTGGATTGTTAACTCACATGGCCTTGGATGGTGTGGACTGTGTCTGGATGCAATATGAGAATTAACTGCCCGCGGCTGTTTCGACCCGTTTTGCTGATCTTTTTGCTGACGGGCTGTGCGTCCGGTCCGCCGGTCGTGCCATATCTGGCATACATTCAGGCCGACGAGTTACCGGATATTTTCGTTGCGGGCCTGCCCGGCGTCAGGGCAAAGCAGTTCGCGGGCGACCGTGAGACCAGGCGCTCGAGTATTCGTCTTCTGTTGCCGGCCGACTGGCAAGGCACCACCGGCGCATCTCCCGGCAAGTCAGTCGAAATGTTTGTGATCGCCGGTGAAATCACGCTCGGTAGCATGGCCCTGAAACGGGGCAGTTATGCCTATATTCCGCCTGGATTTACGGGATCGAACTTCCGTACGAAGGCTGGTGCGATCGTGCTTTATTTTCTCGATGACGCGAATCCCGCAGCAGTCATTCAAACGCCGCTTATTCTGGACAGTGTTCTCGTCGATTGGCAGCCCGTGTCCGAGGACCCGGAGGACTTTGGTCTCTCGGTGAAGGAGTTACGTCTGGATCCCGGGAGCGGTGCACAGACCTTGCTGCTTCGAATCGATCCCGGTGCGACGCAAGGATGGCGTAAATCATCGACGGTTGAGGAAGGTTACCTGTTGTCCGGCGATTACCGGCATAGCGAATGCATCAACGGGGAAGTTGCGACGGGCGACTATGCGCCGGGCGGATATTTTCAGCGGCCGTCCGGTGCGGTGAACGGAGGGCCGGAAGCAGCGGCCACGTCGTCTGCAATTTGGTTCTTGCGCCGAATGGGGAAAGGTACGGTCGAATCCCTGCCAGCTTGCGTTGCGGAAGTGCCAGATACTGAATGAGTTGCCAGCGTTACGGGCGATGCCTTATTTATTGATTACTTTGGTAATCTTTTGCCCGAGCTTCATTATTTTCTGCAAAGTGGGAGTCGGTATCTCCTGAATCTGTTCATACCAGTCGCTTATCGTCTCGAAGAAGTTCAACATGTTCGTGATACGTTCTTTGGTCACTTTGTCTGTTTGTTTCTCCTTTTCGACCTCCATCGCGCATTTTTGCAGCATCGACAAGGTTGGATTGAGTTCCCGTTGCTTGCGCTGGGCGATAATGACGCGAAATAACTCCCAGACGTCGTCACCCAGCGACTCGAAATAATCGCGCCGGTCTCCCAGAATGTGGGTCATCTTGACGAGCCCGTAGCTTTGTAATTCGCGAATACTGGTGCTGACATTGGATCGTGCGACGGACAGGAGATCGACGATTTCATCCGCATGGAGCGGTTTCGGTGACAGGTAAAGCAATGCCTGTATCTGTGCGACGGTACGATTGGTGCCCCACCGTGTGCCCATCTCGCCCCAATGCAAAACATACTTCTGAACGGCCGGTGACAGATTCATTGTCTTCACTCATTTCTGTTGAAACTGAAATTTAGAAACTTGATGACCCCAGGTCAAGGAAATACAGGCCAATTGATGAGCGGTGCGGGCTTCAGGGCTTATTGCATATCAATGCGGCGCGACGGGGTGCAGGCCAGCCCTCGATGGTCCGGGTCGGATCTGCGGGATCTAATGCTTCCGCCAGCGATTCAAACGGCATCCACTCCGTGGCTCTTTGCTCTTCGGTCGTTGTTCGAGAGATATCGATGAGCCGGATGTTGTCGAAGCCCGCGGCTTTCAGCCAGGACTCGAGTTGCGGCAAAGTGGGCAGAAGCCAGATATTGCGCATCCGCGCGTATCGGTTTTCCGGCTTTCGGGTGGTTGCTTCGGTCCCGGGAAGAATCAGCGTCTCGAGAACCAGTTCGCCGCCTGGTCTTAGTGATGATTTGAGCTCCGTGAGATGCTCTTCGGGACATCTCTGGTGATAGAGCACGCCCATCGAAAATGCGGTGTCGAATGCGTTCGAGCCGCCTGGCAGCTCGTGCAGCCGGACTGGCAGTACATAGACTGGCTCGGCCCGCATAAAGTGGCAAATGGCCAGAAACTGTATGACATAGAGCAAAGTCGGATCGATGCCTATGACAAGCTTCGCGCCCATGCCGCGCATTCGCAAAGCGTAGTAACCGTTGCCACAACCGACGTCGAGTACAGAGCGGCCGTCGAGTGGGGCAATCGAACCCTTTATGCGATCCCATTTCAGATCGGAACGCCATTCTGCATCGATGTACACGCCGCACAGGCTAAACGGACCCTTGCGCCATGGCTTTAGACGCAGCAGAGAATCCCTTATCCGGCTTGCGGATGTGCCGCCAACTCGGGGGACCGTGACCGCTCGCTCACTCAGATCGGCCGGCAGTTTCCCGATCACAGGTAAATCAGACATAACGGCCTGCCATTCCCCGAGCTTGCCGTGCGCCGAATCGGAGAACTTCTCTGTGAGTATTCCCATTAGCTCRTCGCGCCAGGATGRMAGGCCGATGCCTGCCAGGTCAGCGAACAGCGMCTCRTAGTTCAGCATCGCTTAYTTGATGGCTACSACGGAAATGAAATTGAAATAGCGCAGCCAAACACYGATATGGCTGAAGCCCGCATTTTTYAATCGYGCCTCATGCGCGGCCAGRCTYTCGGGCATCAGGACATTCTCGATCGCTTCTCTCTTGCGGCTGATYTCCGAATCACTGTATGCGTTTCGCCKTTTTTGTTCRCGGTGCAGATCGACGAGTARTTCTTCYATTTCCCTGTYGTCRTCCACGAYCTTYTCGGACAGCACAAAAATGCCGCCYGMRTTYATGCCCKCACAAACTYTCGTGATCATGTCGTCTCGATCGGCRAKCGGMAGAAACTGCAATGTGTAATTCATSACAACCATGGAGGCATTCTCAATGTCRGCYTCGCGCACGTCACCCRCAATTACGTCGACSGGAACCRMAGCGTCRTCCGCGGCRATTATCTTYCGACACCTGCGAATCATCGCGGGCGAGCTGTCRATCGCCTGAATACGGCAMCCGGGCCCGGRGATGTTGTGTCTCATCGCGATGGTRGCGGCACCCAATGAGCAGCCGAGGTCAAAGCAWTGCGTTTCCGGCCGGACATATCGTCGGGCGAGMGMRSCGATGGTGAGGATCGATGYCGCGTAACCCGGAATCGAGCGCTGCAGCATRTCGGGAAAAACYTCGGCGACGGCSTCGTTRAACTCRAAAGGCCCTGARSCGGCGTCCYCRGMAGCGAAAATCCTGTCYTCGGKCATANCYRYGTCTCTCACAAAAGGGCWGGCATTGTAGTCGTGCCGGSCCCGCMRYGCACCGGGAGMGCAGSACGMCRCCGCGGWMTGTTMAGMGCYCGGCRYGCGTATCCCGAYSAAATRACCGAAATTAGCAACAATAGYCAGYAGATCGCYGCAAATTCGGACATATYGCAGAATCCAGGGAAAMCCGRTYCYCKCNMCTTGCYGTCGYCGGTCGTTGTGGGACAATCGCGGCAGTTTTTTAGGATACGGTCACAACACGGCATGCTCATTGAAAGCCACAGGAAGCTCCACCGGGAACTCGGCATTCCGGCCAACTATGGCGGCGAGCGCAAGCTGCCGTACTATGAGGAAGCAACCGACCTCATCGACGTCGGCCCGAACCTCGTTGGCCGGATACAGCGGCTGGTGCCGGCAGCGGCCGCAAAATGGCAGCAGATGGTGGAAACAGCGGCCGGCAGCGGAGTCCGCTTGCTGATCGTGTCGGGTTTTCGCAGCTACGAGCATCAGGCAGAGCTGATCCGCAAGAAGATTGCAGCAGGCCGGGCGATTGACGACATCCTCAAAGTGAATGCGGCGCCTTGCTACAGCCAGCATCACACCGGCACTGCCATCGATATAGCAACGCCGGGAAGCCGCCCGCTGACTGAGGAATTCGAGACATCGGAGGCGTTTAGGTGGCTCACTGAATATGCTGCGGAGTACGGCTTTTCGATGACTTATCCCCGCGATAACCCGTTCGGGTTCGTCTATGAACCCTGGCATTGGGCACTCTGATTCCCCGCTCCGCGGAACACGGGCAAACCCAACCAGGATTCAGTGGTTTATGTGTTGACAGGCACGCAGGAGGATTAGACAATAGCCGGCTTGTGTCCGCGGAGGGGTACTCAAGCGGTCAACGAGGGCAGACTGTAAATCTGCTGGCTAAGCCTACGTAGGTTCGAATCCTACCCCCTCCACCAGACAGGGAATCTGATGGTGGCAGGCGGTAGTGAGTATAGCAATTTTTTCAAACCCGTCTTCTGATCGTTGACTTTGAGAATCCGCGTGACGCAATCTGGCTTGCTGTAGGGTAACTGTCGAGCGGTGCTGCAGTTGCTCTTTTGGGAAGACACACATTATAGGTATTAAAGATTCGGACGGTTTTGTTGAAGAGGACTGTCAGAATCTTTGTGTGTCATGAAAAAGGCTTCACGAGGAATATTTTTTTGCTAAGGCGGGTGTAGTTCAACGGTAGAACCTCAGCCTTCCAAGCTGATGATGTGGGTTCGATTCCCATCACCCGCTCCATCGGAAGGCTGTGCGAGAACCCGAGTAGCTATTGCCCACATAGCTCAGGGGTAGAGCACTTCCTTGGTAAGGAAGAGGTCCCCGGTTCAAATCCGGGTGTGGGCTCCAGATTCACGGCCCTTAGGTATTTTTTTGTTTTTTTACACGGTAAACGTCACGAGAGAAAGGACATGGCGAAAGAAAAATTTAAAAGGACGAAGCCACACGTAAACGTAGGCACGATTGGACACGTAGACCATGGCAAGACGATGCTGACGGCGGCGCTGACCAAGGTAATGGCGGCCAAACACGGTGGTGACGTCAAGGCATACGACCAGATTGATAATGCGCCCGAAGAGAGAGCGCGCGGCATCACGATCGCCACGGCGCACGTGGAGTACGAGAGTGCCAACCGTCACTACGCGCACGTTGACTGTCCGGGGCACGCTGACTATGTGAAGAACATGATCACGGGAGCGGCGCAGATGGACGGTGCGATCCTGGTGGTGAGTGCGGCAGACGGTCCGATGCCGCAGACCCGCGAGCACATTCTGCTGGCGCGGCAGGTAGGTGTTCCGTATATCGTGGTTTACCTGAACAAGGCCGACCAGGTGGATGACGACGAGCTATTGGAGCTGGTCGAGATGGAAGTTCGAGATCTGCTGTCGACCTACGAGTTTCCGGGCGACGACACGCCGATCATTACCGGATCTGCACTGAAGGCTTTCGAGGGCGATACCTCGGACCTTGGCATTCCGTCGGTCGAGAAGCTGATCGAGGAGATGGACAGATATATTCCCGTGCCTGAGCGAGCCATTGACGGTGACTTTTTGATGCCGGTCGAGGACGTGTTCTCGATTTCCGGTCGCGGCACGGTGGTGACCGGGCGAATCGAGCGTGGGGTGGTCAATGTGGGTGACGATATCGAGATTGTCGGTATCAAGGATACCGAGAAGTCTGTCTGTACCGGTGTTGAGATGTTCAGGAAGCTGCTGGACCAGGGTCAGGCGGGCGACAACGTCGGCGTGCTGCTGCGGGGCACCAAGCGCGAGGAAGTCGAGCGCGGCCAGGTTCTGGCGAAGCCGGGATCGATTACGCCGCACACCAAATTTGAGGCGGAGGTGTACATCCTGACCAAGGAAGAGGGCGGTCGTCACACGCCGTTCTTCAAGGGTTACCGGCCGCAGTTTTACTTTCGCACCACGGACGTCACGGGCGCGGTGGAGCTGCCGGAAGGTACCGAGATGGTGATGCCGGGTGACAACGTGCAGATGATAGTGGACCTGATCGCCCCGATCGCGATGGAGGACGGACTGCGCTTCGCTATCCGCGAGGGCGGCAGAACGGTTGGCGCAGGCGTGGTAGCAAAGATTATTGAGTAAGGAGTTCTGACAAGCTCGGTGGTACCGGGACCATACGTCAAGTGATCTGTCGCGCACCTGACGGTCTCGACTCTACCGAGAGGGTTGGGCGCGACAGGCGATAGACAAGCAAGTGGCATCGGGAATTGAATAGAATGGCAACTAACCAAAACATAAGAATCCGTTTGAAGGCCTTCGACCATCGGCTGATCGACAAATCCGCCCGTGAGATCGTCGAAACGGCGAAACGCACCGGTGCGACAGTCAAAGGCCCGATTCCGTTGCCCATGAAAATGGAGCGGTTTACGATCCTGATATCACCGCATGTCAACAAGGACGCCCGCGATCAGTACGAAATCCGGACGCACAAACGGCTTATGGATATCGTCGATCCGACGGACAAGACCGTCGATGCCCTCATGAAGCTGGAGCTTCCAGCAGGTGTCGATGTTCAGATTAAGCTGAACTAGCGAATCCGCCTTAGCCCTTGACGCGAAGACTGGCCTCGCCTGGGCCAGAATTGGGCAATTATTGGCATATTTAAGCCATTTTTTGCTTGCTAGACTGCCATCTCGAGCTATAATGTCGGGCTGGACAGGACTTGGCCGGGCCGGGAGTCGGCCAAGTTCGGAAAAGGCGTCACAAAGCATAGCTCTGTGGCGCCTGATGTTAGGTCGCCAGGAAACCGAAGGCGTACTCGGCAAATCCCGGAAAACCGGTTTTTAACCGGATT
>LKGT01013672.1_pt3 | contig 12271 bp, 7 predicted proteins | sample 503861 | NCBI WGS metagenome assembly LKGT01 (sample SAMN04113194, study PRJNA297058) | marine sediment metagenome | biome: marine benthic biome; feature: marine benthic feature; material: marine sediment; isolation source: sediment sample collected at the water-sediment interface from the South... ...
GGCRRRRGCRRAMGCWNGMCGSYNGCCGGCGSCGRAWYTGGCGTCCGGTGCCGGGCGCGGGTGCAAAGTCGACGCTTATATYGTTGCAAGGGGGGTYGAARGCGGGCGGCGSACCGCGCCGATCGCTCGGCGTGATTACCCTTTGCCCGCAACGATTTAGACCGCGCRCCGGCGGCAGGCCCCTACCCYGCCAACCGTCGATTGCATGGCCCGGCGCACCTCYGCCCRGCGGCGGCGCGCCGTTCCTCCCCTTGAGCACGCCGGATTGGTCCCCGGTTGTCTCTTCGCTCACGCATCCTCCCCGGGGCGTAGGCCACCTTCGCGGCCCTGGCCCGCCGTAGMGATAAGCCAAACGACTGAACTCTCGGTACTGTCCGGGGAATTTCGACCACCCCCGAGGATGACCGTCCCTTGCGGGATCTTTCCCTCTACGRTGGTAGACTACTMACAGATGYATRWTGGTACGCAARTCACTTTTTCGTGAACNCCACCAAARATWGCRTARCCGTTGCATTTTGGCSACACCGGGCCGAGACCGGACGGGCCGGCGATGTGCGGCCCTGGAATCTGGCGGGTCGCGGCGCCTSCGGACCTATCCCGAAGCTACGTGTGCCGGGGATCTGTCGAGCCGCACCGGGGAAAGATCGGACACCCGTTTGATTCGCCCGCAATTTTTCCGGGAGCGATCCATCGCAACCGGTTGTCGAACCTGTTCGGCGACATCGGCRACAATGAAGGCGTTTTGTTATCGAGGCGTTACCCAGTGCCGCCGGGCGGCCGGCGGATCGAGCTTGATAGGCCCACCTCTTKGTAAAGATTGGAGGGCGCGATCGAGGACCCGAAAAAAAATTGGTGAGGATTTCAGGCATATGTTTGAAAGAGGGTGTCACTTGATGTGACCCGCGGCAGDATATGAGGTAGATTAAGCTGCGGAATTTCAAATGGCACCTCTCGCTTTCGAGGAGACATCTGGATGGATGGGGTCAAAACGACCGCGGAAAGCCTTCTGGCGTCCTACTCGGCCATGATCCAGGGCGTTCTTGCGGGATACGCCGAGAGGTTGGCGGATTTTACCTCCTATCCCTTTCTCGTCACGCCCGYGCACCGGCTGCATTGGATCTATCTGTTTTCCTACCTGGTGATCGCGCTCGTTATCTACCTCCACGGCAAGCGTGCGCTGGGACGCTTTACGCTAAAGGGTTTCCTAGGGTTCTGGTTGCCGAGGTCGGTCTACCGCCGCCGCTCCACGGTGCTCGACCTCAAATACTACATCGTCAACAAGGTGTTCATGAGGGCCGCCTTCGCCACCACCCTGATCGGCTCGTTTTACGTCTTCGGGGAGGTTTTCGAGGCGACCCTGCGGGCGCTTTGGAGCGCGCCGGGCCCGGAGATCGAGGCGGCGCTGCCGGTCCAGGTCGCCTACGGGGCCGCGGTGTTCCTGATGGCGGATTTCGGCTTCTTCCTCGGGCACTACCTGGGCCACAAGGTACCCTTGCTCTGGGAATTCCATAAGGTCCACCACTCCGCCGAGGTGCTGAGTCCGCTCACGAACTACCGGTTCCACCCGCTCGACACGATTCTGTTGGGCCTGTTCATCGGCATCCTTACCGGCGTGGTCAAGGGCGCCTTCGGCTTCGCGTTCCCCGGCGGGATCAGCGGGACCGGGACCGTGACCGTCAATGTCACCGTGTTATTGCTTTTCAACCTGACCGCCAACTTCCGCCACTCCCACGTCTGGCTGTCCTACGGTTGGCATTTGAACCACATTTTCTCCAGCCCGGCCCAACATCAAATTCACCACAGCACCGCCGCCCGGCACCTCGACAAGAACTTCGGCCTGATGCTGTCGGTCTGGGACTGGCTGGCCGGCAGCCTCTATGTGCCGCGCCGGCGCGAAGAGCTGGAATTCGGCCTGACCGGCGGGGAGCACAAAGAATACAACAGCCTATGGCGGCTCTACACCCTGCCCCTGGTGAAGGCGGGGTCGGGGCTGTTCGGACGCGGGGACCGCCAGAGCGCTGATCCACGGCTCCACGGAGATCCGCGGCTCCACGGAGAGACGTGACCCGAGCCCGCCGCGTATGCCCGATCCTGCTGCTGGCGGCGCTGCTCGCCGGCGTGCCTTGGGTTTCGGTGCCCGCCGCCGAAGTCTCGGAGCCAATCTATTGCCTCGCCGGGGACTGGCCCAATCTTCCGGCCGGCCTCGAGTTGGGGCAGGTCGCCGGCCTCGGCTTCGACCCCGGGGGCGTGGTCTATCTGTTTCATCGTGGCGCCAAGAGTTGGGCCGGAAACCCGACGCTCGCCGCCAAGGCCTGGAGCCTGATGGCGCGCCTGTTCGAGGGCGACACGAGCAAGGACCCTATCGCGCGGAATACCATCCTGGCCATCGATCCGGTGACCGGCGCGCTCCTGCGTTCCTTCGGGGCGGAGCGCTTCCTGATCCCCCATGGCCTGACCGTTGACGGCGAAGACACCCTCTGGGTCACCGACGTCGGCCTGCACCAGGTGTTCAAGTTTTCCCGGCGGGGTGAGCTTCTGCTCACCCTCGGCGAGGCGGGGGTGGCGGGCGCCGGCCGGACGCGGTTCGACGGTCCGACCGATGTCGCGGTGGCCCGGGACGGGTCAATCTATGTCGCCGACGGCTATGGCAACGCCCGCGTGGTCAAGTTCGCCGCGAACGGCGAGTACCTCTTCGAGTGGGGCGGTCGCGGCGACGGACCCGGCCGGTTCAACGTCCCCCACGGCATCGCCATCGACGCGCGGGGCAACCTCTACGTCGCCGACCGGGGCAATGCGCGAATTCAGGTCTTCGACGGAGACGGCGGCTTCCTGCGCCAGATTTCGGGCCCCGGGATCGGCCGGCCCTGGGCCCTCGCAATAGCCGGCGATGGGCGCCTCTACGTGGTCGACGGTGGCGACCAGGATCCGGCGAAGCCGCGCAGCGGCCTCCTGGTCATGACGCTTGAAGGCGAGGTGATCGCGCGCTGGAGCCGCTACGGCTACGGGCCGGGTAATCTGGTTTGGCCCCATGACCTGGCCGTCGGCCACAATTCGGAGGTTTTCGTCGGCGAGGTTTTCGACGCCAACAGGGTCCAGAAATTCAGGCTCGGTTGCGGCGCGCCGGCGCGGACCGACTGAAAGCCCGCCCCTACACGGGGGCATTGTCAGGTTAATCGCTATTCCTCCGGGGATGTTGGCGCGGTCAAGTATTTCCGAAACCGTCGATCCCGCTTGAGATGCCATTCCCGGCTCATCGCCTCTCCCCGAGTGGCGTAACGCTCGGCATACAGAAGAACCCATTCGCGACCTCGGGTCGAACGTGCGCCGGCGCCTGAATTATGCTCGTCAAGACGCCTATCCAGGTCGTCGGTCCAACCAACATAGGTGCGGGTTCCAACTCTGCCCTCGGCTCCCAAGACATAAACAAAACACGGCATCGGGTTATCGTGGTTCTCTGGTTTCGGCCATGAAACCGACCCGATCGAGGGCGCCGACCAGCACCTAAGGCTGACCTGACCGGAGCGGGACGCTTTCGTTATTTCATTATCTTGGGCAACCCTTTCCCATCCTTCGGCACCTCTTCCCGAAGCATGTTCAGTGTTACCGCGACAAAACAGTAAAAGCCAATAGTCGCCGAGAGATCCACCACGCCCGCCTCGCCGAATCGGGCGAGAGCGGCATCGTAGATCGGATCGGAGAGATCGTTCTTGTTCAGCAATTCCCGGCTGAAGTCATAGACGATCTTTTCATCAATGCCGAGACCCTCCGGTTCCTCCCCGCGGGCGATGGCGTCGACGATCGCGGGACCGAGCCCTTCATCGAGCGCGATTTTGCTATGAGCATGCCATTCATAATGCGAATCCCAGTAGCGCGCGACGATGATAATGGCCAATTCCCGAAGCGGCGGAGGCAGGACATTGTCATAGCGGATGCAGTCACCGAGCATGCGCGCGCTTTCCGCCAGCTTGGGCCTTCGCAGCAATGCTGGGAAGGGACCACGTAGTCCTCCGCGCGGACCGGATACGATCGAGTCGGCTACGCGCCGCTGCTCTTCGGTCATTTCGTCGCGTGCAAGCGGTCTCAATCTCTCCTTCGCCATATCCCCCGTGCTCCCATGTATTCCATCCACCGCGGAAACCCTGGAATTTCCACCGACTGCTGGAGACCATCGCCGGGCATTGTCTCGCCCTGCACTCTCCAATGCCACATCGGCTGGGAAAAGTATGCCCAAACGGTATCTTCTTCCTGGCCACAGGCGACCATCGACAACCACGCGAAGATGGGCGAGCGCAAGGGTAGACGAATTAACGTGGSGWCAATCTAGCATTCTCGRCGGGAAACATTWRAATWGCGTCCGATGCAGCCACCCCGGAACCATCGCGACGARAAACGACGGGTCTTGAAGGAGGTCTTCGGCTTCGACGAWTTCCGTCCCGGRCAGGAGCAGGCGGTGGACGCGCTGCTGGCCGGGCGAAACGTGCTGACCGTCATGCCGACGGGGTCCGGCAAGTCGCTTTGCTTTCAGSTGCCGGCGCTGRTCCRSGGCGGCATCACCATCGTCGTCTCGCCGCTGGTGGCYCTGATGCRCGATCAGGTGGCGGCATTGCGTCTCGYCGGCGTCGSGGCCGATGCCATCAACTCTTCGCGCRRCCGSGCSGABAAYGTCGCCGCGTGGCGSCGCGCCRCCTCGGGCGAGACGCGGCTYCTCTACATGGCGCCGGAACGRCTGATGACCGAGCGSATGCTGGCGGCGCTCGGACGGCTCGACGTCCGCCTGWTCGCCATCGACGAGGCCCACTGCATMTCGCAATGGGGTCCCTCCTTCCGCCCSGAATACCAGGGCCTCTCCCGCCTGCGGGAGATCTTYCCCGGCGTTCCCACCGCGGCGCTGACGGCAACGGCCGACGAGGTCACCCGCGAGGACATCTCGGCGCAGCTGTTCGCCGGYRAYGCSGAGACCATCGTCCTYGGSTTYGAYCGCCCSAACATAAAGYTKACGGTGGAGATGAAGSSCARYTGGAAACCSCAGWTKCTYKCRTTYATCGARCGCCATCGCGGSRARAGCGGYATCGTCTATTGYCTGTCGCGRAARAAGACCGAARMGGYGGCCGCCTTTCTYGSCGASRASGGSGTYSWCGCCYTGCCCTATCAYGCCGGCATSGACAAGGCGGYRCGCGAYGCCAAYCAGAACRTYTTCATGACCGAACCSGGCGTYGTGATCGTGGCGACSATCGCCTTCGGCATGGGGATCGACAAGTCCGAYGTCCGCTTYGTCTTCCACKCCGACCTGCCMGGTAGTCTTGAGGCGTATTACCAGGAGATCGGCCGAGCGGGCCGCGACGGCCAGCCGGCCGACGCGCATATGCTGTACGGACTGGGTGATATTCGCATGCGGCGCTTGTTCATTGAGCAGGAAGCGGCGGGCGAGGAACGAAAGCGGCGCGAACATCGGCGCCTCGACGCACTGCTCGGCTATTGCGAATCTCCGTCCTGCCGCCGCAGTGTCCTGCTCGGCTATTTTGGCGAGGAGAGTACGCCGTGTGACAACTGCGACGTTTGTCTCGACCCCGTCGACATGGTCGATGGCGTAGCGGAGGGCCAGATGGTTCTCTCAGCGGTACAACAGACCGGACAACGTTTTGGCGCTGTCCATATCATCGATGTATTGCGCGGGCAGATGACGGAGAAGGTCACCGGGGCAGGTCACGATCGCTTGCCCTGCTTCGGCACCGGCGGCGAACACAACAAGGAGCAATGGCGCTCGATGATCCGCCAGCTCGTGGCGGTGGGCCACCTCCTTCTCGACGTGAAAGGCTATGGCGGGCTTGCGATTACCGACAAAGGCCAGGCGCTGCTGCAGGGCGAAGAAAGCTTTCAGTATCGCCAAGACACCATGCGCCGCACTGCGCCCGCGCGCCGGAAGACCCGAAGCGCGAATCTCGTCGCGGAATYGTCGGCGGCCGAGATGCTCGGTCTCGGCCAGCCGTATGGCTACCTGTTGATGGCCGAAGCAGCGGGCAGCGAGGTGGTGATCGACCGGTTTGCCAAGGCGTTTGAAAAACTGGCGCTCGAAAACAAGGTGGCAACGTTTCAATCGGCGAGCGGCAGCCAAGCCGACGATCTGTGGACGCCGGTGCGCGAGTTTCCGGCCGAAGTGGCGCGGCGCAATACCGAGGGTTTGATGCTGCGGGTGGGCTGCGAGCCGAAGAAGCTTGGCGAAGTGTTCCGGCTCGTGCGGGACACCGCCGGAGAGACGCCGACGCTGGCCCGGGCGGCCAACGGCGTCAGTTATATTGCCTGCTCGATACTCGACGAGGCCGCGCGCTGCCTGAAAGCATGCCGCGAAGCCGGTCTGGCGGCGGCGGTCGAGTCGGCGCCGGAGCACCAGAAAATGTCCATTGAGCTGTGGGACGGCTCGGGAACACAATTCCAGGTCATGGAGCGGGTCAAGAGCCAGTTCGATCCCCGGCACCTCTTGAATCCCGGCCGGCTGTTTAATCTGATCTGAGGAGGGCGGCCTTCCGAAGGTATTACACTGGGGAGTTGCCCTGGGAGTTACCGCGRCRCGACCGGACCGGCGNCCGCGYCSRGGATCGGCGCGGGGACCCCTGTTCGGAAGCGCGCACCTCTACGGCCAAACGTGTCTACTCCCGCGTCAGATCCGCTTCAAAGCTTCCCCCGAAGTGATTGGCATGGGAGTCCCAGCCACGAAAATTAACTCAAATCAATGAAGTCTCTGACGCAGACGACCATCATCGAGAATAGGCAGGTGTTGTGCGATGACGTTCACCGACTCGCCATTTTCGGGGCGCGCGAAAAGCGTCAACGAGGTGTTCATCGGGGCGCTGCGTACATTTCAACCGACATCGGGGCTTATGTTGGTATAAAATTAGCGTGCGCTATGAGTAGAGATCGCTCGCCGGGTCGAGCGCCGTCAGTGACAGGTTGATCGCAATCAATCGACCGAAAGGCTGTCACCATGGTCAAGCTCAAGATTCTTTCTATCGCTGCCATCGCTTTGACAGTGATCAGCGTGGCTTCTGCCCGCGCAGAGATCCTGATCGCGACTGCCGGTCCTTTTACCGGGCGAAACATCTTCAGAGGGGATCAGATCCTGCACGGCGCCGAGTTGGCGGTCGCCGACATCAATGAAAGAGGCGGCGTCCTCGGGGAGCCGGTCGAACTGCTGATCGCCGACGACGCCTGCGACCCCGAGCAGGCGGTGGCCGTCGCGAAGAAACTCGTGAATGACGGTGTCGTGTTCGTGGCTGGACATGTCTGCTCCCATTCCTCCATACCCGCCTCGAAGGTCTACGAGGCGGCCGGGGTCTTGATGATCTCGCCGGCCTCGACCAATCCGAGGCTGACCGACGAAGGCGGCGACAACGTCTTCCGGGTCTGCGGCCGCGACGATCAGCAAGGCGCCGTCGCCGGCGATTACCTGGCCGAGGTCTGGGGCGACAAGAAGATCGCCATCCTGCACGATGGCTCGACCTACGGCAAAGGCTTGGCCGACGAGACCCGGAAGCAATTGAGCAAGCGCGGGATCGCGGAGGCCGTATACGAGGCCTACACTCCTGGGGCGAGGAGCTATTCGAAGCTTGTCGCCAGGTTGCAGACAGCGGGCGTCGACGTCGTCTATATCGGCGGATACAGCGCAGAGGTCGGACTCATCGTCCGCCAGGCCCGCGATCGGGGTTATGGAGCCCAATTCATTGCCGGCGATGCGGTGACCAACGATGAGTTCTGGATGATCACGGGCCCGACGGGCGAAGGTACCCTGATGACCTTCGGGCCGGACCCGCGCAAAAACACGGCGGCAGCGCCCGTCTTGGATCGGTTCCGTGATCTGGGCTTCGAGCCCGCTGGTTACACGCTGCACACCTATGCCGCCGTCCAGGTCTGGGCCCAGGCCGTCGAAGAGGCCGGTACCTTGGACCTGGACAGGGTGGTTCAGTCGCTTCGGCGGGGCCGGTTTGAAACAGTGCTCGGCAAGATCGGGTTCGACGAGAAGGGCGACGCCACCGTGCGCGGTTACGTCTGGTATGTCTGGCAGAACGGAAAATACGTGCCGGTGGCCCAATAGCACGTGAAGCCTGATTCCAGGGGACCCTTCATCGACCGTGTGAGACCACACCCATGATTGATCGCTTCGGAGTACGAGGACGCCTGCTCCTCGCATTTTTTGGCATTAGTGCCTTTGCCGTGCTCGCGGCGGTCGCCGCCATGTACTCCTTTTTGAAAGTCGGCGAGGCGCTGGATCGAATCACTCAGGACCGCGTGCCGGCGACCGTTGCGTCCCAGCAACTCTCCCGTCAAGCGGAAAGGATCGCCGCCGCGGCGCCTGCCTTGCTCACGGTCGATAGCGCCGCAGAGCACGAGCGGATGTCCAAGAAGATTTCCACCGAGCTCGAGCGCCTCGACGAGCTGCTGAGGACCTTGAGGGATCGGGATGTGGATCCGGCGTCCCTGATCTTGATCGAAAATCTGGTGGAGTGGCTCGGCACCAATCTCATCGTCGTCGATACCATGATGATAAACAACTTGGTTCTGGTCGAGCGGACGCGTGAGCTGCTCCACAAGCTTAGGTTCATTGACATATCGTTCAGGCGCCTGTTTGCCCCCGGCCTCCTGGTGATGGACGCCAAGCTCGCCGATCTCCGCGAGGCGCTCGACGTCCGTAAGGCCATCGGCATTCAACGGCCGGGAGAGATAGTTGACCTGGTGGAGCCGATCGTCTCTCTGGCCCCGCTACAGCGAGCACAGGCCGAAGTATCGGCCATCAATGACAAGCTGATCACAGCGGCTTCGGCCGACAGTCTGACCGATCTCGGGGTGCTGGTTTTTCCCTTGCGCCGTTCCTTGGACGCGCTCGAGGAATCGTTAGCAAGCGTCGCGCCGGAGCTCGGCGCACAGCTCGGCACGCGCCTCGAGGAGTACCGGGAATTCGTCGATGGCGCGGACAGCATTGTCAATGCGCGGGCAAGCGAGCTGCGTCATCTTGCTCTTATGCAGACCCTCCTGAACGAGAACGTCGAGATTTCACGCCAGTTAACCGAGGCGGTTGATCGCCTCGTCGCCAGCGCAATTCACGATATCAGCCAAGCGAACCTCGAGGCGCTGTCCGTGCAGCGTGTCAGCACCGGCGTGCTGATCGCGGTGGTCGCGCTGAGCGTGATCAGTTCGATCCTGATCGTCTGGCTCTATGTCGGGCGCAACCTGATCGCCCGCCTGACGGCGATGAGCGGCAGCATGCTGGCCATCGCCGGCGGCCAATTGGGCACAAGTATCCCGGCGGCTGGTACCGACGAGATCGGCGATATGGCCAAGGCGCTCGCGGTGTTCCGAGACACCGCGATCGAAGTCAAAGAGACCAACCTGCGGGAGATCCGCGAGGCCCGCCGCCGCTTGATCGATGCCATCGAGTCCATTTCCGAGGGCTTCGCCCTCTACGATTCCGAGGGACGTCTGGTGCTCTGTAACGACAGGTTCCGCGACATCCACCAGTACAGCGAGGCAGACACGGAACCGGGTGTCGCCACCTATGAAAGCCTAGGCCGGCGGGACCAAGCGCATGGTACCCTCGGACGCCAGCCATTGAGCTTCGCTCAGCGTGTTGCGAAGCTTCGCCACGACGGCATCACCGAGACTATCCAGTTTATCGGTGACCGCATCCTCGAGCGTCGCCAGTCGGCGACCCCCGAGGGCGGCATCATCAGCGTCAACACCGACATCACCGAACGCAGGCAGGCCGAAGATGAGCTGGCACGAAAGGAAGCACAGCTTCGCATCGCCTTGGACAACATGCCGGGCGGCATGTTCATGGTCGACGAGGACCTCAAGTTCCAAGTCTTCAACGATCAGTACAAGGATATATACGAGCTGCCCGACGAGGCGGTGCGCGAAAGCGGTCAGTTGAGAGACAGCGTCAAGTTTCGTGCCGAACGCGGCGATTACGGCCCGGGCGATCCCGAGGAACTCATCGAACAGCGGATGCAGGGCTATATCGACAGGATGACGTTGCAGCACGAGGAGCGGCTGCCCGACGGCCGCACCATCGAGCTGCTCCACAGGCCGGTCGAGGGCGGTGGCGTCGTCGGCATCGCCACCGACATCACCGACCGCAAGCGCGCCGAGGAGGCGCTGGCGGAGAAGGAAGCACAGCTCCGCATTGCCCTGGACAACATGCCGGGCGGCATGACGGTTGAGGATCGTGACAGGAATTATGTGTTCTTCAATTCAAAGTACAGCGAGTTGCACGATTACCCGGAGGGATTCCTCAGAGTCGGGATGTCTGCGCGCGAGGAGGTGCGCTTTCAGGTTGAGCGCGGCGACTTCGGCCCGGGTAATAAGGACGAGTTGGTGGAACAGGTGCTCGACCTCGACCAGGGAGGAAAAACGACAAGTTGGGAGCGAACTTTCCCCAACGGACGGACACTCCGCTTCAACACTGCGCCAACGCCGGAGGGCGGCAATGCCCAGATCGTCACCGACATCACCGAGAGCAAGCGCGCCGAGGAGCGGCTCGAGGAGGCCAATCGGATCATCGGGGTCCAGAAGCAGAGAATGGAGGACGAGTTGAACGTCGGCCGGGAAATTCAGATGAGCATGATACCGCGCGTCTTTCCGGCCTTCCCCGATCACGACGAGTTCACCATTTTCGCGAGTCTGGAACCGGCCCGCGAGGTGGCCGGTGATTTCTACGACTTCTACTTCGTCGACGAGGACCGCATCTGCTTCTGTATCGGCGACGTATCGGGCAAGGGCGTGCCGTCGGCCCTGTTCATGGCGATGACGAAGACGCTGATCAAATCGCGCGCKGCCGACGACCGTTCGCCCGCCAGCATCCTCACCCACATCAACGACGAACTGAGCGCCAACARCAAGARCAGCATGTTCGTGACGCTGTTCGTCGGCATCATGAACATCRGGACCGGCGAGCTCGTCTACACCAACGCCGGACACAATCCGCCCTATCTCAAACGCCGGGACGGCGACTTGSTACGGATGGACCGGCTGCACGGCCCGTTCRTCGGCGCCATGGCAGGGATGATYTACGAGGAGGACGAAGCCACCATGGCGCCGGGCGATCTGCTGTTCCTCTATACCGACGGGGTCACCRAAGCGAKGGACGTCGGCGAGCGGATGTTCTCGGAGGACCGCTTGAAGTATTTGCTGCTGTCCGCCGAGGGCGGTGACGCCGAGGCGGTCGTCGGCCTGACGGTGGCCGCGGTCAAGGCCTTCGAGGGCGAGACGGAACAGGCCGACGACATTACCGTCCTGGCGCTGGCGTTCCATGGCAGTCCAGAGGACGCGCGCGTCGGCGAACGGCGTATCGTGATCAAGAACGATCTGTTCGAGATCGAGGCCGTGCAAGAAAAGATCGACGCCTTCGCCGAGGAATTCGACATCCCCGTGCCGGTCGCCACGAAGCTCAAGCTGATCTGCGGCGAGATCTTGAACAACGTCATCTCATACGCCTACCGCGATGAGGCCGAGCACGACATCGAGATCCGGGTCGAGCTGGCGGGAAAACGCCTGACGGTGACCATTACCGACGACGGCGTGCCGTTCAATCCGCTCAGCGCGGCACCGCCGGATACCGATCTGCCGCTCGAGGAGCGTGAGATCGGCGGCTTGGGGATCCATCTGGTCCGCACCCTGGTCGATGACGTGTCCTACCATCGCCGCATCGACAAGAACGTGTTGACCATGACGATGCACCTCGAACGGGACGGCGAGGCGTCATAGGGGCGCCCGCCGCACGCCGCTCGAACGGGTGGAACCGCCACCGCCGGAGCGCATCCAATGAACAGACAAGCTGCTCGGCGTCAACGCGCTCGGCATGGGCGCCAGCGAGCCGGTGCCTATCGGCCAGGCGGTGCTCGCTCACGACGGGCAAATCGACGACTTCGTCAACACCGTGTTCGACGACCCGACGCTCGCCGAGTGCTACAAGACCGCCGCGCTCGACGGCATCAACCGGCTCGCCTGACCGCGCGGCCCGCGCCGACGCGGTGGTCGCCGGGTGGAACGATCATTAAAAGTAAGCAGTATACATTTTATCGGACCCCGAGTGGTCGCGGGGCGATCGGGGAATATGTATACTGCTTACTTTTATTAGATTGGTTGGGACAGTGACGGTCGACGGGGCGGCGACCGTCGGCGCGGCGCGGCCTGCCGGCCTGTCCTTTCGGTCGGCCCGGGCGATATAGTGCCGCATGACCGCCCGCCCGACATCGTCGCCCAACGACGGAGCGCCCTCCAATGA
>LKGT01000804.1_pt1 | contig 12228 bp, 5 predicted proteins | sample 503861 | NCBI WGS metagenome assembly LKGT01 (sample SAMN04113194, study PRJNA297058) | marine sediment metagenome | biome: marine benthic biome; feature: marine benthic feature; material: marine sediment; isolation source: sediment sample collected at the water-sediment interface from the South... ...
ACTTTGCGACTCGGAAATCGCGGCAATCAAAATGGTAGAGCGATTTCAAGCAAAGCGTCTCCACTTTTCGACTCGGAAATCAAGGAAAATCAAAATGTTAGGGCATTTTCGGTGAATCGGAGGTCATCGAAAACGCCCTGGCGCGGCATACGGACTTCCGGGACCGGGTTCTGGTGCCAGAACCGGCGGGCGCCGGGTTGTGGCACGACTACGACAGAAATTGTCGCTGCGGGAGAAGAATTTCGTCAATGATTCGGTGATATTTACTTCGGGAATACACTCGTTGGGAGCGAGACCGATGCAGCACCAGGCTTTCGCCAAGCCCGGAGGATTCTTCCGGGGCAATTTGCACACTCATTCGACCGTCTCGGACGGCGCCCTCAACCCGGGCGACGTCTGCCGACGCTACGTCGAGGCGGGGTACGACTTCCTCTGCCTGTCGGACCATTTCGTGGAGAAGTACGGCTACCCGGTGGCCGACACCACCGGCCACCGCACCAACCGCTTCACCACCATCCTCGGCGCCGARATGCAYACCGGMGCCATGAACAACGGYGAGATCTGGCACATCCTGGCGGTCGGCCTGCCGCCGGACTTTCCGTCCCTGGGAAGAATCGGGCATGGCACCAACGGCGATGTCGAGAGTGGGCCGGAGATTGCCCGGCGCTGCTCCGAAGCGGGCGCCTTCGTCGCCATCGCCCATCCGGAATGGAACGGGATGACCCCGGACGACGCGCGGAAGATCGAATCCGCCGACGCGGTCGAGATCTACAACCACGGCTGCCATGTGGAGAGCGATCGGGGCTACGGCGTCGCCGTCTATGACAAGCTGCTGAGCGAAGGCCGGCGGCTGACCGCCTGCGCCACCGACGACGCCCATTTCCACGGGCCCGATCATTTCGGCGGCTGGGTCATGGTCAAGGCCGAGGCGAACGAGCCCACGGCTCTGGTGTCGGCGCTGAAGGCGGGGGAATACTACGCCTCGACCGGGCCGGAATTGCACGATTTCAGGATCGAGGACGACAAGGTGGTGGTCGAGTGCTCGCCCGCCGAGCACATCATCGCCGCCGGCGCCAACGCGGCCTCGAAGGTGGCGCATGGCAACGGCCTGACCCGGGCCGAACTGCCGCTGGAACGCTTCCGCAAGGGCGGCTGGGTCCGCGCTGCGGTGCAGGACGCGGCGGGCAAGCGGGCGTGGTCGAACCCGATCTGGCCGTTGCCATGCGCCACCTTCGAGGCCGCGTTTGCGCCGGCGGCGATGATGTGCTCGGCGGGCGAGCACTCGACCACCACMWYGTCGTCCTCGATCCKSAWRTCGTGCARYTCCGGSCCGGTCGAGGCGTAGTATTCYCCYGCCTTSAGCGCYGMCASCAGRGCCGTGGGCTCGTTCGCCKCGGCCTTGACCATCACCCAGCCGCCAAAATGATCGGGTCCGTGAAAATGGGCGTCGTCGGTTGCGCAAACGGTCAATCGCCGGCCCTCACTCAGCAGCGTGTCGTAGACCGCGACGCCGTAGCCCCGGTCGCTCTCCACATGGCAGCCGTGGTTGTAGATCTCGACCGCATCGGCGGATTCGATCATCCGCGCGTCGTCGGGGGTCATGCCGTTCCACTCCGGATGGGCGATGGCGACGAAGGCGCCCGCCTCAGCGCAGCGCCGGGCAATCGCCGGCGCGCTCTCGCTCTCGTCGGTGGCGATGAAATCGTGCTGCGTCGATGGCGCGAAGCTCGGCGGCAGGCCGACCGCCAGGATGTGCCAGATCTCGCCGTTCTTCATCGCGCCGGTATGCATCTCGGCGCCGAGGATGGTGGTGAAGCAGTTGGTGCGGTGGCCGGTGGTGTCGGTCACCGGATAGCCGTAGAGCCCGACGAAATGGTCCGACAGGCAGAGGAAGTCGTAGCCGGCCTCGGCGTAGCGCCGGCAGACCTCGCCCGGGTCAAGGGCGCCGTCGGATGCGGTCGAGTGGGTGTGTAGATTGCCCCGGAAGAACTTTCCCGGCTTGGCGAAGGCCTGGTGCTGCATGGTGTCGCTCCCTCGAAGAATTTCGGGCGCACGTATCGTCCGATCATCGGTGATTCGCTTCTCCCGCAGCGACATCCTGCATGTCGCAATCGCGCTATAACCCACCACCAGAAACCCTTCACCTCCGCGCCCAAAACCACCCCTGCCCCCACAAATCCGTGCCTCCACTATCCGTGACATCTCCATCCAAAATCCGTGACCCACTGCCCACAAATTCGTGACCTGCTGCCACACCATAACTGCCCACAAATTCGTGACCTGCAGAAGCACCTCCGATCACGCCAGCAGCGCCCACCGACGAATGCTCTGAACCTGACGCAAATCAATTGCGGCGGCGCGCCGGTGCCGGCGAAGGCGAGCGATCACTACCTCGCCAATCAGCAACTCGCCGATCTCGCCCGGTTCCCGTCCGAGAACCCGAACCCGGTGCTCAGGGTCATGCCCGACGGCACTGTGCTCTACGCCAACGAGGCCGCGATTGCGGTGAACGGGTTGCTCAAGGGACGCAAGAAGTCGACGCTCGCGGGCGACCTCGCCGGGGTTTGTGCCGAGGCGTCAGGCACCGCCGAGGTCCGGGAGACCGAGTTCGAAAGCGGCGATCGCGTCTTCGCCTTCTCGATCGCACCGGTCRCCGGCGAGAGCTACATCAACATCTACGGCCGCAACATCACCGCGGAGCGCCTCGCACGGCAGGAACGTCGATCGGCCGAGGCCCGGCTTCGAGACGCCATCGGCATCATGGCCGATGGCTTCGCCGTCTACGATTCCGAGGGACGCCTCGTGCTCTGTAACGACAGCTTCCGCGACATTCACGACTACGGCGAGGCAGACACGGAACCGGGTGTCGCCACCTATGACAGCCTAGGCCGACGGGACGCCGCGCATGGCACCCTCGGACGCCAACCATTGAGCTTCGCCCAGCGTCTTGCGAAGCTTCGCCAAGCCGGCGGCACCGAGACCATCCAATATATCGGTGACCGCATCCTCGAGCGTCGCCAGTCGGCGACCCCCGAGGGCGGCATCATCAGCGTCCAGACCGACATCACCGAGCGCAAGCGGGCCGAGCAGGCGCTGCTCGAGCAGACGAAAACCGTCGAACTCCTGCACAGGGCCGCCTCCGACGCCAACCGGGCCCAGAATGTCGAGGAAGCGCTGCAAGGCTGTCTCGATGCCGTGTGCGCTCATACCGGCTGGCCAGTGGGTCACGTTTATGTTCGCTCAGCGGACGAACCAGACAAACTGCTGCCGACGAAAATTTGGCACCTCGATGGTCCAAGGCGCTTCGCGGCCTTCCGGAAGGTCACCGAAAAGACCACATTCGAGCCCGACGTCGGCCTTCCGGGCCGCGTGTTGGCGAGCGGAAAGTCCGCCTGGATCACCGACGTCACCGAGGACCCGAACTTCCCCAGGGCGAAGCTGGCCAAGGACATCGGTGTCAAAGCCGGCTTCGCGGTGCCGGTCCTGGTTGAAACAGACGTGGTGGCGGTTTTGGAGTTCTTCTCCCCGGAAGCCGTCGAGCCGGACGAGGGGTTGCTCAATCTTCTCGACAACATCGGCGAGCAGGTCGGCCGGGTATTCGAACGCGAGCGGGCCGAGCAGGAACTGGCTGAGAAGGAAGGCCAACTCCGGATTGCGCTGGACAACATGCCGGGCGGCATGGCGCTCGTCGATCGAGACCTGAACTACGTGCTCTTCAACTCGCGCTACAGCGAGCTGTATGATTTCCCGGACGGACTTATCAAAGTTGGCGGCTCGAAGCTCGACGAGCTGCGCTTTCAGGCCGAACGCGGCGACTACAGCCCCGGCGACGCGGCCGAGGCGACGGAGAAGGTGCTCGCCATCTATCGCAAAGGCGAGGCCGTGCGCTGGGAACGGACGATCGCCACCGGACGAACGCTCGAGTTCCACCACGCACCGACGCCCGAGGGCGGCTGGGTCAGCTTCGTCACCGACATCACCGAGCGCAAGCGGGCCGAGGAAGCGCTGCAGGAAAGCACGGAGCGGCTCAAGCAGCGCGAGCAGTTCCTCCGGACGGTCCTCGATACGATACCCGCGGCGATCAATATCCGGGACACGGAAGGCCGCTACGTTCTGATCAACCAGGTATTGGCCGACTATTACGGCGTCGATCTGAAGGACTGGATCGGTCAGATTCCCGATCAAGCCCTTCCGCGTTCGGCCGTCGAGGAGATGGAGGAGCGGGAGTTCCGACAGGTSGTCRAGACRGGCGTCGCGACCGTCGACACCGAGTACCGWTACGGCGAGCAGGGCGASGAGGATTACTGGCTCACCACCAGGCAGCCGATTCACGACGACGACGGCAAGCTTCTCTAYGTCCTGACCGTCTCGAACGAGATCACCGAGCGCAAGCGGGCCGAGCAGGAGCTGRCGCGGAAGGAAGCCCARCTCCGGGTCGCGATGGACAATATKCTGGGCGGCATMGCGATTAGCGACAAAGACCTCAAYAATGTGCTCTTCAACGCGCGCTAYRGTGAGCTGTTCGAKTACCCGGACGGACTTCTCAAAGTCGGTGGATCCGTGCTCGACGAGCTGCGCTATCARGCCGAGCGCGGCGACTTCGGYCCCGGCGACACGGACGACCTGATCGAGGAGWTGGTCGCCACATACCAGACRGGCGAAGCCGWAAGCCACGAGCGGGAGATCGCCGGCAGCGGACGGACGGTTCARATWTACGAGGCGCCGAYTCCCGAGGGCGGCTGGGTCAGCTTCGTCACCGACATCACCRAGCGCAAGCGRGCCGARSAGGAAMTSGCCGAGAAGGAAGCCCAGCTCCGGCTCGCGYTGGACAATATGCCGGGYGGCATGGAGCTCGTCGAYCGAGAYTGGAAWTATGTGTTCTTCAATTCGMAGTATTGCGAGTTGCACGATTWCCCGGWCGGMCTTCTCRAGRTYGGCGGATCGGTRYTCGATGAGAYGCGCTTTCAGGCYGAACGCGGCGACTACGGTCCYGGCGACCCGGACRAATTGATSGARGAGGCGMATRYYCCCTWCARGAGMGGYGAACCCGGAAGCTACGAGCGAACACTCCCTGGCGGAAGGACGCTCCAGTTCAACATCGCCCCGACGCCGGAGGGCGGTTACGTCACGATCGCTACCGACATCACCGAGCGCAAGCGGGCCGAGCAGGAACTGGCCGAGAAGGAAGCCCAACTCCGCGTCGCGCTGGACAATATGCCTGGCGGCATGGCGCTTGGCGATCGAGACCTCAACTATGTGCTCTTCAATACTCAGTATAGCGAGCTCTACGAAATCCCTGACGGCCTAATCGAGGTGGGCGGGTCTTTTCGCGACGTGGTGCGCTWTCAGGCCGAACGCGGCGACTTCGGCSCCGGCGAYRWGGACGACCWGATCGAACAGGCGATCGCCCGCTACCGGAGGGACGAAGCCGTAAGCTACGAGCGAGCGATCGCCGGCAGCGGACGGACGGTTCAGATTTACCTGGCGCCGACGCCCGAGGGCGGCTACGTCACCATCCTCACCGACATCACCGAGCGCAAGCGGGCCGAGCGGGAACTAGCCGAGAAGGAAGCGCAACTCCGGGTCGCGCTGGACAATATGCCGGGCGGCATGGCGCTTGGCGATCGAGACCTCAACTATGTACTTTTCAATTCACAGTACAGCGAGCTGTACGAATTCCCTGACGACCTAATCAAGGTGGGCGGGTCTTTTCGCGACGTGGTGCGCTATCAGGCCGAACGCGGCGACTTCGGCCCCGGCGACAAGGACGACCTGATCGAACAGGCGATCGCCCGCTACCGGAGGGRCGAAGCCGTAAGCTACGAGCGAGCGATCGCCGGCAGCGGACGGACGSTTCAGATCAACATTGCGCCAATGCCGGAGGGCGGCTACGTCAGCATCATCACTGACATCACCGCGCGCAAGCGGGCCGAGCAGGAACTGGCCGAGAAGGAAGCCCAACTCCGGGTCGCCCTCGACAACATGCCGGGCGGCATGATGCTTGGCGATCGAGACCTCAACTATGTGCTCTTCAATGCGCAGTACAGCGAGCTGTGCGACTTCCCCGACGGCCTACTCAAGGTGGGCGGGTCTTTTCGCGACGAGTTGCGCTATCAGGCCGACCGCGGCGACTTCGGTCCCGGCGACAAGGACGAGCTGATCGAGGAGGTGATCGCCACCTACCAGAGAGGCGAAGCCGTAAGCTACGAGCGGGAGATCGCCGGCAGCGGACGGACGGTTCAGATTTCCGTGGCGCCGACGCCCGAGGGCGGCTACGTCAGCATCATCACCGACATCACCGAGCGCAAGCGGGCCGAAGAAGAAATCGCCGAGAAAGAAGCCCAGCTCCGGGTCGCGCTCACCCACATGCCGGGCGGCATGGCGCTCGTCGATCGAGACCGGAATTATGTGCTCTTCAATCCGCAGTACAGCGAGTTGCACGATTACCCGGATGGACTCATCAAAGTCGGCGGATCCGTGCTCGATGAGACGCGCTTTCAGGCCCAACGGGGCGACTTCGGCCCCGGCGACGAGGACGACCTGATCGAACAGGTGGTCGCCCTCTATCGCCAAGGCGAGGCGTCGAGCTGGGAACGGACGTTCGCCAACGGACGGACGCTCCAGTTCAACGTCGCGCCGACGCCCGAGGGCGGTTACGTCGATATCGTCACCGACATCACCGAGCGCAAGCAGGCCGAGCGGGAACTGGCGGCAAAGGAAGCGCAATTGCGCGCCGCCGTGGACAATATGCCTGGCGGCATATTCATGGTCGGCGAGGACCTCGATATCCAGGTCTACAACGATCTATGCAAGACGATCTACGAGCTGCCCGACGAGCTGATGCGAGAGGGCGGATCGCTGCGCGATATCGTGAGATTCCGTGCTCAGCGTGGAGACTACGGCCCCGGTGACGTGGACGAGCTCATCGAGCGACGCCTCCGGAGCTACGCGGACCGCGAGATTGAGAGAGGCGAGCAACGGCTTCCCGGCGGCCGGGTGATCGAGTCTTCCCGACGGCCGACCGACGCGGGGGGAACCGTGGTCATCGCCATCGACATCACCGAGCGCAAGCGGGCCGAGCTGGAACTGGCCGAGAAGGAAGCCCAACTCCGGGTCGCGCTGGACAATATGCCGGGCGGCATGAAGTTCGTCGATCGAGACCTCAACAATGTGCTCTTCAATCCGCAGTATAGCGAGTTGCACGATTACCCGGACGGACTTATCAAAGTCGGCGGATCCGTGCTCGATGAGACGCACTTTCAGGCCCAACGCGGCGACTTCGGCCCCGGCGACGAGGACGACCTGATCGAAGAGGTGGTCGCTCTCTATCGCCAAGGCGAGGCGGCGAGCTGGGAGCGGACGTTCGCTAACGGACGGACGCTCCAGTTCAACGTCGCGCCGACGCCCGAGGGTGGTTACGTCGATATCGTCACCGACATCACCGAGCGCAAGCGGGCCGAGGAAGAACTGGCACGGAAGGAAGCGCAACTCCGGGTCGCGCTGGATAATATGCCGGGCGGCATGAAGCTCGTCGATCGAGACGACAACTATGTGCTCTTCAATGCGCAGTATAGCGAGCTGTGCGATTTCCCCGACGGCCTACTCGAGGTGGGCGGATCCACGCTCGATGAGACGCGCTTTCAGGCTGAACGCGGCGACTTCGGTCCTGGCGACGCGGACAAATTGATCGAAGAGGTGGTCGCCATCTACCAGGGAGGCGAAGCCGTGAGCTACGAGCGGGAGATCGCCGGCAGCGGACGGACGCTTCAGATTTACTTGGCGCCGACGCCCGAGGGCGGCTACGTCAGCATCCTCACCGACATCACCGAGCGCAAGCGGGCGGAGGCGGACTTGCAGGCCGCCAAGGAAGAGGCGGAGAAGGCGAACCGCGCCAAGTCGCAGTTTCTCGCCAACATGAGCCACGAGCTGCGGACGCCGCTCAACGCCATCCTGGGCTATATCGAACTGATCCAGGACAGCATCTACGGCGAGGTGTCCGAGAAGGTTCGCGAGGTCATCGGGCGTATCGACCACAACGGCCGCCACCTGCTGAACCAGATCAACGACGTGCTGGATCTGTCCAAGATCGAGGCGGGCGAGCTGAAGATTTCGCTCAACGACTACTCGATGCAGGACATCGTCGATGGCGTCATTTCGGATGTGACCTCTCTGGCGACGGAGAAGAACCTGACGCTGAACGCGATCGTCCCGCCCGACCTGCCGACGGGGTTCGGCGACGATCGACGAATTTCCCAGGTTCTGCTGAATCTGGTCGGGAATGCCATAAAGTTCACCGACCAGGGCGAGGTGTCGGTGCGGGTGTCGGCGTCCGATGAGGCGTTCCAAGTGGCCGTTGCCGACACCGGTATCGGCATTTCGGAAGCGGATCAGGCCGAAATCCTGAAAGAGTTCTACCAGGCCGACGGCTCCAGCACGCGGGCCCACGGTGGCACCGGCCTCGGCCTCGCGATCGCCACGCGAATGGTCGAACTGCACGGCGGACGCCTGTGGATCGAATCGGCCCTCGGCGAGGGCTCGACGTTTTTCTTTTCGTTGCCCATTCGCGTGGTGCAAAACGTCGTGAAGAAGGGGGAATCAGCATGAGCAAGCGGGTTTTGGTGGTCGAGGACCAGGAAGACAACATGCGGATAATGAACGACGCGCTCTCCAGTGCCGGTTACGAGGTGATCGAGGCGGTGACCGGCGATGAGGGCGTGGCGATGGCCGAGTCCCACAAACCGGACCTCATCCTCATGGACGTTCAGTTGCCCGGGCTGGATGGCTACGAGGCCACGCGCCGGATCAAGGACAACGCCGCGCTGCGGCACATCCCGGTCATCGCGGTCACGTCCTATGCCCTGGACGGCGAGGAAAGCAGGGCGGAGGAAGCCGGCTGCGACGCCTATTTCTCGAAGCCGGTCWSSCCRCGCGCGCTGCTCGCCAAGGTCCACGAATWCATCGGCTGAACCGCAYCACGGGAGCGTAACGTGAGAACCCCGCCGCAAATCCTGATCGTCGACGACAATCCCGCTTACGTCCGCTTGTGGCTAGAAGGAGACATTAGGCGGGCCACGCTGCGAGGTCTGGTTTCCGCTCAGAAGCAGACATTGGCGAACTGAATTTCGGAGACTTGGCGATGTGCGTCTGCTTACCGCTCAGAAGCGGACGTCCCGCGCCTGCGCCGCTGATGTCTGCAATTGACCCGAAGCAGACCTTGAGGCGCTCCAATAGGGTGGCTTTGGCGGCGCGGATGACTGCCCGCCTACCCCGCACGAATTGGCTCGTTTCGCCACGGTGTGGTAACGTCTTCTTCCGCAAGAATTCTTTCTAGATAAGCCGGTTGGCGAGGAGAGGCATATGCCCARTCCAGCCACKYYCCGGGWSCRGCGCCTTCGCAAGACGAARGCRCAACTGATCGASGAGATCGATACGCTCGAACAACGCGCCGCSGCGATCGAAGCCGCCTCTAGRAGCGGCGCGCYGATGCGGGCGAAGGCGGGYGAKCGCTATCTCGCCAATCAGGAGCTCGCCCACCCCGGCCGAATCAGTGAATGTTTCGAATACGATTGACACGTTCCCCAAGCCAGGGAGGCACCAAAATGGCTCGTCACCTAGGGGTTCGATCTCGTCTTCTTCTCGCGTTCTTTGGCATCAGCATGTTCTCCGTGATCGCTGCCGCCGCTGCGTTGTACTCGTTTCTCGAGGTCGGAAAAGTCCTTGACCAGATCACCCGGCGGCACACTCCGGTAGCCACGGAATCCCTGGAGCTGTCACGGCAGGCCGAGCGCATCGTCAGAGCGACACCGGAGCTGCTCACCGTGACCACCCCGGGGCAACGAGATGAGTTATCGAATTGGATCGCGGCTGAGGCCGAGCGCCTAGACCAATTGCTGACCGGCCTCAAGCTCAGCGGCGTCCAACCCGTCGCCCTCGAATCGATTGAGTGGGCGGTGGGGCAGCTGCGCGCTAACCTCGCCGGCCTCGGCGATTTAGTTGCCCGCCGCTTACAGATTGACCGTCGCAATAACCAGCTACGTACTGGGTTTCTCGTCACGTATGGCAAGACACGGCGGCTGCTGGCCCATCAGATTCAGATGTTGGACGAAAAAATCAGACGGTTGCGCACAACGGTCGACGACCTCGGCGTTGCTGCCGATGAGCGGGCTGCCGCGACCCCCAACTTGGTTGTGGCCCTGACCTCTCGGGCGTCASTGCAGAGGGCCCAARATCACGTTTCMACACTAAACAGGRTCTTGCTGGAAGTCGCATCGACCGATGGACACGAGCGCTTATCGGCGCTKAAGATCCAGGGGCRGAGGGCGGTGRAGGATCTCGAAAAGCTGGCCGAGAGTTTTGAYGCCGAACTGCAGATGCGGCTGAAGGTTCAGATCGARCAGCTCCGCAACTTCATCAAGGGTACGGAAACCATATTCGCCCAGCGCAAGGARGAGCTCTCAGTCCTRGCTAACGYCGAGCAGTTCCGGATCGAAARCAMCTGGYTGTCCGARGAACTGTCCAATGCGGTYGACGATCTCGTAAACGACGCCAAACGCAACATCTCTGACGCGTCCTCCGACGCGCATTCCGTGCAGCAAGTGAGCACCTTCGTGCTCATGGCCATCGTCGCGCTGAGYTTAATCAGCTCGATRCTCATCGGCTGGCTCTACGTTGGACGCAACGTGATCGCSCGCTTGACCGCTCTCARCGGCAGCATGCAGGCGATTGCCGGAGGCAACCTGAAGGCCAGTGTTCCGGCCGGCGGAATTGACGAGATTGGCCGTATGGCYGAGGCCCTCATCGTGTTCCGCGACACCGCTGTCGAGATYGAGGAAAAAAACCTGCGGGAGATCAGCAAGGCACGCCAACGACTGATTGACGCGATCGAAAGCATCTCGGAGGGATTCTCCTTGTWYGACGCGGACGACAGGTTGGTRCTGTGCAATAGCAGRTATCGTGATGATTTGTACCCCGGCGTCGCSGATWTGGCGACACCGGGTACGTCATTCGAGRCGGTCATTCGCRGTGCCGTCGAGAGAGGTCTCGTTGAAGAAGTGCACAACTTCGACTCRGTCGATGATTGGGTCGAAGAACGATTGGAACGCCATCGCAACCCAACTGGCRCCTTTATTCAGCATCGAGGCAARAAGCAGTGGATTCAGATTAGCGAACGACGCACAGAGGACGGCGGCTATGTTGCCGTGTACACAGACATCACCGAGCTCAAGCGGGCCGAAGACAAACTCCAGGAAAACCGCGACCAGTTGCAGGCGCTCGCCGACAACCTCCCCGATTTTATCAGCATGAAGGATCCAGAAAGGCGGTTCGTATTCGTCAACAGGCGCTTCGAGGAATGGCTTTGCATGGACCGGAACGACGTCATCGGCAAGTCCGTTCACGACATCTACCCGGAAGAGCAAGCCATCGAATTCGACGCCCTGGATCGGGAAGTGCTCGCAAGCGGGAAGGTTACGACTCGGGAGGTCGATGTCAGTTACCCGGATGGCAATACGCGAACGATCATCGGCATTCGGTTCCCCGTGATATCCGCCAAGGGCGAGGTGCTCGGGTTGGGCACCTTCAATCACGACATCACAGAGCGCAAGCGGGCGGAGACGGACTTGCAGACCGCCAAGGAAGAGGCGGAGAAGGCGAACCGCGCCAAGTCGCAGTTTCTCGCCAACATGAGCCACGAGCTGCGGACGCCGCTCRACGCCATCCTGGGCKCCCGGCGGGTGTGGCTGCTCGGTTTTCGCAACAGCTATATCCTGGCTGGCTACGCCTGTGCTCAACTGGTCCTGGTGCGCGATCCACAAAAACGGCTCGAATCGCTGATTCGCTTTCTTCTCGATGAACGCATGCACGCGCTGGCTGCTGTCCCAATTCGCCTTTCTAAACAACATCCCAACGACAAGCCCCGGCCATTAGGCCACATCATGTACAGCCCCGATTGCCCCGAGGGTTTTCAATTCCACGTTTCACGCACCGCCATGCGAAAGATTCTGGCCACCGGCGAGCCGGTCTTATCCGGTAGCGGCATCGGCGCAGGAATCGGCGATGGATGGGGATCAGGTTGTCGTCCGGGTAGAGGGGAAACCCCGCGGCCGCAGCCCGGTGGGTCGGGTGATCAAGGTCCTCGAACGAGCCAGAGAGACAGTGGTTGGGACCTTCCATGCTTCGAAGGGATTCGGGCGGGTGGTTCCGAGCGACGCCAAACTCGGCCGCGAGATC
>LKGT01010076.1_pt1 | contig 12224 bp, 10 predicted proteins | sample 503861 | NCBI WGS metagenome assembly LKGT01 (sample SAMN04113194, study PRJNA297058) | marine sediment metagenome | biome: marine benthic biome; feature: marine benthic feature; material: marine sediment; isolation source: sediment sample collected at the water-sediment interface from the South......
ATAGCTCTGAATGAGTCGGAGAAAAGGGACCGTCCCGGGGACCAACACCCCCACCACCCCCAAGGTGACGGACCACGCCCAACTTCCCTCGAGGGCTTGGGCGGAGACCAGGACGACATTAAAGCCAGTGACCGCGGTGAGGAAGAGGCGGAGCAAAAATTGAGGCCGATCCTCTTCCAGCCGGACCACACCTTTTGTCTCTTTCTGGTCCATACAATGCCCGTTCCCAAAAGGTAGACGTCGCAATGGCGGGAGTGTAGCATGCACCGGTACCGAACAGAAGCCCAACTTGGGAATCCCCGCCGACCTGCGTTGCGTGTCGCTCTTCGCGCCTCCGGTCGCAAAAAGGGAGGGCGCTTGCCCTGACCCGGAGGAGGGAATATCTTTGGCACTCACCATGTTTCCGTGCTATGAATATTGCCCTCGGGCTGGCCACAAATGAAGGAAGCGCGGCGGACCTGGCACTGAACGGCTACCTGGGGACGTTCTGGTTCCCGTCAAAGCTTTCCCTCCTTGACATTTCAATTCCGGTAGTGCTAGGTAGAAAGCCTGCAGGACTATCGTCCTTTTCTCGAGGCGGCCCAAGGGAGTACCGATCCGTGCCCGTCCTAGACGAAGTGGAGGAGCGAGTTCGACAGACCTGGGCAGCCAGCCGTCGCCGTCACTCGTCCATCCTGTCTCGGTTTGTGAGCGAGGCTGAGCGGGTAGGGGCAGCCATCCGGGACGCGCCTGATCCTCAGGCGGTGGGATTCTCCATTGCCGCGCTCGCTAGGGCTCAGGGGATCACCCTTTGCCAAACGGGCGATGCTGACCTTGTCAAAGAATTGCACCTGGACAGCGCCCTGACCGAGGCAGGGATCGGCCTGGTAGCGGGCCCGAGTCCCGAGGCGATCGTGCGTGCCGGGATCGGGGTTACCCGGGCGGTCCTAGGGGTGGCCGAGACCGGCTCGATCCTCATCCATCTGGATGAGGTGGATGCGCGACTGCTCAGCATGCTTTCGGAGATCCATGTGGCTCTCCTCCACCAGGACGCGATGGTCGATTCTTTGGAGGAGGGTTTGCTTCTGAGCCGCTACCTCATCCTGAAATCCCAGGCGCGAGGCCAGCCCTCCTATCTTTCTTGGGTGACGGGTCCCAGCCGGACCGCGGACATTGAACGGATGTTGACCATCGGGGTTCATGGACCCCGGGAGCTCCATGTCTTTCTCCTACCCCCCACAGGGAATGCATTCTTATCATGACCCGTCAGGAAGAATTTCGTCGTCGGGCGTCTGAGGCCTTAGCAAATCCCCGGATCCGCGAAAATTTGGGCCGATTCGGGACCGCCTACCGAACCGCCAGGGAAAATGCGCTCGCTGTCCTCGACTACAAAGGGGAGCGGGCACGCCTCCGCCGAGTGAAAGAGGACGCCATCGAACGCCTCCCGGAACTCTCGCAACAGTTCGTCGAGTCGGCCAGGCGAGTTGGCGCCTTTGTATATGAGGCGAGGACCGCCGAGGAGGCCAACCGGTATATCGGGGAGCTCGCCAAAGCGCGGGGCGTGGAGCTGGTTGTCAAGTCGAAGTCGATGGTGACCGAAGAGATCGGGCTGAACCGATACCTGGAGGAGCTGGGGATCACCCCCCTCGAGGCAGACTTGGGAGAATGGATCATCCAGCAGGCGAATGAGCACCCCTCCCACAGCGTCATGCCGTGTATCCACATGAGCAAGGAAGAGGTGGCCGGAATCTTTTCCAAGGCCTTGAGGCGTGAGGTCCCCCCCGACATCAACCTGATGGTCCGCCTGGCCCGCGAAGAGCTCCGGGGTAAGTTCCTGAGTGCCGGGATGGGGATCTCGGGGGCCAACATCGCCGTGGCCGAGACCGGAACCATCATCATCGTGACCAATGAGGGCAACGGCCGGCTCGCCACTAGCCTCCCTCCCATTCACGTGGCCCTGTTGGGCTACGACAAGATCGTGCCGACCATTGAAGAGGCCGCTTCACATCTGAAGCTCCTCAGTAAGACGGCCACCGCCCAGCAGCTCACGGTCTACACCACTTTCATCACAGGCAAGACAGGGGCGAGCCAAATTCCCCGGCCGCGGGAGTTCCGGGGCCCTGCGACAGGAGAGATGCATATCGTCCTCTTGGATAACGGCCGCTGGGCCATGCGGGATAACCCTGAGTTCAAAGAGGCCCTGTACTGCATCCGCTGTGCCTCGTGCGCCAATGTCTGTCCGACGTACCGGGTCGTGGGCGGGCATGTGTTCGGCCATATCTACACCGGGGTCATCGGTGTCGTCATCACCCCGTTCCATCATGGGTGGGAGGCGGCGGCGGTCCCCCAGGAGGCCTGCCTCCTGTGTCGCGCCTGTTACGATGCCTGCCCGGTCGAGATCGATCTCCCCCGGATGATCGTCGCCATGCGGTCCCAGATCGTGGAGCAGGAGGAGCACAAGAAGAAGGCAAAGGGGATCCGGCGCCTTTTCCTGGACAAGATCCTCCCCAACCCCACCCTCTTTAATTTGACCCTTCGACTGGGGGCCATCGCGCAGCTTCCTTTCACCCGAGGACGGACGGTGCTTCGCGAGCTTCCTTGGCCTCTGAAAAATCTCAGCAGCATCAGGGCAATGCCGGCGTTGGCCACCCGTCCCCTGCGGAGCCGGATCGGGGAAGTCCTCTCCGCTCGGGGGGAGGCGAAGCGGACTGTGACCTTCTTCGGGAGCTGCCTCATCGATCAGTTCTACCCCGAGATCGGAGAGGCGGTGATCAAGGTCTTGAATCACTACGGGGTCACGGTGCACTACCCCAAGGGCCAGAGTTGCTGCGGCCTCCCGGCCTATTATGAGGGGCACAAGGAAACGGCGACTCGCATGGCGAGGGACCTGATCGCTGCCCTGGAGGCAAATCCGGATGAGCAGATCGTGACCGCCACCCCCCCCTGCGGGATCACCTTGAAGCAGTACGTCCCCAAACTCGTCAAGGGGGACCCGTTGTGGGAAGAGCGGGGGCGGTCCCTTGCGGCGCGGACTTCCGATTTCTCTGAGTATCTGGTTGAAGTCCTCGGTCTGGGGGACGAGACCTTAGGGAGCGCCACGAGCGAAAAGGTGCCCCTGGCGTACCACGATTCGTGTAGCGCTCTTCGCGGCCTGCGGGTTCAGGAACCCCAGCGACGCCTCCTGGGGATGCTGGGCCGGTACGAGCTCAGGGAGCTGGACGAGATCGGGGAGTGCTGTGGCTTTGGAGGTCACTTCTCCGCCGACTACCCAGACGTGGCCGGCGAGGTGCTCAAGCGGAAGATCGCAGCCATCGAGCGGACTGGGGCGCGCGTCGTGGCCCTGGATAGTCCCGGCTGTCTCCTCCAGATCCGGGGCGGGCTGCTGAAGCAGGGGAGTCCCATCGAAGTCAGGCACATCGCAGAACTCCTCGCCGAGGCGCTGTGAGGCTGGAGTGCCAGCCGCGCGACCACTTGGCAGGCAGAATTCCCCGGGAGCAACATCCCATGGATGTTCTTTTCCCTTGCCAGCCTCAGCGAGAAATCTTAAGATCGGTTTCGCGGAGTAGGATTGTTCTCGCCTGATGCCAATGATACTGAGGAGGTGCGGAAGAGGATAGGTCGCTCCTCGCACCGGGGGGGAGGGAAGTGATGAATGTGGGAAAGGATGTTCCGAGGCAACTCTTGATCAACGGGCAGTGGGTGGACGCCAAGAGTGGAAAGACCTTTGAGGTCGCAAACCCTGCAACAGGTGAGACGGTAGCTACCGTTGTGGACGGCGGGGCGGAGGATGCGCGATCCGCCATTCGGTCTGCTCATGAGGCTTTCAAGTCCTGGTCCCGCCTGCCACAGATTGAACGGTCGCGATATCTGGAAAAGGCCTTCAGGCTGATGACTGATCGGCGGGATGAGCTGGGGACCCTGATTACCTTGGAAAACGGCAAACCGGTGGAGGAGGCTAAGAAGGAGGTCGCCTTTGCGGCCGGGTACTTTGACTGGTTTGCCGGTGAAGCGAGACGGGTCTACGGCGAGCTGATTCCGTCCCATGTCGCGACCAGGCGGCTTTGGATGATCCGACAGCCGGTGGGGGTGGTGGCGGCCATTACCCCCTGGAACTTTCCGGCGACCATGATTACCCGCAAGATTGCTCCCGCCTTGGCCGCGGGCTGCACCGTGGTGCTGAAGCCGGCCGAGCAAACCCCCTTGAGTGCGTTGGCCATCGCCAAGATCTTGCAAGATGTGGGACTCCCTCCTGGAGTCCTGAATGTGGTGACGACACTACATCCTGAAGAGATTGGCCAGGAGTTTCTGGTGAATCCTTTGGTTCGCAAGGTGGCTTTTACGGGCTCGGCCGAGGTGGGAAAGCTGCTCATGCGAGGGGCGGCGGAACAGTTGAAACGGGTCTCCTTTGAGTTGGGCGGCAATGCTCCCTTTATTGTCTTTGAGGATGCCGACTTCGATGCGGCAGTGGAAGGGGCGGTTGGAATCAAGTACCTTCGGGTGGCCGGTCAATCCTGTATCTGCGCGAACCGCATCTACGTCCAGCAGAGTATCGCCGACCGTTTTACTCAGGCCTTCGTGGAGAAAGTGAAGGCGATTAAGGTGGGCGGAGGATTTGAGCCTGGAGTAGTCGTGGGTCCCCTGATCAATAAGGACACCCTGGACAAGGTCAGCGGTCTGGTCCAGGGGGCAGTGAAGCAGGGCGCCAAGGTGGCTACCGGTGGTGGACCTCTGAAGGAAGGCGCATTCGCCAAGGGCTATTTCTATGCCCCCACGGTCCTTCTGAATGTCACTGAAGAGATGGGAGTTTCTCGTGAAGAGATCTTTGGGCCGGTCGCCCCCATTCTCACCTTCCAGACCGAGCAGGAGGTTGTTGAGCGGGCGAACAACACCAATTATGGGCTGGCCAGCTACCTTTTCACCAAGGATTTGGGCCGGGTGTTCCGTGTCGCCGAAGCCCTCGAGTACGGATTAGTCGGGGTCAACGATGCGGCAGGATACACCCATGAGACGCCTTTTGGTGGGTTCAAGGAATCGGGCATGGGCCGCGAAGGGGGGAAGGAGGGGCTCGAGGAGTATATGGAGATAAAGTCCGTCGTCGTCAATCTCCCCAAGTAGCCTGTGCGTGTTAGATCTTGAAGGGCCGGCGCTTCGGCGTCGGCCCTTTCTTTTTCCACGTCCTCGCCTTGACACGACGAGACGGCTCACCTAGAGTGGAGTAAGTCCTGTCGCTGTTTCAGGAAGGGGCGTGCGGGCCCCGGATGAGGGAAAGAGGATGACGGAGATTCCATCGCCTGTATTGGTGACGGGTGCGACAGGGTTTATCGGCAGGGCGCTCTGTGCAGCCCTCAAGGAGCGGGGGCAAGGCTTCACCGCGCTCGGTCGTCGCCCGGAGAAGGCCAAGGCGGCCCTGCCGGGTGTCAAAGATGTGTGGAGGTGGAGGCCAAAGATGGAGCCCGCGCCCGTGGCCTCTATCCAGGGGGCTGGCGCGATTGTGCATCTGGCGGGTGAGAGTGTGGCCGGACGGTGGAACGCGCAGAAAAAGCGCGCCATCCGGGAGAGCCGGGTCGTCGGAACCCGCCACCTGGTTGAGGCCATTGGCGAGGCAAAATCCAAGCCCGGTGTGCTGGTCTGTGCCTCGGCCGTCGGCTACTACGGGGATCGGGGAGAAGAGGAGCTGACCGAAGAGGCTGGTCCGGGGAGTGACTTTCTTGCCGAAGTCTGCCAGGCGTGGGAGGCCGAGGCCCAGCGGGCAGCAGAGGTGGGAGTTCGGGTCGTGATGCTCCGGACCGGGATTGTCCTGGGCCTGGGCGGGGGAGCCCTCAAGCAAATGCTTCTCCCGTTCAAGCTGGGCCTCGGGGGGCCATTGGGGAATGGAAAGCAGTGGATGCCGTGGGTCCATGTGGACGACGTCGTGGGGGTCATCTTCCATGCCATAGAGCATGCAAACGTGAGCGGGCCGGTCAACATCACTGCCCCGGCTCCGGTCCGCAATCGGGAGTTTACTAAGACGCTGGCGGGGGTACTTCGCCGCCCCGCCTTTCTCCCCGCCCCGGCCCTGGGCCTGAAGATCCTCCTTGGCGAGTTTGGCAGTGTCCTCCTGGCCAGCCAGCGGGTCCTGCCCAAACGAATCCAGGAGTCGGGCTATGCCTTTCGCCATCCTGATTTGGAAGCGGCGCTCCGCGGCATGCTACCCTGAGCGAAGTCGAAGGGCACTGGCCTGACCCCTCGACGACGCTCGGGGTGAACCAGTCGAAGGATGGTACCCTGAGCCCTGTCGAATGGGTTTACCTAATATTGGAGGCTGGGATGCCGTTGCAAAGCAAAGACGTGGATGCCAAGCTGATCGACGACCTCGTGAAGAAGCACTTCGGGAGTGAGTTTACCTGCTTCGTAACGCGCAATCATGCACGGGGGAGGTACGTGAAGGGGGACAGCCCTGACGCTATAGGACGGCCACGAAGGGTCCTCGTTCTCCAGCTGGGGTACGAGGTGATCGGCCAGTTCAGGGGCGATAATGGTGATGTCTTGGAGTTTTACCGAGATACAGATGAGGAGAGGGCCCGAGCTTTTGTGGAGGAGTACAAGCGGACCATGCAACGGGATCTGCGATTACACGTCATTGGCTAAAGGGTTGCCCCCCCTGCTTCGAACCTGCTTTACGCGCGCCTCTGCCCCATTGATTGCCTTCAGAGTATCACTACCCCCATCCTTTACACCTCCCGCCCTGGAAGGGAGGCTGGTCCTGGTGTGGTTCGGAATATTTCTCGGGGTCGCTGCGTTCCTATGACGTCGGTCATACGGGTAGGTCTCCCGAGGGTCGCTGGAGTCCTGACCACAGTCAGGTTTCGTCGATAAAGACAAGTGAAATGGTGCAGTTGCTGAGGAAATTTCATCCTAAAACCGCGTTACGCAATCCCCCATAGGCGAATAAGTCCCCGCCCTTTTTTGCTTGACAGAGCGGCATGCGTACGGTAGAAACGACGACACCACGTTCTCTTGGAGAACTATAACGCCTTTTCACTCTGCGGAAGCTCTGTGCACTTTTTTTCTTACGCCAATCAGGACAAGAAACGTTCAGTGAGATCTAGGCTTCCTGTCCTGTCTCTCGAGTCTCCGAGCGGCCCGGAGACGGAGAGCAGGGAGGGAGCACTGCGGAGACCAGGGGGATGGTCCTGGTCTTTTCGGGGACGCAAATAGCTGCGTTCCCTAATGTCATGTCATGATAAAAGGAGGGAGGCTATGAAGGAGACGGAAAAAGATCGAGAGAACCAGCCACAGGAGGCTCAGGGCGTATCCCGCCGCGGCTTTCTGAAGAAAGCTACCGTCGCCACCGCGGCGGCCGGTGTGGCAACATTGGGCTTTCCGATGGTCGCACGGGCCAAACCAGTTGTTCTGAAGATGCAGGGCGCCTGGGGTGCGAAGGACATCTGGAATGGGTTCGCCGAGGACTACGGCAAGCGCGTCAACGAGATGTCGGGCGGCAGCCTGAAAATCGACTATCTGGTCTCCGGCGCGGTGGTCAAGGCCTTCCGGATCCAGGACGCCGTCCACAAGGGCGTGCTCGACGCCGGGCACCAGGTCACCGTGTACTGGTACGGGAAAAGCAAGGTGGCGTCGCTCTTCGGCACCGGCCCCGTCTTTGGCCAGGATGCCCACCTCGGACTGGCCTGGATCCATTACGGCGGCGGCCAGGAGCTGTATGACGAGCTGATCGAGCGGCTGAAGATCAACACCGTCGGGTTCTTCGCCTTTCCGATGCCGACCCAGCCCCTCGGCTGGTTCCGAAAGCCGATCAAAAAGGCGAGCGACCTGAAAGGCCTCAAGTACCGTACCGTGGGTCTCGCGGCCGACCTGTTCCAGGAGATGGGCGTCAAGGTGACCCAGCTTCCCGGCGGCGAGATCGTCCCGGCCTTGGAGCGCGGCGTGATCGAGGCCTTCGAGTTCAACAACCCGACCTCGGATAAGAGCTTCGGCGCCCACGACGTGAGCAAGGTCTACATGATGGGCAGCTACCATCAGGCGGCGGAGTTCTTCGAGATCATCTTCAACAAGGACAAGTTCAAGAGCTTGGCCAAGGAACACCAGGCGATCCTGAAGTACACGGCCGAGGCCGTGAACTCGAACAACTTCTGGAAGGCGATTGATCAGTATTCCAAGGATCTCCTGTGGCTGAGGGACAAGGCAAAGGTCAAGCTCTACCGGACATCCCAGGGGATCATGGACGCGCAGCTCAAGGCCTGGGACGTGTTGATCCCCCGGTTGAGCAAGAAGGATCCGTTCTTCGCCAAGGTCTTAAAGTCGCAGAAGGATTTTGCGCACCGGGCCAGCTACTACTACATCCTGAACCAGTGCGACTACAAGCTGGCCTTTGAGCACTACTTCCCCGGTGAGCTCGGCTTCTAAGGTCTCGGGACGTCGGGACGCTGTTAACCGAAGTAGTCCGTGGGTATGGGGCGGCGCTTGCGAGCGCCGCCCCACCTGCGTAAACGCATGCACGAGCACGGTCGAGGAATAGGGACATGAACCGGATTGTCTTGGTGATCGAAAAGTTGAGCATGTGGGTGGGGCATGCCTTCTCCTGGTGCATCCTGGTCCTGACCTTTGCAGTGACCTACGAGGTGTTCGTCCGCTACGCGCTGCGAGATCCGACCGCGTGGGCCTTCGACGTCAGCTACATTATGTACGGGGCGTTGTTCATGATGGCCGGGGCGTACACGCTTGCGCGGGACGGTCATGTGCGCGGGGACGTGATCTATCGGCTCTGGCCCCCCCGCGTGCAGGCGGCGGTCGAGTTCGTGCTCTATCTCGTGTTTTTCTTTCCCGGGATCCTGGCGCTGATCTATGCGGGCTACGACTACGCGTCGGAGTCCGTCAGGTGGCGGGAGGTCAGCATCAATAGCCCCGCGGGGGTGCCGGTGTATCCCTTGAAGATCATTCTTGTCGTGGCCTCGTCCTTTATGCTCCTGCAGGGGATCGCGGAAATCCTCCGATGCATCCAATGCCTGCGGACCGGCGAGTGGCCGAAACGGCTGGCCGATGTGGAGGAGATGGAGACGGTCATCCGGGAAAGGAAGCGTGAAGCAGAGGCCAGGATGGCTGCTCAGCAGGGTGGCGAGGCCTCGGGGGAGACGAAGTGACCGATCCGCAAGTCGCCATGCTGATGATGGCGGCGTTCATCTTCATCGTCCTCCTGGGTTTCCCCATTGCCTTCACCCTCATCGCCATGGGCGTCGGCTTTGGCTATTACGCCTACTACGTACCGGACCAGGCGATCCTCCATAATCGGATCTTCGACCTGCTGGTGAACCAGACCTACTCCGTCATGGTGAACGACGTCCTGGTCGCGGTGCCCCTGTTTCTCATGATGGGCTATGTGGTCGAGCGGTCCAATATCATCGACCGCCTGTTTTACAGCCTGAATATCGCGGGCCGTCGCCTCCCGGGCGCCATGGCGGTGGCGGCGCTGCTGACCTGCGCAATCTTTGCCACCGCCGTCGGCATTGTCGGTGCCGTGGTGACGCTGATGGGACTCTTGGCCTTCCCGGCCTTGCTCGAGGCCGGCTACGACGTCGAGTTGTCCGCGGGCGTCATCTGCGCCGGCGGGTGCTTGGGCATTCTCATTCCGCCGAGCATCATGCTGATCGTCTACGCGGCGGTCTCCGGTGTCTCCGTGGTGCGGCTGTACGCCGGCGCGTTTCTGCCTGGGTTCATGCTGGCCGGTCTCTATATCATCTACGTGATGGGGCGCGCGTACCTCAATCCCAAGCTGGCGCCGAAGCCGCCGAAGGAGCAGTGGGATATCCCGTTTACAGAGCTGTTGTATATGCTCTTGACCGGCTTCGTGCCACTGGCCGTCCTGATCCTGTCGGTGCTGGGCGCCATCCTGTTCGGGTTGGCGACGCCGTCAGAGGCGGCGTCCGTGGGCGCCTTCGGCAGCCTGGCCCTGGCTGCGGCCTATCGCGAACTCACGTGGGATCGCCTGAGAGAATCGATCTTCCTCACGGTGAAAACCTCGGCCATGGTGATGTGGCTGTTCGTCGGCTCCTGGACCTTCTCCTCGGTCTTCTCGTACCTCGGCGGCCATAAATGGATCGAGCAATTTGTGCTAGGCCTGAACCTGTCGCCCCTGCTGTTCCTCATCCTGGCGCAGGTCATCATCTTCCTGCTGGGCTGGCCGCTGGAGTGGAGCGAGATCATCATCATCTTCGTGCCGATCTTCCTGCCGCTGCTGGACACCTTTAAGATTGATCCGCTCTTCTTCGGGATCCTCGTGGCACTCAACCTGCAGACCTCGTTCCTGACGCCGCCGATGGCGATGTCGTGTTACTATCTGAAGGGGATCGCGCCACCGCACGTCCAGCTCTCGACGATCTTCAGAGGGGCGTTGCCGTTTTTGGGGATGGTGTTGATTGCCATGGTTATTCTCTACAACTTCCCGGGGATCGCGATGTGGCTGCCTGACCTGGTTTACGGCGTCATCAAGTAAGGACAGGGGCCCTCGCTTTTTCTCCGAGTCGCAATGGGGTCTGAGGGAGAGATGGATCTGGTTCAAATGAGCGTCGGCCAAGCGGCGGAGGTAATCCGCGATGGCAAGATTTCATCCGAGGATCTCGTGAGCGCCTGCCTTGATCAGATTGCAGCGGTCGAGGAGCGGGTGGGTGCCTGGGCCCACTTGGATCCCGAGCACGCCCTGAGACAGGCGCAGGATGTGGGCCTGGCACGGCGGGAAGGGAAGGGCGTCGGCCCGCTCCAGGGGATCCCGGTGGGGGTCAAGGACATCTTCGAGACCAAGGACATGCCGACCGAGGACGGCACGGTTTTGCACGCCGGGCGGCAGCCGGCCGAGGATGCCACCGCGGTCGCCTTGCTCCGCGAGGCGGGGGCTATCATCATGGGCAAGACCGTCACCGCGGAGCTGGCCGTGTACGCGCCGGGCAAGACCAGGAACCCCCACGATCCCGAACGCACCCCTGGTGGCTCCTCGAGCGGCTCCGCCGCGGCCGTGGCGGCGTTCATGGTCCCCCTCGCCATCGGCAACCAGACCAACGGATCGATCATCCGGCCGGCGTCCTACTGCGGCGTCTACGGCTACAAGCCGACCCACGGTCTCATATCCCGCCATGGGATTCTCCAGCAATCACGCGCGCTAGACCAGGTGGGGGTGTTTGCGCGGACGATCGAGGATGCGGCGCTGATCGCGGAGCAGCTCATGGCCTTCGACGACCGCGATCCGGACATGCGGCCGCGGGCACGTGTAAAGCTCACCGAGATGGTGACCGAGGAGCCCCCATTCCCGCCGCGCTTGGCCTTCGTGAAGACGCCAGTGTGGGACCAGGCCGACGAGGATACCCGGGCGGCGTTTGCGGAGTTGGTCGAGCACCTGGGCGAGCACGTTGCGGAAAAGGAGCTTCCCGATGATTTCCATGAGGCGGTCGCGCTTCACCGCACGATCTGGGAGGCGGACCTGGCCCGAAGTTTCGAGCAAGAGTACGCCCGCGGCAAGGACAAGCTGAGTTCCACCCTTCGGGAGATGATCGAGCGGGGACAAAAGGTCCTGGCCGTGGATTACAACCACGCCGTCGATCAGATACCGGTCCTCAACGGGATGCTTGACGAAATATTCGAATGGCATGATGCCATTCTCACACCCGCGAGCACCGGCGAGGCCCCGGTAGGCCTCGAATCGACCGGCAGCCCGATTTTCTGCACCATATGGACCTTGTGCGGGATGCCGGCGATCAGTCTCCCCATCCTCCAGGGCACACGCGGCATGCCGATGGGGGTGCAACTGGTCGGACCTAAATTCGACGACGCCCAGCTGTTGCGAACCGCCCGTTGGCTCGCAAACCTTGTCGGCAAGTAACGGTTCCTGGAGGATACCCGTCGCGCCATCGGGGCAGGAACCGGTTGCGAGTCGTTAGCATGCGGCGTAAGACAGAGGGAGAGACGGAGGCATCAAGGTCATATCATGAGTGATCTCATCACTGGGTTGATTGCAGTTGTGTTGGTCGGTCTGTTCTTTGGTTTTTACCTCGTACAACTCAATGCCCTTCCACTGACGATCATATTTCTTGGGGTGTTCGCCCTGATCGTGGCCGACTTCATCCAATCTGTCAGAAAAGGCAGGGACCAAACGAAGGAATGATCCCTCTTTGACGCGTGTGTGTGGTTGCTAGGGCGATCGAGGAGATCCACGTTGCGCCGCGTGCATGAGTGACCCATTAGGCCGATGCGCCAGGCCTTGA
>LKGT01005149.1_pt1 | contig 12210 bp, 15 predicted proteins | sample 503861 | NCBI WGS metagenome assembly LKGT01 (sample SAMN04113194, study PRJNA297058) | marine sediment metagenome | biome: marine benthic biome; feature: marine benthic feature; material: marine sediment; isolation source: sediment sample collected at the water-sediment interface from the South......
ACTGTTGCTAAGATGACTACAGGATATTGTGTGAAATGCAGAACTAAAAGAGAAATGAATGATCCAAAAGCTATTACCATGAAAAACGGTAGGCCCGCAACAAAAGGTACGTGTCCTACATGTGCGACAAAGATGTTTAGGATAGGAAAAGGCTAATTTTCATAAAATCCACAAAGTAAAAGATGGCATTATAGTTGCTTTTGCCACAAACTGAATGAAAAAATTCTGAGAATTCTTAATATATAAAATTAATTCCAAAAATTATGAAATATTGTCATGATTGTTTAACTCCGATTAAAAGTGATTCAAAAGAAGAGTATTGTGCTTTTTGTAAAAGAGAGAGCCCTTATAGAAAAATCTTTAGCTTGGGGTTTTATTCCTTAATATCGGTTAATCTATGCAAAATTACTCAAATTATACAGTATAACATATCATGTAACACCACTTGTAACACTTTTTGTAATAAGCTGTGTAGGTATGGATTAACATTTATTTCCAGTCCAATCTATTCATAAAATGTACTCTAATCCTCCATGCCAGGGGATTTATAGGAACAAAAAAGGCCCAAGGAAACATTTAGAATGATTCTGCTCATAATATCTCGTAATAATTATAAAACAATCCAAATCAACATCTAATATGAGTAAGTTTACGGCTGAAGAAATAGTAGACATTAATAATAAATTCAAAACTCCTGAAGAAGTTCTTAAATGGGGTTTAGATAACCTTCATCCAAAATTGGCTCTTGCTTCAAGTTTTGGTGCAGAGGATGTAGTTGTAATTGATATGTTATTGAAGCTAAATCCAAAAGCTAGAATTTTTTCACTTGATACTGGAAGATTGAATCAAGAGACATATGATGTTATGGATGAAATTCGTAAAAAATACAATACAGATATTGAAATTACATTCCCAGATGCTCACGAGGTTATAGAGATGGTTCAAGTAAATGGAATGAATCTATTTTATGATAGTACAGAAAACAGAAAGTTATGTTGTGGTATAAGAAAAGTTCACCCACTAAACAAGATGTTAGGAACACTTGATGGATGGATTACTGGCCTACGTAGTGATCAAACTCAAAATAGAGGTAATACCATAAAAATTGAAATTGATGAACAACATAACAGTATGATAAAATTAAATCCAATTATTGACTGGACTTGGGAACAAACTTGGGATTACATTAAAGCAAATAATATTCCCTACAACAAATTACATGATAAAGGATTTCCAAGTATTGGTTGTGAACCATGTACCAGAGCAGTAAAACCAGGCGAAGATTTACGAGCAGGCCGTTGGTGGTGGGAAAACGATTCGGAAAAAGAATGTGGTCTGCACATGGATCATAAAAAATAGATTACCTTGTCCCAAAGCACTGGAGTAGCAAAGCCCCATGGTGGCAAACTAGTAAATAGAAATTCAAAACAAGATTCTTCTGGATTATTTTCTATTTCAGTTAGTGAAGATCTTGCAAATGATGTAGAAAACATTGCCGATGGAATATTCAGTCCCTTAGAGGGATTTTTAGGTCAACAAGACTTTGAAAGTGTTATCAGCAGAGGTAGATTAGCTAATGATTTGGCATGGACAATTCCAATTATTCTTGATGTTGATGAATCTACTGCTAAACAAATGAAAGATGCTGGTGATGTTCTTTTACAAAATCCTAACTCAGAAGGTTTTGCTATTTTACATGTAGAAGAAACATATCATTTTGATAAAGAAAAAACCGTAAAGGGAGTTTATGGAACTATAGATCCAAAACATCCAGGTGTTGCAAGAACAATGGCAACTAAAGACATTCTAGTAGGTGGAAAAATAGAGTTCATAAAAAAACCACAAGAAAGCGAGATAAGAAAATACAGAAAATCTCCAATAGAAACTAGAGAAGGATTTCAAAAAGCTGGGTGGAAAACTATTGTAGCTTTTCAAACTAGAAATCCTCCACATGTTGCTCATGAAATGCTTCAAAAAACCTCTCTTACAACTAGAGACGGCGTTTTTGTTAATCCTTTGATAGGCAAAAAAAAGTCAGGAGATTTTGTTGATGAAGTAATTATCAAATGTTATGAGAGTCTCATTGAACATTATTATCCAAAAAATAGATGTCAATTGGCTACTTTACATACAGAAATGAGATATGCCGGTCCCAAAGAAGCAATTCATCATGGAATAATGAGGCAGAATTATGGTTGTACACATATCATTATTGGAAGAGATCATGCTGGTGTAGGTAATTACTATGATCCATTTGCTGCCCAAAAAATATTTGATGATTATCCTGATTTAGAGATTACACCAGTTTTCTTTCCAGCATTTTTCTATTGTAAAAAATGTCTTAATTTTACTAATGACAGAGTTTGCCCTCATGATGTTGAATCAAGAGAACAACTTAGTGGAACAAAACTTCGAAGTATTATTCAAGAAGGTAAATCGCCTTCAGAATTTATTCTAAGGCCAGAAATTTCAAAAATTATTTTAGAGTATGACAAACCTTTTGTTGACTAGATTTTTATTCGTGACTTTGAGATCTTAACTGTGAAACTCATTATCACTTTATTGTTAGTGTTTTCAATAGGATTAGTACCTGCTTTTGCTCAATCTCAACAAAACCCATCATTAGTTTTAGAAACAATAGAAATTCCTGCTCACTACTTTAACACAGTAGGTCGTGATACAATAATTGTAGATTTTGAAAAACCACATATCATTAGCTGGCAAGTTACAATTCGAAATGACTTACTCTATGCAAATCCTAATGGTAATGCAGTAGTTAGATTTTATGATAAAAACACTCCTGAAAAATTTCTTGAAATAGGGATGGGAAGTCCCCCAGAAAATAAATTTTGGATTGCAGTACTAATTCCAGATGATCCCGGATATGTAGTTGTACATAGCAAACTAGAACGAGGCTGGAAACAAGAATTAACTCAAATTCTAGCTTATACTGAACGCGCAGGATTGACAGTAAACAATGGTGAAAGAATTGTACTTTCAAATTTAGATATTGGAACTTTTCAGATGGGTTCCTATTCTGTTTTTGGTAAAGAAGGTTCAACTGATCCTCCTGCAGTAAGTTCTGGAAATCTTCAACTAGAAATAATGTCTGGAGATCCAGCAAAAAATATAATTCATCTTTATCCATTTTTCTTAGCAGGTGGAATTGGAATAATTGTAGCAGTATTACTAGTTACTAAGAAGCGTACTTAGTTTTGTAATACTTGCATTGATTTTTTATCTTACACACTCCACATTGAGGAGAAATAGGCTTGCAAATATTTTGACCATACATCACAAAGGTATCATTAATTTCAAGCCAAAATTTTTTCGGTATCTTTTTCATTAATTCTAGTTCAGTATCCTCAGGAGTTTTTGTATTCACTAAACCAAGTCTGTTTGAAATTCTATGTACATGTATATCAACGGGAATTGCTGGTTTTTCAAACGCGTATACTAAAACACAATTTGCTGTTTTTCTTCCAACACCAGGTAATTTAAGCAGCTCATCAATAGATGATGGAACTCTTCCATTATACTTTGAATTAATTATAGAGGCTACATTGATAATACGTTTGGCTTTTACGTGGTAGAATCCTATTGATCTTATTAGCTTCTCAACATCTTTGACTTTAGCCTTTGATAGTGCACGACAAGATTTGTATTTTGAAAATAACTTTTTTACAACYTTTGCAGTATTCTCATCCCTTGTTCTTGCAGAAAGAATAGTTCCAATTAGWATGCTAAATGGACCAGCAGTTTCTGCCTCATGTAGTTCTTGTAAAGCAGTCATCCTTGGGGGATTTACTGCATTCATAGTATTCATCATGCCACGAAGAATTGTTTTCATACCAATTTGTAGAGTTGATTCTATTATAATGTAAACTTAAACAAAAACTAGTCATCACATATTATAACAGCCATTAAAGAATAATCTCTATTGGAATTAACAAAAGAAGAAGAGGCGTCACTAAAGGGAGAAAACGGTGAATCGTTACAGCTTGCCTACAGAATTTTAGTAGCAACTGGAGAAGCTACAGATGCAGAAAAACTAGTTCCTATCGAATGGGCACATGTCTCTGGAGTAAATTATAATACAATAGGTGATGCAGGAGAAGAATTTCTCTCTAATCTTAGTAAGGATGCTAAAGTCAAGGTAAAAACTACTGTAAATCCAATGGGKTATGAYATTGATAATGTTTCAAATTATAATTTAGATGAAGARTTTWTAAAAAAACAAGAAAGCATTAGAGATTCATATAACAAAATGGGAGTTACTCCATCATTTTCGTGYATTCCYTATGAGATATTTGATCTACCAAAAAATGATACTCAGGTATCYTTTGCAGAAACAAATGCAGCTATCTATGTAAATTCTATAGCTCATCTAAAAACTAACAARGARAGTGCSTTTAGTGCATTAGCYAGTGCTCTTACAGGTAAGAGTCCTTACTCTGACTTGAGAAAAGATCAASAGTCTCCTAATCTTACAATTCGAATGAAGTTAGAGAAYCCAAATGAATTAGAATTAGGAATGCTAGGATACTTTGCAGGAAAAGTTGCAGATAGTTCAGTTAGAATTTCAGGTGTAAATAAAATGGATAGACGAAGCTGTAAATCAYTTTGTGSAGGAATGGGYACATCAGGAACGTGCGGAAAATTTATTCTAGATGAAGGTAATGATTCTGAAAAAGTTGATTTTGATAAAAMAGAAATGAAAAATGTCTATGATGAATTAAACACAACWGAYTCTAGTGATCTAATTACTTTRGGYAGTCCACAAYTRGGWTTAGAGGARCTCTCTGACTTGAGTTCWATGTTGAAAGGTAAATCATTTAAGAAAAGATGTATGGTTTTYTGTCCTAGRRCMATACAARACCAAGSTAAAAAACTAGGWTRTACAGGAGAAYTAGAACGTGCWGGRTGTGAGATTCTYYYAGATTGTTGTACRTGTCTTACMCCWTTRATTGAYAAAAAARATGTWGATGGAGTWACTACTAACAGCATCAAAGGGGCKTATTATYTRAAAAATTCTAACGGTGTAGATGTAAATCTAAAGYCACTRTCAAAAATTATTCAAGAGGAAACAAAATGACWTTGAAAATTATAGTTAAAGGAAWAGCYAAAGGAAAAATCATGAAAWCYAACATTCCAATAAATTTTCTAGGAGCAGTAGACAAAAAAACAGGCGTAATTAGAGACGAWAAACATGATATGTTTCAAAAATCAATTAAAAATACTATTCTTGTCTTTCCYCACGGAATTGGRAGTAGTGTTGGAGCTTACACAATTTATTCWYTMAAAWCAAATRATTCTGCACCATCTGGYATGATTTGCACAAAAGCTGATCTATCCGTAGTATCTGGTTGCGCCTTGGCAAATATCCCAATGGTAATTGCATCTCAGAAACAATATGATTCACTCGTCGACGGCCAAGAGATTACACTTGATGCTGAATCAGGAACCTTTTCCACAAATTAAATCACTTTTCAATCTAATTTTTCACGCACTACAGAACCACCAGGACTTTGTTCCTTGAAAACAATTCCTTCAAACTTTAGAATCTTGGTATCTTTTTCTTTCCATTGTTCTTTAGRAAGWCCTGCTTTCTCACAAGTATGAYCCAAAAATTCTTCYTCRTTCCAWCCATACTCTTTAGGAACCTGTGGTAATAACAGTCCAGAGTTAAATCCAGATTTCACAATTAACCCATCTCTACCCACCTTTACCTTAGATGGATATTCTTGTGGWTCTGACACCTCAATTTCTTGAGGKGGTGTTAAAACTGTGACCTCAAAGGTAATTTGATCCAACTCTTCAAAAGCTACTGAAGGAAATCTAGGATCWTCAGTYGCAGCTGAAATTGCTGCCTCCTGTAGGGCGTTGTATAGTTTTTTGTCAGGTAGTGCATAACCWATACAGCCACRCAGATTTGATTTATGATTTAATGTAACAAAAACTCCAGCATTTGAAGAAAAAGACTCCTCAAAATCTTTGTCTAGYTTCATTTTGTTTTTTGTTTTGAGAAATTCWGTRACWACTGCTCTTGCTGTCTTTACAAGCTTTTCTCCATCCGAATCTGATAAATTACTATAATCTTTCATTTAATTTCATAGTAAATTGTTGTAGATTTTTAATATGAGTTCCTTCCCAATAGATTTTTTCACATTTTGTACATTTCCAAAAATCCTTCATATTCTCAAAAACTCCTGTAGGAACTTTCTCAGAAACATCTTTTTTCTCAATATGTTGTAGCTCACCATTACACACTGGACATCTTGAGCTGCCACCACCAACAGTACATTTACCAATGCTTGCCTTCTCATTAATCTGTAGAAACTGTTCTATTTCATCATCTTTAGTTATCTGTACAATCAAAATTTGCTGTTTTTTGGCCTTTTGGGTAAGCGGTACATCTTTAGTAATTAGTATACGATTTTCTTTTTTTGCTAGCTGTATTATCTCATCGTCTTCCATATTTGATGAATAAAATGAATCATATCCTAATAGTCGAAGTTTTTTTGCAAGCTTTCCAAGCATTGCGTCTACTATAAAGAGAGGTTTTTCATTACTCACTTGATTGTTCGCCTAATCCAGATTCAACAATATGACTTTCTCCTGMTGGCAAAACWCGAACAAATTCATCRACACTTATCTCTTTTACAATATTTTCTTTWATTTTAGAAAATTCTTTTTTAANTTTTTTTGCAACATCTACCATTWCTGWACCACTTGGTTCAATAATYACATAACATACACTATTTTTTTTAATTGGGATTGGTGGACCACAAGTAATYAAATAATCTAAATCTTGTTTTATTAGACCAACKGCAAGCCTTAATGTTGAAATATTTACAAAATTKCGTTGTCCAYCAATTACAAAAGCACCTTTTGGAAGAAATTGTCCACTRGGTGCWGCCTTTTTTACTTGATCAGGTTCTACCCAATACGCATTTAGTCCATACATTGTTTCTCTCCATGCTCTGCTAAAACATACTGTAGCATGAGCAACTTCGTTTAAACTAGTAGGACGAATTTCTTCTTTACTACCTTTTAGAATGTAAAATGGAGAACCATGAACATCAGCATGGAATATTTTGTCATTTTTTTCTATATGTTTTCGAATTATTGCAGTATTTGATGATGAATCTCTTCCTCCTATTGCCAAAATACCATCTGAAGTATAGAACCACCTGTATCTTTCATACCAGTTTTTCTTTCTGATTTCTGTATAAGTTATAGATTCTTCAACAACTTTCGCTTCACTCTTTTCTTTTTCTAATTTCTTTTCTGTTAGTTTTTTTAGCTTTTCAATAGAAGAAATGGCTGCGGATTTTCGTTTTGATTTATCAAATAATTTAGATGATATTGAAGGGAGAGAAGCTTTGGGATTTATCTTAATTTTTTCATCATCAATTTTAATTAAAAAAACTCCTTTTTCTTTAATCATTTCTGCTCCATGTTTTTTTATTTCTTCTAACGCTTTAGCATCCTCAATTGATGTTATACCCTCAGAAACTAACTTTAAAAGAAATTTTGCTACATTAGCAATTTTTGATGACTTTTCTTTAACCAAAGTAATGGCTTTGGTCTGTTCTACTAATTTATTTTCTAGTTCTGAAACCTTTTTGTCTGCAGAACTTGTTTGAATGGATTTACCACTAGTAACAATAGATTCAGTAAATAAAATATCTAATCCTTCCATAAAACTAGAAACATGAGTGAAGTTTTCTTGATCATTTCCTAATTTGATTGGATATACATCTGAATCATTTTCTTTTTTTATAATTACAGTTTCATGATTTCCTTTAATGACATCATTTATTATTTCATTTACTGCATCAAAAATTTTTTTTGCATTATCATTAGTTAACTGATTTCCAGATATTTGTGAATCAATCTGTGCTTTTTTACAAATTTCTTCTGCATATTTAGTTGGTAATCCAAGAGTTCTTCCAATCCATCTGGCCGCATGTATTGATGAAGATAAAATTTCATCAATATCTTTCTGAGTCAAATTAAAAATATTTACAGAATTTTCTGGTGGTGGAGTATATGTTAATCCAACATTTAGCTTACGATGTCTTACATCTATAGAATGTAATAAAGCAAGTATTTTCATCTCTTTATTACACAGAATAATGTTACCGTCACCAAAAAATTCTCCAATTATTATAAACTCTTTATCAAAACCACTAAAAGTCAAATAGGCAATTCTTTCTGCYCCWATYTGTTCAATTTTTGTAAGNTTTGNAYCKAAGTAGATCAYTTCKYAATCGTTTTAACAATYTGTTTGWYTCTATCTGYTCTACTTTCTTTGAWGTAGYCCATAATCCCATTGTAGAAAACATCAAAAGTACATCTGGTTTTTCTGGATGATGTAATTTGAAWAGTAAACTTTKGGTATTWATTCCATAAATGTTACTTACATAGTARTCAAGTGTTTTTTTTGATATGTAATTTACCAGATATCTTAAYTCAATYCCTGCAAGTSTCATAGTAAAAYCYCCTGAATCTAAAATTAKACTCTTACTCTTCTTAAATGACTCTTTTMCTRACCAARGATTTTATACRAGGCKATTTACAGTCAACCTAGAAATTTCTTGGCTAGACATAATCCTAAGAGTAAAAAGGWACCAGAAAAAYCAGAAACTCCAGATAWATCYGAGGTTCCTGATACAAAAGTTCCTCCACCTAMAGAACCTSTACAAAGTGACCAAGAAAAAAGTTACACTAGACGTAAGTTAGACAAWCTTTTTTGGTTAAGAGTTGGACTTGCAGTAATCGCTGGTACATCTGCTACTTTCATCTTTGATTCAATAGAAGGYGAAGAACGAAGATGGGCATCAATTGYTTTTATGATAWTTCTTTTCATTGCTTCTGTTTTTATWGCAAAAGGAATGAATCTTMAMTTACCAAAATCWGATAGAAAAAAACTWGTAACTACAGGYATTGGAAGCTATGTCTTCATCTATYTGTTTATGTGGATCTTGACGTWTACAATYGYAAATMTTCCTRRCGAATTWAGAATYTCACCCCCACTCMCATAGYACTAAAATAGTAAAACAAGATYATTTGTCTAAATGTGGAAAAATAAAACTCCAGGHATTCCAGATGAAYWATTTGAAAGRACAGACGATGTTCCAATAACTAAAGAAGAAATTCGYGCATTACAAATAAGTAAAGCTAGAYTRTGTCCTGGCMAAACWGTTTATGATATTGGTTGTGGAAGTGGYTCCATWTCWGTAGAAGCTGCACTYCAAATAGAATCATCWGGTAATGTTTATGCTGTAGACTTTGATMCWAAAGCYGTTGARCTAACAAAAAAGAATATTGAAAAATTTGGTRTATCHAATGTTAATRTWATTTTAGGAAATGCAAAAGAAAAAATTTCYSRAYTTCCKGAAGCTGATGYTATATTTATTGGAGGAACTGGAGGAGATACTAAAGAAATTATTGAACTATGTCAAAATAAATTAAAATCTGGAGGWCGAATTGTTRTAGGRGTYATTTTAATAGAAACYCTTTTTTCTGTTATRTCAATTATGGAWAAACTAARTTTTACATCAGTTGAYATYACACAGATTRCAATMTCWAARAGTCGTAAAACATCTACAGGAACAATGATGCTAGCAAGAAATCCAGTTACTATAATCTCAGCTACAAAATCTTAGTTGATTTCTAGTCTARCTTTTAATTAGGAAYAAATATGCACGATTTCATGCCTGAATTAAYCTGTGTAGGTTGTGGACCMGGAGATCCMGAATTACTTACKGTMAAGGCTGTAAASGCAATTAAAAATGCAGATGTYATAATGTGTCCTACATCAAAAGARGGAAAACCAAGTATTGCTTTATCTGTAGTYTCYTCATTAATTGACCAAGACAAAAAACCWGAAATAGTTCATCTTGTTTTCCCAATGACTAAAGATTCAGATATACTAAAGAATACGTGGGAAAAAAACTCACAAATTATTGCAGAAAGCTCTCTTTCTAATAAAAAAGTTGTATACCTGACAGTTGGTGATCCATATCTTTACAGTACTTGGATATACCTTCATCGTGAGCTTTCAAAAAAACATCCTGAGATTAAAATTACTGTCATTCCGGGCATAGTTTCCATGTTTACATTTGCATCAAAAGTAGGAATTAGTCTAGCTGAAGGAGCTGAAAAAATGGCAGTAATACCATCATGCTATGATTTATCCAAAGTAAAAGAGATTGCAAAAAATTGTGATACCCTGATTTTTCTTAAAGATGGAAGATACTTTGATCAAGTTATCAAACTAATACGTGAAGCAGGATTTTCTGATGAATCTATTTTTGCAATAGGTCAAGACTTGGATACAGACCACGAAATTGTAAGGAAATTAACTCTCGGTGAAGTGACTCAAGATACCCTTACTTCAAAGTATTTTTCAATCATGGTGATAAAACGTGTCTAAAGTTTTTTTTGTAGGATGTGGTCCTGGTGATCCAGATCTAATTACCATCAAAGCTAAAAAACTAATTCAAAAAGCTGACGTAGTAGTGTATTCTGGTTCTTTGATTCCTCAAAGTATACTCAAATTGTGTAAAAAAGGTAAATTACATAATGCTGCAAAATTAGTTAGAGAAGAAATTTTTAAACTTCTAAAGAACAATGCAAAAAAAGGTAAAGTTATTGTTAGATTACATGATGGTGATCCTACTATCTATGGTGCAATTAAAGAACAGATAGATAATCTAGAAAAAGAGGGAATAGAAACTGAAATCATACCAGGAGTTACATCTTTTTTGGCTTCAGCTGCAGCACTTGGTACCCAGCTAACCCTACCAGGAGTTACTCAAACTATTATTATTACTAGAGCAGAAAAACGKACTAAAGTTCCTAAACGRGAACAAATTATKGAGCTTGCTAAACATGGAGCMACTATGATTTTCTATCTTAGYGTTCATCTATTATCTGATATWGTAAAGCAGGCAATTGCTGGTGGTTATCCAAAATCYACCCCTGTAGCRGTAGTRTATCGTGCAAGCTGGGATGATCNAAAAGWTAWTWCWNGGWACATTAAATGAYATTACAAAAAAAGTTTGGAAAGAAAAAATTACACGTACAGCAATAGTAATTATTGGTGATGTTGTAAAACCTACATCGTATGAATATTCAAGACTATATGATAAAACTTTTAGTCACGGTTATCGAAAGAAAAAATAATTCTTGATTATTTATATTTAAAAATAATAAAAATAATCATAGTTCATTTAAAAAAGAACTATGGTTAGTCTATTGTAGGGTTATTGTCCAAGTGATTGATAGAGTATCTGCATTTGTTACTGCAAGACCAGTTCCACTTTGACCAGGAATATCTCTTGCAGAGAACATATTATTTGTACCTGCAGTATCGCTATCAAAGAGTCCTGATTCAGTAATTACAGTTCCAGCAGGTCTAAGTGTATTGAATGTAAATGCTGGTGATACAATTGATACAGTTGTATCAGCGCCTGTTCCTAATGAATCTGCTGATGTTATAGTAGAATCAATAAAACCACTTCTAGCCATTTCACCATTACCGGCTGCATCTACATCTAATGCAGTGTCATCAATAGTACCTAAAGGAAACGCATTAGTTGAATTTCCAATTGCGATGAAAGCAAATCCTCCATTTCCACCAAGAGTGCAAACATCAGCATTACCGGTGTCAAAGATTGCTTGTGCAGCACAATCAGTTCCTAGATCAACAATCACATTATCAGATTGAAAATAATGCTTGATATTGCCATCGGCACCTCTTAGTTCATAAGTAACATGGCCTATCATTTGGCTAGTTTCATGAATATCAGAAGCAGCTTTCATGGTTACAAATGAGGTTGCTGAAATAGCGTCCAGGCTGATGAATCCTGCTATGCCCACTACAAGAACACCTATCAGTGCTAAGCTTGTGTATCTTTTCATTAACTGATTATATCCTAGATTTACCTATATGCTTAATGGAATTTTTTTTGAACAAATGGTTCCATTTTGGTCATCATGGGGCAGAAAGTCCCATTTTCTCATCCAGTTCTATGGAAAAATTCCTTCCTGGTGGCTTAGGTTCTTGCCCAGAATCTTCTCCTTCATTTACAAAAATTGGTTCAGATACGTCATCATCTTCTAGAATAGAAAACAAATCAAGTGATAAAACAGCCAAAATTCCGATAATTATTCCTGATACACCTATTCCAATAGTAA
>LKGT01005324.1_pt3 | contig 12205 bp, 13 predicted proteins | sample 503861 | NCBI WGS metagenome assembly LKGT01 (sample SAMN04113194, study PRJNA297058) | marine sediment metagenome | biome: marine benthic biome; feature: marine benthic feature; material: marine sediment; isolation source: sediment sample collected at the water-sediment interface from the South......
CYGGNNCYGGRNCNCCSGGSSGNNCGGCKSYGTCCGGCCCGGCGCCGCATGCCGGCCACCACCCTGTACCCCAGAAGCAGCACCAGAACCGCGGTGTAGATCAACGGCACGCGCACGTCGGCCTTGACCATCAAATAGTAGTGGATGACGCTGCCGATGGCGATCAGGTACACGAGCCGGTGCAGCCGTTTCCAGCGCCCCGTGCCGAGGCGCCGGACCATGGCGTTGGTGGACGTGGCCGCCAGCGGAAACAGAAGCAGGAACGCGACCCAGCCCACCGTGATGTACCGGCGCGTATAGACATCGGCCCAGATTTCCTGCCAGTCGAAGAACTGATCCAGCGCGATGTAGTTCGCGGTGTGCAAGAAGGAATACGCAAAGGCGAACAACCCGAGCATACGGCGAAAGCGCATCGGCGCGCCCCAGCCCGAGAGTTGGCACAGGGGCGACACCGTCAGCGCGATCAAAATGAAGCGCAACGCCCAGTCGCCCGTGAAGCGGTTTGCGGCCTCGACCGGATTGGCGCCCAACCCCCCAACCCAGGCCGCCCATGCAAACCACGCCAAAGGGCTCAGGCACAGTGCGAAGACCAGGGGTTTTCCAATCAAGCGGATAAGGTGCTTGGGCGTCATGACGGGCATCGGCGGGTCGTTGTCAAAGGGGTGCTCCTCGGCCGCTCAATAATACTTGGCCAGGTCCATGCCCGTATAGAGGCCCGCCACCTCGTCGGCATAGCCGTTGAGCATCAGGGTACGGCGCTTGAAGAAAGTGCCGATGCGCCGCTCCCGGCTCTGGCTCCAGCGCGGGTGCGGCACCTGGGGATTGACGTTGGAATAGAAGCCGTATTCACGGGGCGACGCCTTGTTCCACGCGGTCGGAGGCTGCTCCTCGACAAAGCGCATCCGGACGATGGACTTGATGCTCTTGAAGCCGTACTTCCACGGCACCACCAGGCGGATGGGGGCGCCGTTCTGGTTGGGCATCTCTTCGCCGTACATGCCTACCGCGAGCAGGGTCAGCGGGTGCATCGCCTCGTCCATGCGCAGACCCTCCACATACGGCCAGTCCAGGACCGATCGCCGCTGTCCCGGCATCTGTTTGGGGTCATGGAGGGTTTCGAAGGCCACGTACTTGGCCTTCGACGTGGGCTCGAGGCGCTTGATCACGTCGCCCAGGGGAATGCCGATCCAGGGGATGACCATGGACCAGGCCTCGACGCAGCGCAGCCGGTAGACCCGTTCCTCCAGCTTGTGGGGCCGGATGAGGTCCTCGAAACCGTAGACGGCGGGTTTGGCCACCGCGCCCTCGACCGCCACGCTCCACGGTTTGGTCTTGAAATTGCGGGAATACCGCGCCGGGTCGCCCTTGCCGGTGCCGAATTCGTAGAAATTGTTGTAGCTGGTCACCGACTCATACTTCGTCTGCTCCTCATCGGTGCTGTAGGGACCCTTGACCACGCCCGTCAGTTTGGCTCCTGCCCGGGCGCTGCCGGCGAGTGCCAGCGGCGCCATGGCCGCCCCGGCGCCGGCCACGGCGGCGGCGCGCAAAAAGCGGCGGCGGTCCAGGTACACCGATTTCGGCGTAATCTCGGACCCGCGCACGTCCGAGGCCTTCCGTATCTTGATCAGCATCGTCTTACCATCCTGCTATCCCCGTCCCGGGGCGGTCCCCCGGGGGGCCACCGGGGGGTGCCCCCGCGACCCCCGGGGCCGCCATTATGGCACAAACCCGAATATCGGGGAGTATTACAATGATGCAAAGGTTTTCCCCATCACATTGAATAACAAGGACGTGATGGCCGCATTCCCCTTGGCGGCGGAACCGGGACCCATAATACCAAGGGCCGCCTGGCGCCGTTCCGGCATGGGCCGCAAGGGTCCGGGTTTCGGCACGATGGCGGGCCGGCGCGGCTTTCCTGTTTTGCCGCCCGGGATTCGGGTATAAGAACCGGTTCATGCGGACGCTCTACCATTTTCCCTTGTCCCCCTTTTGCCGCAAGGTCCGGATCGTTCTTCTCGAGAAGCGGATCGAAACGGAGCTGCACGTGGAAACCGTCTGGGAACGGCGCCAGGCGTTCCTCGCCCTCAACCCGGCCGGCGATGTCCCGGTGCTGGTGGAGCCCGACGGCACGGTCCTTTCGGGAAGCGGCGTCATCTGCGAGTACCTCGAGGAGACCCACCCCGAGCCCCCGCTCATCGGCCGCCAACCCCTGGAGCGGGCCGAGGTGCGGCGCCTGGTTTCCTGGTTCGACCACAAGTTCAATGCCGAGGTCACGGAGAACCTGGTCGGCGAAAAGGTGATGAAACGCCTGCGTGGGGAGCATGCGCCCGATTCCCGGGCCATCCGCGCCGGATACACCAACATTCACACCCACCTGGACTACGTGGCCTATCTGAGCGAGCGGCGCAACTGGCTGGCCGGCGACCGTCTTTCCCTCGCCGACGTCGCCGCCGCGGCCCATCTTTCGGCGGTCGATTATCTGGGCGACGTGCCGTGGGAAGAGCACGAGGGGGCAAAGGAATGGTATGCGCGCGTCAAGTCGCGGCCCAGTTTCCGTCCCATCCTCGCCGACCATGTCTCCGGCGCCGTGCCGGCCGAGCACTACGCGGACCTGGATTTCTGACAGGGGCGCGGCGGCGCGGCGAAGGGATCCCCCTTTTGAGCCCGTCAGGGAGCCTTCACGTCCATTTTTTCCAGATTGGCCTGGGCGGCCCGGGCGGCGGACGTTCCGGGAGCGATGGTCAGCACCTTGAGCCAGTCCCGCCGGGCGCCGTCGTCGTCGCCCGTGAGGCGGCGGACGATGCCACGTTCGAGCAGCCCTTCGGGATGACCCGCGTCGAGCGCCAGCGCCCGTTCCGCGTCCGCCGCCGCCAGGTCCAGGCTGTCCAGGTAGCGGTACGCGCTGGCCCGGAACACGAAAGCGTCGGCGCGCGCGGGCTCCAGTTCGACGGCGCGGTCCAGATCCTCCACGGCTTCCCGGTAAAGTTTCATGGCGGCCCGCGCCACGGCCCGGTCTATGAGCAGATCCGCGGCGTCCGGGTTGAGCTTGAGGGCCGCCGTGAGCACGCTGTCGGCGCGCCCGGGCTTCTCGTCCAACAGCCACGCCTGGGCCGCATGGGCCAGCAGTTGCGCCTTGAAACGGGGCTTGGCCTTGATCTTCCGGGCCAGGGTTTCGAAACGCCGGGCGGCCTCGGCGTACTGCTTGAGGCCCAACAGCGCCGCCGCGACGCAGTGGCTGGCGGCGTCGCCGCCTCCCATGTCGCGCCAGGCGAGGGCGGATTCGAAGGCTTCCTCGGCATCCCGCTGGACCAACGTCATGCAGGCGCTGTACTCGCGGGCATGGTCGATCTCCGCCGCCGCGGCGGCGGACGCCAAGGCAAGGTATCCGCCGGCCAGGGCCGCCAGGGCTCCTTGGTATGAGGCCGGCAGGCGCAGGGACACGGCCGTGAACACCGGTACTCCCTTGTACAACAACGCTCGCGGCCGATAGAGTCGGCGCAGCCCGCGCCGATTGCAAGTCCCGAGGACGGGGAAACGCCGGAGAGGCACTGATGGGCGAAYCGCGCCTGTTCTGTTTCGGACTGGGCTACRCCGCCCGGGTCCTGGCGGCGGCCCTGATGGGCGAAGGCTGGACCGTGGCCGGCACCTGCCGGGACGAGGCCACGCGGGCGGACCTGGCGGCGGACGGTATCGACGCCTTTCTCTTCGAYCGCGACCGGCCCCTCGACGACGCCGGGASCGCCCTSGGCGGCGCCACCCACCTGTTGAGTTCCGTCCCCCCCGACGCGGAAGGCGATSCCGTTCTCGCCCGCCACGCCGGCGCGATCGCGGCGATGGAGGGGCTGGCCTGGGCCGGATACCTGTCCAGCACCGGCGTCTACGGGGACACGGGCGGCGCTCCGGTGGACGAGACGGCCGCCGTCAACCCGACGTCGGAACGCGGCCGCCGCCGCGCCGAGGCCGAAGAGGGCTGGCTCGACCTGCGCCGCGCCGCGGGCGTGCCGGTGCACGTCTTCCGCCTGWCCGGCATCTACGGCCCCGGGCGCAGCGCGCTGGACACGGTGCGCGCCGGCCAGGCGCGGCGCATCGACAAGCCCGGTCACCTGTTCGCGCGCATCCACGTGGACGACATCGCGGCCGTCCTCAGGGCCTCCATGGCGCGCCCCGRCCCGGGCGCCGTCTACAACGTTTGCGACGACGAGCCGGCYCCGGCGGCCGACGTGGTGGCGTTCGCCTGCGMGCTCCTGGGCGTGGAYSCGCCGCCGCTGGTCCCYTWCCACCARGCRGCCRRGGAGATGTCGCCGATGGCGCTTTCGTTCTGGCGCGACAACCGGCGGGTGGACAACAGCCGCATCAAGGGCGAGYTGGGCGTGCGMWTGAAATTCCCCGACTACCGGGCGGGCCTGCGGGCGGTKCTSGCGGCGGMGGAATGAGCGGGMSGCGGGTCACCCCGCGGGCGGGCGCTCCGGCCGGCCGTTTTCCATATGGTGCAGCAACCCCTCCAGGGTCCCGCACAGGCGTTCCAGGTCTTCCGGCTCCGACAGGCGGTGGCCGCCGTCCTTGACCAGGGTGACCTCCACGTCGCCGGTCTTCAGCCGCCCGGCGAGGCGCAGGCTCGTCCCCCAGGGCACGTCCGCGTCCTTCATGCCGTGGATCAGGCGGACGGGAATCTCGAGCGGGATCTCTTGGCGCAACAGGAGGTGCGTGCGGCCGTCCTCCAGGAGCGCCCTGGTAATGGGGTAGGGGTCTTCGCCGTAGTCGCTGGGGAGCCGGACRAGACCGTCCCCCTCCAGCGCCGCCTYTTGTTCGCCGGTGAGCCCGGGCCGGATCAGGTCCTCGGTGAAATCGGGCGCGGCGGCGGTACCGAGCAGTCCGGCCACCCGGTGCGGCCTTTTCAGGGCCGCCAGCAGCATGATCCAGCCRCCCATGCTGGACCCCACCAGCACCTGGGGGCCGTCGGTCAGTTCATCCAGCACGAAAACCGTGTCCTCGGCCCAGCGGCCGATAGTGCCGTCGGTGAAAGCGCCGGAGGAAGCCCCGTGACCGGAGTAGTCGAAACGCASGAAGGCCTGCCCGCGCGCCCGGCAGAAGCCCTCCAGCGAGAGYGCCTTGCCGCCTTCCATGTCGGACATCAATCCGGTAAGGAACACGACGCCGGGAGACTTGCCAGGGGTGAAGTGGTAGGCGATAGTCCGGCCATCATCGCGTGATAGGATGTGCGGGTCGGCGGCGGCGGGCTTTGTTGCGTCGGTCATCGTAAGGTCGCGAGCATGAACGGGAATACGGAGAGTAACACCATCGCCGCCGGCGAGGAACGGACCTCTGGCGGGGACGGCCCGTCGGCGGGGCGCATGGCGACCGTGCTCCAGGTGCTGCCGGCCTTCGGCGCCGGCGGCGGCGTGGAACGGGGCGCGGTGGAGATCGCCGGGGCCGTCGTCGAGGCCGGAGGCCGCGCCCTGGTGGCCTCGTCGGGCGGGCCGCTGGTGTACGACCTGAAGCGGGTCGGCGCCGAGCATCACACCCTGCCGCTGCACAGCAAGAACCCGTTGGTCGTCTACGCCAATGTCGGCCGCCTGGCCCGGCTGATTGCCGACGAGGGCGTGGACATCGTGCACGCCCGCTCGCGGGCGCCCGCGTGGAGCGCCTATTTCGCCGCCAAAAGGACCGGCCGGCATTTCATCACCACCTTCCACGGAACCTATTCGGCGCCCAACTGGCTCAAGCACCGCTACAACAGGGTGATGACCCGCGGCGAGCGGGTGATCGCCATATCCGGGTTCATTGCCGGGCACATCCGGCAGATTTACGGGGTACCGGCGTCGCGCATCCGCGTCATCCACCGGGGCGTCGACCTGGARCGCTTCGACACCCRGAAGATCAGCGCCGAACGGGTGGTGGCGCTGGCCAACCAGTGGCGCCTGACCGACGGSGCGCCGGTGGTCATGCTGCCCGGCCGGCTCACCCGCTGGAARGGGCASAYGGTSTTTATCCAGGCCATCGCCAAGCTCAAGCGGCGCGACATCTGYTGTCTGGTGGTGGGGTCCGACCAGGGCCGCACCRGGTACCGSCGCCAGYTGGAGGCCCTGGTGMACGAGCACGACCTGGGCCAGATCGTCCGYATCCTGGACCACTGCGACGACATGCCGGCGGCCTWCATGCTCACCGACGTCGTCGTCTCCGCCTCCACCGATCCCGAGGCCTTTGGACGGRTRGTGATCGAGGCCCAGGCSCTTGGCCGTCCSGTCGTCGCCACCGACCACGGGGGGGCGCGGGAGACCGTCATCGAGGGGGAAACCGGCTGGCTGGCCCCGCCCGGCGACGYCGATGCCCTGTCCGCCGCCATCGRCCGGGTGCTCGACCTCAAGGARCCGGCGCGYAWACGCCTGGCCGARAARGCCATCGCCAACRTYCGCGAGAACTTTTCCAAGCACRCCATGTGTGCCAAGACGCTGGAGGTTTACAACGAGGTCCTGCACCTGAAAGCGGCGTCCTGATGGCCGRGGSGCCGSGCTCCCGGATCCTGGTGATCAAGCTGGGGGCGCTYGGCGATTTCGTCCAGGCCSTGGGGCCGTTCGCCGCCATCCGCCGCCRTCACGGCGMAGCCGAAGGCGCCCATATCACCCTTCTCACCACCGGGCCGTATGCCGACTTCGCCGCCGCCACGGGATATTTCGACGCCGTGTGGACCGACRRCCGCCCCGGGSSGYTCGACGTGRGCAAATGGCTGGACCTGCGCCGGCGCCTGCGCCGGGGSRGCTTCCGGCGGGTCTACGACCTKCAGACGTCGGGGCGGAGTTCGTTYTATCTGCGCCTGTTCTGGCCGGGCCCGTATCCGGAATGGTCGGGYGTCGCCCGGGGCTGCTCGCACCCCCACGCCAATCCGCGCCGGGATTTCCTGCACACSCTGGACCGCCAGGCGGAACAACTGCGCGTSGCCGSGATCGCCCATGTGCCGGCCCCGGACCTGTCCCGGATCGGGGCCGATACGGCGCGTTTCGGATTGCCCGACCGTTACGCGCTCCTGGTGGCGGGRGGSGCGCRCCAYCGCMCGGCGAAGCGCTGGCCGGCGGACCGCTATGGCGCCCTGGCGCGGTGGTTCGCCGGGCAAGGGATCGAACCGGTCSTGCTCGGCACGGCGGCCGAGGGCGGCRTTGTGGACGCGGTGCGCGCCGCCTGCGSSCASGTSCGCACCCTGGCCGGGGAAACGGACYTGRCGGACATCGTCCARTTGGCCCGCGGCGCCGTCTGCGCCGTCGGCAACGACACCGGACCSATGCACCTGATCGCCGCCGCCGGGTGTCCGTGCGTGGTTCTGTACTCCCACGAGTCCGACCCCGCCCTGTGCGCCCAGCGCGGCCCGGACGTGACCATCGTGCGMAGGGAGCGCYTGGCCGACCTTTCCCAAGAAGAGGTCGCCGGCGCCGTGAAGRTTCGTCGGCCGTCCTTGACAGGGCGCTGATTCACTTTACATTTCGCCCCCGTTTCSGGCGCCGGAGCACAAGACGGATTTCATGGTCGCCATCACGTTACCGGACGGCAGCGTRCGCACGTTCGACGGTCCCGTTTCCGGGACCGGGCTTGCCGCCGACATCGGCCCGGGTYTGGCCAAGGCGGCGCTGGCCATCCGCGTGAACGGCGCGATCAAGGACCTTGCGGCGGTCATCGAAGAGGACGCCCAGGTGTCCATCGTCACCGCCAGGGACGACGACGGGCTCGCATTGCTGCGCCACGACGCCGCCCACGTCATGGCCGAGGCGGTCAAGGAACTGTACCCCGAAGTCCAGGTCACCATCGGCCCGGTGATCAAGGACGGCTTCTACTACGATTTCGCGCGGCCGACGCCGTTCACCCCCGACGACCTGGAGCACATCGAGGCGCGCATGCGCGAAATCGTGGCCCGCGACGAGCCGGTGACGCGCGAGGTGTGGGACCGCGCGGAGGCCATCCGGTTYTTCACCGACCAGGGGGAACACTACAAGGCCGAGATCATCCAGGRCCTKCCCGAGGACGAGGAGATTTCGCTGTACCGGCAAGGGGAATTCATCGACCTSTGCCGGGGTCCCCACCTGCCGTCCACGGGCAAACTGGGCAAGGCGTTCAAGCTTATGAAGCTGGCCGGGGCCTACTGGCGCGGCGATTCCCGCAACGAAATGCTGCAGCGKGTGTACGGCACCGCCTGGGCSGATTCGAAACAGCTCAAGGCATACCTTYACATGCTGGAGGAGTCGGAAAAGCGCGACCACCGCCGGCTGGGGCGCGAGATGGGGCTRTTTCACATCCAGGACGTGGCGCCCGGGTCGGTCTTCTGGCACCCCAGGGGATGGACGCTCTATCKGACGCTTCAGSACTATATCCGCRCCCGCCTKCAGGACGCCGGCTACGTAGAGGTCAACACSCCGCAGATGGTGGACCGCTCCCTGTGGGAGGCCTCGGGCCACTGGGAGAAGTTCCGCGAATACATGTTCACCGCCGAGTCCGAGGACAGGATACTGGCGCTCAAGCCSATGAACTGCCCCKGCCACGTGCAGATCTACCGCCAGGGCAYCACCAGCTACCGCGACCTTCCCATCCGCATGGCCGAGTTCGGCTCGTGYCTGCGGAACGAACCCTCGGGCGCCCTGCACGGGCTGATGCGGSTGCGCGCCTTCGTCCAGGACGACGCCCACATCTTCTGYACCGAGGACCAGATCACRTCGGAAACCAAGGCGTTTTGCGACCTKCTGATGAGCGTGTACAAGGAYCTCGGCTTCGAACAGGTGACGGTGAAGTTCGCCGACCGGCCSRCSGTGCGCGCCGGCAGCGACGARATCTGGGACAAGGCCGAAAAGGCGCTCAGGGACGCGACCGCGGCGGCCGGCCTGGAGACGGTGTTCAACCCGGGCGAAGGCGCCTTCTACGGGCCCAAGCTGGARTTCGACCTGCGCGACGCCATCGGCCGCGACTGGCAGYTGGGGACGCTGCAGGTGGACTTCGTGCTGCCCGAGCGGCTGGACGCCACCTATRTCGGCGAGGACGGCCGCAAACACCATCCGGTCATGCTGCACCGGGCCATCCTGGGRTCCMTGGAGCGTTTCATCGGCGTCCTCCTCGAACAGTACGCCGGCCGGCTGCCGTTCTGGCTGGCGCCGCTGCAGGTCGTTGTCGCGACCATCACCAATGCCGCCGACGACTATGCGCGCCAGGTCCACGCCGCCCTCGTCGATGCCGGGCTGAAGGCGGAGCTGGATGTGCGCAACGAGAAGATCGCGTACAAGGTGCGCGGGCACAGCCTGGCCAAGGTCCCGGTCATCCTGGTCGTCGGCGCCCGGGAGGCACGGGATGGCACCGTGGCGATGCGCAGGCTGGGCGGGGAAGACCAAGAAATTCTTGCGCTGGAGGAGGCAGCCGCTAGACTTAAAGAGGAAGCGGCAGGTCCGCTGGCGCGGTGCTGATCGAACCGGCACTCACCAGTCCGATCGCGTGCGCGGCAAGTGTTTCCCCATCGGAGGTCCGCCTGATGGCAGGCGGAAAGAAGGGCTTGTACGCGTTGTGATAACGAGAGAAGGAGATTTTTAAATCGCGAGACGATACTCGAATACGCCGCCGCCCCAAACGGGGCCGCGGGTCAACAAATTGATCATCGCACCGACGATCCGTCTCGTCGACCCCGACGGAGAGATGGTCGGCGTCCTTTCCGCGGAAGAAGGTTTGCAAATGGCGATCGATGCCGGCCTCGATCTGGTTGAGGTCTCGCCCAACGCCGATCCGCCAGTGTGCAAGATTCTCGACTACGGAAAGTTCAAGTACGAACAACAGAAAAAGCGCAACGAGGCCCGCAAGAAGCAGAAGGTCATCGAGGTCAAGGAGATCAAGATGCGCCCGGGCATCGACGAGCACGACTACCAAGTCAAGATGCGCAGCATGCGGCGGTTCCTCGGCGACGGCGACAAGGTCAAGGTAACCATCCGTTTCCGCGGTCGTGAAATGGCCCACCAGGAACTGGGCATGAAGGTGCTGGACCGGGTGTGCGATGATCTGGAAGAAATGATCAAGGTGGAGATTGTCCCCCAGACGGARGGGCGCCTTATGACCATGGTCCTSGCGCCGAAGTAAGAACCCGCGGGAGAAATGCCGGGGCGCGCATTCGCGCACCTGGGGAAGCTAGTGGCCTACGTATCGGTGCAATTTAGCTGATACGGGCCMCTAGGACCAAGGGCCGGATSGCCCGCCGCCGGGAAGGCGGGGTGTCGTGTGGTGCCGCCTGGGTCGTTGGTCCGTCAACCCGTACCCGTTTTCYTGYCRCTCAATAGCTGATCGACCTGCTCCTGGGTCAGGCCGGCGCGGTCCAGTTGCCGGGGGGCGTCCTGGGGCAGGTCTGCGTTGGAAATCAGTTTGTTCTCCTGCAGGTACCGGATGAGCCGTATCACCTTGCGGATGCGCTGGCCGGTGAGGTCYTGGAAGGCGCAAGCCTCCATGATGGCCTCCACCCGCAGCCTGGCGGCCTTGTCCAGCGCCTTGTCGTAAATGCGTTCGGCGAGGGCGAGAATGCGGTCCGCCGCGGTTTCCTGCTCGCGGACGGCGGTTTCCAGCTGGTGCACGGCCCTGGAGAGCGCGGCATTGACCTTTTCATTGCTGTCTTCGGGTCCGGGGTCGCTCATGGGTTGGGCCGCCATCTGTTCCCGCCGCTCGGGCACCATGGTGACACTTGGCGATGGAGAGCCAAAATTTCGAGGTTTCCACGGCCTCGCCGGGCGCCTTGCAATCCCCGGCCGCTGCCGCTATAACCCACGCCTCCATGGGAAACCCATGGTAGGCGGCGCGGCCGGGGCATGCCCAACCGCTGGATGAACGGCTCCGGAGAAAGGAACGCGAAATGCCCAAATTGAAGACCAAGTCCAGCGCCAAGAAGCGTTTCCGGCTGACCAGTTCGGGCAAGGTCCGTGCCAACCCCAGCTTCAAACGCCACAATCTGCGCAAACGCCCCAAAAAGATGAAGCGCAAGGCGCGCGGCACCATGATCCTCTCGGCTGCCGATGCGCGTATCGTAAAGTCCTACCTGCCCCACGCCTAAGAGAGAGTACCAGCCATGTCGCGCGTCAAACGTGGCGTTACCACCCACGCCCGGCACAAGAAGATCCTGGCCATGGCCAGCGGTTACCAGGGCCGTAACCGAAACGCGTTCCGCGTCGCCATCGAGCGGGTGGAGAAGGGGCTGCAATACGCCTACCGCGACCGGCGCAACCGCAAACGGTCGTTCCGCAGGCTGTGGATCCAGCGCATCAACGCCGGGGCCCGCGCCCACGGGCTCACCTATTCCCAGTTCATCAACGGTCTGCACACGGCGGGGATCGAGATCGACCGCAAGATCCTGTCCGATCTGGTGGTCAGGGAGCCCGACGCCTTCAAGGCGTTGGTGGAACAGGTCCAGGCCGCTCTCCCCAAGACCGCGTGACGCTTTAATCGTTAATGGGTTTCTGAAAGTATAGGGAGCCGGCCGAGGGCCGGCTCCCTCTTGTCGTATAAGGCGGGCGAAGAATGCGGGACGACCTCGACACCATCAAGACTCAGATCCTCGAGGCCACGGCCGCTGCCAATTCCCTTGAAAGTCTTGAACGGGTGCGCGTCGAGGCCCTCGGCAGGAAGGGGCGGATCACGGCGCTCATGAAGGGTCTGGGCGCCATGGACCCGGAGACTCTGCGGGAGTTGACGGTCTTGCAGTAACGGCGCTGGTACAAAATGCTACGTAGTTCCGTAATCCGCTTCTGGGTCGCGATAAAGTCTTGGGTGTTCCTCAGCGAGCTGTTTTGGAAAACACTTCTGTGGGGACTGGCCACCTCGACGGTGGCCAAATTTCTCGTCAACGTGTCGATCAAGCCCATTCCACAAAATCCCTCGTTGAAAGCTTTGGAGGGACAAATCTTCCCTTTCCCGCCCGGTCGCTTCGCCATAACTCATGCGGAGCATTGGCACAACGGCTGGCCGGACTACACTGACGGGCTGGTAGGTAGAATTGCGGCTACGCTAGGCTCGTTTGTGGAGAGGTTCATTGACTACGACAATGTAGAGTTAATTATTTGGTCTAGCTTGATGGGTTTGATTCTCTGGTCGATGGCCAGCCGCACTTTTAACCAAAGGAAGGAGGACCTGACATTTGACTATATCGCCATAGGTTTCTTTTTGGCAGGCGGGATTAGCAATCAGGCGGAGGTAGCACTGCTGGGTCACG
>LKGT01013578.1_pt1 | contig 12204 bp, 12 predicted proteins | sample 503861 | NCBI WGS metagenome assembly LKGT01 (sample SAMN04113194, study PRJNA297058) | marine sediment metagenome | biome: marine benthic biome; feature: marine benthic feature; material: marine sediment; isolation source: sediment sample collected at the water-sediment interface from the South......
GAATCACCTCCTCATCCTGCTGTGGCGGCAACGGTCTCGGCTCTGCTTTGCCGAGCAGTTCCTCAAGCGCCCTTTCGGACCGAAGGTCTTGTTCCTGGTTCATTGGATTCATGACTACATTAGTCCTGTTAATGTCGACTCCGATCGCAGGGGACCGGTAAGTGACGAATAAACGTCACCAAATGCTCGCTTGGCCCGCGCGAGCAGGGACTGAGTCGCTTCATGCCCAAGCTCCAGCTTCTCTGCTATCTCCTTGACCGAGTAGCCCTCAATGTATTTCCACTCCAGGACATTGCCATACCTCGCCGGCAGCCGGTCCAGCGCGACCTGTATGAGGCGGAGGCCCTCCATCCGCTGTGCGTGCTGTTCCGGATTGTCTTCCTGCGGCGCCCGATACGAATCGACGGCGGCCTGTATTTCGGGAATGTCCTCAGTCAGCACAATATGCTCGCGGTACCGGCGATGCCTCGCGAGCCAGTCACTCCCTTCATTGCGGCAGATCGCACAGAGCCAGGTAAAAAGGGCCGCTTCACCCCGGTAGGTATGCAGCTTCTGAATGGCCCTGCTTAACGTAATCTGCACAACCTCGCGCGCACCCTCCGGATCATCCGGCAAGCGCGTCAGCGCGAATCGGTACAGCCGCGCAAAATTGTCGTTGAAAAACGTATCAAATGCCTGCTCATCATGAGCAAGTAGTTGTTTTACAAGGCATTTGTCGTCCAGATAGCTTGTCACCGGCCAGAACTCCCTGAATCTCAAGTATTTGACCCCCGGGAGGGCGATTATCGGTCGCAACCCACAGATTTTCAGGCTGATTTGCGCGCAAGTTCACGTTGCAGCAGTGTACTCCGATCGGAGCCAGCCAGATTGGAAGCAGGGCGACCGTGGCTGCCGCGGAGGCTAAGATGGTGGACCTGTCACTTGCTGTGCCAAAACGAGAAGAAATGATGCCAGATATCGCCCGTCCTGACGGACGAATCCAGTAATGACAGCGAATATCCAAAATTTTCGAACGATCTGGCTCAAGCCTGACGATCCCTCAATTGTTCAGATCATTGACCAGACGAAACTGCCTCATGAGTACGTCGTACGAGACTTGAGCAACTACCGGGAGGGTGCACAGGCAATCAGGGAGATGCTCGTGCGCGGTGCACCATTAATTGGTGCGACCGCAGCGTGGAGTCTTTATCTCGCCGCCATTGAGGGCAGTGCAACAGAAGACCCGGTCAGTTTCGTGAAGCAAGCGGCAATTGAGCTGGGTGAAACCAGGCCGACTGCCGTTAACTTACGCTGGGCATTGGATCGGGTGCTGGGCGTCATTCACCAGTCAGGCGAGGATCGGCAGCTGGTTTCTTTGCTGCGCAGCGAAGCACAGTCCATTTGTGACGAGGATGTCGAGATATCCTGGAACATCGGCGTGCACGGCTGCGCCCTGCTCGAGGAAATTGCAGAAGAGAAATCCGGCGAAGTCGTTAATGTCCTGACACATTGCAATGCAGGCGCACTGGCTACGATCAACTGGGGCACGGCGACTGCCCCCATCTATGTTGCCAGGCAGCGCGGCATTGATGTTCACGTTTGGGTCGATGAAACGCGGCCGAGAAACCAGGGCTCTCAACTGACCTGCTGGGAGTTGGCAAGAAACGGGGTGCCTCACACGCTTATAGTAGACAACGCGGGCGGCCATTTGATGCAGCGCGGTCAGGTTGACATCTGCATTACCGGTACCGATCGAACGACGCGTACCGGCGACGTAGCGAACAAGATCGGCACATATCTGAAAGCGCTCGCCGCACACGACAACGGCATCCCTTTCTATGTTGCACTRCCCTCRACAACGATCGACTGGACGATMSAGGACGGAATSRCYGAGATYCCGATTGAAGAACGCGACACGTACGAGGTCTCGCATGTCCGCGGCATGCGTGGCAATAAAGTTTATGACGTAAAAACGGTCGCCGAGGGTTCGCCAATCAAAAACTATGCCTTCGATGTAACGCCTGCGCGTCTCATCACCGGCTTGATTACCGAATGCGGTATATGCGAGCCCAGCGAAGAAGGCCTCGCCCGACTTTTCCCGGATTTTGCCAAACACGCATCATGACCGATGAAGGCTACATCAAGTTCAGCTGCGATTGGACGAAAGGCCCGCCATTTGAAAACGCTGCGATAGCCGAACTCAACAAATGGCGGCGGCCATTGTTCGATGCGGGGCTGGTAGGCCAGTATGAGGATACCGGTGTCGGATTTGGCAATATGAGCATGCGCTCGGGACCCGATGTGCAGTTCGTCATCAGCGGCACCCAGACCGGTCACCTGGCCGATCTGATCGGCGCTCACTACGCCGAAGTGACGGACTATGACATCCAGGACAATCGTGTCACCTGTCACGGGCCGGTCAAGGCATCCTCTGAATCGCTGACACACGCGGCAATCTACGAGCTGGACCCGACGATTCAGGCCATCGTGCATGTCCACAGCGACATCCTGTGGCACGAGCTTCGCAATAAAATACCGACGACAAATACCACTGTGAGATACGGCACACCCGATATGGCGGAGGAGTTCCGGAGGCTGTACCGTGACACTGACTTCGCCAGCAGCGAAATTGCCGTTATGGGGGGACATGACGGGGGCTTGATCAGTATCGGGCACGACATGGCGGAGGCGGCCCATCGCTTTCTCGACATCGCCACCATGGCCTGAATACTAGTGGTCCAACAAGGCTATATTGATAGACTCAGAGCTACGCAGATGATCCGGGACAAGGCGCACTTCGCAGGGAATGGCATGTCCTTTACAAGGACTGCAACGCCGTATTGGATCATCTGGACAGCTCCCTTCGGACGACCGCTGCACGACTCGCTGAGCCCATTAATATAACCTTGTTGGATCACTATGAGGTCAGGACTGAAATCCAGCGTTTTCTTCGCAAGCATTGTCGCCTGCATGATGTGGCTCCCACGAAGTGCGACTTCACAAACCGTCGAAATACGCGAATGGCTGGTTCCCTGGAGCGACTCGCGGCCACGAGACCCGTTTGTGGATGATTCGGGTCGTGTCTGGTTCGTGGGGCAGATCGGCCATTACATCGCCAATCTGCAGCCCGCGACCGGTGAATTCAGTCGCTACGATCTCGATGCCGGTACGGGGCCCCACAACCTGATTGTCGCCGAGCATGATTCAGGCCGCGCGGTCTGGTATGCGGGAAATCTCAAGTCACATATCGGACGGCTCAATCCCGACACGGGTGTTATCGAGAAAATAATGATGCCGGACAGCCAGGCGCGCGACCCACACACACTGGTGTTCGATTCTGCGGGGGATATCTGGTTTACGGTGCAGGGGGGCAATTTYGTCGGCAAGTTGACRACRRAAACCAGYGAAGTGTCTTTAATGGCCGTACCAACGAAGCGATCCMGACCGTATGGGATTGTCATCAACTCGAATGATGAGCCMTGGGTYGTCGAATTCGGCRGTAACAAGCTCATTCGSATAGACAAAGACGAGCTGACRCTCGAAGAAATCGAACTGCCCAACAAGAAATCCCGGCCGCGGAGACTCCAGATTACGTCAGATGATAATATCTGGTACGTCGATTACGTACTCGGCCTGCTCGGTCGTTACGAGCCCGATGACAAAAAGTTTACCGAATGGCAAATGCCGTCCGGCGAGGAGAGCAAACCTTACGGCATGGCAGTTGACAAGAATGACCGTCTCTGGATCGTCGAGACCGGCGTATCGCCGAACCGGTTCGTTGGTTTCGACACCCTGTCCGAATCATTCCTGAGTGAAACCGATATCCCGAGTGGCGCCGGGTCCGTTCGGCATATGTACTATTTCGAAGCCGCCGGTGAAGTCTGGTTTGGTACGGATACCAACACTATTGGCCGCGCCAGGGTRCACTAGMCTGCACAKYCRGAYATCGATAATGSTWRCYYTGTCTTTCGCGATGRCGGGCGCMAGCSWRCAGGGAARRGCTTGTCATMAARGTCGCCGCCARTGCCASGAACGATGACSCGTCCGCATRCGGCGRTTRCATCYACKWTRTTGAAAAAAGACKGCRGRCAGTYGATYGACCAGANMCTATTCGATTTCCTCRATRGCGACCGGCTTRAGCAGAAACCGGAATGTYCGGCAGSTTYTCRCAACYGYGGCCTYTTGGTYCGACCGCAAAGGCTCGTAGCTCGATTTCTTRATGGCCTTAAGYGMTKGTTTCGCAAACATTTTGTGGGAGCTTCGCYGGACGGYAGGYCTGCGGATTCGGCCAYSTGCRTCGATCGTGTARCAGACGGTYGCYTCRCCCTCGATCCGATCACGTCTTGCTATTTCGGGATATTGCGGTACCRCAGTAACSGACGGCATMCGMYCRGATGAYGMGTCTTCCRTATGSGTTATGYGCGTGACTCGCGTGCTGTCRTCCGCCAGAACGATGGCGGATGACRCCAYCGCCAGRCARRCWRMAGCAGTTASRGCTGTCTGTCCTGCGGTGRTCACMAGAYACSCCTAGCTYTSTTCCTTTACGGAAAYATYCGMRTTCTTGSKTTTGCGATCATCAATAATGATGTTCGGCGATACCGGAYGTGTWGCGTCCAGGAACATGCCCTTGACCWCYTTCAGAGTACGGGCRTTGGGATTGATCTCCTGGCCCATYGCAAGGTCCTTTTCTGCCTTYTCGTATTCCTTRCGCATGACGTAAATCAGCGCGCGATTGTTATAACCTCGCCAGTGCCTGTCGTTACTCATGAGGAGCATGTTGCAGTACATCAATGCGGAATCGAGCCGATCGATCATGATGTAGCCGGCGCAAAGATTGGATAAAGCGGCTTCTTTCTCTCTCTTGCCATGGGCGGATTGCAAGCCACGCAAGGTCAGCTCAACGCCCGCTCTGGCATTGCCGGCAAGGAGTTCCTGGGCACCATCCGCCAGGTCCAGGTTTCTCGGGCCGATGACAACTTTGTTCTCTGCAGACCAGGCTCCAGGAATCAGCAATACGGCGGTGACTAGGGCAAGGGCAAAGGCGGCAGCCCCACTCATGATTCTTACCTCCGGCCGCTGCAATAGAAGACTGAAAGCGGCCTCCAGCACAATTTGACTAACTGTACTCCCGAAATTTCAATCGTGCATCAGCGGGCCGCACTCCGGGGCCGCACTCCGTAGAAGTGCAATAATCGGGCTAACCGCTGATGTAGTGCTCGAGGTGCTCTATTTCCTCTTTCTGGTCGGCGATTATCGCCTTGACCAGGTCGCCAATCGATACCAGACCGATGACCTTGTTTCCCTCTACGACAGGCAGGTGCCGGATACGTTTGTCGGTCATCACATTCATGCAAATATTGACCGTTTGATCAGGACTCGTCGAAATTACACCGGTCGACATAATGTCGCTGACGGGCGTCTCGTGCGACGACCGTCCTTTCAGAATGACCTTTCGCGCGTAGTCTCTTTCCGTGACGATTCCTGCCATGGTCTCCCCATCCATGACGATGAGTGCACCGATCCCTTTATCGGCCATTAGCCTTATCGCATCCAGAACCGATGCCGACGGCGCGATCGACAATATGTCATGGCCCTTTGAATCAAGCAGTTGGTTGACCAGTTTCATTTTGGCTTCCTGGTTATTGTCGCCGGACATGGCTTCTTATTGGCCAATCATAGGACATTCTGCCCCAATGAGCAGCAAAGTTATTGAAATTGCCCGTCACGACAGGCTCCAACAGGTGGCAACAGAATCGTTGCAGGAGCACGCATTGACGGGCGATTGGCCTGTGCTGCCGGGCGATATCGGAAGCGTTATTAGTCTTCTTTCTCGACGCGGCCGTTGACGCGCGCGAAGTTCAGCGATCCGCTACTGTCGTCTTCGATGATCAGGTCTGCATCGACGTCGCTTACGTTGATGCTGCCGGAGCCATCATCAATTACTACGCTGCCACGTACATCCTGCACGGTGATGCTGCCGGAACCATCTTCTATCGAGAGGTCACCGCCGACATGTTCTATAGAGATCGAGCCGGAACCATCGATGACCCGAACTTCGCCGCCAATATTTGTCATTTGCAGCGACCCGGAGCCATCCTCGACTATTATTTGACCCAGGACATCCCGGATCTCGATCGAGCCGGCGCCATCTTCGATATCGAGTCCGACGCTTTCCGGCACCTCTACCTCGAGGTGGACGCTGGGATTGTCGTCCCATCCCAAGGGACTGGAATCGAAATACCCGATCAGAACGGCTGTGTCACCATCGCGCTCCAGGGTCAATACCAGATCAGATTCAATGATTTTTTGAGCCTTTTCATCGCTCTTGCCTGGCACCTGGATGAGTGCGGTGACGGATATCGTCCTGGCGCCAGGGTTCCCGCGCACATCAAGGCTGCCTGCACCGGCCTCGATCTCAACAGTATTGACTTCATCTGCATCCAGCGTCAGATTTCGAACTTCTTCATAGTCGCGCCAGGCCGCGTTGGTCAGGCTGGCCGTGAACATTCCTAAAATAAGAAATACACGCATAAGATTGATCTCTCAGGTCGATTTCGGCCGTTTTGACCGATCTTGTGTGTCTTAGATGCCGCTCATCAAGGAACGGTTGCAACGCGGACGGGCCCCATGCGGTCCGTCCCCAATTGTTGTTGCCTTTCTCAAAGCTCGAATCTCGAGAGGATTTCGGCCAGATCTTCGCGGGCCAGCCAGCGCCCTCGCAGCATCACGCCGTGAATACGGCGTGCATTACCGATGTCGATCAGCGGATTCGCATCCAGGAGCACCAGATCTCCCTCCTTGCCGGTTTCCACGGTACCGAAAACGCGTTCCTGCCCGAAAAATTTGGCTGGGTTGACCGTTCCGGTCCGTAGCGCCTCATACGGAGTCAGACCTGCGGCCACGAGATACTCGAGCTCCCGGTGAACTGCAAAACCCGGTACATTGAATACCTGCGGAGCGTCAGAGCCCAGCAACAGTCCGGCGCCAGCCTTGTGCAGTGCGAGAATCAGTTTTCTTCTTATTTCAATCGCCCTGGTCGCGATCGCGGGATCATATGCCGGATCGTTCAGGATCTGCTGCTTGGCAGACACCCACCGGCTGATCGTCGCAAGCGGCACATAACGCATTTCCGGCCACTCACGCATCTCCGCAGCCGTGGTGTGCGAGATTCGGTGCTCAAACATCGCCTCGGTCGGCACATTCCAGACGCTTGCAGCCGCTGTTTCCGCAGCGATTCCTGCTATCTTCTCTTCATCGATCTGGTCTGCGAGAAGCACGCCGAAGAATCCGGCGGGGCCGCCGGACAGATCTGTATCTTCTTTGAGCATCGCCTGCATGTAGCCATCCAAATGGTCGATTGATGCCATACCGGAAGCCAGCGCATGTGGTACGCCGACCGCAATCGACACATGCCCGGCAAACTGCATACCGAATCGTTTCGCGGTATTTGCAAGCGCATCGAATTCGGCCCTCGTCAATCCGGGATGTATCTTCAGAAAGTCGTAGCCCGCCCCATGCTGCGCTTTAACCATTTCACTTGCGTCTTCAGGACGGCTAACGCTGTTTCCATTAAACGAGGGGCCGGACGTAAAGAGCCTCGGTCCAAGCACTTTGCCGCTCAGGATTTGCTGCCGGAGGTCAAGGTGAGCGGGTCGTCCCAGCATGCCGCGGGCAATCGTGACTCCGTTTGCAACGTTGAGGCCCAGTACCCTCTCAAGATCGGCAGAACTTACGCGGGGAATGTGGGCATGCATTTCCGACAGCCCCGGTATTAGGAACCTGTCCGTACCATCGATTACGAACGCATCTTCTGCAATGGGAATATTGTCCACAGCACCGATCGTCACGATTTTCCCGTTCTCAACAACTACAGTCTGTGCTGCAACGATGATCTCGGATGTCATTGGAACGACGTTGACATTAATGAACACCGTTTGCGCCGCAGATGCCGGCAACGCCTGTAGCAACAATGCAATTACTGCAACCCTGAGGATCAGCATAAATGTCTGCCCTTACTGTTCGCTTGAGAGTTTTGAGCGCCGCGGGCGCCCCCAGTTCCGGTGATCGTAGCAAATCGCCCGGCAGTACGGGCTCCTTGTCTCTTTTGACACCATCGCAAATCGCCCGTCAGGACGGGCTCCAACAGATGGCGGGAGTGCAGGTGTTGCAGGAGCATTCACCTGCCTGACGGGCGAAATCAGCAACCTGGCTAGATGACTTCTTTCAGCGTCTGTCTGCTGATATTGCCACCACAGATGATAACGACGACGTTTTTGCCCTTGTAGCTATCCGCGCGGAGTCTTAGGCCGGCCAGCGCAACCCCGGCGGCGCCCTCGGGCARCATGTGGTGGGCATCGATGAACKGCCGCATCGCCTCGGCGATCTGATCCTCGGACACAACGACATAATCGTCCGTCACCGCGCGACAAAGATCGAAAGTAATCGCATCGGCTTCGATACCGCCGGCTGTACCATCCGATAAGGTCGGCTGACTCGGCAACTCCAGAATCTCGCCGGCTTTGACCGATTCCGTCATCACGGCAGACGCGGCGGGCTGACAGGCGATGACGGACATCGTGGGATTGACCGACTTCAGGAAGCTGCCGACGCCGCTGATCAGACCACCACCACCGACGGCAATGAAAATTGCATCAACCTGCGGGAGCTGTTTCGCAATTTCCACACCGCAGGTACCCTGTCCGGCAACGACATSCTCATCGTTATAAGGAGACAGGTAGCACATGCCGTTTTCGGCAGCGTACTCCCTTGCATGAATTTCGGTATCGAGGCCATCAGTGCCGAAAAACCGCACGTCGCCGCCGGCGCGCTTAATAGCCTCCACTTTTGTCGTCGAAGTCCCCTCCGGAACGAAAATCGCACCTTTCGTGTCGAGCTTCGACATGGCAAAAGCGACCGCGGCGCCATGGTTGCCACTCGAAGCTGCGACACAGCCGGTCGCCCGCTGTTTCGGAGTTAATGAAAGTAGCTTATTAAACGCGCCGCGCAGCTTGAACGACCCGGTAAACTGGAGGTTTTCCAGTTTCAGGAAAACGTTTGCTCCTGTCAGCTCACTGAAGAACGGAGAGTGATCCAGGGGCGTCTCACGAATATGTGGGGCTATGCGATTCGCTGCCAGACCGACGTTTGCGGGTAACAACTCTGGTCTCATCCGACTACTTTATCCCAGCGCACAGGCAGAGCAGTGAATTTCTGTTTGCTAAAACATGTCCTGCTTGCGATAACCTTCAGGCGGTTCGAACATCGCAGCGTCGATGGACTCGCTCCGGCTGGATGTCAAGGTCGACTCGCCTTCCAGCGTACCCGTGTCATCATAATCTCTTGCGTAAACGGGATAACCACCCAGCTCCTTCATGTGTGCAAACACTTCCTTTTGTTTGCCCATGAAATCAGATCCGGCAGCTTTTGAAAATGCGTCGTGCATGCTCGCGAAGAATTTGCCCATCCTGACCATCGCGTCGACTGCCTCGCGTCCACCGTCTATATCGTCCCATTGGGCTACACACATATCGCGTGTTTTTCTCCCCTGCCTCAGGACCTCATAATATTCGCAGTCGTAGCCGTTTATCGTGTCGCTTTCTCCCGTCTTGCGCAGCGTGCTTGGCACGTCCTGCGCTGGCTGCAATCCCGGCATTTGCTGCTTCATCATTTGCTCGGCCATCGCACGTTGCTCAGGCGGCAGCGATTCCAGCATTTCCTTCATCTGTTTCATCGCATCACTGACCTGCCCTGCCATCTGGTTCATGCTTTGCTGATCGATGACGTAGTATTCCAGTCGCTCGTTATCGGCCATGATCATCTCGTTACGGTCTCCGCGGTAGATCACGAGGCCATCCTCGTCTGATGAAACAGAAGTGATTTCGATCCTGAGTAACGCGCCATCGGTAAACATCTTTGTCGTACCGATCGCAGGCGGATCAACGTGATACTCCTTCGTTTCCGTTTGCAACACCGCACCGGCGAAAGCCTGATATGACAGAAGAAAACCGGACAAGAGTGTGAGCTTCAACACGTACTGCATTGCACTTTCCCCCTTCGCGAAGGGCTGTTCGATCAGTGCTTGGAAAGTAACCCAGACGAGCATTCATTACCAGAATGTAAGAGAGGGACGCAGGAAAATCAGGGGGCATCCCCTTTTTTCGCAGGTGTCACCCTGCCTGCCGGGTTTTGTGCGCATTTGATTCGCTGGGAATCAAAAGGAATGGCAGACAGGGCGACTTGGACTACTTCCGAGCTAAGGTACGCTGGTGAACTCCACCAGTTCCACGCGATCGCCGGTTTCAAGATCAACTTCAACCGCATTGTTGCGATATGCTCAGGTGGATAGACGGTCGCCGAGTCGAAAATCAATCGAAGCCAGCAGCTTTCGACTGAATTGCTGCCCCATACCCCGTGCGGATGTTCGCAGCCCGCGGCGGACATCATTCGACCGATTACTGATGGGTGAAGTGTCTAATGTGGGTTGCTGATGGCCGGGCCCTTGTGGTCGGGAATTCTCATCTCGTCATTCGATTTAACATTTTCCCGAAACCAGGCTCGCTGAAAATTGACAGCATGATCAACGCTGTGCAACGATTCACACTCGTTTGAAAAAGGCACACCTGTCGAAAGGCAGGGCCGCAAAGCCACCGGTCTAAGGGGATATCCTATGACAGCGGGGTTGCCGATCCGACTTGCCGGATGCGACATTTCTTGCCGTCGCAGCAACCCTCTGCATCGCTCTGATCCTCGCTCGCACGAGCTTTTGGAGCCCCTGATCATGCTGGCTTTGCTCGTTTTCTTCTCCAAACGAGGTGGTCGTAACCCAATCGGAGCCAGCAATGTCAGCCAAAGCCAGTACCCTGCGTAGCAGTGGCATATTCTCCAGCCGCAAACCCACAGAATCTACCGTCGTCCGCCCTACCACTTTCAGAGATATTCAGGCTTACCTGGACCCTGCGTCGAATTACCTCGCTCCATTTCGACCGATGGGGACAGGTAGCTCGTCGACGGACTGTAGTGCAGCGACTGCCGGGACAGTTATCGATATGACCCGCATGGATCAGATCATGAACATCGACGCGTATGCAGATACCGTTACCGTGCAAGCCGGTGTCCGATTACACAGACTCGTCGACGCCCTGGCCGACAACGGTCTCGAACTTGCGGGGAATTACGATCTGATGAACCGCACGGTTGGCGGCGCCGTAGCCGGCGGCTGCATTGGCCCATCGATGACAGCCGATGGCGCATTCTTCGCCAGGCAGGTCATCGGCATGAAGGTCATCACGCCGGCGGGCGAATTACTGGAAATAAACCAGAAAAAGAAAAATATCCTTAACGCGTTTCGCCTGAGTTACGGCATGCTTGGCATCATTTGCGTCGTAACCCTGAGAGTGCGCCCAATCAAAGGATTTGCCGCGAATCACAGGCGTTGCACCATTGATCAATTGGCAGCGTCAGCAAACAAACTTGCTATGACCAATATCGGATTGAAATTCTATTTGCTCCCCTTCAGGAACCGTGTCTACCTGGATCTGAGGACCTACAGCCCCAGGATACGATCCACGCATTCCATTCCGTGGAAGATAAAAGACTGGGGAGAGAGCACTGTCCTACCGAACGTACTTAAATCGCTCGGTCGCATTGTCCCATTAGGCAGCTTTCGATATCGACTGATCGATGGAATCAGCGAAGCCACGCAAGGGCTCGTCAACAACCGGCTGGTTTCCTCAGGTGACAACGCGGCGGCGCAGTCATTGAGAGTTACCGGCGCTCGAAACACAAGCCCGCTGCAATATTCGACGTGGTGTTTTCCGGCAACCGACTTTTCCTTCGTTGCCAAGGCGTATGAGAGTTTCTGCCTCGATACTTATTCCAACACGCGGTTTCGCTGCGACATGCCCACAGTCGGATTCCTGCTTGCTCGCGATCGAAGTGCCCTGTTATCGCCCACCTTTGACGAGCCGATGTTTGCCCTCCGTGCTGTATCCACACCGTGCAGGGGGTGGGAGGACTTTGTCATTGATTTCGCCGAATTCGCACAAAACTGGGGCGGCTCGCCCTTCTTTAACCAGACACGAAGCATCGAACCGGACTACGCCCGACATGCATTCGGCAGCCGGATCGATTTCTTCAGGAARATTCGGCGCCARTTAGACCCCGCTAATCGWWTGATGAATTCRTTTCTSTCGCAGTATTTTYTATAGYGGTAWWTCGCCCGNNNTC
>LKGT01011604.1_pt5 | contig 12185 bp, 12 predicted proteins | sample 503861 | NCBI WGS metagenome assembly LKGT01 (sample SAMN04113194, study PRJNA297058) | marine sediment metagenome | biome: marine benthic biome; feature: marine benthic feature; material: marine sediment; isolation source: sediment sample collected at the water-sediment interface from the South......
GMRYCSGCSGGGASSKMGGCGAAGTAACCCGAATTCGCGGAGAGGCAGGCGCATGCGCGTGGCGATGATCGGGAGCGGCTACGTCGGATTGGTGTCCGGGGCCTGCTTCTCGGAGTTCGGCATCGAGGTCATATGCGTCGACAAGGACGCGGACAAGATCGCCCGCCTGCAAGGCGGCGAGGTTCCCATCTACGAGCCCGGCCTCGATGAATTGCTGACGCGTAGCGCGGCCGACGAGCGGCTCACGTTTTCGACCGACTTGGTGGCGGCCGTCGCGGGCGCCGACGCGGTCTTCATCGCCGTCGGCACGCCGRSCCGGCGCGGYGAYGGYCACGCSGAYCTSGMKYACGTGCRYSMGGCGGCGSGSGARATYGCCGCGGCGCTCRAYGGCTAYACKGTGRTCGTSACCAARTCCACCGTGCCSGTGGGCACCRGSSSCGAGGTCGCSCGGATCRTYCGGGAAGCGCGGCCCGACGCSGACTTCGAYGTTGCCTCGAACCCGGAATTCCTGCGCGARGGCTCGGCGATCGGYGAYTTCATGCGKCCSGACCGSGTCRTYATCGGMACCGAYTCCGAGCGCGCGCRSGAKGTSMTGCGCCAGRTMTACCGGCCGCTCTWCCTSATCGAGACGCCGATCATCTTCACCRAGCYSGAAACCGCGGARCTCAYCAAGTACGCKGCCAACGCCTTTCTGGCSACCAAGATCACCTTCATCAACGAGATCGCGGAYCTGTGCGARAARGTCGGCGCCGAYGTSCAYGAYGTKGCCCGSGSSATCGGCCTSGACGGGCGCATCGGSCGYAARTTCCTGCANCCCGGGMCCNGGYTWCGGYGGGTCGTGCTTTCCCAAGGACACGSYKGCMCTGGYGCGCACSGCCRAGSAGGCSGGCGCGCCGRTGCGYATCGTCGARACCGTGGYCGMGGTCAACGMRGCGCGCAAGAAGSSCATGGCSGRSAAGRTCATCGCMCACTGCGRCGGCTCGGTYSAGGGCAARACCATCGCSGTGCTCGGCCTCACCTTCAAGCCGAACACCGACGAYATGCGCGAGGCGCCRAGCCTGGACATCATYCCGGCCTTGCAAGGCGCGGGCGCGAGAGTGCGCGCCTACGACCCGGCGGGCCTGGAGGCGGCCAAGCGGCTGCTCGACGGCGTGGTCTGGTGCGCGGGCGTCTACGAGGCCATGGAGGGTGCCGACGCGCTGGTCATCGTGACCGAGTGGAACGCCTTCCGGGCGCTCGACCTGGCGCGCGTCAAGGGGCTCATGAAGGCGCCGGTGATGATCGATCTGCGCAACATCTACGACCCGGAGGAAATGTCCGCGGCCGGATTCAGCTATGCCTCCGTGGGCCGGCCGCCGCGACCGGAAGATCCCGGCGATGGCGGCTGAGGCGCGCGGCCCGGGGCACCGCTTCGACCCGACGCTCCTGCGCGAGTACGATATCCGCGGCGTGGTCGGGAAGACGCTCGCGCGCGAAGACGCCGGCGCGCTCGGCCGCGCCTTCGGCACCGTGGTGCGCCGCCACGGCGGCACGCGCGTCTGCGTCGGCTACGACGGCCGGCTGTCCTCGCCCGAGCTCGAGGCGGCGCTGGTCGAGGGGCTCATGGCCTGCGGGCTCTCGGTGCTGCGCATCGGGCTGGGCCCGACACCCATGCTCTATTACGCCGCGGTGACGCTCGAGGCCGACGGCGCGGTGATGGTTACCGGCTCGCACAATCCGCCCGAGCACAACGGCTTCAAGTTGATGCTCGGCAAGGCCTCGTTCTTTGGCGAGCAAATCCAGCGGCTCGGCCAGGTCGCGGCGGCCGGCGATTTCGAGACCGGGGCGGGCGCGGTCGAAGAGCGCCCGGTCTTCGACGACTACCTCGCGCGTCTGGTCGCGGATTTCGCGCCCGGCGCGCGACACCTTTCGGTCGCCTGGGACGCGGGCAACGGCGCGGCCGGCGAGGTCATGAGCGCGCTCACCGCCCGCCTGCCGGGGGATCACGTGCTGCTCAACGCGGACATCGACGGGACCTTCCCGGCGCACCACCCGGACCCGACGGTGCCGGAGAACCTGGCCCAGCTCCAGGCCTGCGTGCGCGAGAACGGCTGCGACCTGGGGATCGCCTTCGACGGCGACGGCGACCGCATCGGCGCGGTCGACGGCCAGGCGCGGGTGCTGTGGGGCGATCAGCTCATGGTGCTGTTCGCCCGCGACATCCTGAAGGCGCGCCCCGGCGCCACCATCATCGCCGACGTGAAGGCGAGCCAGGTGCTGTTCGACGAGATCGCCCGCGCCGGCGGCCGGCCGCTGATGTGGAAGACCGGACACTCGCTGATCAAGGCCAAGATGGCCGAGCTCGGCGCCCCCTTCGCCGGCGAGATGTCGGCCCATCTGTTCTTCGCCGACCGCTACTACGGCTACGACGACGCGCTCTACGCCGCGGTGCGCCTGGTCGAGATCCTGAGCCGCTCGGAGGAGAGCCTGGCCGAGTTCCGCGATGGCCTGCCGCAGGTCGTCAACACGCCGGAAATCCGCTTTCCCTGCGCCGAGGACAGGAAGACCGCCGTGATCGAGGAGGTGCGCGCCCGCCTCGCCGAGACCGGCGCGGAGATGATCGAAATCGACGGGGTGCGCGTACGCAACGAGGACGGCTGGTGGCTGCTGCGCGCCTCCAACACCCAGGACGTGCTGGTCGCCCGCTGCGAGGCCGCCGACCAAGCCGGCCTCGATCGCCTCAAGGCCACGCTTGCCGCCCAGCTCGAGGCGAGCGGCCTGGAGGTCGACGAGTTGCGCTAGCAGGCTGCTGAAAAAGGGTTCTGAGGCATGATCTCGCGCAATTACGATTCGCCCAGGCACCACATCGCGCAAGATTGAGTCGTGGAAACGCCGCTCATGATTCTTTCGTTACGCTTGGAACCTTCGCGACCCGTCCGTGCTTGAGGATCGAGCATTGGACTTTGGGATATGCGCGCATGTTGCGATCGGCATCGCAGACATGGAGTGGTAGCTGGTTATGAACTTGAACCTGGAGCCTCGGAAAATCGGATGGGTTTTGCTGGCGGGAATCGCGTGTGGTTCGATTGTTTGGGGCCTTTCTGTGCCTCTCACTGGAATGCGAGAGCCATTTGATTCGCCTACCTATTATTACATTGTGGCAATGTTTATCGCCGGCATCTTGGCAGCCTTGCCGGCGCCCCGTTATTGGTGGGTAGCCGTCGTCGGGATCTTCGTGGGGGAAAGAACATACGCCTTTGTGGTGCTACCAGAGACTAGAGATTGGCTGCTGTCCGGTATCTACATGGGTCTGCTCACTCTTACCTGGCTACCACCGGCCTTAGGTGGGTTGATCGTCTATGTCGTCAGTCGTGTGCGAACGCGGCGCTCACACCGAGGCACCTGAACCCGAATTTCCGAAACTTGGGCTGAAGTCGCCACCGGCCGGTGTCCGGGCGGGGGCGACGGCTGGTGGGAATCCAGGGGACTGGAAACAGCGCTAACCTAGCGCCGCGGTGGTCCGTCAACGCCTCTGTTCAGTGCCGGAAATCTCGGCGGCGCTCATGCTGAACACGAACGACGAGACCGACAGGACCGAACCGAAAAAAGGGAAGAGCAGCAGGAGCAAAATCAATCCATAGGCGGTTTTGCTCCAGATGGGCAGCGAAAGCGCACGCCTGATCTGGAAAAGGAGCGCCAGGAACATGCCGACGATCATCCCGGGCGGCCCCACGATGGCCGCGGTCAGCAGCGCCTGCTCACGCCCCGACCCGCCCAGGATCACCGGCGCCAGGAAACCAGCCGCGGAGGCGGCGAGGGCCGTCCCGAGACCCCAGGCCAGCGATTTACCGAGAATGGCCAGGACTCCGCTCGACGCCGTCCCCGGTGGCGAGGATGCCTTGGGCCGGAACCGAAACCGAAATAACGAGAGGACTCCTACGACCAATGCGGTACCGACGGCAGGCCAAACGACGATCAGGTCGACACGGATATTGGAATAAGCCGATATCCCCGATTCATAGAAGACATAAAGGCCGAGCGTTAGCACAGCCAAGGCGGAAACCGCCTGACGAAGGCGACGCTGGGCCCGCGGCGAGATCTTCGCCGACGACGTTCGAACGGAAAGGATGACGATCACGACGGGCAAGGCGAGAAGCAGGAAAAACACGGGGATCTGTATTCGTCCGCTTCGTTCCGTTGCCGCGTGCTCCAAGACCATTGCCCGGTTTTGGGGCGAGAAGCGGTAGACGGACCAGGCCTGGACACCCGCAGCCTCCGCCGGACCGATCGAGAACACGATCAGTTTGGCCGTAACCTCGGGGCCCGCGAGCGGGCGCGCCTTCCAGGCCTCCGTGATGCCTTCAGAGTCCTTTACGTCTTCGTGAAAGACCGCTGCCTGCCAGGTCACCATGACTGCCGGGCCGCGATCCTCGCCGCGCAGGACTTCCTCCACCCTCAGCTCGACCCGGGGCGGGTTCCCGTTGGTGGCGTCCGCCGCCTCGACCGCAAGCACGGTGACAACGAGAATGTCGTAGGCCGGATTCCGGAGCAGGCTCTCCTTTTCGGCCGCCAGGGTGTCTCTGATCTCCCAGGCGTGCGCCGGTGCGCCGCCAAGAACCACGAACGCGAGGCCTAGGAGCCACAACGGCCACCGAACGGAAACTTTGCGAAGGTTCACCAAATTCTTGCCGGCGTCTCGCTGAATCTGCGAAGCGCTCGCATCCCCTCCAATGACGTGTCAGGCATCAATCGTGTCTGCGGTGCCGATGGCAACGTACTGGCATTTTCCGAAGTCCAACGCTTCGTCCTCGAGCACGGATTGATCGGTAACGTAGGCGATCCCGATCAAAAGACCCACCATATCCTCGGAGATCGCCGTGCCGTCGTGGCGTGAACAGACGATGAGATGGGTGACTCGTCTCTCCCTATCCCCTCGTCGCCATGTAACCGGACGATCGAGTTCCGCGCGCCAATAATCGGGACGGTCGATCCCGGGAATCTGGCGAATCAATCGAGCCCTCAGCGGCGTCTGATCGTGCAGGTCCTCTGGAGCATAATCGGCGCCTGTAATCGTGAATGTAACCGGCATTTTTCCGACCCACCTGATGGTCCCGTTGAGCCGCGGCCCCGATGGTCTGATTGATGCTACGCCAGTGCTGTTAACACTCTGCTGACGGCTGTGGGCGCTGACGGCTGTGGACCGGGTGGGGGGGCGAGGGCCGGTTCCACCTGAACGGAAAATGTCGGAGAACGTCATAGGTTTTTTCGGAACCTGCCCGCGGGCCGCGCCGGCCTCGGTCAGTTCGCCAGGGCGATCTTGCGCCGGACCCGTATGACCAGGCAGTCGACCTTGGCCTTCTCCAGGCGCCGGCAGGCGGYGCGCGCCTTGGCCTCGGTCAGCCCGACCAGGCGCGAGCGGTAGATGCGGCCGCGTTGGCCCTTGACGTGGGTGATCATCACGCGCGTGTCCTCGAGCAGMYCGGGGAAGCGCTYGGCCGCCGCGACGGCGGCGCGCTTGGCCGGCTKGTAACGGTAATARGCGCCGACCTGGATGGCCCAGGACGGGTCCGGGATCGGCTTCTCCGCGGAGCCGACCTCCACCGGGGCGGTCTTTGGGGCGGCCTTTGGGGCGGCCGGCCTCTTCGGCGTGGCGACCGGCGTGACCGGCGTGATCGGCGTGATCCCGGTCGCGGGCGCGAAGTCGCCGGCGAGTGCGAAGGACGGCTTGCGCGGCGGCGGCGCCGGGATCTTGTCCGGGCCCGTGGAGGCCAGCTTGGCGAAGCCGCGGTCGAGCAGCTTGGCGATGTGGCGGTCGCGCGAGCGCGGCGTCTTGCCGCCGAACACCACCGCGATCAGGCGCCGCCCGTTGCGGCTCACCGAGGCGGCGAGATTGAAGCCCGAGGCCCGGATATAGCCGGTCTTGATCCCGTCGGTGCCGGCGTACTTGCGCAGCAGACGGTTGTGGTTGCGGTGCCGCCGGCCTTTGTAGACGAACTCTTTCGTCGAGAAGAGCTTGTAATACTTCGGAAAATCCCGGATCAGTGCACGCGCCAAGGTCGCCATGTCGCGCGCCGTGCTGAGTTGGCGCCGGTTGGGCAGGCCCGAGGCGTTGCGGAATTGGGTCCGCTTCATGCCGAGCGCCTTGGCCTTCCGGGTCATCATGCGGGCGAACTTGGTTTCCTTGCCACCCAGCGCCTCGGCCACGACCACCGCAGCGTCGTTCGCCGACTTGGTGATCAGCGCCAGGACCGCGTTCTTGACGGTGATCGTCTCGCCCCGCTTCAGCCCCAGCTTGGCCGCCGGCATGCCGGCCGCCCGGCGCGAGACCGTGAGTTTCGTATCGAGGGTGATGGCGCCGCGCTCCAAGGCCTCGAAGGCCAGGTAGAGGGTCATCATCTTGGCCAGCGAGGCTGGGTAGTTGCGCGTGTCGGCGTTGGATTCGTGGAGCACCCGGCCGGTGTCGTAGTCGATCACGATCGAGGCGTAGCGCGCCTGGGCTCCGGTCGCGACCGACAGCGCGAGTGCGAACACCAACACCCCCGCAACCGCGCGCAGCATTGGAAAGCGGCCAGATATCTGGTTAAATCCGGACGTCAGACTCCGAAGCAAAGGTGGTTCCCCCCGACACTCCACTAGTAAGTCCATGATTCGTCGACGATTCTAAGAATTTGCTTCAACTCTGTCCAGGGTAATGCTTGGCCTCTTGCAAAATGGTTAAAATTCGATGGTTCGCCTTCGTATCGCAAGGCTGAAGCCGAGTTTGGCCCCGCTGCCGAGGCGGCGCCGGGCCCTCGGCCTGGCTTTGCTGGCTTTGGGGGTGCTCGCCGGTTGCGCTTACGAAGGGGCAATCGACCAGCCGGTCACCATCAAGGCGACCTGGTTCAGCTACTTGAACGGCGACGATATCCGCTCCGCCTGCACCGACGGCGCGCCGTCGTGGTACCGCCTGGTCTACAACGGCAATTACGAGGAGCAGCTGCGCACCTACGAGGTCGTCGCCGACGGCACCGGCGGGGCCTACTACAAGGCCCGGGTGCAGAATGGCTCCGGGTTGGACTTGACCAAGTTCTCGTTCGGCGATTTGCAGGCCATGGCGGGCTGGACAACGGTCCAGACACGGCTGATTCCGGTGGATTTGGCCGCGCTCGAGCGCGCGCTGGAGGCGAGCGACGCCTTCGGCCCGGCGCCGGTGGGTCTGCGCCTGGCCTCCGAGCAGTTCTATTGGGTCGCCAGCCTGTGCCGCGATGGCCGGTTCCACTTCAACGCCTGGCTTTACCCCTCGGCGCGCGCCACCGGGCTCCGCTTTCCACAGGTCCTGCTGGGCCACGACGGGACCGGGATTTCGGTCAACCCGCCGCGCGAGGTGCCCGGGATCGAGCGGATCAGGCGCACGGTCAGGGGCGAGGGCGGGCCGCGGCACTTCGACCTCGAGGTCGGCGAAAACGGTTTCAAGGGCCACCAGACCATCTTTTGAGCCGCACGAATCAGCGGTCCTTGATATGAGGCCCGGCTTCCGAAGCGGCCGGCAGTGGACGCCATCCGCCGCGCCCTTGGGGGCCGATTTTGTTAACGATTCCGTCGAATATCATGGCCTGGGTGGCCAGCGCGCGGTTCCGACCCCATATTATCCGTCGTTAGGGACTTTTCCGCGGGCCACCAAAACCGATATCATGACTGGAGTCGCGACCGCCGAGAGATGAGCAGATATCCATCCACCATGAGCGACGGAGACAAGAAGGACAGCAACATCCCGTCGACGGACGTGATCGTCAAGACCCGGCCCAAGACGAAGACCCCGTCGATGTACAAGGTTCTGATGTTGAATGACGACTACACGCCGATGGAGTTCGTCGTTCTCGTCCTGGAGAAGTTTTTTGGCAAGAACCGCTCGGAGGCCACGCGCATCATGCTGCACGTTCACCAGCGCGGCGTCGGCATGTGCGGCGTCTTCACGTACGAAGTGGCTGAATCCAAGGTCACTTCCGTGGTAGACTATGCAAGGCGGCATCAGCATCCCTTGCAATGCACCCTAGAAAAGGAATAGCTGACGAATGCTCTCGGCCAATCTCGAGCAGACCCTCCACCGGGCCCTGGCCTACGCCAACGAGCGGCGCCACGAATACGCGACGCTGGAGCACTTGCTGCTGGCCTTGATCGAGGATCCCGACGCCATCGCGGTGCTCAGGGCCTGCGGGGTCGATCTCGACCGCCTGCGCGGCGAGATCCAGGACTACATCGACAACGAGCTGTCCAATCTGATTACCGCGCAACTCGGCGACGCGAAGCCGACCGCCGGCTTCCAGCGCGTGCTGCAGCGCGCCGCGATCCACGTGCAGTCGTCGGGCCGCGAGGAGGTGACCGGCGCCAACGTCCTGGTCGCCATGTTCTCGGAGCGCGAGAGCCACGCGGTCTACTTCCTGCAGGAACAGGAGATGAGCCGCCTGGATGCGCTCAATTACATCAGCCACGGCATCGCCAAGGTGCTCGGCCAGGAGGAGGACCGCACCGTCCACGGCGCCGAGGAGGACGTCGAGGCCGASAAGGTCGTGCGCAAGGGSCGCGAGGCGCTCGACGCCTACTGCGTCGAYCTCAAYMAGAAGGCGSSSGAGGGCCGSATCGAYCCRCTGATCGGCCGSRTCSASGAAATCGASCGRACCATCCAGGTGCTGTGCCGSCGGACCAAGAACAAYCCGCTCTACGTCGGYGAMGCSGGSGTCGGCAAGACCGCGATCGCCGAGGGCCTGGCCCGGCGCATCGTCCGGRASGAGGTSCCSGAGGTRCTSWKCRASGCSACCATCTTCGCCCTSGACATGGGKGCGCTSYTGGCCGGCACRCGCTACCGKGGCGAYTTCGAGGAGCGKCTSAARGCGGTSRTCTCGGAGMTCGAGGCGCTCGAGGGCGCGATCCTGTTCATCGACGAGATCCAYACSGTGATCGGCGCCGGCGCSACCTCGGGCGGSGCCATGGAYGCYTCCAACCTGCTCAAGCCGGCGCTGCAGAGCGGCCACCTGCGCTGCATCGGCTCGACCACCTACAAGGARTACCGYAACTACTTCGAGAAGGACCGGGCRCTGGTCMGGCGSTTCCAGAAGATCGACATCARCGAGCCCTCGGTCGAGGACGCGGTCAAGATCCTGCGCGGCCTSAAGCCCTAYTACGAGGMRCACCACRRSGTCCGYTACACCRGCGAGGCGATCCGYDCCGCGGTCGAGCTSKCGKCGCGCYACATYGGCGACCGCAAGCTGCCRGACAAGGCBATCGACRTSATCGACGAGGTCGGCGCCKCGCAGATGCTGSKSCCCSWRTCSAAGCGCCGYAAGRTSATCGGCGTCAAGGAGGTCGAGGCGGTGGTSGCSAWGATCGCSCGCATHCCGCCCAARAGCGTGTCCAAGGACGACCGCACCGCGCTCAAGAAYCTGGRRCGSGATCTCAAGACCATGGTRTTCGGCCARGACMAGGCGATCGRCGMRCTYTCGGCSGYGATCAAGCTGKCSCGCGCSGGSCTGCGCGAGYCGGARAAGYCGATCGGCAGCTACCTKTTCTNCGGGCCCCACTGGCGTCTTCAAAACTTTGGTAATATCTTGAGTTTTTTTAATCTCTTCTTTCAGGTCTACGTTTCTGTCTAGTATTACGAATAAAAATAAGCATAAATTCTATAAGTTACGACAATAATGTGATTTTATGAGATTAAATGACAAAGTTGCTATTGTTACAGGTGCATCAAGTGACATAGGTAAAGGGATTGTAAAGAGATTTGCAGAAGAAGGAGCTAAAGTTATTCTAGTTGCAAGGAAGCTAGAAGGATTAGAAAAAACTAGAAAAGAAATAGGAAATGAAGAATCTACTACATCAATATCATGTGATTTGACTGATGAATCACAAGTATTACAAGCTGTAAATCAAATTATGGACACATATGGTAAAATCGATATTTTAGTGAACAGTGCAGGAGCAATTAATGATCCTGTACATTTTCATGAAATGCCAGATTCAGAAATTAAAAAACTCATTGACATAAACTTGTTAGGTGCATTTCATATGACAAAGGCAGTACTTTTAAAAATGTCAGATGTTAAAAGCGGTGCAATTGTAAACATCGGTTCCATTTCAAGTGAAAGAGCAATTCCAAGAGTTCATTTAGCTGTATATTCTGCCACAAAGGCAGCGATTTCGATGTTTACAAAATCAATTGCTGTAGAATATGCAAGAAGAAACATCAGATGCAATTGTGTTAATCCAGGAATTATTAATTCAGGAATGATAAAACCATATCTTGATGATCCACAAGCAAGAAAAGTTCTAGAGGATAGATTACCACTTGCCAGAATAGGAGAGCCTGAAGATGTAGCAAATGCAGCGCTCTATTTAGCATCAGATGAAGCAAATTGGGTCACAGGAGTTGTTCTAAATGTTGATGGTGGGAAAACAGCTTCAGAAGGATAGTCATTTCTGAAGTAATGTTTTTGCGAGTAATTGTGATACTCGTATAGGTTCTGGGATAGAACCATGTAACGTTAATTTATTTAGAAGATGCTTTACATCACTTAAWGTACAACCTTCTTTTCTAACAAAAACATCATGAGATGTACTTAGAGTAATTTTTTCTCGTTTACCTAATTTWYKATATGCAATRATTTTTGATTCAAATGAATTTGRAAAATGATGTTTGAGAGCATTTTCAATTCCCGTAGAATCATTGTAAGATATTCCAATAATAGGAATTTTAAGGGAATCATATAATTTTTCTATGTTTATGATATTATACATAGATACTATCAAACCAGAAATTAGGACATAGCTAATATCAGGTCGCTGAAGTTCATCATACATATCCAAGATTGTATCAGTGGCATCATCACCTTCTAATGTTGCACTTCCAAATACAAAGCCATCAATGATAAAATCTCGTCGCATTACAATTCCAGAAAAAATTGATTTTTGAGAATTTTGTCTGAAGCTTTCAGCAATTGCAAGTCCACGTAAACCCTTTTTTTCAAGATGAAGAGATCTCATGATTCTTTTTCCTCAAATACGCACGATAACTTAGTCCAGTAATTATCATGACAATACCTGTCACTACAGACCACATTAGAAAAGATGCAATTTCAGATTCATCCATAATGAATAATGAATTCCTAAACATCTAAAGTTTCGGTTCAAAAATACTTTGAATAGAGAATTTTTCATGACACAACCTGAAACATCTAAATAGATTTGATACCGATTGATTTTATGCCTGAAATCATATGTCCTGAATGTGGAAAACGTCTTTTTCATGAAAATGAAACAACATTAAAAATTGAGGAGACAGTTCATTCAAAATTCTGTAGAAAAAAGGAAGGAGAAACTCACAGTTACATGCACAGAGACCCATCACATATGGAAACTTTTGATTCAGAAAGAGAAAATGATACGGTAGGTACCGCTATTTTAAAAAAATAATCACCACAACATACCTCAAAATTATATCCTAGGTCTTCTGATTCAAATCAATTGCCAGAAGAATACTTTTATGATTTAGTAGTTGTTGGAGGAGGTCCAGCAGGTTCATCTGCAGCATTTGCAGCYGCAAAAAATGGAATTAAAGTAGCAYTACTTGAAAAAGAAAATTCRATTGCAGAGACAGTTAGAACMAGYGGAGTCACATGGATTCAAAGTATCRAAGAATTTGGRATTCCWGATGATTGTTWTAATCCAATTARAAATTTTTCRTTTTGTTCACCAAATAATGAAATTACCATYAGTGATTCARTTCCAAGAGCMGCAGTCYTAGATGTAAGAAAAACATACAGATGGTTAGCACATGAAGCAGAAAAAGCWGGTGCAGATATTTTTGTTAAAATTAATGTTAATGAAGTTAYMAAAAATGACARWGGKGACATTGTRGGAGTAAGWGGAGTYGGACCTAATGGAAARATGACATTTCATTCYAAAGTRGTAATTGAYGCAAGTGGRTTYCCTTCAACAGTTTSTAAAGCAATGGGTTTTGTAACTCAATGGAAAAGATTYGGAGCAGGAGCTGAATATGAAGTAMAAGYAGAGAATGTAGATTCTGAAACRTGGTGGTTRATGGTAGGAMAACAATAYTCWCCTGCAGGATATGCATGGATTTTTCCKTTAGGAAACAATATTGTAAGAATTGGRGTGGGYATAGGKAAACCAGAATCAAATRTWGAYCCAACRCAAAGACTMGAWGAATTNNTGGA
>LKGT01008105.1_pt1 | contig 12169 bp, 15 predicted proteins | sample 503861 | NCBI WGS metagenome assembly LKGT01 (sample SAMN04113194, study PRJNA297058) | marine sediment metagenome | biome: marine benthic biome; feature: marine benthic feature; material: marine sediment; isolation source: sediment sample collected at the water-sediment interface from the South......
ACCAATGATAATGATTTTTGGTAGTGATCCAAGTAATGTTGTAGAAAAAGTTATCAAAATTTTGTAAGTCAAGTTTGATTGTAATGTATTAGAAATCTATACCTCAACATAAATACTCATAATTTCAAATACAAATTCATGAAAGCAGTAATTTTAGCTGGAGGATTGGGAACAAGACTCCAACCTTATACGACATTTGTTCCAAAACCAATGCTCCCTCTAGGAGAAAAACCATTACTTGAGCATCTGATTGATTGGTTAAAGAAAAATGGAATAAAAACTACTGTTTTGTGTGTAAGTTATCTTAGAAAAACAATTGAAGATTATTTTGAGGATGGTGAAAGATTTGGTATGAATATAGAATACGCTATAGCAAGTAAACCTCTTGCAACTGCAGGACAATTAAAAACTGCAGAACAATTCATTGATGATTCATTTGTTTGTGTTTATGGTGATTCCGTGTTTGATTTTAATTTAAAAAATATGATTTTCCAACATAAGAAAAAAAGATCTTTCATAACAATGAGCCTTTATGAATACAAAACCAGACTCAACTATGGAGTTATTGAAACCACTAAAAATGGCAGAGTTACTGGCTGGAACGAAAAACCTGAGATTAAAGCTAATATCAATATCGGTTGCTATGTAATGGAGCCTCAAGTTTTTGGCTTAATACCCAGTAACAAACCATATGGAATGGATGATGTAATCAAAAAGGCCATTTTAAAGAAGAAATTGGTTAATACCATTCTAATTAAAAAGGGATTCATGGACATTGGGGATAAAACCTCCTACAAAAAAGCATATCAACAATTTCTCGAAAAATTAGGTAATATCTAATGACAAAAAATGGTTGACATTACTATCAGAGAATTAGAAGAAAAAGACCTTTTCAATGGATTTTTAGAATCTATGGATTCCCTCAAATTAGCAAGTAATCTTGACATAGAAAAAGCAAAGGAAATTTTTGAAAAGATTAGTTCTAATTCAAATCATTTTATCTATGTTGCAATTTTAGATGGAAGAGTTGTTGGTTCTACATCTATGTTAATTGAACCAAAATTTATCCACAATGGAAGAAATGTAGCACATATTGAAGATGTTGTAGTATCAAAAGACTATCAAGGAAAAGGAATTGGTGAAATGCTAATGAGAACTTTACTAGATCTTGCTAAAGATAATAATTGCTACAAAACAATTTTGGATTGCACTGATGAAGTAAAGCCATTTTATGAAAAGATTGGTTTTAAAATAATTTCAAATGGAATGCGATATGATCATTCATAGAAATAATCTTTTTTTGATTTTCTTTTTTTGATTTTTAGTAATCGTGTTCCTACAATAATTATAGGAATTGATATTACCATAAACAAAGGGGTGAAAATTGGTATGACTTTACTTTCATATGCTGGATTTATTCCACTTATCATAGAGTGTGCAAATGCCATACCACCTAATAAAATTGCACCGCCTGCAATAATCATTAAACCAGTAGGTTTTGAACCATATTGTTTTGATATGAAAAATGAAACTCCTGCCATAACTGTTGCCGGAGCAACACCAATTGAGATAAATTGAAAAATTTTTGGATCAGGGTCTAAAATGAAAGATGTGGTTTGTTCAGGAGTATCTTGCATGAAATTATACAAAGTAATAATTTCTCCTACAAACATAATGTATAATCCAATACTTACAGCTGCAACGTATCTTTCAATTGCCACACAATATGAATTTTTTTTGAAGATAATAAGCTATGCAGCGTTTCTATACGATACCCACTAGATTTGCTAATTCTTTTCTGCACGATGCGCCTAGTTTTTCAGCAGCTTGTTCAGGGGAGATTTGATTCAAAAACACTCCAAAACCACGTTCTAGTCCAGACCATGGAGAAGTAACTGGATACACCTCTATATGCCAATGAATTTGTCTACTATTCTTTTTTTCAGGGGATAAATGAAATGCGAAATTATAAGCCAAGTCTTTAATGCTATTTACTAATCCCCCTAGAGTAGCTCGTAAAATCAAAGAGAGATCGTTAATCTCTTTTTGAGTTATTTTTGAAAAACTTGTAGTATGTTTTTTAGGACAAATCCAAAATTCGTATGGGTGTGAAGGTGCCCAAGGGCAAAAAGCAATGAATCCCTCAGATTGTAAAATTTGTCTAGGGCCTCCAGTTTCAGCTGTAATAGTTTGACATAAAGCACAAACGCCTTTTTCATTCAAAATCCTATGTGTAGCTTCGGCTTCAGCTTCAATCACAGGGGGAATTGTAGAAAAGGTTACCACGTGAAGGTGTGGATGAGAAATTTCTGCACCTGCCTCTTTACCATGATTTCCATAGATTGAAACATAGGTAACACCTTTCTGTGTATATAGCCATCTGAGTCGATCTTGAATAACAACTAGTACGTTTGACCATTGATCAACATCGATTGTTGCAAAAGTATCTTTTTGATTTGGAGAAGCAACTACTACATAATGATAGCCATAAGCTGGTTCGCTATAATGAGGTTTGTCACTGTAGGTGTTTTCTGCAGTTATTGATACTGCTGGATTTTTGCTTTCAAAAACCCTTATTGACCAATTTTTAACATAATTATCTTCACTGTCTTGTAGTCTTTGCAGCATTCCATTTTTTTCAACTAGAGATAATACTGATGGATTTGTCATAGTTTCATTTCCAGGGGAATATGGTGATTTTTTAGAATCAGTAATCTTACCGTTACCAGAAGTTATGATCATGAATCTTTCAAGAATAGGATCTTTACGCATGTTCCCCATAATAGATAACAAAAAAATTTACGTGTTAAAAGCTTTCTATAGATCGATACTTTTCAAAAAGTGGTCAAAAATTCCAAGCTTTAAAGTAACCAGATAAAATGTTTAAGAAAGGAGCTGTTCAACATTACTAAAAATTCGGATGTTCGTGTGGTTTATGTCTTATTAGACGGAGTTGGAGATCTTCCTCATCCAGATCTAAAAGGTAAGACCCCGTTAGAGGCAGCAGTTACTCCTAATCTTGACAAATTAACGAAAAATGGAGTAATGGGTGAGGTTATTTCTGTAGGAAAAGGAATTGCTCCAGAATCTGACATTGCTGTTTTCAACATGTTAGGATACAAATTTCAACATGAAGACTATGTTGGCAGAGGAGTAATTGAAGCAATAGGAGTTGGAATAGATTTCAAAGATGGTGATTTAGCATTAAGAGGAAACTTTGCTACATTAAATGATGATGAAGTCATTATAGACAGAAGAGCAGGAAGAAGTATTGAACGAGAAGATGCCTTAGAAATTGCAAAAGAAGTTGAACAAAATGCAAGATTTTCAGTTCCAAACACTTCGGTGGTTGTAGCCCCAACTATTGGCCATAGGGTTACAGTAAGAATAAGATGCGAGGGGCAATCTCTCTCATCAAGTATCACAAATACGGATCCAGCATATTCACGAGTCTCAGGTATGGGTATAGCAAAAGCAGTTACTGATTTTATGAAAATTGAAAAATGTCTTCCACTAAATGATTCGTCTGAGGCTAACTTGACTGCAAAATTAGTTAATGAATTTACGGAACAATCGCTTAGTATAATGAAACGAAGTGAGGTTAATCTTAGAAGAAAAGAAAATCATAAAAAACTTCTAAACAGTATTTTGTTGCGCGATGCTGGAAATAGGTATCCTGTGGTAAAACCGATAAACGATTTGCATTCAATGAATTTTTCATGTATAGTAGATATGCCAGTGGAGTTGGGCATCTCAGAGGTTCTCAAAATGAAGGCCTTTAATGCTGGAGGCTTAACGGATTATGAGGAAAAAGCTAGAGTTGCTGCAAAAGCTATGGAAACTCAAAACGCCATTTACGTTCATTTGAAAGGACCAGATGAATTTGGGCATGATGGGGATGCTATAGGAAAAATGAAAAATATTGAAGAGATTGATCGAAGATTCTTTGGGAATTTACTGAATAATATTGACACTAAAAAAGTATCAGTAATAGTATCTGCAGATCATTCTACTCCATGCATTAACAAGGGACATAGTGATGATCCAGTACCTATTCTTGTTTCAGGAGATTTAATTAAAAAAGATGAAACTATTAGATACACTGAGACAGAATCTAAAAAAGGAAAAATAGGTTTACTTGAAGGGTCACAAGTTGTAAAAATATGTCTAGAAATAATTAAATCAAAAATGTAGTAATTTTTCCAGAGGTAATTATTTCATTAACTTTCTTACGTAAACCATCCACATCTATATTGTGATATTGTCCTGAAGTGTTTACAAGCTTTTTTAATGCACGGTTTAGAATTGAAATACAAATTTCATTTTCATTTTTCTGATAGTGGACCAAAGATGCAGCAACTAGAATAATTCCATGAACAAGATCTCTTTCTCCTTCGTAACATTTTTTCCAAACACTTTCAAAAACCTCATGACATTCCCAAAATCTTTCATCATTAAAATAAGAAATTCCATCCTTAATGGCATCTTCTTTAGGTATTTCTTCTTCTACAACATGTTTAGCATGATCAAGTTCTCCAAGGGGTTTCATTTTTGTAACTAAAACATCTAAATTCTCTTTGTTTATTGAAACATCGAATTCTAGAAATTGCCTTGAAACTCTAGTATCACGTATTGTGACATTCATTCCTGAACAAAGGTCTCGTGACCGATGAAGTAATTCAGATGCGTCTTTTGGAACATAATTTTCATTTTTCAAATGGAGCATAAATCTGTCCATAAAGTAGAGTCGTTGTATTTTCATAAATTTCTTCGTAATTTTTAATTAAATTTATATGAACTATAGAAAGGATTGGGGTACATGTCAATGATTGAGACTATAAGTGATGTAAAAAATTCATTTCTATCTAGAAGAGAGATTACATGTACTTTTGCAGGTGTTGGGGGAAAATTGAAAAAACTTGACGCTATAGATATGATAAAAAAAGAATTCAAACTTGATGGAAAGTTCATTATTCCTATAAAAATGAAAAATGATACTGGCAGGCCTTCAATTGTTGGTACTTTTTATGTATATGAGGATGAAAACCTTGCAAAAAAACAAATTAATCCTGTTATTTTCAAGCGTTTAGAAAAAGCAAAAAAAGAAGCTGAAAAACCTCCTGAGGTAAAAGAAGCTGCAAAACAGGATCAACCAAAAGAAGAGAAAAAAGAATCAAAACCTGTTGAGGTAAAAGATGGAACACCAAAAGAAAAGCCTGTTGAGGAGAAAAGCTAAAAATGGCAGGAAGGAAAGGTTCCAGTCCAAATGTCTACAAGTATTATAAGATTGARGGAGARAAAGCAACAAAAACTMGAAAAATTTGTTCWCGTTGTGGAAARGGAGTRTTTATGTCAGAACATAAAAACCGTCGAACMTGTGGCAAATGTGGYCTTACAGAATTTTCACARTAATTAAAGATATTTTTTCTTMYGAAGTTTAGAATTTTTTTCTWCTAATTCTTCAATCTTKTTTAGAAGAATTTKRTCAAATTTTATTTTTGATAYAGCTTCTGTAGACARCTTTACRATGTTRGTATCYARAGTAATATTAKTTRTTGGAAGATCYYTTTTTATCCAAAAGTTAATAGTTTTATCYTCAAGTTTRAAATCTTTAAAACCMGCYGGAAATTTTTTTGTAATATGTAAAAGTAATGTTTTATCATTAAAAACTGCCCTAGGTTCAARAAGTCTAGYACTATCARCATAAACATTTTCAAATARATTTCCAGAAATTTCATCGGAAAGTAATTCCATTTTTGAGAYCTTYCTTATCAAATYWAGATAATGAAGAAATTCATGTGCTAAAATKGCATGAATTGTTCCTTTCARRCCATAAGCAATAAGAGGYGAAGATATTTGAATTACCACTTGAAGTTGGTTTTCRAAAATTAATGGAATAGTTCTTGCAAAAAGTATTCCGTAATCATATGAACTAGAAGATGAAAGAACTATTGAKGGATCYACATAAGCAATWGGATAGTTTATGCCTGAGGCATTCTCGATTCTATTTATTCCTGAGACTAYYAARGGAAATCTYTTRACAATTAAATYGAAAACATCRTCTGGCAGRATTCCTTTTTGATGTGCTTCTTTAACTTTTATCAGYGGATCCAATGAAACAAGTCRAAAACTAGATGAATCAAATATAATCTAAGCTATGACGATTTCTCAGTAACTCTTTTTTTACTACTTTGATAGATGATTTTATCCTTCAAATTCGAGGTGGGGGGAAACTACAGTTTGAGGCAGACTAGTAATGTACCCTCATCTCAAAGATTAACCTAAATATTTAGTAAATCCACWTTATGAAAATCAAWTTCTTTACATCTACATTTGTTTCCAAGAAGTTCRCTKAGGTTTGGGTKAACGTTATTTCCTTCTACAAATCGCTTAATTGGAAGGCCMCCATCTGCAGTGAWCCAAATYAAAAAAGACTTTGRAGAAGATTTTTTGAATTTTATCCGGTAGATAGATTTTTGAGTTYTTTTATTAGGTTTSTCAAAAATTTCTATAGAARTTTTTTTRAGGGTTTTTAGAGGTTCKAGGCTTTTTTGTGTTAATTTMTGTTCRGTAAGAATTGATAATTTAATTGTGGATCTAAAAGAGATWRCTTTTTTTGGAMTTTTWGAAATAATYTTYAGATTATGAATTTCAAKTTCATCTARAGMAWATTTTTTCKGTAATCTAGCTACTCTTTTCTTTGGATTAWATAACTTGACAAAAAAGGGTCTTCCATTTCCCAAAACAAGRCTATTTTTWTCTTCACCRCCAATCCAAGTKRTTTTTGTYTGTRTACCAGAAAATTTTTCAAATAAGAATTYAGCAATTTTRCCTTCAACACTAGTAAAGTTTGAAAATCCATGATTATTGCACTGAAGACATCCTTTWCCATTACAATTAATRCATGAAGATTGTTTTTGTGGTAATCCACGATTTTTTTTTACATATCTTCCAGAGAAAATTAAAGTTCGAGTTTGTAATTCACATGAATCATTTTTAAAATTATACGTAARRGTCAAATCAGGATAAAGAAAGTCTATCTTTTTCTTTGTTTTCATTGCAAATTTTTTAGATAATTCTTTAGTTATGCCGGTTTTAACACTATCAATTCCTTGAAGCTTAAATTTTGATCTAATGAGATCRTCTCTATCAATAATAGATGGCTTTAGAATTSCYCCTAGTACGAAYGTAGAAAATTCATACCCGGATGATTGTTCTAGCATTCTRTCAACRATTGATTGTAWGTKGGARTGAATTTCTTTACAAATATARCAAATTTTTGATGATTTGAAATTTAGTCGATTTYTAATTTTTTTCCCTAATAGTTGATTAGATGATRAGCCCATCYTTTTTGCAAATAATCTWCCTGTACAATTATCACAAATGTCATATTCATTTAGAATAATTTTTGCKTGRGATATASATTGATCTAGAAKATTATTCCCCATTTTGATTTTTTGTYGTGAATACATATRGAATTATTTTAATTACTATAGTTAAAGTWCTATCCYAAGCCCATYYTTCTKAGRGCACCYTGCATCTGTCTTCCTTTAGATGCYTTCATCATATTTTTTGAATTGTTATAATTTTTTAAGAGTTCCTTTACTTCATGTTCAGGCCAACCCGAACCTCGCGCAATTCTTTTAATTCTAGATGATTTTATTAAATCAGGATCTGCTTTTTCTTCTTTATTCATACTTTGAATTATGTAACGCCATTTTTCCATTCGATCTTCAACTTGATCAAGTTGATCTTCTTTTACCATTCCTGAAAAGCCTGGCATACTTTCCAATAGTCCCTTAAGTGAACCAACTTTAGTAACTTCTTCAAGTTGATAAAAGAAGTCATCCATGTTCATCTTTCCACTGGAGATTCGTTTTAGACGTACATCATCAGCTTCGCTTTCAAGTCTTTTAGCTAAATCTAATAGAGCTTGCAAATCCCCCATACCTAGAAGCCTTCCAACAAATCGTGTAGGAGAAAATTTTTCTAAGTCGTCAATGCGTTCACCGGTACCAATGTACATTATTTGAGCACCAGTTGCTGCTGATGCTGCAATTGCCCCTCCACCTTTTGCTGAACTATCAAGTTTTGTAATTACAATACCACCTACAGTCACAATTTTATGAAATGCTTCTGCTTGAGAAAAACATTGTTGGCCAATTGTTCCATCAATTATTAATAAGGCCAAATCAGGTTCAGCTACTTTGTTAATCTGAGTCATTTCATCAAGTAGATCTTTTTCTTCTTTGTGTCTACCTGCAGTATCTATGAGAACAATGTCAAGATTGGACTTTTCAAAATGTTTGAGGCCATTTTTTACTACAAGTGGGGAATCTTTTGTTTTTTCTTCTCCATATACCTCAATGTTTTCCTTTTCACAAGTTGTTTTTAGTTGAACCAATGCTCCTGGTCTGTAGGTATCGGCTCCTATGACACCTACCTTGTAGCCTTGTTTAGTCAAAAATTTTGAGAGTTTACCAGTGATTGTAGTTTTTCCACTACCTTGAATACCAAGTAATAGTATTTTGTTTAACTTTCCAGGTTTAAATGAGAATTCTGTTTCGTTTCCTAAGAGTTTGGCTAATTCGTCATATAGTATTTTTACAATGTGATCTTTTCTTGATAGGCCAGGTGGAGGGTTTTCTTTAAGTGATCTCTCTTCAAGGTTTTTTGTTATTTCAAGTACTAATTTGACATTTACATCAGATTGTAATAGCGCACGTTGTACATCTTTTGATAATTCTTTAATTAATTCCTCATCTATTCCTGAAGAATTTACTATTTTTTTTATTGCTGCACGAAGATTAGTTTTAAGATTATCTAGCATGATTATCTAATTTGGCCTCCAGTATTTCAAATCTTCCTCTATATCCATCCCAAATTTTCTTTGATTTTACAATTTTGATTGGATATGAAAACAACGGGCAATCTGTAACAAATGTTTCAGCCTCTCCACCTTCAAAACTTAGATTAAAGCCGTATTTTTTAGATAGTTCTTCCAAGGTGATCAGATCCTCCTTTGTAATCTCCTTACCTAACCAAGATTCATCGAGTCCGTCTGATGATACACTAATTGGGATGAAATGAAATTTTGATTCAAGTAAATTTTCCATGTAATCTTTTTCATTTTTTTTCCATAATGGTGAAATCAAAGTAATTCCAAGGCTTTGAGAAATTTGTTCAAATTTTTTTCTTTGAAACTCACTTAGTATTCCTCCATGAACAATACCTTGAATCGCAAATTTTTCTTTTGCTTGAATTAAAATTTCTTCTAAAGTGGCAGCCTCGCTATTTGGATTAGTCGAATCAACTTTGATTGAAATTTGTGGAATATTCATTGATTCAGACTGTAATTTTGTAAATTGTATATTTGGGTAATGAAGCAATTTACTTTCCTCAGATTTAGGAAAAATAGTGACTATGCAAACTACTTCATGTCCTGCCATTTTGGCTTTATAGATAGAGAATGTACTGTCTTTACCTCCAGAAAATAATACTGCTACTTTCATAAAATATCGTAATGGTAAGCTATATTTCATTTTTTAAATGTAATAAATGAAAAGCCGTGGATGCTTCAAAACTCATAATCTTCATCACCAAATCAGATGGCTTTTCCAGTCATCATCAGCATCCAAATTATGGTTTAGTTTGGATTATTTTAGTTAATCAGAAAATTTTTGATTTAATTTTTGAACTTAGGAAGTTTTTATTCGCATTATCTTAGTTCGATCCATTACCTTCCAATATTCAATATCTTGTCCTTGTTGGATTTTATCTTTAATTTCATCTTCAACTAATGTAATCTCGATTGTTTCAAAGGATTCTGAATCCATTACTTGGATACCAGCATCCGTCATCGAGATAATTTGTCCCATTCTTTTATCAATTAGTGGAATATGTACTTGCATGCTTACTGGTCCAACATGTGGTCGTTTCTGATCATCAAAAACCCCAACAGCAACAATTCTTGCTTTGGCTGACCCATGTTTTCCAGGTTTACTTGTATCATACTCAACAATTCTACATGGTTCTCCTGTTGGTTGATCTCCTACAGGAAGTAAAATGTAAGATCCAATTTTTAACGATCCCAAATTAGTGGGTTTACTCATGCAAAGACAGAATTATGTTGTATATTTAACTTTTTTATTTTAGTTTTTCAAGAACTGAAAGACTAACAAAGTTAGTCATTGTAATTCCTTTTCTGCCAACATCACGTCTGGTTCTTTCACAATAYTTGTTATCRCTTTGATGKCCCTCATCACTTGAAACCTCTAAAACWACAATATTTTCATTATATGGAAAAGTAAATTTCGGTTTTTCATTACAAAAWAGATCCATASTTCCAATYCCTGCTTTTGCAACTTTATTACGTTTAGCTACTACATTTGCRATTTCGSWWAYATCTTCCTCAGAATCACTATAATCAAGATAATAAACTGAAATCAAATTTGTTTTTCCTKTTGCTTCTCTTTCAAAAAGATCAKCRYTAATACYAAAAACAAAAGATGGTTTTTCTTGTTGATATTTTTCCATTTCTTTTTKGATTTTTGTTTTRTCTTTAAATTTTGCTAACAGATAATGATTTGCASAYGTAGGAAAATACGGTTTACTRTCTGKAGAAAAAGTTSCAGTAACAAAAAACATATCTTCAATGTTTCTTGAACGTGACCAAATTTCCTTTAATTCTACAGTTTTATGATCATGTAAATATGGAGCACAAACATAACCGCTTGTTATTAGTGTAGACATGACTTTGATTACGGATCCAACTATCATTATTTAATTTTTATCGTTCAATTAAGGCAAAAATTCCATTGGGACGTTAAATTATTAAAAAATGGATCAAATTGTGATTTCGATAGTTATTTAATACTTAAACACAGCGTCAATTCTGTCCCACGCTAGCTCAGCCTGGTAGAGCTTCCGGCTGTAGTTGTTGGCTTTTGGCTGACTGAATAACAGCCTATCAGGCATACAGAAACCGGGTTGTCGAAGGTTCAATTCCTTCGCGTGGGACCATCGGTTTAGGTTAAACCCTACAGGGGCTATTATATAATGTGGGCGGTAAAAAAGAAATTTCAGCAGAAATCTATGATTTTGATAGAGGACTTCAACGGATTCTAGATAAAATCAGTAAAGAACTTTCTCCAGATAATCAAAAGCTTATCATACAATATGACAAGGTGATGGCAACACAATCCATCTCAAAGGCTGCAAGACGAATACATGCTCAAGCTTTGTTAAGCCTTAGTCACATGTTGCAAAAGGATTGGAAGGATGTAACACAAAACGACATAGATGATCTTGTCTTTAAGATAATGGATAAACATGCAACTCCAAAAGGACAAGAAACATGGAGCTCATTTGATCAGAAAAAAGTTTTGAAGATGTTTTTCAGGTGGTACAAACTTGGCTCCAGAGATCACAAACAGGTAGGCGACCCTCCAGAAACAAAAAATATCAAAACAAAACAGGTAAGAGATAGACTGGCAAGAGAGGATCTTGTAACAGAAACTGATCTGACAAAACTCTTGCATGCATGCGGAGAAAATGCAAGAGACAGGGCATTCATTGACTGTCATGCAGAAGCTGGCACAAGACCAGGAGAGATTCTAAATTTGCAGTTAAGACACTTAACATTTGATGAATATGGTGCAGTGATTCGTGTTGATGGCAAAACAGGAACTAGAAACATTAGACTAATCAAGTCGGTTCCAAACTTGGCTCATTGGAAAAATGTTCATCCCTTCAAAGATGATCCCGATGCGCCACTGTGGATTATGCTTAAGAAAGAAAAGTACGGCAAGCCGTTTTCATATTCAGCTGCAATGAAGATGGTAAAGATGAGATGTAAAAAAGCTTGTATAACCAAACGAGTTAATCTCAAGCTGTTTCGACATAGTGCGGCAACAAATTCTGCAAAATTTATGACAGATTCACAACTAAAAATGAGATATGGTTTACCCTTTTTATCAACGTGAACTGGCTGAACTTCATTTCGCCTTTCCGAATCCTCACACCATCCAATTTCAGTATCCAACTTATCGACTGTTATTCCAAAATAATCTGATCCTAAATTTAATAAAATATGCGACTCTCGTGGACCGATTAGATTACCTAAGAATGCCATTTTCCCTCCAATTTAATAGTTAATTAAAAACATTTT
>LKGT01001253.1_pt1 | contig 12168 bp, 13 predicted proteins | sample 503861 | NCBI WGS metagenome assembly LKGT01 (sample SAMN04113194, study PRJNA297058) | marine sediment metagenome | biome: marine benthic biome; feature: marine benthic feature; material: marine sediment; isolation source: sediment sample collected at the water-sediment interface from the South......
GCCTTGCCGAAGGCGCGTGCGCCCTTCATCCAGGTGCCCCACTCCGGGCTTGCGGTGTCGGGCATCTTGCCCCAGTGATCGAAGTCACTTCGGTTGATCGCGCCAACGGCGCCGTGGTCGAGGCAGAACTGGCGTTTGTCCTCGTTGGAGATCACCGCCACCGGCTTGCCGCCTTGGGCTGCGGCGATCTGCAGCGCCATGGAACCGAGGCCGCCGGCGGCGCCCCATACCAGCACCACATCGCCTTCTTCGACGATGTTCGGCGCCCAGCCCATCAACATGCGGTAGGCGGTCGAGGCGCAGAGCATGTAACAGGCGGCCTGTTCCCAGCTCAGGCGTTTCGGCTTGGGCTGACACTGGTGCGACTGGGCGCGGGCGAACTGGCAGTAACTGCCGTAATTGGTCTGATACCCCCAGATACGCGTCGAGGGCGCCAGCATCGGGTCCTTGCCGGAGAGCACCCAGGGATCGTCAGGCGCCCACCAACCGCTGTGGACCACAACCTCGTCGCCGACCGCCACCTCGGTGACCGCCTCGCCGACGGCCCAGACCAGCCCGGAACAGTCGCTGCCGCCGGCGTGAAGATCCTCGGGCTCCCCCTTCTTCTGGCGCTCGGCGATGACATCGAGCGGAGCGCCCAAGGCCGCCCAGACGTTGTTGTAGTTGATGCCCGTGGCCATGACGTAGATCAGCACCTCCTTGGGGCCGATCTCAGGCGTCGGGATGACTTCCCGCCGCCAGGCGTCCTTTGGCTCGCCGAAGCGGTCCTGGCGGACGACGAAGGCGTGCATGGTCTCCGGGACGTCCCCAAGCGGCGGCCGGGCGCCGAGATCGCAGAGTTCCATTGTTCTTCCTCATTGGCGAGACGCGCATTTGCCTCTGGTAGTGCTAAAATATCCCGCCGCTGCAAGAATCCAAGGCTTTCGGGCGTGCGGCTTTTGCGATCGGGCGGAACCAACCCTCGTGCACGGACGGAAACCGGCCTCCGCGGTCATTGGCGCGGCTGTGGTGCGGTCGCCCTGATGGATGGCCGTGCGGACATTCGCTCTGCCCAGTCCGACAACTTCGGGTGACCTTCGCGCAACTCGGGTACCGATTTCCATCTATTCATCTGGAGCGCGGCGATAAGCGTGATCTGCGCCATATTGATCGGGCCACGCATCAGCGGGTTGTCGATCTCGCTATTTTCCCAGAGCCCGGCCAATCGTCGGCTCCGCTGTCTCTCGTGCTCGATGATAATCGGAGAGCGCTCGTCCTCGAGACGGTTCGACTCGCGCGCCCAAACCGAGAGGCCATCCAACATGCTCCTGGCCAGGGCCTCGAGCCGCCGCAGGTCCCATCCGTCTCTGCCCGGAGGCGCTTCGAAAGCGGGCGCGCCGTCGAGGTGATCCAGATAGGCACAGATCAAGGCGGAGTCCTCCAACCCGGTGCCGTCGTCGCAGACCAGATAGGGGACGCGGCCAGACGGATTGATGGCATAGTACGGACTGTCCGGCACGCGAGTCTGCGCGAGAACGAACTCGACCCGGCCTTCCAGTTGCTTTTCTACGACCACGATCCGAGCGAGGCGCGCATATGGAGAGGCGGCGGTAAAGTAAAGCTTCATGATCCGGGTGATCGCAATCTCAGAGGTCCGGGAGATTATCCATCTCGTGGAGGGTCTTATTCGAGATTACCCAGATGATTCCCGCTGGTTGCCGACAAAGTTAGCACGAAAGGCGTATCAGGGCGAATCCGGCCCTAATACCAAGGAGCGCTGATATTGACTCATTAGAGACGGCTTCCCAAGGTTTTCGGCCAGGAGCGCGTGGCGCGGCGATGCAAGGCATCGCAAGCCATGCGGGACGCTCTCCGCCCCCTGGCCGAAATCCCTTGGGAAGCCGCCGTTCCGGTCGCGCAGGCGAACCGGCAGCGGGCGAATCGGTGCGGGCGTCGGCAAGCCTCGGCGATGCCCCGCATCGCCCGCGGCTTCCCTCCTACCCGGCGGATCGCCCGCGCGATCTCTATGGGTCATTATCAGCGCTCCTTGGTATAAACTGTACGGTAGATCACGATCAGCCCCTTTATCGGGCGGATTTTCTGAGGCAAACCCCGTCCCCGTGAGAGGTGGACCCCAATCGCTGGACAGCTTGGCGGCGATTGTTAGGTGGGATCCCATGAGGATTTTCGTGCCGCCAGTGCTTCTGGCGTCCTCTCCGGGGCATGCCCCGGAGAGAACGCGTCACGCCCAGTATAGACCTCCTCGGGGGTGCGTCCAGCGAGCGCCGAATGAGGCCTGGATTTATGGTAATAGTCGATCCAGCTGCCGATCCCGGCCCGGGCCTGGGTGCCGGTCTCGAAGGCTTGGAGATAGACGCACTCGTACTTGAGCGCGCGCCACAGCCGCTCGATAAGGACATTGTCCATCCAGCCGCCCCTTGCCGTCCATGGAGATCTTCACGCCGGCGTCCTTCAGGACCTGCGTGAAGGCCAGGGAAGCGAACTGGCTGCCTTGATCGGAGTTGAAGATCTCCGGCTTGCCATGGCGGGCCAGTGCCGCCTCCAGGACCTCGACGCAGAAGTCGACATCCATGGTGTTTGAGAGCCGCCACGAGAGTACCTTGCGGCTCGCCCAGTCCATGATCGCCACCAGGTACAGGAAACCCCGGCGCATGGGGATGTAGGTGATGTCCGTGCACCAAACGTGTCCCGACCGGTCTATGGTGAGCCCGCGCAGCAGATAGGGATAGATCCGGTGATCGGGATGCGGATCGCTGGTGCGCGGCTTCTGGTAGATCGCCTGCAAGCCCATGAGCCGCATCAGCCGGCGCACCCGCTTGCGTCCCACGCAATAGCCCAGACGCCGCAAGTGCCGAGCCATCTGGCGCGAGCCATACCACGGCGTCTCCAGGAACTGTGCGTCGATGAGACGCATCAGCGCCAGGTTCACCGGGCTCTCCCCCTTGCCCTCGTAGTAGAACGACGAGCGGCTGATCGAGACCAAGGTACATTGCCGGGCGATCGAGAGCCGAGGATGATGCAGATCCACCATCGATACCCTCCGGCCCCCTTTAGGTAAGGATGGGGCTCAACGTCCGAAGGCCTTGGACAAAAAATCCTTCTCGATCGTCAGCTCCCCGATCTTGGCGTGAAGCTCCTTGACCTCCGCCTCGTGGCTCCCATCGCGCCGGCCGGGCTTGCCCGAAAAAACCTCGACCATCCCCTCGGCTCCCTGGCGTTTCCACTTCGTGATCAGGTTCGGGTGGACCTTGTGCCGCCCCGCCAGCTCCGCCAGCGTCTGATCGCCACGCAAGGCCTCAAGCGCAACCTTCGCCTTGAAGGCCGCCGAAAAATTCCGTCGCTTCGCCATGCTCTGAGATCCTCCTCAAATAGGTCGGATCCCACCTAACACAGCTGTCCGATTCTCGGGGACCACCTCTAATGGACCGAGGTCTTTGGATCGGAACGCCTCACCGGCGCGCTCCTCGACCGCCTGACCCATCACGTCCAAATCCTCGAGATGAACGGCGAGAGCTTCCGGCTCAAGCAGAGCAAAACCAAAAACAAATCCTAAGCCAACCCGGCGCCATCCGCTTGACCCCGAGGGCCCACAGGTCCCTCCCACGCGCGCCACGGCCTTTGCCCTATGATAGGCCGTCCGCGCCGCGCGCGGGGCCCTCCCGTGGACTTCGGGGACAAGCTCCTTACCCAGCCAAGCCGGCACACTTTTACGCCGCCACATGGCCGGTTTTTACTCCGCCGTTGACACCTCTCCCTGAATTTCGAAGCTTGCGTCGCCGGCGAGCTGCTTTGTGTGCAGGAAGTCGAGCAAGATTTCCGTGTCCCGGCCGCTTTGGCGATCCTCATACGTGACGGCGATATCCTTCAGCGAGACGAGCTCGAGCAGTGGGTAGATCAAACCCTCTTGCGCTGCCGTAGTGTCTTCCTCGCTGCTTACGCCCGCGACCTCCCAATTGTTTTCTCCGTCCGCAGATGTCTCCAGGTAAAGGTCGCGATCCTCGACAACTAGCCGGGGGATCCGGATGGTGCCGGAGAACAACTCCTCAAGCTCGATCTGGACCTCGACGCGCGCTGCCCGAGCCATTTGTTTCTTGTCGGCCCAGGGCGCGTTCTCTATCGAGACGTCGGTGACAATCAGGGTGGGCTCCAGCCCAACGTCGAAGGAGAAAGATCCGTCCACACGGATCTCGCGGTCTATTGTTCCCTCGATCGCTTGCTGCATCGCCCAGCGGTAGAAATCATCGTCCGCCGTGGCAAGAAAGATCACGGCGGCCAAGGTCGACAGCAGGAGGGCTCCGAGTGTCCACAGGACGCTTGTCTTGGCTCGGCGCATGAATGCCGCCTCCGTTTCAGATCAGCCCTTACGAGTTCGGCGAGCTCGATCTGCTGTCAGTGACGCGGATGAGATGCCACATAATGCTACAATTTGCTAAACACGCCAACCAGCCGAACCTTTGTGAAAATGGCGGGTTTACGGGGCGATTAATGTTGGACACGGATGTGGTCGTTGACCAGCCGTCGCAATAAGGTAATCATCATCGGCGGGCGGCGGTCGTGCACCCGGTCGATCCAAACGCCGGACAGGTCGCTGAGCGCAGCAAGGTTGCAATCGGTCGTTAGCGGTTCCGTCTCGAACCGTCCCATCTGGCTGGCCGAAGCAGCCATCCGATCGAGGCCCATACGGTCCACGATGGCGCGCATGACGGGATCGTGCGACAGGTGCTGGGCATCGTTCACGTCCTCATAGCCAGCAAGACGCCCGAACACCGATTGCCGAAGAAGCCCTACTGGAGGAACAAAGGCCTGACTGAAAAGGCGAGGAACGCAACCGAATCCGCTTCGGCGGGTGGTGTTCCTGAGGGAGACACGGAATGAGGCGAGCACGCGCTAAGGCTTGTCGTCGCTCCGATCACGTCGGACCGAACACGCTCAACAGATTGTCGCCGCCTCACTCTCCTGATTCCATCCTGTGCCGGTCATCGCATCGAGCACGAAAAGAAGTATGGCCCCTCAGGTCACATATCTGGCAAGTGCAAGGATTGGGTTTCGAGCTTGACGGCCACCGCCGGATTAAAGAAGCTTCAGCCACAAGCGGACCAAACGCGCCAGTCGCGGGCCGTGGTCTTCTTGTTCAAACGGCTGCCCGCTGGCTCACGCCTTCTTGGTGATCCTGGCGCACCCGATGGGTAAATCGAAACGGGAGGGCCTKCGGGTCGATTGCGACCGGAGTCTTGAGTTCTCCTCGCGCGGTCTTCTTYGGYGKCYTGYYRATTWTTCTTCGGCRACCTGTYAAWTSTGACAGTTCMYAKCMGTNCATGCCGACGTGTAYGGTTTGSCTTKATTCGCTATGARATGACCGTTGGTCTTGGGCGTAAARAGGRGGCAAACATGAAATAYGYTGCTCTGTTGWTCGGTGTGGTGTTCCTGGCYRGCTGCGGRTCTCCGGTTTCCAAAGAGGCCAAGATGCAGATGCAGAAGCCRATCGACTGCGCCGACGCCAAGGARGACATCGCGGCTCTGGAAAATGAGAAGGCATCGRYTCTKCRGCGYGTYGGCSMAGGMGCCCGCTTYGTCGTRCCGGTCTCGGTGGTGGTGAACATCTTCCAGGAGGGCTCGGGCAGCGACAASGTAAAGGAGCGCAAATCTGTCGCAKCAGGCGATTACAACAAGGCGATCGACGCCAAGATCGCCGAGATTAAGCAGACCTGCGGTTTGTAGCCATCGTTGCCCAAAGTGTGATTACAGGTCGGCTGGGGTTCCAGTCGCAATGGTTGGATTTGGCTTCTTTTCGCATGAGATGACTGTCGGTCCCCATGTCATCTGGGGGATGTCGGCTGATGCCAAGAACCGGTGCTCATCTGGGGATTGTCGGCTCAGAACTTCACACAGTTTGGAATCACGATGGATATAAATTACCTGCGAATTTTGTCAGAAATTCAGAAAGGAGTGTGGTGTGGCAAGCTATCGGATGACCAGCTTTAAGGTGATGGCAGCGGCCGGTGTTCTGCTGGCTGTCGGAGGTATGTGCTCCCAGTGGGGCAGTTTCGGCCTTTCCTCTCATGCGAGATTTGACCTCGTCGGCAAGGCCAACGCCGCGGAGACTGATGCACCAAGCGAATCTAGTGTATCTAATGAAGCGTTCATTGATTCCGAAGCCGTTCGTCTCCTGCGCCATATGGGAAAATACCTCGGGGCCGCCCGTGAATTTTCCTTCCGCGCCGATATCACCGATGACGAGGTGCTATCAAATGCGCAGAAGATTCAATATGGCGGCATTGCGAGTGTTGAGGTTCGTCGACCGAATAATCTTCATGTCAGGTATTCCGGTGCCGAGCGCCAGACCCAGGTCTTTTATGACGGGAGAAACTTCACAATTCTCGATTCGGCAAAGATGGTTTACACAAAGACAAGTGTCCCACCTACRATCGATKCAGCCGTCGATAAGRTCTTTGATCARYWCGGCTTTTCCGTTCCGATCGCRGACYTGRTTTATGAAGATCCATACCGCRYTTTAATCGARAATGTAGAGACTGGTTTTTTGGTCGGTCGTMAATTGATWARTGGGAGGCYTACCTTYCATTTGGCGTTTACTCAAAAAGAGATCGATTGGCAAATTTGGATCGAGGATGGAYCAMGACCTTTRCCACGRAARCTCCTCRTTACTTACAAGAAYGAAACCRGTTCGCCGCAGTACACCGCARTACTGTCGGRCTGGRATTTCCAACCSCGTYTATCTGAMTCCTTTGCCGARTTTCACCCGCCCWTAGGGAGTGAYGAGATCGAGTTCTTRARASYARCARAYYTKCCGGYGCRAAAYTAGGAANTGAGGAGTGCGGATYATGAGCAAYGTGCRAAAGGSATYTTTGACCATTGGGYTCGTGGTGTTGGCAGGTTTCGGGYTTTTCACCRTAAAYGTTMTTTTCMCTGTCCCCACTGTGATGGCGATGCCCTGGACCGGGACAATCTCTGATGCTGTTGATCGGACGTCAGAGCACGGCTTATTGAAAGAAATCTCTTCTCGGAGGGGCGTTCGAAATTCTGGAAAAAGTAGTGGTAAGGGGGCGTCGAGAGGATCGGGACAATCCCGAAAAGGCGGCGCAACAACTGGATCGGGACGACAATCCCGAAAAGGCGGCGCAACAACTGGATCGGGACGACAATCCCGAAAAGGCGGCGCAACAACCGGACGGGGATCAACAGAACGACGTGCTGGTACTACTGGTCGTGCCAAGCCTGGTCGGTCCGACGTTACTCGGGGAAATCGAGGAAAAGCGAGCGCTCGTCGAGCCGACCGGCGGTATAGCGCCAGAAAAGACGCTCGGCGGGACTACAGGAGGTTCCGGGCAATCACGGGCGCAATTAGGCTAGGCGTCTACCTGAGCACGCGACCCCGTTACTCGACTACCGTCGTTGTTACGGGAACCAGCTATTACTATTGGGGCGGTGTTTACTATGTTTCGTCGGGTTCCGGTTATGTTGTCGTCGCTCCCCCGCCCGGAGCTGTCGTTTATGCCGTTCCCACCGCGACAACCGTGGTGTATGTAGGGCAAACTCCTTACTATTATTATGGCGGAACATATTATGTAACGACGACAGCACCGGCTCAGATGCCACCGCCCGAGGCCAGCAGTGGAGGAGGCGCGAGTTCCGAAAATACGCCCACTATGACGGACGACGGCAACAGCTACGAGGTGATCAAGCCACCAATCGGTGCCACCGTACCGTACCTCTCCGAAGAAGCCGAAGAACGGATGATCAAGGGAAGAAAATATTTCCATGACGAGGGGACGTACTACCAGGCCTTCTCCAGCGAAGGGGAGACCATCTATATGGTCGTTGAGAATCCCGCGTAGTCGCCTAGTGAGTAAGATTGGGTTATCTCAAAAATTGCCTGCACCGAGCCTCCTATCCCAAGATCCCGAGCCGGGTTGTAGAACCACGCTTTCAATCAAGACATCAGGTGTGCTATTGACGACGGTGATTGGGAGAAACCATCTTGGAAATCCCGGTTTCAATGTGATGCCCGTCTAGGGGATACGCAATGAAAATTCGGCCGTCTCGTCGGCGTGCTTGGCCCGAATCGCCTTGGCGCGGGCTTCCATCTCGTTCGCCTCGGCGCTGCGTCCGGTCTCACGTAGCAGGGCGGCGTAGTTTTCCAGGCTCATTGCTACGTTAGGGTGCCCCGAACCCAGCGTCTTCTCTATGATCGTCAGCGTGCGCCTATAGAGCGGCTCGGCCTCGGCGTAGAGGCCCTGGGCCACGTACAGCAAGGCGAGGTTGTTGAGGCTCGTGGTGACGTCAGGATGCTCTGGGTCGAGGGCCTTCTCCAATATCGCCAGCGCCCGTTTGTAGATCGGTTCAGCCTCCTCGTAGCGGCCCTGGGCACGGTACAGCTCGGCGAGATTGTTGAGGCTCCTGGCGACGGAGGGGTGTTCGGGGCCGAGGGCCTTCTCATAGGTCGCCAGCGAGCGCTTGTGAAGCGGTGCGGCCTCCTCGTAGCGGCCCTGGGCACGGTACAGCTCGGCGAGATTGTTGAGGCTCGTCGCGACGGAGGGGTGCTCGTGACCTAGGGCCTTCTCTCGGATCGACAGGGCTCGCTTGTAGAGCGGTTCGGCCTCGGCGTAGTGGCCTTGATGATGGTAGGTTTGCGCCAGAGCGTCGAGGAGAGCCGCCGTGGTCGGATTGCTAGGGCCGAACTCCTTCTCGCCAAGTTCAAGCGCTTTGCGCCAAAAAGGAATGGCCTGTTCATAATGTCCTGCCTCAACGAGGGCTTTCGCCTGGTTGTAAGCCTCTATGAGTGCCTCGGACTGGGCATAGACGCCAGCCGGCCACAGCGAGAATATAGCCAGGACGAGTGCGCGCGCCTTACGGATGAACATGCGTATGCTCCGGAGTTGCGATGGCAACGAAGTATGATCAGCTCGACATTGATGAGCGTTACGAGCTTTACCGGCTTCATGAAGCCTGTAGGGCGCAAAAACTTGATCTGTCACGTTACAAGGCCCCGACAACTAAAAGCACCCGCTGGCCCGTCCAAAATACGGCAACCGCGGCGCATCCAGCGGCAACGGCCCAGTTGCCGATCTGCCAAGCTCGCCTGCTCATATGATTAACGAGACGGAATAGCGGCCAGGCAATCACGATGATCGAGAGCTGACCCGTTTCCACGCCCACATTGAAGGCGAGTAGGCTTTGCCAGATATCCGGAGAATTGATTTGAAGAATTTCACGCAAAACAAACGAAAAGCCGAGGCCATGAAGCAGGCCGATCGCGCAGGTGACAACGAACATGTTTCGCTCGCTGCCGTTCTGTTCTGAACGTGGCAGCACGGCGATTGCCGCAGCGTAGATGATCGACAACGCGATCCCGGTTTCGACGGCGGGAACGAACCAGGCGCCAGAAGGGACTACCCCGAAGAAACCAGCTGTCAAGGTCACGCTGTGGCCGATCGTGAATCCGGTGATGCGCCAGACGAGGTTTCTGAGCCGGGTCGCGCCGAGCACAAGACACAGCACGAAGAGCACATGATCCAGCCCTCCCAGGATGTGCCGCACACCTTCCTTGATGAACGTGACGACTGCAGATAGGGCAGACCCGGATATGGTGACCGGCTCGGCCAGCAGGCCGCGGGCGCGGAACACCTGGGTGCCACCGGGGCTGTAGTCCAGGATCAGGTTGGCCGTGTCTTCCTGGCCCGGAAGCCCAGGATCAAGGGTGCTTGACACAGCATATTCGTAGATCGGCGCCCCGACTTGATAGCGCAGGATGATATCCACGACGGCATCGCCGACATAGAGGGGATCTGTCGTCTCCGGATAGACAGTCCTGCTGGCGAAGGCCGCCTTAGCCTCCTCCAGCGTGGCAAAGTCGGGCTGATTTCCGACCGCTAGCACGTGTACCTGTTCGACCCTCGCTTCGAGGGGCTTCCCATCGGCGACAAGGCGGAAGCCCTCCGCGGCGAGTGACCCAAGCCCGAGAGGGTCACGGCGCAACTGGCCGGGATCAACATAATGAACCAGCTTGCCCTCTTCCATCCGATTGGTCGTGTAGGGCGCCGGCTCCGGCAGACCATTGCTACCGACGGGACCAACGCGGTCGGCGACGAGATAGGGCATGGGCGTACGCAGATAGATCCGAAGACCATCGGCTAGATGTTCGACATGAAGAATGCGAACATTGAGGTTCAGGAGGAAATGTGCSCGTGCMGKGYTWGYKACSCCTAACAGGAARAWGARGGAAAGGAYCACCCWCCATAGTRYGCTGSTTCTTCCWGATRGCATTTACGCGRCCCTTCGCMCAATWCCGGTCAATTCTGYTGYTYGGCATCGACAACAGTRATACCGRYGAGTTTCCAGGCGCCATYAYSMTCGACAAGCTCCACYAGCGCCCKAAAWCGGATCGTGCGCCGRTGGGCGTGGCCCCAGTGTCCGGCACTCGCCTTGGCGGTCCACTCCGCCAAGSARCGAAAGCCGGWTCGGCCKWCAAGKGTCGTTASGTCCTYGWGAACCAKRTTCTCGATAGCATCGACGCGGGCAATTCCMCCGCCCGCGACCTTGATCGCAAGCGCGCGCCCAAGCTCCTVCTCGACGTCCGTGAGTGCGTCGCTCRCGACAACAAYTHCTAGCGCCTGCCGCAATGCVGTCGGGTCYTTTTCAAGATADGCGTGATTCACATTDTCRAGGACGCCGGTCACGATCTGCGCRGAARTCTTTTCGTCCGGYGGCCCGGCAAATGGGTTYGYCACATCGATTACAGCCACGYGGAGTAACAGCACCGYRGCCACCGCGCTCAATCCAGAGACAGCAGTCCATATGCGCCGTGACAGCAACGCGSGACGGACCGCGAGCGTCGCAGCGCCGAGGGCAAAGAYCAGCAGCAGCACCGACAGCACCGGAACGCCAATAGAGCGGCCATCGTCGARGACGACCGGTGACACCTTRGGCTCCTGAAACGTGCGCAGAAAGTTGCGCCATTCGAACGTCGGATCACTGGCCTCGATAGAGCCGCGGAAAGGGCCGGCCGGATCGATCGCCGTTGCCGGGATCTGCTTCACHCGCTCGTTGAACAGGTCCCACTGGACGGTCACRYGCTGCGGCAGGTGCTTCACCGGGTAGGACAGGATRATACCGATAATTGCCGTGGAGAGATCAAGCGGTTCATCGTCCTCGACMACCTGCAAGCCGGTGACTGAGATRTTCARAAATTCGGCWCGAGTGGAAGCGRGTAYGGCGGGTGTRCCGTCCACTTCCARCGGRTTRMKTGTGGAGAAGAAGGCGCGCRCTCGGTCCTTGATCTGGGCATGTTCGGCGGTGATCGYAGCGTCGCCACTTAGGCCAAGGTCAGTCCACTKCTGAAGSTCACGGACRCGRATCAGCACCTCGTGGCGCACTTCGCGGGGCTCCACATAGAGGAACGACATCAACGCGGATTTGTGGTGTCGCTTGAGGTTCGGATTGTCGAACTTCGTGTACCAGGGATCGGCCCAGTCAAGAGTCACTTTGGCGGGTCCGGAAAGGTAACGGAAGTCGATGATCGGCACCGCCTTGTGATAGGCGATGAAGCCGATGATGACCGCGGCGATGCCGTTCGCGTTCTGCGGCGGGACAAAAGTCAAGCTCTCAGGTCTGCCTGAAAATGGATACTCCAACTCCGCATAAAGAACGCGCTTGTCTTCTGGTGGCCCAGGCACCCGCTGCCGTGTCGTCGGGTTGATCATGCCAGCGAAGGCCGAGGCACGCTCCTTTCGCCGCCGCGGCTCTGCCAGATTAAGGTTGGCTTGCAGCTTCGTGCCCTCGTCGGTGATGATCTGAAAAGTTTCAGCCGAAAACCGTCGGAGCCGTTCGGCCAACGAGGGGCGAGAGGCAACATCCTTTTTCAGCCAGTCGTCGGGCAGTAGCGCCTCGAAGGTGGTGAGATCGCCGACATAAACCTCCAGCACAACGCGAACCCTGTCATCGAGGACCGTGATCTCGGCGATATTGGGCGCATTTTCCGCGCCCGTCAGGTTCATCCAGTCGGCGCGCGCGGCCGGGACGATCGTGGTTGCAAGAAACAGCAATGACGCGACGAGGATGCGAACGGCTTTTGGCATACCTATCTACTTGTTGCTCCGAGCAGACCGCACTTGTGGTTTGGCCTTCCCATCCTCTGAGGCGCCCGCTGCAAAG
>LKGT01008103.1_pt1 | contig 12158 bp, 9 predicted proteins | sample 503861 | NCBI WGS metagenome assembly LKGT01 (sample SAMN04113194, study PRJNA297058) | marine sediment metagenome | biome: marine benthic biome; feature: marine benthic feature; material: marine sediment; isolation source: sediment sample collected at the water-sediment interface from the South... ...
TGGCCGCCGGGGCTACCAGGGCTGGGGGTCGGGGCGGAAAACCTTGCCAGACGCGTGGAAAAAGCGACGAACTCTCGCCTGAAAATCAAGGTGTATGCAGGCGGCGAGCTGGTACCGGCGCTGGATGTCTTTGATGCCGTCAGTCGGGGCACGGCCCAGATGGGCCACGATGCTGCTTATTATCATCGAGGCAAGGTGCCGGCGGCACAGTACTTTACGGCCGTACCCTTCGGCTTGAACGCTAACGAGATGAACGCCTGGCTTTATTACGGCGGTGGTCTGGAGCTCTGGCGGGAGTATTACCAACAATTCAACCTTGTTCCTTTTCCCGCCGGGCAGACCGGTGTTCAAATGGCGGGTTGGTTCAATAAGGAAATAAACTCGATCGAAGATCTGGCCGGGCTCAAAATGCGCATTCCCGGGCTCGGCGGCGAAGTAATGCAGCGTGCCGGCGTTACACAGATTACGGTTCCCGCAGCGGAAATCTTTACTTCACTTCAGACCGGCGCGCTCGACGCGGCCGAATGGGTTGGCCCGTACAACGATGTGTCCCTGGGCCTGCACAAGGCGGCCCGATATTACTACTATCCGGGTTGGCACGAACCAGGGCCGACGCTCGAACTGATCGTCAACAAAGACGCCTGGGACACTTTGCCCGATGACCTGAAAGCCATCGTCGAGCTCGCCTGCCAGGCAGGCAATCTCGATATGCAGGCGGAATATAGCTACGGCAATGCGCTGGCGCTGCAGCAGCTGAAAAATGATCCGAATGTCGAGATCAGGCCACTGCCTGATGATGTGCTCGAACTCCTTCACAAACTGAGCACGGAAGTGATAGACGAGTTGTCTGCGCGAGACGAATGGTCAGCGCGTATTCAAAAATCATATGCTGCTTTTCTCGATGTGTCAGCCCAGAATCAGCTGATCAGCGAACAGGCTTTTCTAAATGCGCGATCTTCCGTCACGTAGCTGCTTATCGGCCGTACAGCATTTCCGGCAACCAGGTAACCAGGCCCGGAAATGAGGCAAGAATCAACAATGCCAGTACTTGAATACCGACAAACGGCATGGCGCCACGATAGATCTGCGCGGTCGTTACGGTAGCCGGCGCAACACCACGCAGATAAAACAACGCGAAGCCAAACGGCGGCGTAAGAAACGACGTCTGCAAATTGATCGCAATCATTATCCCAAGCCACACGGGGTCCAGGCCCATGGTGAGAAGTACGGGACCGACAATCGGAACGACGACGAAAGTAATCTCGATAAAGTCCAGGACGAAGCCAAGTAGAAACATCACCAGCATCACCAGCAGCATTGCAGCGAAAACACCGCCCGGTAGCGCCTCGAGTATTGCCCTTACGCCATCATCACCGCCGTAACCCCGGAAGACGAGCGAAAATAAGGACGCACCGATCAGGATAAGAAATACCATGCTGCTGATGCGCAGCGTACTCTGCATCACTTCTCTCAGCCGCTCCAGGGAAAGCGCACGGCGTATTATCGCAATCAACAATGCGCCCATTGCACCGACGCCAGCGGCCTCGGTCGGCGTTGCGAAGCCGCCGAGTATTGATCCCAACACGGCGAAAATCAGAATAAGCGGTGGGAACAGCGCGGCCAGCACCTTGCCGACGGAGAGAGCTTCATCGCCGGAGGTCGAATGGGCCGGCATTGCAGCAGGACGTAGCCAGGCGAGGACGATCAGGTAGGCAATATAAAGCAAGACGAGCAGCAGGCCGGGCAGCAACGCACCGGCAAAGAGGTCGCCGACAGACACGGTCTTGGGCGAGTAAATACCCTGTGCCAGTTGTGCCTGCTGATACGCAGATGACATGACGTCGCCCAGCATCACCAGGATGATTGATGGTGGAATGATTTGACCGAGCGTGCCGGAGGCACAGATCGTCCCTGCCGCAACTTCCGCAGAGTAACCGCGTTTCAACATCGTCGGTAACGAGAGCAGGCCCAGCGTCACCACGGTCGCGCCTACGATGCCCGTGCTCGCGGCAAGCAGCATGCCGACGAGCATCACGGAAATCCCGAGGCCACCTCTTAATGAGCCGAACAGAGAGCTCAGCGTGTCAAGAAGCTCTTCCGCTATGCGGGCACGCTCGAGGGTTACGCCCATGAACACGAAAAGCGGCACGGCAACGAGCGTCTCGTTGCTCATGATGCCGAATATGCGGCTGGGTAGTGCCGACAGGAAGGGGGCCTCGAAACCGCCACCGATCACCCCGACAAAAGCAAAGATCAGCGCTGTTCCACCGAGTGAGAAAGCGACCGGAAATCCTGCCAGTAACAGGACGATGACAGAAAGAAACAGGAAGAGCGCAACCCATTCCACAGTCAGGGCTCCCTGATGGTCTGCGCGGAGCGCAACAATAATGACAATCCCTGCAGCGCGAGCGCGACAGGCATGATCAGCAGCGCGGACTTGAGCAGCGGTACAAACGGATACGGGAGACCGCCGGAATTACGCGATACTTCCCTGAATGACCAGGCACCGGCCACGTAATCAATCGATGCATAAACGAAGAAGCCACACAGCGGAAAGATAAAGACAAGAACGCCGAGAAGATTCACCCAGGCGCGTTGCTTGTCGGTCATTTCACGATAGAAGATATCGACCCTGACATGCTGTTCCTGTTGCAGCGTGTAAGCAGCACCCAGCATGAACACCACGGCATGCATCCAGGTGACCGATTCCTGTAGCCAGATGAGACCCGTGCCAAAAACATAGCGCATTACGACAATGACGAAAGTCACGAGCACCATTAGAAGGGTCAGCCAGGAAGCGGCGTGGCCGACCTTAATGCTGATGGCATCGAGAAAGTGGCTGACGCCCTTACGGCCGCCACTCACGAGTTCATTCGCTTTTCCAGGCGCCGCAGGAACACGGTCATTTCCTTCGCCGCCTGACGATCGGCATTCGCCTCGGCGATTTCTATGCCCTGCCGGTAAGTTTCAATCGCCTGCGCATTACAGTTCTGTTTTGCCAGCGCCTTGCCCAGCAGTTTCCACGCCGCGGAATAGTTCGGATCAAGCGCAACTGCATGTTGAAGGTGCTCGGCGGCCTGGACATACTCCTCTTCGCCGAGATACTCGTTGCCCAGCGAAAAACGCAGCAATGCCGAGTCTTGCCCGCGTTCCAGCATGGCCAGCAGGGACTCGATCCGTCCCGGCATCAGCGGCGCCAGAAAGTAGGCGTGATCAGAACGAGCAAGGTAAAGATTTCCAGACGGCCTAACAACATTCCCAAAATGGCAACCCATTTCGCTTTGTCGCCAAGGGTCATGAAGCCGCCTGCCACGTCGCCAAGACCCGGACCCAGATTGTTCAATGTCGCGGCAACGGCAGAAAAAGCGGTCACCTGATCAAGGCCCATCGCCATCATTACGAGCAGCATGATGCCGAAAACAACGATGTATATCGAAAAGAAGCCCCAGACGGCGTCGACGACCCGGAAAGGCACGGGTGAGTTGCCGAGCTTGACGGGAATCTCTGCGCTCGGATGCACGAGTCGGACGATCTCGCGAACACCCTGTTTGACAATCAGCAGGCAGCGGATAACTTTGATACCACCGGCAGTTGAACCCGCTGAGCCACCGATGAAGCTGGCTATTATCAACAAAACTGGCAGCGCACCGGGCCAGGCCGAAAAGTTCGCAGTGGTGTAACCGGTCGTCGTAGCAATCGACACCGCCTGAAACAGCCCGTTGATAAAACTCTCGCCGGCACCCGCATACGTCCCGGTCCAATAAAGGGACGAAATAACGACCAAGGAAACAGTCAGGAGCATAAGAACGTAAGCGCGAAATTCCGGGTCCGATCCGTAATGTTTAATCTCGATATGTCGGAAGGCGAAGAAATGCAAGGAGAAGTTTATCCCTGCCGCAAACATAAAGAAGATAGCGACCAGATCAACGGCGGTACTGTCGAAATAGCCGATGCTCAGATCATGCGTTGAGAAACCGCCGATCGCTACGGTCGAGAACGCGTGGCAGAGCGCATCGAACCAGCCCATGCCGACAAGCMKGTAGCWGRTCATGCARRWWATGGTGAAAGYGASATAGACRWRCCACAGRGCTTTCGCCGTCTCCGTRATSCGCGGYGTCAGCTTCGTGTCYTTGACCGGYCCMGGCGTCTCYGCGCGATAGAGCTGCATGCCGCCGATGCCGAGYATGGGYAATACGGCAACGGCCAACACGATGATTCCCATGCCGCCGAGCCACTGTAGYTGYTGACGGTAATAGAGRATGGACTTTGGCAGAGAGTCGAGGCCKGTCAGCACGGTCGCSCCGGTTGTTGTCAGCCCGGACATCGATTCGAAAATCGCRTCCGTAAYCGACATCGCCGGCGTTTCTGCGAAAAAKARTGGMACGGCGCCGAATGTGCCAAGCACGGTCCAGAAAGACGCAACGACCAGGAARCCGTCTCTGAGCCGCAGGTCCTGGTGGAACTTGCGCAYCGGCGCCCAGAWCAKAAAGCCGGCGAGCARGGTGAGCGCGAAGCCCCGGACGAACGGCAGCCASGACTGCTCGTCAAAAWWCAGGCYGAYCGCAATCGGCGGYAACATTGTCAGGCTGAACATCATCAGGAGCAGCCCGAGAATGCGTWGCACGACGGTCCAATTCATCGGCTTTAYCCTTGCCTAACGATGGMGRGSCGGATCATGSTCAAACGAAAGACACATCAACCTGAAACAGTTTCTCCAGGCTTTCRATCTTTCGCCTRTCGGTCATGAACAGGATGACGTGGTCGTCGGTTKCRATAACRGTGTCGTGGTGGGCAATGAYGACCTGATCGCCGCGMAYRAGCGCAACGATGTTSGTGCCCTGCGGCARTTYGAKGTCTTCGATTTTYTTACCGACGACYCTYGATTCRCCTTCYTTGCCRTGCGCAACRGCCTCCATTGCYTCGGCTGCGCCGCGGCGCAGCGAATGGACTTTRACRACGTCAMCRTGCCTGACATGCGCGAGCAAAGAWCCAATCRTTATTTGCTGCGGYGAAATGGCGATATCAATGCTGCYCGACTCGACAAGTTCCGCGTACGAYGGYCKGTTGATCAATGCCATGACTTTGTGAGCGCCCARCCTTTTMGCSAGCATGGCCGAAAGRATATTGGCCTCCTCYGCATTAGTCAGCGCACAAAAKACATCGACGCTGTCGACRTTTTCCTCGAGTAAYAAYTCCTCGTCGGCMGCRTCACCGACAAGSACRATCGCCTTCGCRAGCTGCTCGGAGATATGACGTGCMCGCTTGGGGTCGCGTTCGATRATCTTGACCTGRTTGGTTTGCTCGAGTGCSAGCGCGAGCCGCAGGCCGATGTTYCCGCCGCCGGCAATYACAACRCGCCGCACGGGGTCYTCRAGTTTRCGCATTTCACTCATGAACACGCGAATGTCCTGTCGGGCGGCGATGAAGAACACTTCRTCACCTTCCTGAATGACRGTGTCGCCGTCCGGTTGTAGYGACYTGCCGTCGCGATAAATSGCGGCGATCCTGCCYTCGGTATTSGGAATATGTTCCTTYAGCGTCGCTATGCGYTGGCCGACAAGGAGGCCGTCGCGATCKGCGCGGGCGCCCACWAGGYGAACGCGGCCGTTKGCAAATGCGAGYACCTGMAGGGCGCCCGGGTAGAGAATCAACTGTTCGACGTAYTCACAGACGAGCTGCTCCGGGCTGATACGCACATCGACCGGKATGGCRTCCTGCGTAAACAGMTCTTTGGCGTTCATGTATTCGGCAGACCGGATACGCGCGATTTTCGTYGGCGTGTGAAAAAGCGTATAGGCGACCTGRCAGGCAAYCATATTGGTTTCGTCGGCATCGGTYAGCGCRACRATGATATCSATRTCGCCGGCGCCSGCACGTTCSAGGACCTCGGGGAAAGCCGCRTGACCGACGACSGTGCGAATATCCARACGGTCCTGCAGCTCACGCARRACGKTGGCACGCGTATCGACGACGGTTACCTCGTTGGCTTCTTCACGGGARAGGTGATATGCCGCYGAYGRACCGACCTGGCCYGCGCCGAGAATTAGTATTTTCATTTTGCTTGACCGGCCYTAGTGGTCCAACAAGGGGTCTGCRTACTGCGTCAGGATGCTGCGCCTTATTTTACATGAGATCARGATTGGCATARTTCARGACGAGCCACTTCGTGCCGGCCGTTTCGAAATTGACYTCGACGCGGGCATGCGCGCCYTGTCCTTCGCAGTTCAGGATGACGCCGTCRCCRAACTTGCCATGTCGCACACGCTGGCCAAGACGTATMCCRAGTTCYGCTCCGGGWTGCGTTGCTCCCGTTTTGCRACCCGCGGMCCTGGAACCGGTRGTCATCGGWCGGCTAACCTGAACCYTCGGRCGTATCTCTTGAACGAACTCTGAAGGCACTTCGGCGATAAACCGCGATGGTTGAGARAARCTGTCCATGCCATGCAAGCGRCGTTGTTCTGCATAGCTGATATACAARTATTGCTTYGCGCGKGTAATGCCGACGTAGCAAAGCCGYCGTTCCTCTTCGAGGCCGYTCGGRTCGGCAAGCGATCGTTGATGAGGAAACAGCCCGTCYTCCATGCCGCAYAKAAACACCAGGGGAAATTCGAGSCCCTTGGCCGAGTGCATGGTCATCAAYTGCACGCAGTCTTCCCATGCCTCGGCCTGACCYTCGCCGGCYTCGAGCGCCGCATGCGAGAGAAAYGCRTCGAGATCCGACATGTCTTCTGCRGGATCGGGYTTGAAACTYCGSGCCGCGCTGACCAGYTCTTCGAGGTTCTCGACACGCGTTTCGSCGCGCTCGCCCTTCTCTTTCTTGAAAAAYTCGAYGAGYCCGCTTGCATGAATCACATGATCGACCTTATCGGCCAGATCGAGRCCGYTCGTTTGCTCAGCCAGTTTTYTTATCAGGTTCAGGAARGCARCRACCGAAGATGCCSTGCGKCCRCTRARWCGGYCGCTCGCMACTGCRCCGGCRGCGCGCCACAGGGAACAAAGTTCGGCYCKTGCATASGAWCGAATTTCYTCAATGCTGCGCGCRCCGATRCCGCGSGTAGGGCGRTTCACGATGCGYTCGAAGGARCTGTCATCRTCGCGGTTCGATATCAGGCGCAGATARGCRAGGGCGTCTTTGATCTCGGCGCGCTCGAAAAACCGGAGTCCGCCATATACYCGATATGGCAGGCCGGCATTGATAAGCGCCTCCTCGAGCACRCGTGACTGYGCATTCGAGCGGTAAAGWACGGCTGCRTCGGCGCGYGGGTTGCCCTGGTCGCTCCAGTCGCGCAGGCGCGCAACGACGAAATCGGCTTCGTCRCGCTCGTTGTARGCGGAATARATYTTGATCGGCTCRCCTTYGGCRCCTTCCGTCCACAGRTTTTTGCCMATRCGGGACTCRTTGTTGGCRATGASRGCGTTGGCGGCATTCAATATCGTYGCYGTCGACCGGTAATTCTGTTCGAGYTTGATGACCGAYGCSSYCGGGAAGTCCTTCTGAAATTGRTRRATGTGCTCCACMCGGGCGCCGCGCCAGCGATAGATAGATTGGTCATCRTCACCGACRACAAAAGGAATTCCATCTTTGCCGGCGAGCATCCTGAGCCAGGCGTACTGAATAGCGTTCGTGTCCTGAAACTCGTCGACCAGCAAATGTTGAAACCGTCTTTGATAATGCGAGAGCAGTTCAGCGTTATCCCGCCACAATTCATGAGTGCGTAACAAAAGCTCGGCAAAATCGACGAGACCACCACGATCACAAACTTCCTGGTAGCCCTGATAGAGAGAAATGAATTGCCGCCGGTTCGGGTCGCCTTCGTCATCGAGATGCTGCGGGCGCAGGCCCTCGTCCTTCTGCGCATTAATGAAGTATTGAATCTCCCTTGGCACCCAGTGGCTGTCGTCGAGGTCGAGGCTCTTGAGCAGCCGCTTGATCAGACGCAACTGGTCGTCGGAATCGATGATCTGAAAATTCTGCGGCAGCCCGGCTTCACCCCAGTGACGCCGCAATAACCTGTGCGCAAGTCCGTGAAAGGTCCCGATCCACAGATGATTCACGGGCATTTCCAACAGGGCCTCGATTCGCCCACGCATCTCTGAGGCGGCTTTGTTGGTAAATGTGACGGCGAGCAGACTCTGCGGCGAGACACCGTCGACGTCGATGAGCCACGCTGCCCGGTGAGTCAAAACCCGTGTTTTTCCGCTGCCGGCGCCAGCAATAACGAGCAACGGCTTCATTGGCGCTGTAACGGCCTGCCGCTGAGCATCGTTCAAGGACTCCAATATAGCTGTGACGTCCATCGATGGTTTTTGAGGGAAGTTTTCAAGCGGCGCGGAAGAGGCGCGCTAGTCTAGCAAAAATTGTCGTGAGCCGGCCGGCTCAAAGAACAAGTTTCGAGGCAATATGACTGGCGGCCGATCAATATGACCTTGTTGGACCACTAAAATCGAAAAACGAAACCCGCCAGGGTTTCGAGCTGCCAAAGGATAGTGCCTTCGGTGTGAATTACACAGATGTTTTCGCCAGGGCCGGTTCGACAGAATAAATCGGTGTCAGATTCCAAAACCGTACCGTAGGCCCTCGCCTCAAGCCGGATTCCGAGTCTGTCGTTCGGCCGAAGGTGAAAGCCTGCACCGATTGAAAACGAAAAAAAGGTCTCGCTGTCAAAGTCAGCCAGACCCGGCTCGAAATGCGTCGCGCCAATCGTGGCGGCCAAAAACGGACGGGCGCGATTACCTTCTCCCAGATAGGTGCCACCAAAATGAATGTAGTGAACATCGAGGTCGAAAGATGCACCGCCGGTCAGCAGTCCCGTCGTATCGGCCTGTGTCGCCTGTCGGGAATATAGAATCTCCCACTGGGTATTCGCTGATTCCCGAATATCCAGAATCAGCCCGAAACTGGCGCCGTCATCCAGCTTCAGCGAATCGCTGCTTGTCATGTCCTCGAACTCGCCGCCGAAAGTGAATCCGGCAAACGGCGTCAATTCGAATCGAGATGTTTCTGTCTGTGCGTCAGCGGCGGTGGCCGCAAGCAGCACCACACAGGCAAATATGGTTTCTATATTATTCATCGATAGCCCGGTGGACTCAGATCAGTCGGCGTCTCATGCGTCGCTACTGTACAGATTTTGTCCAGGCGCCGCAGCAGAAGTGAAATGGTGTCCAGCACCAGGAAAAAATGTGATCCAACYCACTGCTGTCCCATAANAGMYGGTACCACGACAAAGGACATGGGTTGCAAGGCTTGTCTCAGAGACACGCCACAAGTACGTCCATGTAGGCTCGGGGCCCACATCCCTGCGGGCCACGGTCTCTGAGACAAGCCTTGCAACCCATGTCCGTAGCCTGACACTCCACCCGCACTCCATACAATCACTTCGTTCCAGCCGCTGCAACATTCGTTTATGGGACAGCAGTGGGATGGGCCCCGATTTCCGTCCCCAATTTTCGTTTATGATGCCGACCTATGAGCTGGTTTGAAAAACTAATGCCGTCCAGGATCAGCACCGAGAAGCGCACGCGGTCGGTGCCCGAAGGCGTGTGGATCAAGTGCCAGGAATGCGATGCGCAGTTATATCGAACCGAGCTGGAACGCAACCTCTATGTTTGCCCCAAGTGCGATTACCACATGCGTATCGGCGCCCGGCGCCGGCTTGAATACTTCCTGGATCCGGATTCACAGCAGGAGATCGCCGCATCACTCGAGTCGCGAGACCCGCTACGTTTCAAAGACAGCAAGAAATACAAAGACCGGATATCACAGGCACAGAAAAAAACCGGCGAAAAGGACGCGCTTGTCGCAGTTACCGGGACCTTGCACAGTCGGCCTGTGGTTGCCTGCGCGTTCGAATTCGCGTTCATGGGTGGGTCGATGGGATCTGTCGTCGGCGAGCGATTCTGCAGGGCGGCGCGACATAGTGCAGAGAACAAGATGCCCTTGATTTCCTTTTCTGCGAGCGGCGGTGCTCGCATGCAGGAGGCGCTTTTTTCTTTGCTGCAAATGGCAAAAACTTCGGCGGCATTGGCTGTACTCGGCGACATGCGCGTCCCGTATGTTTCTGTATTGACCGATCCCACGACGGGTGGCGTCTCTGCCAGTCTTGCCATGCTGGGGGACGTAAACATTGCCGAGCCGAAAGCGCTCATCGGATTTGCCGGTCCAAGAGTCATCGAACAGACAGTTGGCCAGAGATTGCCGGAGGGCTTTCAACGAAGCGAATTTCTGCTCGATCACGGTACTGTCGATATGATCGTCAATCGCCGCGAGCTTCGAGAGCAGGTTGCTGATCTGCTTGCGAAATTCGAACATCGTCCCAGGCCCGTCAGCTAAGAAAGTCGCCCTGATCACCATGGACCGACTCGTTTTGTCCAGCTCCACTTTTGCCTCACTCAACGACTGGCTTGGCTGGCTCGAGACGCTTTCACCCACTGAGATTGATCTGGGGCTCGACCGGGTAGAGGAGGTCCTCGGGCGGCTTCAACCGTCCAGGCCGGGCCGCGTGATTCACGTTGCAGGAACCAACGGTAAAGGCTCGAGCGTTGCGATGCTCGAGGCCTTGTTCATCAATAGCGGCGAACGTGTCGGTGCCTACACCTCGCCCCACCTCAATGACTACAACGAGAGAATTCGGATGAACGGCGTACCCGTCAGCGACGAAGAAATCATTGCCGCGTTCGAGTGCGTGGAAGCGGCAAGACAAAATGTTCCGCTGACTTATTTCGAGTTTGGCACCTTGGCCGCGCTCGTGACTTTCGAAACAAACAAGGCCGATACAATTATTCTTGAAGTCGGTATGGGTGGCCGGCTCGACGCTGTAAACGCGATCGAGCCCGATGCCGGAATCATTACCAATGTCTCGCTTGATCATTGCGACTGGCTCGGCGAGGACATCGAAAGCATCGCGGCGGAGAAGGCCGACATAATGCGGAAAGACAAACCATTCGTTTTCGGCGCACCGGACGCACCGAATGCCATCCTGACCGCGGCGCAAAAGATCGGTGCCGATCTGTGTCGACGAGGTAAGGACTTCGACTACGCAGCGGAATCCGATTCGTCAGGAACCTGGGCGTGGTCGGGGCGCCGCAGCAAACTCAGTTCGCTTGGGATGCCGGCCCTGGCCGGCAAGTTTCAGTTACAGAACGCCTCGGCGGTCCTGGCGCTGATCGAAGCCATGCGTCTCGATGAGCTGCTGGATCGACAGGTGATCAACAAGGCCTTCGGTCAACTCGAACTGGCAGGTCGTTGCCAGCTCTTCCAAACAGACAGGAAATGGCTGCTGGATGTGGCGCATAACGCGGCAGCTGCCACCGCGCTGAGCGATTTTCTGGCTGACATCGCGCCGGGTGGCAGGATTATCGCAATCAGCGGCATGCTTCGGGAAAAGGACCTGGGCGGCATCGTCTCGCCGTTGCTTGAATTTGTGGACACCTGGGTTGCGGTAAGGGCCGAGAGTGCCCGGGCGCTTGCAGCGAGAGAGCTGGCTGCAGGCATCGCGAACCTGTGTGACAAACCCTGTCTGGTCGCGGACAGCCTGTCCGACGCCATGCAATACGCCTGTAGTCGGGCCACGGCCAAAGACTTGATTCTCGTCAGCGGATCTTTCTATGTTGTCGGTCCGGCGCTGCAGTGGCTCAAGGGCATCKSCTTCCGCAGCCTCGACCGCGCCCTCGGCCAGGCCTTGCTGGGCGCGGGCGCCAATCCGCTCCATGTCGCGGGGCGCCTGGTGGCCGACAACTGGCGCGGCGAGATGAGGGTGCAGATGCACATCGACGATGTCGCGGATCCCGCTGCCGGGGCCTGAGCGAGGCCGGGCGCGCGGCCCCATGGCGCTTGATTTCGCCCCCACTTGAGATTAGATCACGGGGTCGCCGACCCCTTCGTCTAGCGGTTAGGACACCGGCCTTTCACGCCGGCAACACGGGTTCGATCCCCGTAGGGGTCACCAATCTTTTCAAGCACTTAAAGGTAGGATAGCGTAAGCGTCTCTACTATTTCGCTACTACTTGCCTCCTGAGAGCGCTATTCTGGGTCCCGCACGTCGAACGCGGGATCGAGGATGATGCGCCGTCATCAACAGAACATCGAGTTGTCGCCGCCGGGTCGGTCGCTGTCCGTTCCCCGCACCCTCATGACGGATGCAGACTGTTACCATAACACG
>LKGT01001248.1_pt1 | contig 12157 bp, 14 predicted proteins | sample 503861 | NCBI WGS metagenome assembly LKGT01 (sample SAMN04113194, study PRJNA297058) | marine sediment metagenome | biome: marine benthic biome; feature: marine benthic feature; material: marine sediment; isolation source: sediment sample collected at the water-sediment interface from the South......
TCTTCCGATCTATGTCGCAAGCCGTCACCCTGGAAGTTTTCACCGATTACGTTTGACCTTGGTGTTACCTCTGCACCGTGCGTGTAGAACGACTCCGCGCCGCGTACGAGATCGACGTGCCCGCCGGCACGCAGGATTTTTATTCCGCCATGTACGGCGGCGTGCAGTCTATCCAACCCACCATGGTCAACATGCGGCCGCGGCATCTGCCGCTGGACCTCAAGGATCTCAACCGCCGGTTCGTGCTGTGCTACACCGGCCAGCCGCGCCACTCGGGCATTAACAACTGGTCGGTGTACAAGAAAACCATTGACGGCAACCCGAAAACCAGGCGGAGCCTGGCCCGCATCGCCGAGGTGGCACGCCGGATGGAAGCGATGCTGGAGCAGGGCCGCCTGAACCGGTTCGATCACTGGTTCAATGAGGAATGGAAAGCCCGCAAGACCCTGGCGCCGGGTATCAGTACCGCGTCCATGGACCGCATGATCCGCGCCGCGAGGAGAAAAGGCGCCCTGGCCGCCAAAGTGTGCGGCGCCGGTGGCGGCGGATGCGTCGCTTTTTATGTGAAACCGGGAACCCAACAAACTGTCGCCCAGGCCCTGCAAGACCACGGCGGCCGGGTCCTGGATTTCAAATTCGTCGCACGGGGATTGCGCGTCGCTCGCTCGCGTTCCTGAGGATAAACGGGTGGCTGGTGAATAATTGGTTCCTCTGAAGGGGACTGGGGTATAATTGAAAGAGGAATGGGGGGCGTTTCTTTCTATTCTGAAAATTTCCACTCCGGTCTGATGAAAAAATTCTGGAATAAAAAAGGGTTGATGCTGTTGGCGGGATTCGCCCTGTTGGTGGCGATGCCGTTTCTGATCATCAGCAAAAAATCGTTGCCCATGTTGACGGACAATACCATCAACCCCTATCCCGCACCGAAAGACATCGCCTCCTCCTACATCCAGAAAGCTTCGGAAAATTACTTCTACCGGGAATTCTCCCAGGCGGCGGAAAATTACCGCAAGGCCCTCGCCATTTATGAAGACCGCAAGGACACGCATCACGTCGCCACCACCTACAATTCGCTGGCGGATCTATACGTCTGGGCCAACGAACCGGAGGAAGCGGAGAAGCATTACCTGCTCGCCTCCCAGCACCACGCCAAAATCGACGACCGCCTGGGACAGGCCGACTCCCTCAAGGACCTGGCCGACCTGCACATGAAAAAAGAAAATTTCGAGGTAGCGGAGAAGTGGTATGCCGAGTCGCTGGACGTCTTGAAAAACGGGCAACCCAACCGGGTGCTGGGCGGTGTTCACGAAGGTATGGGGCACCTGTACTGGAAATCGAACCGGATTCCGAAAGCGATCGATTCCTTTACTCATGCGCGGGAAAACTACAACGCGTTGAATTACCAACTGGGCGTGGGCCACATGACGAACGTCCTCAACCGTCTTAAAAAAATACCAAACACCCAACACTCGCATGCCTTGCGCCGGGCGGCCCCGCCGGAAGGCTACGCCATTCATTGAAACCGTTCACCCTTTCATCCATGACGCCGTGATCCTGCGAATGACCATCATCCTGTCGCTGTGGATGGCTCTCCCGGCCGTCCCGAACGCCGCCGGAGTGGACGTGCCGTCCTACACGCTGAAGCTGGTTAAGAACCTGGTCGAGCCGAAACCGGTCAGGGAATTCGATTGCCGGGAAAAGGTCTATTTGATGACGACCTGGTTCAAGGTGCACGGCCCGCACCGCGTCACCGCGCGCTGGTTCAATCCCGAAGGGATGTTGCAAGACGAAGGTCATCTGGACTTCGTCGCGCAACACGACCAAACCGACGGCTGGCTGGCTCTGGAATTTTTAAACGTGGAAAACCCCGCGGGGTCGACGCATCTCAACGCGGAGGTGGCGAAGTTTTACGGCCAGTGGAAGGTGCGGGTTCTGCTGGACAACAACTTTCTGGAAGAGCGGGAATTTTTCGTGCGGTGCAAATAACCCGGAACGTCAATCGGAATCGCCGTCATCAAACGACTCCGAAAAACGGTCCTTCATTTTGCCCAGGTCTTTTTTGTTCCTCTGAACTTTCTTTAAGAGAGACCGCAGCTCCGGTTCCGGAAACAATTCGTTGAGATCGGTCTCCTCTTCCGGGAACAGCGGGTTCAGGTCGATTTCTTCCTCTTCTTGTTCGGCGGCGGGATCGGTTTTCATACCTTCGGGGGCGGGAATCTCCGCGTTTAAAGATTCCTCCGATGCGGGCTGGGGCGGGACGGGTTCCTGTTCGATCATCACAAAACTCCTTCCTCGATACTTACCACATACTACTTAAATTCATTCACCGGCACAAGCCCGGGCAAGGCCCGGCGCTAATTTAGCAGGAGCAGAATGGCGCGATTGAACCGTTAACTTCGCATTCAAAAGCACCTAAAATATTCTTACCGGGCTTCAAAACCGGGTCAGGTAAACGCCCATGAACGTGGCGAAGACGATCGTGCCGAGGGTGATGCCGCCCAGATACTTCATCTTCTCCAGCGTCGGGCGGACCAATGCGCGGTTTTCCGGCCGGAGGTCCAGGTGCGCGATTTGGGCACGCAGGCCGAAGGTCTGGTACAGGCTCAATAGAAACGCCCCGGCCACAAAGATCAGTTTGATGCCGAGGATATTGTAATACCCTTCCTTGAGGTTGACCTGCTCGGTGTAATTTTCCATCATGTAATACACCCCGGAGCCGATCAACACCAGCAGACAGACAAACACCGTCGGCGCCAGCAGTTCGATGAGTTTATACGGGACGGAATGCTCGTCCAGCGGGTCGCTGCTTTTCGGGTCGTAGACGCGGGGCCAAATCAGGACCAGCACGAACACACTGCCTCCCGCAGCCACCACCGCGGCCATCAGGTGGACGAACATGATGATCGTGTCGGTCATGATGAGAGATTTTTCAGGTAATCGATGAGCAGGCGGACGCCGTAGCCGGACCCGCCTTTGGGCACATAGGGTTTTTCGTTGGAGGTCCAGGCGGTGCCCGCGATGTCGAGATGCGCCCAGGGGTAATCGCCGGTAAACGGTTTCAGAAACGCCGCGCCGGTGATCGTTCCGGCGCCGACCCCCTTGGACGCGATGTTTTTAAGATCGGCGATATCGCTCTTCACGGCCTTTTCGAATTCTTCGTACAAAGGCAACTCCCACATGCGCTCGCCGGTGGCGTCTCCGCTCTGGATCAATTGCTGAATCAATTTTGAATCGGTGCCCACCACCGCGCAGGCGACGTGCCCCAGCGCCATGATCACCGCACCGGTCAGGGTGGCGAGATCGATCAGCACTTTGGGTTTGTAACGTTGCGCATAAATCAGCGCATCCGCCAGAATCAGACGGCCTTCCGCGTCGGTGTTCAGCACTTCGATGGTCTGGCCGTCGGCGGCGGTGAGGATGTCTCCCGGCTTGATGGCGGAGCCTCCCGGCATGTTTTCGGTGGCGGGGACGATGCCGACGACGTTGACCTTGAGTTTCAGACTCGCCGCCGCCTGCAGGGTGCCGAGGGTGACCGCGCCGCCGGACATGTCGAACTTCATCTCGTCCATGCCCGCGCCGGGTTTCAGGGAGATGCCCCCGGTATCGAAGGTAACGCCCTTGCCGACAATGACCACCGGCGGGTCTTTCGCTTTGCCGCCTTTGTATTCCAGCACGATGAACTTGGGCGGCTCGTGACTGCCCTGGGCCACACCCAGCAGGGATCCCATCTTCAGTTTTTGCATGTCCTTTTTCTCAAGAACCTTGCAGGTGATCTTGTACTTGCGCGCCAGGCTCTGGGCGGCCTTCGCCAGAAACGCGGGGGTGGCGGTGTTGCTGGGATGGTGCATGAGATCACGGGTGGCGATCACCGCCTCGCACAACTTCCCGGCCTGGTCCACGCCTTTCTGATAAGCCGTCACCTGCGGTTTGCCCGGCGCCAGCAGGATGATCTCTTTGATGCGTGACGGTGGATTGTCCTGGTCGACACTTTTGTATTGATCGAAATGGTAGAGCCCGAGCTGAGCGCCCTCCATGATCGCCCCGGCCACGGGATGTCCGGTTTTGGAATTTTTGGCTTTGCCGGGTTTGCCGGCGTCCTTGCCGTCCAGGAAGAACGCCATTTTTTGATGACGCGACTTTTCCACGGACTTGGCGGCGGTGCCSGCGGCCTGGCGGATCGACTCCTCGGYGATGTCCTTCGGTTTYCCCAATCCCACCACGATCASGGAATCCGCTCCCATCAAMCCGCGCACACTCWGCTCGAAGGTYTGGTTGAGTTTGCCCTCGAAGCGTTTGGCCTTGAAGGCGGCGGTCAACGCRCCATTCAACAGGCSGTCGATTTGTTTCAAGAGGCCCGCCGGATTTTKYTCCGGATTGAACAGGACCAGGCAATCGGTTTTATGTTTGAGAACGTCGTCGGCCTTTACGGAGGTTTTGATCATGATGATTTTCAGGGGTTAGGATTGGTGGAATAGCAAGCTTGGAAATTCTATGGGAATCACCCCGAGGACACAAGGACAAACTCGAACTCTACAGGGCTCCGGAGCCAACGGCGGAGAATGCGGTGGGGTCAAATGGCGAGGGCTCCGAAGCGGGTGCGCCAGCGGCGGATGGTGGCGCGCCACATCAAGACCGCCTGAAGCAGGGGCGGCGCCACGGCGTACGCGAAGTTCACCGATCCGTCGGGCAGAAACAGCGGATTGAATATATCCATCCAGACCACGCCCAGCAACATGGGAATCAGAATATAAAGGACGGTCCAATAAACCACGGCAGTGGCCAGGGCGCGCTGCGGTTTGTCGGAGAAATAGAAGTAGAGGAGCAGGGCGATGTCCCGCATCAAAAAGCACATCGCGGCGGCGACCCATCCGTAAAGATTGATCATGTCACCCTCATCGTTCAGAAACGTCCCACCGAGCAGGGCATGCAGCGCCAGCAGGCCGGCGGCGGTGGCCCAGGCCAGGATCGAAGCCACCAGCCAACGCGGAATTTCACACAACGCCGCCTGGATGCGATGGGACCTCCACAGGTGGAACAGGCGGCGGATATCCACTCCATCGGACCGCTCCCACAATAAAATGACATAGGTGAACGCCACCATCAGGCCCCACCCGAGTAGCAGGCGGGCCACCCAGAAATTCAGGCCATTGAGGGAAATGATGTCCTTTTCCTGCGGAAACCCCATGGCATACGCCAGCACGAAAATCAGGAAAGCCTTCCAGACCCAGGGGGGATTGGCCACCTGGAGCTCGCGCCGCATCTGCATGTAAACGCCGGTGATGGTCCAGGCCAGGAAAAGATACAGCGAGGCCAGCCAGAACCAGAACTCGTTGAACTCCCAATGGTACCAATGCACCGCCTTCGACCATTTAACCGGCTCGAAAGATGAGAGGATGACGCTGGGCAGTAAGGGCAAACCCAGCAACAGAGACAGTCCGGACCGCCGCTTGATTTTGGAAAATCGGTTTTGCGCCTGCCACATACCCAGCAGGAACCCCCAAGCCTGGAACCAGATCACCACCCCGACGATAAACAGTACCGCGGGCACAATGCCGTGGGACAGCATGATCCATTTGTGATCCGGACGCGGAAACAGAAAAATATCCGGAGCCAGAATCAAGGTGAGCACGAACACCCCCAGGCTCCACAAACCGACATACCAGGAGAACAGGGTGCTGCCGAACAGTTTCCCCCAAGTCATCGACCAGGGATTGATGGAGGTCAGGCGTTGCAGGGGCCAGGTCTTGTTCTGGATTTCCGTCACCAGCGCGTTCTCCGACAGATAGGCTCCCCACAACCCTGTGAACAGAATGAACATCCACAATGAGGTCAGCAACAGCGCCTGATCGCCGTGCTCGCCGAAGAACAGGATCAGGTAGTAAAACCCGCCGAAGATGAGCGGCGTGGCGATCAGCCGGTGCGGCGTGATCTCCAGCCAGAAGTTTCTCTGGAACTCGGGATTACGATGCATGGGGACGGGCTCCGAATTTTTCCAGATAGGTTTCCTGCAGGTTTTTTTCCCGGACAGCCAGCGCGGCCACCGGCCAGCCCCGGTCCATCAATTGCTTGAGCAGTTGATGCTGGGCCTCGCTGGTGCCTTCAAACATGAATTCGATGGAGGTGCCGTTCGCCGCAATCTGCGTGATCCGCTCCTCCCGGCTCAACGCCTCGGCCAGACCCTCCGCCGGGCGGGCCAGGGTGAGGACCAGGGTTCTCACGTTCTGGACTTTCTGGTCCTTGATCGCTGTATGTTCCTCCATTTTGCCGTCGTGGATCACCATCATGTGGGTGGAGTAGTCCTCCAGCTCCGACAGAATGTGGGAGGACACTATCAGGGTTTTGCCCTCATCGCGCAACTCGAGAAGCAGTTCCGACAACTGGTGGCGGGCTTTCGGGTCCAGACCCGAGGCCGGTTCGTCCAGCAGGATGATTTTCGGTTCGTGAATGATCGCCTGACCGATCGCCAGCCGCTGGCGCAAACCGCGCGACAGGTTGCCGGCCTTATCATTCAACCGGTCCGACAGATGCACTCTTCTGGCGGTCAGTTGAACCGTGGACGTTACCTTTTCATATGGAATATTTTGCGCCAGAGCTATATATTGGAGGCATTGGCCGACGGCCAAATCATCATAAAGTCCGTAAAAGTCCGGGAGAAATCCGATCAGGCGGTGGCATTCCCGGGGATTGTCCAGTACCGAAACGTTGTGCAGGCGGATATATCCGGAAACCGGCCGGGCAAGCGCTGCCAGGCAGTTCATCAGGGTGGTTTTGCCCGCACCGTTGGGACCCACCAAGGCGGTCACCGTACCGGGCTCTATGGCAAAAGAAACCCTATCCAAGGCTCTTTTACCAGGATATTCAAATGTTAAATCCCTAACCTCAATAAGGGACATAAATGCTCCTGAAATGCGCAAGAAACTGTCTCAAATAGGTTAAGGCCTATCCTGCGCNAAAAAAAAATNAAAAAACGGGTATATTTATTACCATTTTTAGACTGATTATATATAATATAGCCCTACCGAAATGAAAATTTAAAAAGGGGGGGTTGCCATGCTCAACAAGCTGATGGCCAAAAGATGCGTTCTTTTGCTGGTAATGGGTTGTTTCCTTTCCGTTTGGACTACCTCTTTTGGGGAAGTTATTCTTGAATATCCCACCCCTACACCCGACAGCAGTCCGGCCGATCTGGCTTTTGACAGCCAAGGCAATCTCTGGTTTACCGAACTCAATGCCAACCGGATCGGGAAACTGGTGCCCTCCCAAGGGAAACCCCTGACCCAACAGGGCTTTACCGAATACGAACTGCCGCATCCCAACAGCAAACCTCATTACCTGACGGTAGCCCGCAATGGCCTGGTCTGGTTCACGGAAATGGGCGGCAACCGCATCGGCAGTTTGGACCCCAAAACAGGCATCATCAAGGAATATGAGATTCCCTCCCCCCACAGCGAACCCCACCAGATCGTGGAAGGAACCGACGGCTCCATCTGGTTTCTGGAATTTCAAACCAATAAAGTGGGCCGGCTGAACCCAAAGACCGGCGAGATCACGGAATATCCGGTGGGACCCGGCAATCCGCATGCCCTGGCTGTGGACGGGGACAAACTGTGGTACACCCAGGGTGGCATGTTCTGGGTCAACCTGTTTTTCAATAAACTGGGATACCTGAATACGAAGACGGGCGAGGTGCAGGAGATCGCAGTCCCTCCGGAAAAATCCGTCCCGCACGGATTGACCTTGTCCGCGAACGGGACGGTGTGGTTCACCCAGATGTTTGCCAGCAAGTTGACCAAACTGGAACACAGGAACGGCAAACCGCACCTCGTGGAATATTTTCTGGGCAAACGGCGCAGTCCGCATGACCTCCAGATCGATGAAAAACGGGGCTACGTCTGGTTCACCGCCGCCCGGCCCGATGCCATCGGCCGGCTCGACCTGTCGCAGGCGGAGCCGGGAACCTCCAAAGGCGTGAAATTCTATAAACTGCCCGATCCGCACAGCCATCCCACCCAAATTATCCTGGATAAGGACGGCAACGTCTGGTTTACGGAGATGGGGATGTATTTCCGGGGCCGGTACAACAATAAAATCGGCAAGCTGATCCCCTGAGGGCACCGCCATTTCAGTGGTGCCGGGCTTCAACATCCGACCTCCCAACCTGCCATTTTAAATAACACCTGCAAGTTCCCGCTGTTGCAAAACCTGCCTGAGGCCCGCTTCAGTCCCGGCCACCCGGGGCCCGTGGGTTGGCCCCGACCCGTGGGCTCGGCGCGGGTAAAAACACTGGTTTGAGGGGGCTTTGGGCAGGGCCCTGCGGGATTTCCCCGAAAACCTCCCGCCTCTGCCCCGGGGAGCTGTATTTTCTTTCATTTCAAGGCTTAGGCTAGGAGATTTTCCCGAAATTCGGGGCGGATTTTATGGAAATATCTTGGCACCTGTGCGAATTTATATTATCATCTGCGTTTGCCCGTGGTGTCCCCCGGATCAGAATTTCCCGGGCTCACGGTTGATTAAGAATCCTGATTTCAATGATTATAGATTCATAGGAGAAGCCCCATGGAAGCTGTGGCGGAGCAAGCCAAAGCCTCGAGCACCAAAAAAGACACGGTCAGGATCACCATTTGCAAAAGCCTGAGCGGTATCGCCGAAGGCGCCGAAAAGGTCTATCAAGAATTCGAGAAACAGATCGAAGAACACAAGGCCGTAGCGGAAATCATGGAAAAGGGCGGTTGTTCCCTGGGCCAGGTCGGATGCCGGGGGTATTGCAGCCGCGACGTTCTGGTGGATGTCTATGTTCCCGGTCAACCGCGCGTTACCTATGAACGCGTCAAGCCGGAGATGGTGGCCAAGATCATGCAGGACCACATCATCGGCGGCAAAACCGTCGCCAAAAACGCGGCCAAGCCGGATTATTACGAAAAACTCGAGAAGCAGACGCGCGTGGCCCTGGCGCACGGCGGCAACATCGATCCGGAAAATATCGACGACTACATCAAGGTCGGCGGTTATGAAGCACTCAAGAAGGTGCTGACCACCATGAATCCCAGCCCCCCGACCAACATCAACAGGAATATAACGCCTTGTCCAAATCCACTCCAATAAGTGCTGGTCGGCACCACCGTGTGGCCGCGTTCCGCGAAAAAGTCCAGAAATCGTTTGCGTATCTCGTTACCGGTCATTAGGACCTAGATTATATATCAATCCATCGCCGTTTGGAGGGGTGATTTATATCAAAGGTTCACCGGGCACCGCCCGGAGGGAGCTCTAACCACAGAGGAAATTTGCCACTGACGGCTCGCCAGTTAAGCGATGCCGGAGCGCAACAGGTCGTGCAGGTGGATCATGCCGTCGATCTCTTTGCCGTCTTCGGACACGACGATACAGGTGATGGAATACTCCTCCATCAACTGCAGGGCCTTGGTGGCCATGTCGTCCTTCTGCACGGTCTTGGGATTAGTCGACATCAGGTCGGCGGCTTTAACAGTCGAAATGTCGCGCTTCGTTTCCATCAACCGGCGCAGGTCGCCGTCGGTGATGATGCCCATCATTTGCCCCCGATCATTCACCACCAGCGTGGTGCCCAGCCGCTTGCGGCTCATCTCGGTCAGCACGGCGTAAATATCGGTATCTTCCGTGACCGTGGGGATGGTGTCGCCGGCGTGCATCACATCTGCCACCGTGACCAGCAGTTGGCGTCCGAGGCTGCCGCCGGGGTGGTTGAGGGCGAAATCGTCCGACTTGAACCCGCGCTTTTCGAGCAGGCCCATCGCCAGCGAGTCGCCCATCGCCATCGTCGCCGTGGTGCTGGCGGTGGGGACCAGGTTCAGCGAGCACGCCTCTTCCTTGACGGCGATGTTCAGCACATAATGCGCGCGCTTGGCAAGGGTGGAGTCCGGGTTGCCCGTCATCGCCACCAGCGTGCATTTGCGGCGGTTGATGACCGGCAGGAGCTTCACTATTTCCTCCGTCTCGCCGCTGTTGGAAATGGCGAGGATGATATCCTCCTTGCCGATAATGCCGAGGTCGCCGTGGCTGGCCTCCGCCGCGTGCAGGAACACCGCCGCCAGGCCGATGCTGGAAAAGGTCGCGGCGATTTTCTGTCCTACGAGGCCCGACTTGCCGATACCCATCACCACCATGTGGCCAGTGCAGGCGTCCAGCAGGGAGACCACGTCGACGAAGGTGGAGTCGATGCGGTCGATCAGGTCGGCGACCGATTCGCTTTCGATGCGCAGGACGCGTTTGCCCGCGTCGATGATTTTCTGTTGCAGTTCCGGCGCCACCGGGGAGGATTTCTTCAATGGTTGCATAGGGTTAGAGTCGTTGAAAACAAAAGGCTTATATCTCAAAAGGTTACCATAATACACCCCCTTTGTGAAGGGGGCCGGGGGGATTTCCAGCGTGACGCTGGACCCAAAGTTACCCGCGGCGGTTCGCCGCTCCCCCTTCGGAGAAGGGGGGATTTATCTTTATTCATCTTTGGTTCATATCCTCCATTCTCCATGATTATTGGGTTTGACAGAGTTATCATTTAGTGATAACTTAATTCTATGGTCAAGAAGGACCGTGACTTCAGTTTGGACACGCTTTTGGACCTGGACGGTCAGGTCCTGTTCGTTGATCCTGAGGGTAAATATTGGGTCAAGTTCGTGGTCAAGCGGGTTGATGCGTCGTCTGAAAGGCCGCACGGCCTGAATTATTCTTTAACCCTTCATGATGAGGCCGGGGAGCGGCTGGTGGGTTTTGACAACGCTCACTCTGTCCGGGGCAGGTCCGGTCCGAGTGGTAAGAAGGAAAAGCCTCACGATCACAAACACCGCATCCGTACGATCAAACCTTACGAATATCAGGATGCGGCGGCCCTTTTAGGGGATTTCTGGGTGGAAGTGGATGCCGTTCTGAAGGAGAAAGGAGTTATCCAGTGAGTAAGTTGAAAATCGGCATTGCCAGTTATGAAAAAATAAAAGCCAGAACCCTGGCCATCGCCCGTGGCAAATACAAACCCGGACGCAGCGAACCAAAAATATGGTTTACCTCCATGGAAAGCTTCGCCCGGGTTCTTTCCGACCGTAACCGATCACTGCTCAATCTTATCGTGGAGGCCCGGCCGGAATCCATGGCGGAACTTGCGGCCCTTTCAGGCCGAGCCAAATCGAACCTGTCGCGAACTCTCCACACCATGGAGCGTTATGGTTTGGTTCAGTTAAAGAAAAAAGCCGGCGGTAAAATTGTCCCGCGCGTCCCCTATAAGGAAATCGTGCTGGATGTTCCTATTGGAGCAGGAAGCACAGAAGAGTAAGAAATATCACTCTTTCCTTTTATTGGCCCTATCCGCAATTTAGTGTAAAGTAACCCCTGATAAAATAGGGGAACAGGGAACACGGAGAAAGGGGCTCCCACCCCTCCTGGCCTCCCCTCGGGCAGGGCTAAATCCCCCCATCCCCCTTCACAAAGGGGGAGTTTTAAATCCTGTTTTTCCTGTTATCCTGTCTATAACCCAGATTCTTCGCGGAGTTTATCCTGAGTTTATCGAAGGGCTCAGAATGACGTGCCTTATTATTAGGAGAAAAGCGAATGAGCATGAAAGAAGATTATCAACAGAAACTGCAGGCACAATTGGACGAGTGGGGCCCGGAGATCGACAAGCTCAAGGCCGTAGCCGATAAGGCAAAGACCGGTTTGCAAGGTGAGTATTACAAGGAGATCGAGGATCTTCGGTCCAAGCAGCAGGCGGCACAGCAAAAACTTCATGAACTCAAAGGAGCGAGCGAAGAGGCATGGGGAGACCTCAAGACGGGTATCGAAACTGCGTGGGGTACGTTAGGCGATGCATTGAAATTGGCCGCTTCCCGATTCAAATAGTGGCGCACCGCCGCAGGCCGGGCAAGGCCCGGTGCTGGTTTTTCTTTGCGATCTCTGTGGTAAAATCCCTCCTGTTATGCCGAAGAAACCGAAACTTTATCTGATTGACGGGTCGTCGTACATCTTCCGGGCGTTTTACGGCATCCGGCAGTTCCTGTCCAATTCCAAAGGACTCCCCACCAACGCGCTGTACGGCTTCACCACCATGCTCTCCAAGGTGGTGCGCGACGAACAGCCGGATTACCTGGCCGTGGTGTTCGACTCCAAAGCCAAAACCTTCCGCCACGAGATGTAC
>LKGT01006375.1_pt1 | contig 12146 bp, 14 predicted proteins | sample 503861 | NCBI WGS metagenome assembly LKGT01 (sample SAMN04113194, study PRJNA297058) | marine sediment metagenome | biome: marine benthic biome; feature: marine benthic feature; material: marine sediment; isolation source: sediment sample collected at the water-sediment interface from the South......
ATCTCTACCTCGGACAGCCGACGCCGCTGGGCGAGGTCTGCCAGGACCGGTTATGACCCAAACCAGAAGTCCGGCCCAGTAGACACCTCCAGAGGCAACCCATATAATCGACCCCACGGCGTTCTTGACCCTGCACAAGCCTAACGAGGCGCTGATGCTGAAGGCGGCCGTCGCAGTTTAGCTCTATCGTTAAGCTCCTCACCCGCCCTAGGACAGAAAAATGCTAGAGATCATCAAAGCGATCATTGAGCCAGTTGCCAAGTCGATCTCGGTCGACAACCTTCTTGAGGCCCGCAAGAAAAAGAAAGCCCACGAGATCGGAACAGAGCTATTCCTCTTATATGCATCGCTAAACGATATTCTGGTCGTGGGGAGGCGCATCGTCGAAGAACTCAACAGCGCTGAGACTTGGATGAGCGGAAAAGTAAAAGAAGGTAAGCCCGATGAGTGCTGTTTTACTGAGCTCGAGTTTTTACTAGACCAACAGAGTTTGAACATTCTGAAGTTAGTAGCCTCAGTCAAGCGGCTGGGCCTGGAATTGCAAGTGATTGCGCCTGACTCATACCTGCGACTGTCCCCCCTACTGCACGGAAAGTTCAATGCAGTGAGTTGGCTCCTTGACTCCATTTCTGGATCGCGGGGGCAACCGAGAAGACTCGTGTCGATTGAGGCAGAGAAGGTGCTCGGACTGCTCAAGAAGGGCGAGGCCTACGCAGCCAATGAAGTTGGCGACGAGCTTCGGACTCGCGTTCACGATGTAGTTTTGGCAATGTCACACGGTGAGCCAGAAGAGTTGGAAGATCTCATCGTCTACGAGCCAATCGAGGACGTTGGATCTATGCCGGCGAAGCAGTACACCATCATTCGAGCTTATCTTAAAGGACGCAAGCCCGCTGCCGTTCTGGACGAAATTGAGTCCGTTCTTAGAGCATTACGGGAAGCAATTGAGAAGAATTTTTCCTTGCGCGACATACTCCTGAATGTAGGAGATAGGCGGTCCACTCTCGGCGATCCATCTGTCGGGTTCTGACTCTCCGTGGCCAAAGCCCCGGTCAAGCGGACGACCATCAGCAAGTATTTGTATGACGATCAAGTGAAACGTCAGGGGGCAGAAGCCACTACGGCGGACGCTCGCGCCACGACCGCTTGTGGCTAGGAGCAGACATCCAGCGCAAGTCTGCTGAACGTCCGGTTCTGACCCTAAGCGGACATTCGGGGTCAAACTCAAACAGCGTGCGGAACGGAGCTCTGAAGAACGGTACTCCCTTACTTTGGAAAGCTCGAGAACCACATATAGCCGTCGTACCTTTCGTCTTCGTCGAAATAGACGAAGAGGAAAATTCGCCGCGAGTCATTCAGGTCGCCTTCTTCGTAGTGATAGCTCCACATGGTCCGTGGGACGCGCACGCGGATGTCACAGGCCGCCGCCAGAAGCAATGACACCGCAGCGAGACCCACGGCCACGGCGCGGGTGGCGGATGTGAACCGGCCCGGCGCGGCGGAGCGACGACGGCGCGGCCCGGGCCAAACTCGATCAAAACCACTCATGCCGACCTCCTTTTCGCGCCTTCTATTCATCTTTGGACGTCGAGAAACTCGGCCGCGGCGAACCAGAGGTGCCCGTCGTACCGGTCGTCGTCGAAGAAAACCAACAGGATCTTGAGATTGATCCGCCGACCCTCCAACTTAGTGAACTCGTAGAACCATATCTCCCGTTTGTCTGTGCCACGGCCGACGGCCCGGCGCAGCGCACCGTCGGCGAGGCGCGCCACGCCATGCCCGCGGGGTTCGCCGAGGGCCAGCTGCACCTCGGCCTTTTTCGAGACGCCCAGGGTGAGATCGGCGAGCCGATCTATCTTCGGCGGGCTCCCGAACTCTATGGACTGCGCGCATGCGGCGAGCACGGTCAGCACCGCGGCTACGGACACCGCCCGCCACAGGCGTCCGTGCAGTTTGTGTTCGGCGCTACTCGCTATGCTCGACGTTCGTGAACCACATGAACCCATCGAACTTCTCCCGCTCGAAGAAGACCAGAAGGATTTGCTGGCGCACATCCAGCTGAATGAAGTCACCTTGTTGCGTCGTGCCGGTAGCTTCTACGTCGTCGTAGAACCAGACCTGGCGACGCCCCTCGTGCAACCCGGTGATAGTCGGAAATAGTGACCCGCCCGACCCGCTCGGCGCGCCCAACACGCGCTGCACGTCGATCTTGGTGGACACCCCGCGCTTTAGGTCGCGTTCGATACGGTTGACGTCCGGGAACGCTCCGGTCGTCACCGTCGTCGTGCAACCGGCGAGCGCCGCGCCGAACACGAGCGCGGCCACTATGGCCCCATACGCCCACCGTCTCCCCTTACTCATGGACCGCCTCCGTCGTCGCTACCATTATGGCCCACCTTCGACCTTCGCCCCTAAAGAAGAATCTAATCGGCACCCGGCCTCTCGCCCTTCGCCCAGGCCTCGAGTTGGCCCACGATGTCGCCGATCGCGACGTCGAGGATGTACTGGTCCGCGCCGATGGTGAATAAGCCGCCGCCCCGGACCGCGGACAGGTTCTTGAACGTGGCCAGGACCTCCTGCTCCGGCATTTTCCACAGCATAACTGTGAGGCCGGCCTGGGTCTGCCCCCAGCCGGGGAGTAACCAACGTTTCACAGCGCTGCCGGCGGCGAACCGCTCGATATCGCAGGTCAGCATGAGCGGCGCCTCAGCCTTCACCTCGAACACCCCGCCCCCACGAACTTTGCTGATCAGGACCTCTGTGGCCTCGGTCCCCAGGTCCCGCCCTCCTTTGAATCCGGTCCTGTCCAGGCAGGGGTCCACGCGCACAACCCGCTCCGCGGGCGGCTTGCCCGGTTCATAGATCACGGTGGCCGACTGGGTTTCGCATCCGGCGAGCAGAATCGAAGCCAACAGCACCGTAAGCAAGCCTGCTGCCCCTGGCCGCGCCCAGGGAGCACCGTGCGAGATAACGCCACGTCGGATTCTGAAGGCGCGTGCCATGGTTGCTCGTTGCTCCCTCGAACCGCCCCCGATGATTTCCAAGTTGCGGCGTTCGCCGCAGCGTCCCGATGCCATTACATCGGCCGCAATGCGATTGTCAGTTGTGGCGTAAGGCGATTCTTCCACACATCATGGATGTTAGCAACGCCGTTTGGCAAATCGAAAATTTTCGCATTGCCAAACCTGTCTTGATTGGTGCCGGTCATGTCCCGCGTAATCGCCGGGTCGCGCCAATGTCCGTTCCTGGCTATAAGCGGTAGTAAGCGACGTAACCGTGCAGCGTCCGCTTAGGGCCAGGAAGCAGACATTACTAATGGTCAATTCCTCCGCTTCCTGCGCTTCGACTTCGTCTTTCGTTTCTTCCGGCCCCAGATCCCGACCCCGACCATGACGACGACGACACCAATTACAAATGGCAGAACTGCGCCGATCAAGGTGCTGCCCCCAATCGCTGCACCGCCCCCGACGGTGTCATGGTGGGCGAAGGCCGGGGAGGAGGTGACCAAGATAACGCCGGCGTTGACCATCAGTCGGCTGCAGCCGACAACGTCGGTAGCCAGCCAGTCGCTCATAAACAGCTTGCGGCACCTCAGGCACCGACGCTGCTTGCGCTCGTGCTCGCGTCCAGGCTCTGGCTTCGGTTTGCTATGGCGAGGCGCAATCATGCTTCAAGAAAGCGGCTTTCAAAACAGTCTCATCCTGAGCGCGTGGTGGCGAATCCGCAGCGCCGACATTCCACCTTCTGCACTTGGCCACTTGCGCCAAAGGAGCCGACCACCTCAATGAGGCGGTAGTCGTGGAAGCCGAACCGGCAGAGAAGGCGGCCAATCCAGTTCCCCATCCTGTCACGGCTTTCCGCCACGGTCCGAACTCCTCACCAGGCCGGCGAAGTCCTCGCGCGCGAGAACGACGGTCGGAATACCCCTTGCTTCAATCCTAGCGGCGGCACGGCCGCATGCGATTGAGCAGGCGCCTCAGGCGGCGTTGCCGACGACGACGGCGTCGAACCCCCCCTCGGCGATGAGCTCCGCGGTCTCGTCGCGGTCGATTTTCGAGTTACCGAGGGGAAGCTCGGTGTAGGGGACGACCGTCGCGCTCGGGACTCTCTCCCGCAACAACTTCTCAATCAGAGGGAGGTCCTGTGGGCCTGCCACATGTCATCGGACAACAGGCCGATCCTCTTGCCCTCCAGCGTCTCGAGACGAGGGGCATGAAGCTCCGTCACCTCGGTGAGGCCACTGGGATCGAATACTTCCAGCACTTCCATCTAGCCGTTCCTCCTTGCTTTCGGCGTCGAAGACGTTCCGGCGGGCCGCCTCCTCAGACTCCCCCCCACGGGTCCGAAAATCGGCCTGAATCGGGGCTAAATCGCCGGGATACGGGAAAGGGTGCGTTTCCCTGCATACGGTCCATGCAGGGAGGGGAGGCTTGGAGGGTGTTCTCTTGCTATCCTTTTCCGCTCAGTTGCCAAGCCCCTCGATCACCTGCTCACGGGCGGTAGCGGCAAGCTCGTTCATCTTCTCACGGACCTGGATGTCCGTTACGTCCAAGCCCTTGCCGGTCAAATCCGCAAACACCTTTTCCAGAACATCGTCATCCCCCGGCCTTTCAAAGTCCGCCGCCACCACTTCCTTCGCATAGTCGTCGGCGGCCGGGCTCGACAATCCCATCCTGGCCGCGGCCCACAGCCCCAGTAGCTTGTTGCGCCGGACACCGATTTTGAACCGGGCTTCCTCATCCAAACGGTACTTGGCCTCGAATGCATTTTTTCTTTTCTCGAAGACGGTCATGAAATTTGCGCTCCCCTTCCGCGGCAGAAGTTGAATGAAGGACCTGCCGGGTGGTCATTATAGCAGCACAGCCTGGACCACATCCATGGTTTTGAACGTATTTGCCGGTGCCGGCCACTCGGCTTATCGAGTACGGAAACGACCGGAAGCTGTTTGAAAACGAGTTTGGCGGCTCAATGAGGCCCATCGGGCCGCGGACCGAAGTATAAAGACAAGAAAAAGCTCGGGCACTTATAATAATGGAAGACTAAAATTTCGGCGCACCGCGGCGATTCCGACGCCGGGGGGACTTTTTCAACAGCCCCCTGGTTTTCGGTACATTCCGTCAGCAGCCAGTATTGCCCGTCATCCAATCCCATCCGTATCAGCCCTCATTCAGCCTCGAACCGGGGTGGCACCGAATCGCGGGGCCGCCCAAACGGCGGCTCGCGGCGTCGGCGGCGAGACTGGCTGCCGGCGGCGGGATCGGCTATGTTGCCCGACGACAGGGAGGCCGCCATGAGCGTCCAGATGACGCCACCATCCTCGGTACCGGCGACGCGGCGATGTTTAACGCCGGCGACTTAGCCACCGCGCTCTGGCGCGCCCGCACCGAGGGCGGCGTGATCCGGCGCGCCGCCGCCGACGGGCTGGCCTCGGTCGAGATGGCCTACGGCGTCCAGCGCGAGATCACGTCCTTGGCCGGGCTGTCACGCCTTGGCTGGAAGGTGGGTGTGACCAGCATGGCGGCGCAGCGGCTGCTGGGCATCGAGACGCCGGCAACAGGGCCGTTGTTCGCGGACCATTGCTTCGATAGCCCGGCCGAGGTTGCCGTGTTCTCGGGCCAGGAAGCCAGCGTCGAGAGCGAATTCGCCTTTCGCTTCGCCCGTGATCTGCCGCCGCGCGGCGCGGTCTACGGCCGCGCCGAGGTCCTGGCCGCGGTCGGGGCGGTGCTGCCGGCGATCGAGGTCGTCGGCTGCCGGCTCGAGGGTGGATTCGACGACCTCGGCGCGGTCCGGCTCATCGCCGACATGACCGCCAACACCGCGTGGGTCAAAGGACCGGAGCGCAAGGACTGGCGCGGGATCGACCTGATAGGCCATCGCGTGGGGCTGCGGCGGGACGGCGAAACCGTGGCCGAGGGCGTCGGCGCCAACGCGCTCGGCGATCCCCTGAACGTCCTCGAGTGGACCGCCAACCACCTGTCCGCGCTCGGCGATGGCATCAAGGCGGGCGAGGTGGTGAGCACCGGAACCTGCACCGGCGTCACGCCGATCGCCCCCGGGGAGACGCTGATCGCCGACTTCGGAACGCTTGGGTGCGTCGAGGTTCGGATCATCGCGGCCTAAGACCAAAGGTCCTCGAGGCGGAGAAAAGGGAGGATTGAAGGGATGGATGACAGGGCCCTTATATTGGGGCTTCCTTGTCTTTGAACGAGCCGATATCATCATCCCGGCGATTGAGGCAAAGGGGGAGGGCCGGTCGTCTCGTTCCTTGATCATCACCACGACCCGCGGCCCGTCGGGTGGTCGAAACCCGGCCGGCGATTCGCGGCATGGGACTTGGCGGGTCCCGGGACAAAAGGGGTCGGGTGAGCGCCGGCTTCAAGCCGTCCCGTCTCGATGTATCCCCACCACCCGGTCCTAAATTGTTGCGTTCAAGCTTCACTAACGGGGAGACGAAAAATGAAAGCTTCCGATTTGTTTGTGCGGTGCCTCGAGGCGGAGGGCGTGACCCATATTTTCGGCGTGCCCGGAGAGGAAAACGCCGACGTCATGATCTCCCTGATGGACAGCGACATCGAGTTCGTGCTCTGCCGCCACGAACAAGCGGCGGCCTTCATGGCCGACACCTACGGCCGGCTCACCGGCAAGGCCGGGGTGTGCCTTGGGACGCTAGGGCCCGGCGCCACCAATCTGGTCACCGGCGTCGCCGACGCCAACATGGACCGTGCGCCCCTGGTCGGCATCATCGGCCAGGCGAGCACCGATCGCCTGCACAAGGAAAGTCATCAGAACATGGACGCCATCGCCATGTTCCAGCCGATCAGCAAGTGGGYGCACACSATTTACCRGGCCGGCAACATCCCCGAAGTGATGCGCAAGGCTTTCAAGCTGGCCGAGGGCGAGAAGCCCGGCGCCTGCATCATCGAATTGCCCGAGGACGTCGCCRARCAGGAAACCAACCTGCCGCCCTTGCCCGTCGGCCGGACCCGGCGGCCGGCGGCGGACCACAAGGCGGTCCAGCAGGCGGTCGAAATCATCGTCTCGGCGAAGAACCCGATCATCCTCTCCGGCAACGGCGCCATCCGCAAGCGCGCCGCCAAGCAGTTGCGGCGGCTCGCCCACAAGGCCGGCATCGGCGTCGTCAACACCTTCATGGGCAAAGGCGCSGTGCCGATGAGCGATGAGTGCTGCCTGTTCACCCTGGGGCTGCAAGGCCGGGACCATATCAACACCGCGCTCGATGAGGCCGACGTGGTCATCRCCGTCGGTTACGATCTGGTGGAGTACAGCCCCAACCACTGGAACAAACACGGCGGCAAGCAGATCATCCATATCGACTTCYTRCCGGCSGAGGTCGACGAGGACTACCCGGTCGCCGTCGACTTGGCGTCCGATATCGCCGATGCCCTGTGGCAAATCAATAAAGARCTGGACCGCCGCGTGGGTGACAACCTGCCCTTGTTCGACATCGCGGCGCGGGCCGAACTCAGACAAAGGATCCTCGACGATTTCGCCATGGAGAAGGATGACGGCTCCTTCCCGATGAAGCCCCAGAAGGTGTTGTGGGATGTCCGCGAATTCCTCTCGTCCGGTGACATCCTGCTGTCCGACGTCGGCGCCCACAAGATGTGGGTCGCCCGCTATTACCAGTGCGAGGAAGCCAACACCTGCCTCATCTCCAACGGCTTCTGCACGATGGGATTCGCCCTTCCCGGCTCGATCGGCGCCAAGATCGCCTGTCCTGACCGGCGGGTGTTGTCGATCAATGGCGACGCCGGCTTCCTGATGAACGTGCAGGATCTCGAAACCGCCGCCCGGCTCGGGCTCAACGTCGTCGCCATGGTATGGTGCGACGGCGAGTACGGCCTCATCAAGTGGAAACAGCAGAWCCAGTTCGACGGCCGCCACAGCGATCTCAAATTCAACAATCCCGATTTCGAACTGCTGGCCCAGTCTTTCGGCATATGGGGACGCACCCTGACSGCGCCGGAKSAGCTGAAACCATCACTGGAGGAGGCCTTCCGGCAAAACGGCCCGGCGATCATCGCSGTGCCTATCGACTACGCCGAGAACGTAAAGCTCACCAAACGCCTGGGAGAGCTCGAAATCATGATTTGACGGCGCCGGAACCGTGCCAGCGTCACCGGCTCCGGTGCCGCGGTGACGCGGGCGCTTCCCYGTCATGCCCGCCGGCGCCTATCCGATTTGCGCCGAGGGTCTTCGATCTCGCGGGCTACGACCCGAAACAGGCCTCAGGATTTTACCTCACTCTTCTCGAATTGATCCCACCCGACGCCGAGGGGTCGACATCGCTGTTCGCGAGCCATCCGGAGACCCGGGAACGCGTGGACAAGCTCAATGACTTGGCTGCCGGCCTGCCTTCGCCGCCGTTCAAAGCGGCCAGCCGCGGCTATGCCGATCTCAGGCGGGTTTTCCCACCGCGCAAATACTTCCGCCGCGACCCTGAATACTCGCGTTCCTAGAGCGATATCCGAAGGGCTTGGCCGGCCGGGCGCCGCCGGCTCCGTCCGATCGTCGGCCTTGATACCAAAGGTCCTTGATAATGACCCATAGAGACGGTTTCCCAAGGTTTTCGGCTAGGAGCGCCCCGGGGGGCCACGGGGGGTGTCCCCCCGACTCTATAAATGCGGGGGCGCCCCCGCGACCCCCGGGCGCGGCGATGCTGGGGCATCGGAAGCCATGCGCCCCGTCCACAAGCATTGGGCCGTCCGAAAGCCTTGGGAAGCCGCCGTTCCGGTCGGGCATGCGAACCGCCGGCGGGCGTCGGAAAGCCTTGACGATGCCCCGGCATCGCCTGCCTGCGCGAAGCCGATGCTTCGCTTCGGCGAAGGCAGGCCGGCGGCTTCCCTCCTACCCGCCCGATGGCCCGACGGATCGCCTGCCCGATCTCTAGGGGTCATTATCAAGGACCTTTGGTATTACTTGGTGGTGGCGATGAATACCCCATCCCAATCGGCAGACGGCGGCGCCTGTTCGTAATCCGATATGCGCTGGGCGAAGAGGTCGTAAAGCGCACCCAACCCGAGGCCGTTATCCAGGCCCCTGCAGGACTCCAGCCGTTCGCGCGCACCCCGCCAGTCCTGCTTGCGGTAGGCGCCGAGCATCCGATCGTGGGCGTCCGTCAGGTTTCGGAAGGCGCCGTCGTGGCTGAACGACCCGTCGCCCAATAGCGCAAAGATACGCACCGCCGATGTCTTGCCCTGGACCTGGATGAGATCGAGCTCGAGCGCCGCCATGTCCGGCGCGCGCACCCGGGAATTCTCGCCGATAACGATGCCGACACCGTAGGTCTTCGACTGCCCCTCGAGACGTGCCGCCAGGTTCACGGCATCACCCAGGACCGAATAATCGAAACGCTGATCGGACCCCATATTGCCGACACAAACCTCTCCCGAGTTGATGCCGATACCGATCTTGATCGGAATGTGGTCTCGTCCCGCCGCTTCGGCCTCGGCGCGGAGTTCGTCATTCAAGGGGCCGAGCCGGGCGCTCATCGCCAGCGCTGTTTCGCAGGCGTGGCGGGCATGATCCGAATCCTCGAGGGGCGCGTTCCAGAACGCCATGATGCAATCGCCCATGTATTTATCGATCGTCCCCTCCCGCTCCATGATGATCTCGGTCATCGGCGTGAGGAATTTGTTGATCAACCGGGTCAGGCCCTCGGCGTCGAACTGTTCAGAGATCGTGGTGAAGCCCCGGATATCACAGAACAGAAGCGTCATGTCCCGCCTCTCGCCACCGAGTTTGAGTTGCGAGGGATCGGCGGCCAGCCGTTCAACGATGGTGGGCGAGAGGTAGTGGCCGAATGCACTGCGTACCTGTTGCTTCTCGGCTTCGGTGCGCAGATAACCGATCAATGAAGAGCTCATATACACAGCCAGGACCATCAGAGACGGGTAAACCGGGTCGAACAGCATCCCGAGATCGGCGAAGGCATACCAGGACAACRCGATCGCCGTCGCGATGGTTCCGCCGCCGATCAGCGCGCACCAAGCGGCGCCGAGCCGCGGCAAAAGAATKATCAGGAATACACCCAGTAAAAACAGGTATCCGATCTCCGCGCCGTCGGCCCAGTCSGGGCGGAGTAGGAAGGTCTGCAGRAGGATTTGCTCCACCACCTGAACCTGCACCTCGGCGCCCGCCGCCGCCGGGTTCAGTGGCGTCGCGCGGAGGTCCTTGAGSCCGGCGGCACTGGTGCCGATGATGGCGATTATGCCTTCGATCGCACTGGGATCGAAATCGTCCGCCAAWACGCGCCAGGCMGGCAGGGTGCGCGCGGGAACATTGCCAGTGTCGTAGAGCMAGAGACGGCCCATGGCGTCGGTCGGRACGGCGAACGAGCCCACCTTGATCCGGGAGACGCCGGTGTGGGCGCCGAAGGCCTSGGTCCTGCTGGCGCCCGATGACTTGACRACGTAWGTCTTGGCGCCTTGGGCCACCCTGAGTGCCTCCATCGCCAGCGACGGATAAAGCTTGCCCTGATGGGCGACCAGCAGGGGCGCGCTGCGCACCACATTGTCNMGTTCCGGCAATATATTGAGNCTGCCGTTTCCGGCGCCGGCCTCCCCGATCGCCGCYRMKTKMGTCACCGCGCCAGTGAAGGCGGCGACGAACAGCCGCGGATCATCCCCGGCGGTCGCGAAGCTCGCCTTGSCGGCGGGCGCGCGGCCAGGATCACCGTCGGTAAGKATGAAGCCGGTCACRACCCTGCCTTGGCCAATCTCCTCGGCAAGGTCCTGGTCGTARTCGGGAAGGGCGCCGGCGGTGGCATCGAGTTGCGCCCGAACCTCCGGCGTGCCTGACCATGCRRAAAGCACCCGATTGGGCGAGGCGCGGTCCGGTTCGGCAAATACGATGTCGAAAGCGATGACCGCGGCACCGGCTTGGCGGAGCCGGGAAACCAGGCGCGCCACCAAGTTGCGCGGCCACGGCCACTGCCCAAGCCTTGCGAGGCTTTCATCATCCAGGTCGATGAGCCTGACGGGCACCGGAACGTACGGACGCGGCTTCAAGACCTGAAACAGGTCGAAGATCTTGAGCCGGCCGTCATGGAGAAGATACGGGTCGGCCCCGCGCAATCCGATGCTGAAGATCAGAATGGCGAGGGGAACTACTATATGCAGCCAACGCCGCATGGGTTTATAATAATACCCAATTGCACCGCCGACAACACGTTCGTCGGGTCGGCGACAAGACAATTCGGGGGAGGTTCGGTGTGCTAATCGGTCGATGGAGACAGAGGTCGGCAGGCCGGGTGGCTCGGTTCGCCATGCGCTCCTCGCCGGACCGTGTCGGCGCCGCCACGCCCGGCCTCGGCGAGGTGGTTGCATGACGACCTTACCTTCCCCGCCATGCTGGCAAGGCGGGGGAGCGGACGGTATCGGGTTCCTTGCGGGCGGGAGCATCGATAATGAAGACCATTGACGTTACCGCCCCTTACGACGGCGCCAGGATCGGCGAGGTTCCGGTTTCGACCGGCCCGGAGGTGGAAGCGGCGCTGAGGACGGCGCATGCCCTTTACCGCGACCGGGATGGCTGGATACCGACACCCAGGCGCATCGAGATCCTCAGGAACGCGGCGCAGTTGATCAGGGAACGGCGCGATGAGCTGGCGCTGCAATCGGCGCGGGAAGGCGGCAAACCGTTGCCCGACTCGCGCATCGAACTGGACCGGGCGGTGGACGGCATCGAGGTCTGCATCGAGGTGCTCAGGACCGAAGCCGGCGGTGTAATCCCGATGAACATCAACCCCGCGTCCGCCGGGCGGGYCGCCTTCACGCAGTACGAGCCCATAGGCGTCGWSGTCGCGGTCAGCGCCTTCAACCATCCCTTCAATCTTATCGTCCACCAGGTCGCTCCGGCGGTGGCGGCCGGCTGCCCGGTCATCGTCAAGCCGGCGRGCGCCACGCCGTTGTCGTGCTTCGCCTTCGTCGACATCCTCCACCAGGCGGGRTTGCCCAAGGACTGGTGCCGCGCCATGGTGCCCGATAGCCGGGACCTTGGCACCRCCCTGGTGACCGATSGAAGGGTCGCCTTCTTCAGCTTCATCGGCAGYGCCMAGGTCGGGTGGAYGCTGCGTTCGAAATTGGCGCCGGGCACGCGCTKTKYCMWGSAGMANGRCGGCRNNC
>LKGT01012629.1_pt1 | contig 12127 bp, 14 predicted proteins | sample 503861 | NCBI WGS metagenome assembly LKGT01 (sample SAMN04113194, study PRJNA297058) | marine sediment metagenome | biome: marine benthic biome; feature: marine benthic feature; material: marine sediment; isolation source: sediment sample collected at the water-sediment interface from the South......
GGTCCGTGGGACGTTTCTCGCTGGTCATTCCCGGGTGGGGCGCGCTTGGCACCCGGGCGGTCACCAAGGTGATCCACTTTCACGCATTCGGTGAATGTCACGACGGCACGTGAGACGCTTGACGCGGGCCGTCGGCCCGCTGAGGGAGCCGTGCACGGAGAACCGTGGTCCCGGGACGGATCGACCGGGACCCAGGGAGGGTGATGATGGCATTTGAGAACGCCCGGATCGGGTTGATCCTACTCGAACCGGTGGCGGAGGAAGAGACGGAGGTGTATCCCCTCGCCCCCCGCGTCCTGGAGCTCAGTGGCAAACGGATCGGGTTTTTGGACAACAGCAAAGAACGGGCCGATGAGATCCTGGCGGTGATCGAAGAGATGCTCACCGAACGCTTTGAGTATGCCGCGGTCCTCCGGCGCCGGAAGAGCACCTTTACGAGGAATGCCCCTCCCGAGCTGATCGGAGAGCTGGCGGAACAGTGTGACCTGGTGGTCACTGCCGTCGGCGGGTGAGGCTCCTGTACGTCGTGCAGTGTGCGCGACGCCATCGAGTTGGAGAAACAGGGGGTCGTCACCGCGACCATCGTGACCGAGCCATTCAAGGAGCCGGCCCGGCATCACGCCAGAAACTTCGGGATGCCGAAGTACCCCGTTGTCGCCATTCACCACCCTATCGCCAACCTCCGCCCCGAAGATTTGAGGAAACGGACCGAGGAGATTTTTCCCCAGGTCCTAGCCGTCCTGACCCGCCCCCCCGAGGACTGACGTCCTGGGGAAAGGATCTTTCCATGTCTCAACCCCCGTCGCTCGAGAACCGCTTTCAGGGCTGTTTGGTAGGTCTCGCCATCGGTGATGCGCTGGGGATGCCCTTTGAGGGGTTCTCCTCGTGGGTGGTGGGCCCGATCCTCGATCAAGTCCAGGGATTCCACGAGAGTGCCTACCGGGGGCTTCGCCCCGGGCAGTGGACCGACGACACGCAGATGAGTCTCTGTCTCGCGCGGAGCTTGATCCGGCGGCGAAAGGCCGACCCAGAGGACATCGCCCGGGAGTACCTCGACTGGTTTCGGTCCGAGGACGTCCGGGGGATCGGCTCGACGACCTACAGCGCGTTGAACCGCTTGGAGACCGGAGTGACGTGGCGAGAGAGCGGGGTAGGAGGGGAGCAGGCCGCGGGGAACGGGACAGCCATGCGCGCTGCGCCGCTGGGGCTCCTCTATTACCAGGATCTGGAGGGGCTCCGGGAGGCGTGCGCCCTGGATGCGGAGATCACGCACAAAAACGCCGAGGCGGTTGCCGGGAGCAGGGCGGTGGCCTTCCTCGTCGCCCGGCTGGTGGCGGGCGTCTCCTCGGGAAAGGATCTGCTCCACGAGACGGTCCAGTACGTGGACGGCAGCCGGGTGGCTGATAACCTGCGCCGGAGCTGGGAACTCTTAAAACGCGGCGCCAATCCGCTGCAGGCGGGCGAGGCCTTGGGCGTCGGAGGATACGTGGTGGAGACCGTGGCGCGGTCCGCCTTCTGCTTCCTGTATGCGCCCGACGAATTCGCCGCGGCGGTGACGGCCGCAGTCCGGGGCGGGGGGGATACCGATACGGCCGGAGCGATCACCGGGGCCTGGAGTGGCGCCCGGGTCGGGCTTGCGGGAGTCCCCCCGTCCTGGCAGGCAGGGGTCGAGGGGGGAGAGGCGATCGCGACCCTTGCCCGAGCGCTGTTCGAGGGGAAGCGGGGATGAGGCTCAAGGCCGTCTTCTTCGATGCCGGAAACACCCTCCTCAGCCTCGACTATGCGGCGATCGTGGATGCGCTGGCGCGGGAGGGCTTCCAGGTAACTCGGGAAGAGGTGTACAGGGCCGAGTGCCGGGCCCGGGTCACGCTCGACCCGTTTCTGGCTCGGGCCGAAGTGCGGGAATCGGCCGAGGTCTTTTCCCGCTATATGCGGTACACCTGCGAGGAGTTAGGGATCCAGTGGGGGGAAGAGACGGCGCGCGTGCTGGAGCGGCTGCAGGAAATCAACCGGCGCCAGAACCTGTGGCGGGGCGGGGTGATGCCGGGAGCCAGGGAAGTCCTGGCAGACCTCGGGGGGCAGGGATACCACTTGGGGGTCATCTCGAACGCCGATGGCCGGCTCGCGACCATCCTCGAAGAGACAGGCCTCGCAGCGCACCTCGGCGTCATCGCGGATTCCCACGTCGTGGGCATCGAAAAGCCCGATCCCCGCATTTTCCATTGGGCCTTGGAGCGGACCGGCGTCCATCCGGAGCAGGCATTGTACGTGGGCGATTTGTATAGCCTCGATGTGGTGGCGGCCCGTCGCGTGGGGCTCCACACCATCCTCCTGGATCCGGTGGGTGCCTGGCCTCCGCTCGACTGCGTGAAGGCCAAGGACCTCTTCGAAATCCCCGATCTTCTCCCCTCTCCTTAATACCGACCCCCGACGACCGATCCCGAAGGGACTCTCGTCCCATCGGGACGGAGCGACCGATGACCGACGACCGGTATAGCTATCAGCAAGGAGACGATTTCGGATTGCGAATTTCGGATTTCGAGTTGAAGGGTGTATTTTCGATGTCGCTGAGAGCGAGGGGCCGAAGGCGCTGTTCCACCAGAATCAGCGACCTATGGAATGTTCCGCCGACGAAGGATACTTTCCAGGCCACGAGGAAGGTCCCTCCGAGCTCTTCGTCCGCTGACCGCTGTAAGGCTCTGATTTGACTCCCCTGGGTCATTCCCCTATAGTCGGGCTGCCACGATAACGGTGTGGGGGATGCGGGATGAAGAAACGGGTGGCCGTGATCACGGGGGGGGCGCGCGGGATCGGGCGGGCCATCGCTCTGCGCCTGGCCGCATCCGGTTGGTCCGTCGCCATCTGCTACCGCACCAGCGAACGAGAGGCAGAGGAGACCGTCGAAGCGATAAAGAAAGCGGGGACCCGCGGCCTGGCGGTCCAGGCCGACGTCTCTGATCCCGAGGCTGCCTTGCGATTGGTCGGCGAGGTGGAAAAGACCTGGGGACGGATCGATGCCTTGATCAATTGCGCGGGGCCCTACCACCGAGTCCCCCTGCTCGAGGAGACCCTCGAGGGCTGGCATGCGATGTTCAGCAATAATCTCCATCCCGTCTTTTACCTCAGCCGACTGGTAGCCCCCGGCATGATCGAGCGAAAGTGGGGGCGCATTATCACCTTCAGCATGGCGAATGCCGATCAGCTCGTCGCGCAGCCGCAGGTGACGGCCCACTATATCGCCAAGGCCGGCGTGTTGATCCTGACCCGCACGCTGGCCCGGGTGCTGGCCCCCCACGGCATCACGGTCAATGCGATCTCGCCCGGCTTCATTGCCTCGGGGAGCGCCCCGGCCGAGGAGCTGGCGGCGATGGAGAAAAGGATCCCCGCCGGGCATGTCGGAACGGTGGACGATGCCGTCGCCGCGGTGAACTTTCTCCTCTCGGACGAGGCCGGGTATGTCAACGGCGCCAATATCCACCTGAGCGGGGCGTGGGGAATCTAGGGTCTGAGACGGCAGGCCGTCCTGGGCACCTCAATTGAGCAGGCGAAACTCGACCCGGCCGGGCGCTCGCTTCCTTACGGCCTTTGGGTCCTCGGTGACGACGTAGAGCCGCTTTTGCGCGATCCCGCGGCGGACGAGGGTCCGTTCGATGAGGCGTGCGCGGTCTTCGGCAAGCCTCTGCAACTGCTGTTTGGTCGCGACCCGCCCGCGCTGCCGCGCCAGGGCTTTGGCTTCTTTGCGGCTCGCCCGTCCTCGGATTTGAAGCTCGATCTTCGGCCGCTTTCGCAGAAAGGTGAGGAGCCGCTCGAGTCGCTTCGCGCTCTTGGGATCAGGCTTGAGTGAGCCGGGCTCGAAGGCAATGGGATCGATCCGCACCGCGGTGATCTTGCCGCCCACGGTGAGAATCTGGCCGAGCATCCGGAAGGGGGCCGCGATGGTCTTCAAGACGGCGTTTCGGACCGCCTTCCAGACGACGCTGTTGAAGCGGAACTTGGGATTGGTGATGTCGCCCTTCACCGGTATGCGGAGGCGGATCTCGCCGTCGACGCCCTCGAGGAGGGCCAGGGCGAGCTTCAGGGGGATGCCGACCTGCTCGTGGAACTCGTCGTCAATGATGTTGCCGAGCTTGATGTGCCGGATTTGGATCTCATTGCCGGCCGCGAGGGTGCCGCCGTCGTACCGGTACTTTATCTCGGTGGTCACGCGGCCGCGCCGGACCCGGTGCCGGACGTACTTCTCCGCGTAGGGGTTCACCCGCGACAACTCGTAGTCCTGGACTGCGCCCTCGACGTACAGCTTGAGGGGCCGCGTGACGGGCGTGAACCACCCCCTGAGCGCAATGGGGGCTGACCCTCCGATAAGCCCCGTGAGTTTCAGGGTGGCCCGATCGGTGGCAGTGCGCGGGTTCTGGATCTCGACGGCCACCTCGGACATGACGCCGGTAAAGGTCGGCGTGAGCGTCGCGTCCACGAACTCGATGCGGCTGTCGCGGGCCTCGAAGTGTCGGATCGCGAGAAGTGCCTGGGCCTTCGCTAGCCCCGGGGGGGGTGGCGCGCCCGCCGCGCCGTGTTCTGGAGAGGCCGCCCACAGCTGTCGGACGTTAAAGGTCCCGTCGCGATCCCGCACGATTCGGAGGGTGGCCCCAATGAGCTGGACGTTGGCGATCTCGGCGTGAAGGGTCGGCGTCATGCTCGCCCGGGCCAAGTCGGCCTTCAGGCGCACGGCAACAAAGGCGGGCTCCTTCTCGCCACGCAACGAGAAGGCCAACCTGCGCCCCTCGACTGTGCCGTGGGCCTCGATGGTAAGATGCCCCGGCTGGGTCCACGCCGCGGACAGATCGAGGCGGCCGTCGAGCTCTCCGGCCAGGGCCTCTGTCCTGCCGAGGAGCTCGTTCACGTACCCCTGGAAATTCGCAAAGGGGACAGCCGTGGCGGTGACCTGCAGGTGGCTCTTGAAGGGATTCAGGTGAAGCGTGCCCTCCATCTGGACAGTGCCCTCCTCCAGTCGGGCCTTACCCACGATCTGCCCGGGCTCGGCCTCGGGCGTCATGGGGACCGGCTGGAGGGTGAGGTCAAGGTCCTGGAGGAGATTCGTCACGACCGGGGTGGTCGTGCGATCGACGACGGTGATCGAGCCGTTCTTGACCTGGATCTGCTCGATCGTGAACTCGCCAACCCCCCCACTCCCCTCCGCCTGGGAGCGGAAGATTTGGTCCACGTTCCAGCGCGTCGGTCCGGTCCGCTCGAGGTAGAGCGCCAGCTGGTGGGCCGTCACGCGGTGGATGATCACGTCACGTCGGAAGAGGGCGTTCCGATCGAGGATGAGGTCGAGGGTCGGTACCCGCAGGACGGGTCTGGACCCGCCGATGACGAGGCCCGAGATCCCCACTCTCCCCGTGAAGGGGTTCAGGGTGACGTCAGCGATGGTCACGGGCAGAGCGAACCATGCCTCGAGACGCCGCACCGCTTCTCGGCGCAGCAGCTGCGGCACGAGGAAGAGGGAGAAGAACATCAGCAGGAGCACCACGCCGGGGACGGCAGGGTACCGGCGGGGCCCGCCAGATGGCATAGGGCTTTCTTGCCTCATAATTATGAGAGCCTTTTCTGCCTCTCGGTTGCTGTATAAAATTCAGTCACACCCCTATATTTGTGCATTTTCCCTGCCAGCCGATCCCCCGTGGGCCGGGTTGGTGTCGGCAGGGGGGTGAGAAAGGATAACTTGTTGCGAACAGTGCACATTTTGCGAAGCGTGATAGGTAAAGCCGATAGGGGAAGGGGTAGGTTCGGCAGATTTAGGGCGGCGGGCAGCCGGGGGGGCTGCCCGGTGTTGTTTATTTTTCCGATTCAGGTCATTGACAACGATGAGGTTTTTAGGAGATGATGCTCCGGTTTCCGACCCCCTGGTACTGCCTGATTCATGGAGGGTATGAGAGATAGTCGGCGTCCGGGACGTGACCCTGCGTGACGGGCTGCAAAGCCTGCCGATGGTCCTTTCGACCGCCGCCAAGGTGGCGGTGTACCGGCAGCTCCTTGCGGCCGGGATCGAGGAGGCCCAGGTCACCTCCTTTGTGTCGCCCAAGCTCCTTCCGCAGCTCCGCGATGCCGAGGCCCTGTGGGAGGCCTTGAGGCCGCTGCCCGGTAACAAGGGTGCCCTGATCGTAAACCACAAGGGCTACCAGCGGGCGCGGGCGGTGGGGGTGGACCGGTTAGAAATGGTCCTGGCGCTCAGCCCGACGTACCATCAAAAGAACAGCGGGCGCCCGCGGGACGAGACGTGGACTGAAATCACGAGGATGGCAGCCGAAGCCAAGGCCGAAGGCGTGCACCTGGCGGTCGTCCTCGCCAACACCTGGCACTGTCGCTTCGAAGGGGAGACCCCAATTGAGAACCTCCTCCACTGGGCGGAGCGGGTCGCCGGGCTGGAAGTCCCAGAGCTCGGCCTGGCCGACACCACCGGGGCAGCGAGGGCAGGGGAGGTCTACCGCCGGGTGCGGGCGGTGCGGGTCTCCTTTCCCGACCCCTTCCTGCGGGTCCATCTGCACGAAGGGGGCTCGGGTGTGGAAAACGCCCGGGTGGCAGTCGAGGCTGGAGTCGATGGATTGGATGCTTCCCTCCTGGGGCTCGGGGGGAGCCCGTTCGCCGGCCAGGTCGTGGGCAACCTCGACCTCAGGCAACTTCATGAGGCCGGGCTGGTCCGGCTGAAATTCGAGGGTTTGCTCGAGGCCGAGGCGGTGATGCGACGCCATCTAAAAGAGGCGGCCCCGTCCCCCTGACGCGTTATAGAGGCGTGGGGGGCGTAGGGATAAAATAAAACAAAAAGAAGGAATCATAAGTCACCGGATATGCTATAGTGGTTGGAATTATGGACCGTAACGAAAATCGCCAAGATCCCCGACTCCCGGTCCGGATACCGGTCCGTTGCGACAGCGCGGAGCCGGGCTACCGTACCCTCGGCCTCACCCAGAATGTGAGCCGGAGCGGGCTGCTCATCGAGGCCCCGGAGCTTCTGGCCCGGGGTACCACGACGCGCCTCCGTCTGCTCACGGGGGACCGGATCGCCGAAGCCGAGGCGGTGGTGGTCTGGACGCTCGAGCGCTCCGCCGGCCAGATGGGCATGAGGTTGACCAGGATGAGCGAGGCCGACTCGATCGCCTGGGAACAGCTCCTGGCCTTCCAGGGGGGGCCGACCCCCCGGGCCTCTGTGCGGATTGCCCTCGATCTGGAGATCACCTGCGTGGTGGGCCCGGATTCGGCCGTGACGGGCCGGATGGAAAATCTCAGCGACGGTGGCCTGCTGGTCGTTCTCCCTCGGGCCATTCCACCCCAGACGCATGTGCGCGTGGTGGGCCCCGCGTGGATTTCACTTCCACCGATTGACGCGGAAGTGGTATGGGTCCTGGCCGGGACCGCGAGAGGTGGCATAATGCACGGCCTGCGCGTCCTCTCGGACGAGAAGGGGGAGGAACTCTTCCGCATCGGCACCATACTCAGGATCCTTATCGGCTAGCCTCCACCATTGACCAACGAACCCTGCCCCCTGAACCGCTCGAACACTCAACTCTCAACACTCAACTCTCCCCATTGATGACCGATCCCGAAGGGACTCTCGTCCCATCGGGACGGAGCGACCGATGACCGGTCAAAACAGAGGGCCATTTCCTTTTTTTTAGAACACGCTTGCGTTTCAATCCGAAATCCGAAATTCGCAATCCGAAATCGACTAATAGCCGGCCAGAATGGCAGACACCAGTCAGCGATCTGCTATCAGCTTTGTAGGATGAATGCTGAACGCGCTCATGCGGACTGTTTTTTTGCGCTCCGGAAAAAATCATGGATAAAATTGGTATTTTCGATTTGACTTCCTCGCCCGATTGATTCATTTTACTAGTAAGCTTGCTATCACCTGACCAAGAGTGCCCACCGACCACGGGAGTTCCGATGAAACCGTCCCAGGTCCTGATCGTGGGAGATTTGTCTGAGGACGCGGAATATACCCAAGGTCTCCTTTCCTCCTGCTCAATCCACAGTACGGTAGTCACCTCGCGGTCGGAAGCCCTGAAACGGCTCCGCGGACAGGACTTTGGCGCGATGGTGTTCTATCTGAACGGGCAGCCCGGGGAGTGCCGCGAGCTGCTGGCCGTCCTCCAACGAGAGGCTCTCTATATCCCCGTCGTCGTTGTCGCGGAAGCCACGGAGAGGCCTGTCCTCGCCGAGTGGGGGGCCGCCGGGGCCTTCGACTTCCTGGTCAAACCGCTCGACCACACGTCGTTTTTCGCCGTGATGCACCGGGCGCTGACCCGGAGCCAGTTGTGTGCGGGTGGTGTGATCGCCCCGCCAAAAACGCATAAGAAAAGGGTGAAGCGGTCCTTTGGAGAGGTCATCGGCGATTCCGAGGCGATGCAGGAAATCTACCACGGGGACGGCAAGGTGGCCCAGTCGGATGCCAACGTGTGTCTCTATGGGGAGAGCGGCACCGGGAAGGAGCTGATCGCCCGGGCGATTCACGACAGTGGCCACCGCCGGGGCCGGCCCTTCGTGGTGCTCGATTGTGCCGCCATCCCCGAAGGCCTCATGGAGAGCGAGATGTTCGGCCATGTCCGGGGGGCCTTCACCTCGGCGGTGGGGGATCGGGTGGGGGTGTTCCAGCTGGCGGACACGGGGACCCTGTTCCTGGACGAGGTGGCGGAGCTGCCGGTGCCGCTGCAGGCGAAGCTGCTGCGGGTGATTCAGAACCGGGAGTTTCGGCGGGTCGGGAGCAGCCACTCCCTACGGGTGGATGTCCGCATTGTGACGGCGACGAATCAGGACCTGCCGGAGCTGGTGAMGGCGGGCCGSTTYCGGGARGATCTCTTCTACCGCCTGGACGTGATCAGCATCACGCTCCCCCCCCTGCGGSAGCGGAAAGAGGACATCCCGCTGTTGGTCGATCASTTCGTGCAGCAGTTCAATCACCGGAGCGCGCGGCAGATTCRGGGGGTGACGGCGCGGACGCTGCGGCTGCTGTTACAGTACGATTGGCCGGGGAACGTGCGGGAACTACAGAATTGCATCGAACGGGCCGGGGTGATGGCGGAAAAGGACTTCATCGATATTGGGCAACTGCAASGGGTGCTGCACCGGGGCCTGCAATTGACCTCTCCGGAGGACCGGGGGGCCACGCTGCGCGACCGGGAGAAGGCGCTGATCCTGGACGCCTTGCGTCAGACGCGGGGCAACAAGACGGCGGCGGCGGCGCTGTTGGGGATCAGCCTGCGCGGGCTCCACTACAAGCTCAAGAAGCTCGAAAATGGAAGAATCCAGACGGGAGTCAGGTAGCCAAAGGAGGAGAGCGTGATTAGTGGCTGGTGGTTAGTGGTTAGTGGCTGGCTGCAGGGTGCAAGTGGCTGTAAGGCTTTTCCGGGGCCGGTCGTCGGACATAGACCCGGTTCACGGGTTCAGCGTTCAGGGTTCGGGGTTCAGGGTTCAGAAGTAAGCAGAAATTCGCAATTCGAAATTCCAAATTCGACATACCCAGGGTTCTCCCGTCGTCAGTCATCGGTCGTCGGTCGTCGGTCATCGGTCCTCCGTCTGCTCCTGGCTCCAATGGCCCTCTTTTCACTTCTCGTTGCATTTTCGCCGCTTTTTGCGGCCGAGTATGTGATCGGAACCGCCGACGTCCTCTACGTTTCCGTGCTAGGGAACAAAGAGCTCGATACGGTCGCGAGGGTCAACCCCGGCGGAAAGATCTCCTTTCCCCTGGTGGGGGACGTTCAGGCCGCGGGCCTGACGGCCGAAGAGCTGGCGGCTCGGATCACCCGTAGGCTGACCAAGAAAATAAGAACCCCGGTAGTGAGCGTAAGTCTGCGCGAGATCAACAGCTATCGGATATATATGCTCGGAGGCGTGGGAAGGGCAGGTGTTTATGCCAGCAAGAGTGAGGTGACACTGCTCCAGGCCCTGGCCCTCGCCGGAGGCGTGGCTCCCGGTGCAGACCTGACGCTCGCTTATGTGGCGAGAGGAAGCGAGCGGCTGGATGCGGACTTTCGGAAACTTATCATGCAGGGCGACCTCTCCCAGAACATCCTCTTAAAGCCTGAAGATGTTGTTGTCCTGCCGGTCAATCCGAGGAACGCGGTGTTCATCATGGGGGAGGTGCGAAATACCGGTGCCTTTCCCCTGAACCGAGAAAGCCAGCTTACCATCCTGAAGGCCCTGGCTGGTGCCGGGGGATTCAGCGATTTCGCCAAGCCGTCCCGGACTATTATCATCCGGGAGGAGAAGACGGGAAAGCGGATCATTCCCGTGGATGTGGACGAGATCATAGCAAATCCGCAGGAGGCAAAAGATATTCTTCTGCAACCCGGAGATGTGATTATCGTCCCACAGGGAGGTCTGTTCTAAGGAGGTGAAACCAAAGAGCGTGATGGTGTTGCCGAATGACCCACGGTGCCCATGTGAGACAGGCTAACATCCGGGCCCTCATAGCCTGTGGTCTGGCTGCCCTCCAAATCTTTGTCTTCTCCCTTGTCCCCGTCGCCTCTGCACAGGTCCCCTCTCCGGCTCCCGGAGAGGCGCCCCCCGCTACGGGAACCGTCCCGACTTCCGAGCAACCCGAAGAACCCGAAGAACCCGAGGAAGAAAAAGTCCCTCCGCCGGCGCCGCTGGCCTTACCTGGTTCTCCGGTGCCATTGGAACCCCTGGATCTCCGTGCGCCCGGTCCTACGGCCCCCCCTGTAGCCCTCGGGCTGTCCGACCGGTTTCAGCGGCGGCTCGCCCTGATCCCGGCAGGCCGAATCCTGTTCGACCTGACCGTCGAGGAAGAGTACGACGACAACGCCTTTGCGGTCGGCGATGACCGCGAGGCTGACTTTCGAACCGTGATCGTACCGGCTATTGGGGTTGAACGTGTAAAGAGAAAATCCTCGCTGCGCCTGCGATATACGCCGAGAATTCTTCGACACGCTCGGTTTTCTGAGCTCGATCGGGTGGACCACAGCCTCGTCGCCGCCACGAGCTGGAATCCGACGCCCAAGCTCCGGATCTCCGTGCAGGAAAGCCTGCTCATCACCGAAGATCCGGTGGCTGCAAGYGCYTTAGGGATCAGRGACCCGGGGGTGCGTCGGACGACGCGCAACGAGGTGTCGCCCGACCTGCAGTTCCGCCTCAGTCCCCGGTCYGACCTGSTCTTGGGGTATACCCACACGTTCATTGATGCGGATGATGACGCCATGATYCATCGCGGGAGGATYGYGYTCAGGCAYCNGCKTYNCRCGAKYKGGGSTGRGCCTCGCCTACACCCTGACATCTGCCGAATTTGACGAAAGCTCGGACTTTCTGGGTCACGAAGGCAATCTAAACGCCTCCTGGCGCCTGAACCCGCGCGATGAGCTGTTGTTCACTGGTGGTGGGGTCGTCCGGGACCGAGATGAGGACACAGACCTTACCATTATCACGGGCAGTCTAGGGTTACGGCATCAGTTTAGTCGCCGGCTGAGCAGCACTTCGACCGCCGGCGCCCAGCGGTTTGACGAGGAGGGCTCCGATCCGACCATAGGATTCTTTACTGATTCGAACCTCACATGGACCTTCCCCAGGGGACAACTCGCCCTGAGAGTCGAGCGGCGGTTCACCGAGACGTTTTCCGACGTGGACAACGAAGGCGTAGTAGAAGTCCTGAGGGGGTCCGTTTCTTTTTCCTACCGGGCCGGGCCTCGGCTATTTGTGTCGGTCGACGGGTCCTATGCCCGCGAGGACTTTGAAGAACAGGACCGGCTCGATTTGATCAACAGCGTCAGAGTTCAAATCCGGTATCAGGTCTCACGGCTTCTTGCGCTCACCGCCGGCTATCAGAGGTTTGACCGGAATTCCGACCTGGATGGCTCAGACCTGACCACGAACCGGGTTTTCATCGGCCTCTCCCTCAGCTTCGCCTCCCCGATCTAACCCCGATTTCGAATTGCGAATTTTGGCTTTCGGATTTAACAGGGCTTTAGTTCTAAATTCTTAACTATCAATTCGCAATCTGAATTTCGAAATCGCCTCCGGGTCCCCAGTCCTCCGTCAGCAAAAATTCGAAATCCGAAATTCAGTGACTCCCCCCTCTCCCGCCTAAACTCTTCACTCTCAACTCTTTACCTTCAACATTGTC